>SXGT01403035.1_pt1 | contig 22440 bp, 8 predicted proteins | sample 3176221 | NCBI WGS metagenome assembly SXGT01 (sample SAMN11356862, study PRJNA531348) | freshwater metagenome | isolation source: freshwater sample F1-120 | place: China: Fuxian Lake, Yuxi | collected 2017-12-25
ATTCGAGTTGCTTGAAGAGTTCAGGGTAGAGCATGCAGGTCTTTCAAAACACCCCGCATTTTATGCCTTGGGGGAAAAACCCTTAGAAATCATCGTGTTGCGAAGGGGTATGGCGCTGCAGCAGGCGTTACCATGCCCGCCTCAGAGGAGGCGCCCCTTGAAAATCTTTCCCGCCAGCTTCGATGGCCAGTCCATCCGACGGATTTACGACGAAGCCACCGAGACCTGGTGGTTTTCGGTGATTGATGTGGTGCAGGTTCTTAGCGGGAGTGAAAACCCCAAGAGGTACTGGTCGGATCTCAAGCGCAAGTTGCTGTTGGAAGCGGGTTCGGAGCAACCGTACGAGAAAATCGTACGGTTGAAACTGCCCGCGATCGATGGCAAGCAACGCCTTACCGATGTAGCCACCGCCCAAACGCTGCTGCGGCTCGTACAGTCGGTGCCCAGCCCAAAAGCTGAACCTATCAAACTCTGGCTCGCCAGGGTGGGCCACGAGCGCATGCAGGAAATGGCCGACCCGGCTCTTTCGCTGGACCGAGCACGCCAGACCTGGCAGCAACATGGCCGCAGCGACAAATGGATCCAGCAGCGCATGACGGGGCAGGAAACCCGCAACAAACTCACAGACTACTGGAGCGACCATGGCGTCAAAAAAGGCCAGGAGTTCGCCATCCTCACCAACCTCATTCACCAGGAGTGGTCGGGTGTGAGCGTGAAGGAGCACAAGTCGCTCAAAGGCCTGAAAAGCCACAATCTGCGCGATCACATGAGTGAGGCAGAGTTGATCTTCACCGCGCTCGCCGAGTTGTCCACCCGTCAGGTGGCCGAGACCAGCCAGGCCAACGGCCTGAAGGCCAATCAGACGGCAGCAGTGGTGGGAGGGCGCATCGCGAAACAGGCTCGGCAACAGCTGGAAGACCAGACCGGGCGCTCGGTGGTCACGGGGGGCAGCTACCTGGCACCTTCATCGACGCGCAAATCCTCAGCAATTCTCAAGCCCACTCGAAAACGCAAGGCATAACACCCAGCATCGTCAGCCCTCAGGCGGCTTCACCAGCGACCCGCTCAATTTGAGCCAGCCCTCGCTCAGCATCGCCGGGGCATCGGGCAGCAGGGCGTCCTGGCTTGCCTTGACGACCGGGTCTTCCTGCCAGGTGGTCACGTTGACGCGGCGCACCCAGCTCCAGCCGCCTGCGATTTCGGCGGGGACGGGCATGCGCACGGCGTCGGGGTCGACCAGCACCGGGCCGACGCGGAAGGTGAAGGCCAGCGCTTCGAGCGCGGGGGCCACGTGTTCGCGCAGCAGTTCGATCTTCTTGCGCGGCAGGAAGCCGCTGGTGGCGTGCACCGCGCCGCGCGGGTCGAGCACCAGCGTGAGGCGGATGCGCTGGCCGGGGCGGATCTCCACCACGGGCGAACGGTCGATGTAGGGGTGCTCCACCGCGCGCGGGTCGGTGCCGGGCGGCAGGGCCATGGAGCCGAGGTAGCCTTCGCCGGGACCGCTGGGTCGGGCCAGGGGCGCAAGCGATTCGTGCACCGGGTGGAAGCGGCTGTAGTCGTCGTTGACGAAGTACCCCATGAGGCCGTCGTCGAGCGCGAGCACCTCGCCCAGTCGCACCGGCAGCGGCGTGCGCTCGAGTTCGGCGCGGGCCTGCTGATACAACGCGCCCTGCAGCGCAGCCGCGCGCGGGTCGGACTGCACCTCCAGCCGCAGTTCGGCGCGCACCAGCGCGAGCGGGTGGCCCACCAACAAGCTCAGGTGTTCGTTGCCGGCGCGGCCCACCGGATCGGTGCTCCAGAGCGTGGCGTCGATCATGCGCAGCAGCGCCGAGAGCGCCGTCTCGCTGGGTGGCGCGTCGCTCGCGAGCCGCTCCCGATCGCGCAGGCCGTGCGCGAGCAGGCCCTGCACCACGCCCGCCAGCTGCGGCTGCGCAAGCGCCGGCGGTGCGCCCAGCGGGTCCTGCTGACCGGGCACGCCCTGCCACTCGAGCGTGCGGCCGTCGTCGGCAGGCTGCAGTTGACCGCGTGCCTGGCCGGCGGCATCGAAAATTTCCACCGCCTCGTCCAGATGGTCGGGCACCAGCCAGCCGCAGACCGGTGAACGCAGCCGGGTGGCTTCGCGCGCATCGTCGGTCGCATCGAGCAGGCGGAACATGAGGCGGGCGGGTTCCTGCACGCGCGGCGGCATGGCGAGAAACGCGGGCCCGGCACGGCTCGCCAGGTCTTCGGCGCGCACCGGCGCGTTGAGCACCGAGGCGGCGAGGTCATGGAACTGGCCGAAGGCGTCGATCACACGCGCGCGCAACACGCGCAGGTGACCCGCCCGAAGCAGCCACAACGCGGTGGCCTCGGGCAGCGGTTGCCAGTCGTCGGGGGCCGGGCTGCCGGCCACGCCGGGCACCGGCTGGCGCGCCATCAGCACGTCGTGCACGCCCGAGAGCGAGGCGCCGAGCACGTCCAGACCGGCAAAGTCGCGCATCACGCGCGCGAGGTCGGCTTCTTCAGCCGGCGTGGCTTCGTCGCGCGCGCCGCTGGCCTCGTCGTCGAGGAAACGCTTGAGTTGCCGCTCCAGCGTGCGCGCCACCGAGGGTGTGAGCAGGCTGCGCCCGCGCAGGGTGAGCGCGGGTGCGCCCTCGGTACCGGTGGGCACGCCGGTGCGCAGCGCGAAGTCGGTCTGTTGCAGGGTCCAGTCGCGTTCGGCCCCCGGCGACGGGAACCAGGCGACTTCCCAGGCGAGTTCGATCGGCGTCCAGGGCCGGCGCCAGAACTGAAGCGCGAGCGGCTTGGGCAAGGTGCCCCGCAGGTTGGAGACGGCGGCCAGCGCCTGCAGGTCGATCTGCGGGTCGAGCGCGGCAGCGAGCCACATGGACTGCTCCACCTGCACGCGTTTGCCGGCGGCGGTGGGCGTGAGCACACGCGCCTTGAGGCGCTGGGCCTGCGCACCCGCGCGCTTGATGACCACGTCGCGCGCCACCGTGACCACGGTGGGATCGAGCAACAGGGTTTCGTGCAGCAGCGCGCCGCATTCGGGGGGAATCTGGCCACTCTGCAGATCGTCGGTGCAGAGGTCGCTGCCCACCAGATCCACCAGCGGGCCGTTGCGGATGCCATCGCCGAATTCGGCCCAAGGGTTCACGCTGAGCTGGCTCACGGTCTGGCCACTGATGCGGCAGCCCAGCGCGCCGTCGATCATGCGGTCTTCGCCGTGTTTGTAGGCGCGCCGCGCCTGGCTCAGCAACAGCACGGGGTCGCGCGGTTCGAACCAGCGCGGCATGGCGCGGCGCACGGTTTCGCTGCGCCGCGCCTGAGCCTGGGGCGCGGCGTCGGCCGCACGCTTGCTGCGGCCCGACATGGATTCCTGCAGTTCCTGCAGCGTCGCGCCGGCCTTGTAGAAGCTGCGCTTCACCTTGATCTCGCGCCCTTCGTACTTGTCGCCCCGGACCACGCCGTCACCGCCCTGCGCGGTGTGGCGCGGGGCGGGCGGGGTCTCGGCACCCGAAGCGGGCGCGAACTCGTCGCCCTGCTCGATCTGATCGACCACAAAGCCACCCGGCAGCGACGAAAAATCTTCGGCGTGCAGGTGGTTCTCGAGCCGGGCCAGGCCACTTTGCTGCGACAGGTCGGACAGCGCGCCGGTGGCGAAGGCATCGAGCAGGCGCGCCATCGACGCGTCGCCCGACTGGCGCGCGGACAGCGCGGCCAGCGCCTGCGCCGCCGTGTGGCCGACCGCCAGGCCCACCGAGCCGGTAGGCGGCACGCCGGCGGAGGGATGGTCGAAACCGCCGCCGCGCCCGCCCCACGCCACATCGAACACCGCGCCGTGGCACAGCATCTGGCGCGGCCAGTAGGGCTCGAAGAAACTCTGCCGCGCATAGAGAGTCCTGGCTTTGGTGCGCGAGAACTGCGCGAAACCACTGCCCACCGAAACCTTCTCGGCCTCGGCGTTGCGCGCACTGATGTCCACGCCGGCCTTGCCCTCGTTGTTCTCCTCAGCGCTCTTGAGGATGTTCTTGCGCTGCTCGGCCAAAGCCAGCTTGCGCAACCGGGCGATCACATCGGCATCGACCGCCCAGCCCAGGCGTTCCAGCACCCCGAGCCACTGCTGATCGGTGGTCGGTGCGTGCAGCGGATCGTCTTCCAGTCGCGCGTGCCAGCCGCACACCAGGTAGGTGAGTGGCCCCGAGGCCACACCCTTGAGCGGGTCGTGGAAGGCGAGCAGGTTCTGCGTGTTGTCGTAGTACACGGCGAAGGTGGGATCGCCAGGGCCCATGGCCGTGACGGGCGGTGCATCGTTGGCGCGGTCTTCGCGCCAGTCGGCCAGCGGCACGGCGCGCCGCCGCGCGGGATCGAGCGCACCCGCCACCACCCAGGCCGCGACGCGCCGGGGCGAGGTCTGTGTGGCACCGGCCTGCACTCGCACCACCAGCCAGCGGTCGGGCACGCCGGGAAAACGGGTGCGGGAGGTGTCGCGCACATCGGGCTGTTCGGTGCTGCTCTGCGCAGAAGCCGCCAGCGGCGCGTCGGCCGATGCGTTGCTGCGCTCGCCGCGCGTGAGGCCGTCGGGCAGCGCCCAGTGCAGGTGAACGCCGGCCGGGCGTGCGGTGTGGGTGTCGAAGGGATCGGGCCGCGCCGCAGCGGCCTGCAGCGGGTCCACCGCCACCGAGGCCCACTGCGCTGTGGTGGCCGCCGCAGGCGCGAGCGACAGGGCTTCGACGACGATCGGCACGAGCACGCGCGAACCGCGCCAGGCGCCTTCGTCCCAGTCGAGCACGCTGGCCGGCGCGATGCCGTGGGCCATGGCGAGGTTGCGGGCGAGCAGTTCGGTCTGGAAGAGGCGTTGGGCCATGGGTGGTTTCCTTTTTAGTGCTTGCCCTGGCCTGGGGTGGTTGGCTGTTGTTGCACCTCGGGTCCCCCCCCTATCCCCCCCGCCCCTTTCCGCCCCCCGCCGGGGGCGGAAAGGGGGGCCTTCATTTGGCTTCTGCGCGCCGGCGGCGGGCTATGCGCGTGAGGCTGCCCCCGGGTGGGTGCGCCACGGCGCGTGCCTGCTGTTGGGGCCGTCGGCCGACGGGGCCGTATGCCAACGTTGGCCGCTGCGCTTGCCAGAACGAGCACGCGCGAAGCGCGCGAGCGGGGGCATGCCACCCGGTCAGCCGGCGGCCCCAACAGCAGCGTCAGGGCGGTGGAGTGAGGTGGTGGTGGCGACGTTTCGCGCGTAGCCCGCGTCCGGAGACCAGACAAAAAATGCAGGCTCCCCTTTCCGCCCCAGCGGGGGGCGGAAAGGGGCGGGGGGGATAGGGGGGGGACCCGAGGTGCAACAACAACCAACATAGTCAGCCTTCCACAAAGCTCCGAGGAAACAAAGCCCGCACTTCCTCGACCTTCAAGGGCTCAGCCATCACCGCCACCTGCAACACCGCATCGATGTACTGCGAACTCGCGGTGTAAGCGCCGGAACCATTTCCCTCGAAGCGCTGCTGAAAAGGAAACTGGAACATCTGCAGTGCGAGCTCGCCCGAGGTGAGCGTGCCGGGGCTCGCGTCGGGGTCGCCGCTGGCAATGAGCTGTTGCTGCACCAGATCGCGCAAGGCACGCACATGCAGCACCCGGCGGTTCGATCGGCGCACCGGTACCGCCACCGTGCGGTTGCCGGCCACTGGCTGGCCGGTGCTGGTGCCACTCAGTTTGCGCAGCTTGAGGCGAAAGCCGCTGGGTGTGTCGGCACTGGGTTCTACCAGACCATCGCCGTTGCGGTCCTGCAGGTCCACGCCAAACTGGATGCCTTCACGCGGTTCCTCCACGTCCACCCGCGTGGGCACGCCTTCGAAGATGCACAGCAGCACATCGGGCGCGAGGCGGTCCATGCGCAGCAGCGGCAGCGGCCGGCCCTGCGGCTGTGCGGTGGTGATGTCGCGGTACGCCTTGACCTCCAGCCCGGGCCAGCCGGAGACCGCGCGCGAGCGCAACAGCAGGCCGGTGAGGTCCGCCGGCTGCGCGGCCACGATGCGCGCAATGCCCGGCGTCTTGCGCAACCTGGGGCGAAGCACGCGCTCTTCTTCGTCCACCTTGGCGCGCACGCTGGTGTGGGTGGCCTGGGCCTGCGCGTATTCGCGGGTCGTGCTCTTGCCCACGCTGAGCGCGCCGTCCACCAGGCGGTCGGTGAAGTTGCGGTCGATGTAGAAGAAGCGCACCGATTCGGGCGGCAGCAGGCGGCTGTCGGGCACGAGGTAGTTGAACGGCACGCCGTACAGCAGGCGCAGGCGCGCGAGCCAGTCGGCCAGCGCAGCGGGCATGCGCTCGGCGCTGGCGGCCAGCGCCGGTCGCTCCTCGGTGCGCAGGGCGCCGAGGTAGAGGGAGGTGGTGAGCCAGTTGTCCATGCATGTCTCCGATGGGTTCAGAGCGGCCGGCGGAAGCCGCCCAGGCGGGCTTCGAAGGCCTGCACCTGTGGCGCGAAATGCCGTTGCGGGTCCTGCATCAGCACATCCAGCCGCGCCTCCAGCGGCGCGATCTGCGCAAAACCGATCTCGTCGAGCACGGTGCCGCTCAAGGCCACGCTGCTCAGCAGGCTTTGCACCACTTGCAGGTTCAGGCCCTTGGCCTCGGCGACCTGGGTGGCGTCGAGCCCGGGCAGGCGTTCACGCAGAGCCACCAGGCCGGTGGGGTCGCGCAGGGCGCCCAGGCGGCCCCCTTTCATCAGGCTGTCGAACGATTGCGTGGTGAGCGTGCTGAGGATGCGCGGCATCAGCAACATGGCGCGCGGGTTGAGCAGCTCGGGCAGCAAGAGACCCGGTCGCGCCAGGCGCGCGGTGATCAGGCGGTTGAACAGTGCGGTGTCGAGCGACAGCCTGCCATCGCGCCGCCAGTGCATGAGATCGAGTGCGAAGCGCGGATCGCCCAGCGCCAGCAAGCGACCGATCTCGAACGCTGCCGCGTAACCCAGGTTCTCCAGCCCGGTGGCGGGATCGAGGCGGCGCGCCTGATCGGCATGGTGGTAGGGGCCGACCGTTTCGCGCTGCACCCCCACCGGCGTGAGCGGGCCGCGGTACCAGGCGATGGTCTGCTCACCATCGCGGGTGAGGTGCTGCAGGGGCACGTGGCCGGTGTCGAGCGCGGCGCGCCACACCGCCGCGCCCGTGCCGCCCGGTGCCTGCGCCAGCGATGGCGGCAGGCCCAGCATGGCCACGCCGCCGTTGCGCGGCAAGGCCTGCATGATGGCTTCGAAGTCGCCGCCTTCACGGCATTCGAAACTCCACTGCGCCAGCATGAAGAGGCGCACCTTGGGCATCAACAACTGGATGCCCACCATGCCCTTGCCCTTGCCGACCGCCGAGCCAAGCACCTTGTCGGACTGCGCCACTTCGATCCACGCGCTGCTTTTCGCGGACTGCCGGTTGCCCGAGACGCTGGTGGCCTTGCCCTTGACCTGCTGCTGGCGCATCGCGCTCGCACCTGCAGCGCGCTCGCGCGGCTGCGCCCCCCCGTTGCCCGCTGGCGCAGCGGCCGCGTCGCCTGCCCACTGGTAAGCCGAGCCGGTGCGCTCCATGTGATCGAGCAACAGTTGTTCGACCTGCGTGGCGTTCAGGCTCGGGTCGCTCGCCACCACCAGCTCTTTCCACACCTGCGCCTTGTCGGCGAAATCGGCCACCACGGGCCGGCTCAGGTCGGCAGCGGTGAGTGGCGTGGTCTGGGCCTCGGTGGGCAGAAACGCCTGCGTGCCTTCCAGCGACACCAGGCAGGCTTCGTATTTCTTGCCGGGCTCGGGCAAGCGGTTGCCCACGACCACGGCGAACCAGCCGTCGTCGTCCATGCCCATGAGTTCCTTGTCTTCGGTGTTCACCTGGCGCACGTGGGTGAGCAGCCCGATTTCGCTCTGCATGGGCGCGATGTCCTGGAACAGGTCGAGCGGCATTTCCAGGCCCAGGCAGGGCTGGTTCAGCACCGCCTCGGGCACATCCGGCAGGTTCAGCTTCGGTGACAGCGGACTGCTGGCCCCCTGCACCACGTCGCGCACGGTGCACGGCGAGAGTGTGGTGGCCTCGCCCTTTTCGAACAGCAGCACCGCCAGCCAGGGCGTGGCATCACCGGGGGCGATCTGGCGTTCCCACGGCAGCGTGCGTCGGCGCAGCACGATCATGGGCAGCCGCGACACATAACTGCCCACGCCGTTGGTGGGCGGAAACACCGCGTGGATCATCGACGGGTCCATCGTGAAGCGCGGCGCGTCGATGGCAAACGGATACACGCGCTCGGCCGGCAAAGGCTTGGAGCCGGTGTCGACGCGGCTGGTGCCGGCCTTGAGTTCGTGCGAGACGCGCAACGAATATTCGCCCGCGCCCAGTGCGGGGCGGCAGGCGGCGTGGAAGATCACTTCGCCTCGGGCGGGGTTGGGTAGGGTGGGCATGGTTTTCTTCTTTATGGGTTGCCCTGGCTGGAGGTGGTTGGTTTGAGTGAGACCTCGCCTCCCCCCCCTATCCCCCCCCGCCCCCTTTCCGCCCCCGCCGGGGCGGAAAGGGGGAGCCTGGATGTGGCGGTCTTGCGCCGACCATGGGCTACAGGCGGACCGTCCCCACCACCCCTGCAAGCCACAGCCAAAGCGCTGCTGTTGGGGCCGCCGGCTGATGGTTCTGCATGCAAACGCTCGCGCGCTGCGCGCTGTCTCGTTCTGTCACGCGAAGCGGACAGCGGTGGCCCGAAGATGTGTCGGACGACGGCCCCAACAGCCGGCATGCGCTGTGGTGTGTCCACATGTTGGCAACGGTCCGCCTGTAGCCCGTCGCCGGCGCGAGCCATTGAAATCGAGGCTCCCCCTTTCCGCCCCGGCGGGGGCGGAAAGGGGGCGGGGGGGGATAGGGGGGGAAGGCGAGGTGCGACGTCAGTCAAAAACATGTCAACCCTCCACAAAACTCAACCGCAAACTCCCCAGCGCAGACAACGGTCCATCCTCCACCAGCGCATCGAGCTCGGCGTCGGCCAGCAGCGGCACCCACACCTCCGGCGAAGCCTGCAGGCCCATCACCCCACCCACGCTCCAGGCGGTGCTGAAGGCCAGGGATACCTCGATCCAGGGCGCATCCACGTCCGACTTGAGAACGTCGTAGACCAGCACCGTGCGGCTGCCGGCCGCGACGATCACCGGTTCGCTCGCCAGCTCCGCGTGGCGCACCGAGAGACCGAGCGAACTGGCCAGGTCGCCGCTGGGTTCGCCCGGGCCGTCGTCGAGCACCAGCACCACGCTGCGCACGCCCGCCGGCAGCAGCGTCTGCAGCCCGGTCTGGCGGCTCACGGCCTCATGGGCGCGAACGGTGCCGCGCCGTGCCAGCGCGCCCGCCGCGGACGACAGCCTCAGCAGGGCACCACGTGCCAGCAGCGTGGTGTCGGTCAATGCCACCAGCTCGCTGTGCGATTGCCATCCCACCACCGGCACCGCGTGCGTGGATTCGTTCAGCGTGACGGCGCCGAGCGCGGGCTTGCGCCGCTTCTCGCGCACGCGGCCCAGGCCGGTCACAGCCACCAGCGAGGCGCCTTCGGGCAGCGCCTGGCGCGTCTGGCCCACGGTTTCCACATCCATCAAGGGCTCGCCACCCCGGTCGAGCACGGTGATGCGCGCGGCGCCGTCGCCGGTGACCCACAACACCGGTGGCGAACCTTCCACATCGCGCGAAGGCAAGGCAAAACGCAGCGTGCTGCCGGGGTCGAGCGGCGCGCCCGCCTGGGCTTTCAGGCTGCGGTGCGTGAGGTCGGTGGGCTTTTCGCGGCGCAGTGCCGCTCGGCCCATCGCGTCGAGCCACGCGGTCTCGCGCACAGAGGCCGTGCCGGATCGCACCACCCTGGGCGCGGCCATGGCCAGCCCGGTGGCACGCGGCTCGGCGGCGTTGCCCTGCAAGACCACGGCCGCACCGGCCATGGGTGGCGCGAGCAGCTCCAGCATCTGCGACGCGTCCAGCCGCAGCGCTTCCTTGCGCTTGGGCGAAACCGTGGTGCGGATGTTGGCTTCGGCGTCCAGCGTGGGCTCCACGCGTTGGCGGATCACCGCTTCGAGCACGGGCACGATGGGCTGGCGCTTCACGCCCGGATCCTCGACCGGCGGCACGACCTTCGTCTCCACGCTGGTCACGGCTTCGGCCGCCAGGCCTTCGTGCAGCGAGCGCACCAGCGGCGGCGCGCTGCGGCGCGCGCGCCGGAAGCTGCCGCGCGGCATCACGTCGCCCGATCGGTTGGAGGGCTTGATGCGCACGCCTTCGGCAGAAAGCGCCTGCAGCGTGGCGCTGCGCCGCGTCTTCCATTCGGCACTCGCCAGCACGGTCTGCTGCGCCTGCCAGATCGCCTGGCTGCCCTGCGCGGCGTGCGCGTCGAGCGTCAGCGAGGCATTGGCCCAGACGCCGACCGTGTGCCGCAGGTCCAGTTCGCGCGCGAACGGCAGGGGATGCACGACACCGGTGTCGAACAGTTTTTCCCAGGGAATGGCACCGGTGTGGTCAAGCAGGTTGCGGTCGATCTCGGCCACCAGCCGCATGCCGGTGTAGGCCGGAATCACGCTGCGGTCGGGCTGGCCGGTGTCGGTGTCCCACAGCGCGCGCGCCACGTTGCCGCTGAGCGCCTCGCGCACCTGGAAGCGGTGCGTCACGTCCTGCCCCAGGTGGTTGAGCACGCGCACGTGGTGCACGCTGGACACCCCCGTTCGGTTCATGGGCTTGATGTCGATGGCGAAGGTGCCGCGGGCGCCGATGTCGATGGCGCCGCTGCCCGGGCGCACCTCGCTCGCGCCGATGAAGCTCTCGGTGCGGATGACGAACTCGGGCAGCACGCTCCACGGCCCGGTGGCCGGACTGCCGCTGACCAGGCCGCGCTCGATGCCGCCGGCGAACAGCTTTTCGTCTTCGGGTGGCAACAGCGCAGTGCGGAACTGGTCCCACGACAGCACCTCCTGCGGCACCACGCGGTCGGCGCCGAACGGGATGGTGATGCTGATCACGAAGACGTCGATCGTGACCTCGCCACCGATCTCCGGCCCCCACACGATCAGCGAGGCGCCGGTCTCGATCTTCACGCGGCCCAGCCAGGTGTCGACCGAGACACCGATGGAAATGCCGATCTCCACCTCGAACCAGAACGGGCGCCACTGGATGTACATGTTGGCCCAGGCGCGGAACCAGGCGCGCACGTCGCCGCTGTCGTACACCGCCTCCAGCAAGCCGCCCGCCATCACCTGGCGCGGCGTGAGCGCGAAGTAGGCCTCGCCCTTGATGGAGATGCAGTTGGAGACGCGCCAGTTGAAGCCCAGGCGGGGCACCACGGGGTAGTGGTCGGGCGGCGTGTAGCGCGGGTGGTAGCCGCCGATGGTGATGACGAAATCGCCCGCGTGTTCACCGGCGAACCAGATGAAGAAGGCGAAGCCACCGGTGAGGCGGCAGTCCCGCGAGAGCACCCAGGAGTTGTCGGTGAGCCGCGCCTCGACCGAGATGACGCCTTCGATGGTGGAGAAACGCGCCTTGAGCGCGAGCTCCACGCTGACCAGCGGCACCGCCGGAGGCAGCTCGAACTTCGACATCCCCAGGAGGCCGATCTCCAGCCCCCGGTTGAGCAGCACATAAAGCAGCGCCTGCGAATTCACCAGGGCGAACGAGCTGAACTTCAAGCCGGCGGCAAACCAGTAGCTGCCGCGCTCCATGGGCACAGCCGGTCCCATGCGCTGCAGGAAGTCCATGGGGGCGGCGGTCACAGCCGACGAATCGCTCATGGCCGCCACCAGCGGGAACTGCGGCAGGCCTTCGATGGCCGGCACCACCAGCCCCCGGTTGTAGCCAAAGCCGCCGGCGAGACCGGTGATGAAAAAGTAGGGCGGCCCGCCGATCGGGATGCCGATGACCACGAACACGAACAGCGAGGGGTCGCCGTTGACCACACCGTACGAGCCCAGCGCCACGAAGCTCTTGCCGCCCACCTCCACCAGCAGGAAACCGTCGTAGCGCACATCGTCGCTGTCGCCCATGTCGGCCTGCAGCAGGCCACCGCCGATGCGCACGCCGCCGCCGTCGTAGCTCACCGCAAGGCCTCGCAGACCGAGCTCCCATTTGGAGAGGTCGCCCATGTCGGCGAAGGGAATCGTGAGCGACAGATCGTCCACGCCCACCGCCAACCCCGCGAGCGCCACGCCGCCATCGAGCAGGATGGCGCCCTTCAGGTCCGGCCCGCCGATCCAGCGGATGCCGATCTGCTGGATGCTCACCGGCCCGAAGGTGCGCTGGATCGGGAACCACACCTCGTTGCGCCCCGGTGTGTCGCCGAGTTCGAGCCAGAAGTTCTCGATGTAGGCCGCGCGCACGGAGAAGCGCGGGTTCACCGGCGCACTGTCGCCGCCGCTGCCGCTCATGAGCGACTGCGCCACCGGGTTGCTGTCGGAACTGCCCAGGGGACTGGCGATGTGTTCAAGGTCGCCGTACATGCCGAACTTCACACGCGGGCTGGCGTTCAGCGGCAGTTCCAGCCGCAGGTCCAGCAGCGACTCGACACCGCCGAGCTGGAAGCCGCTGAGGTCGAACAGCGGCTCGTCGGCGCGCCCGCTCACGTCGATGCCGACACCAGCGAGCTCGATCACCGGTTCGATCTGGAAGCGCGGGTTGCCTCCGCCGTTGTCCTTGAGCAGGAGCAAGGACAGGCCGGGCAGGGTGCTGGGGGGGCCACCGGCGGCGGCCACCCAGTCGGTGTCGCCGCCCAGGCGCACGATGATCTCGGGATCGTCGCCCAGGCGCAGTTCGGGCAGGCACACGCGCAGGCCATAGAGCTTCGGTGCACTGCTGCCTTCGCGGTGCACGAACAGGCCCGAGCCCGCGACGCCGAAATCCACCACCGGGTCGGTGTCGAACGCGGTGGCCAGCGTTTCCAACGCGGCGCCGATCAGTCGCTCCACCACCGCCACCGGGCCGTTGGCATCGGTGAGGTCGTTGACCAGGTCGTCGATCGGCACCAGGTTCCAGCCGGTGGCGCCATCGTCCACCAGCAGTCCCGCGCTCTGCAGGATGGGGCCGGCGCGAACACCTCGGCCGAGATCGCTGTTGAGCCAGCCGGTCACCTCGGCCGTGTCGAGCACCGTCTCGACCGCCACCGGCACGAGCACGCGGCGCGCCAATGCGAGCAGCGCGTCTTCGATGGTGCCGCCGTCGTCCACACCGAAGGCAAAGGCGGGCAGCACATCGAGCCGGAAATCGGGCGAACCGGGCACGTTGCCGATGGGGTAGAGCCACAGGTTCACCGCGCCGGTGCCGATGGCCAAGCCGATGGAGGGGCGGATGGACACGCCGCCGGGTTCGATCACGCCTTCGTCGACCGACGCGCCGAGTGCCACCGTGACCTCGGGCGCGGGCGTGCCCGCGTCGTTGAGGCCCACCGCCAGTTCACCGGTGAGCGTGACGGGGCCCAGGTCCACGTTGAGTTCGACCCCGAGGCCGATGCCCGCGCCCGCACGACCCAACCCCAGCACCACCGGCGAACCCGGCGGGGCGAAGCGCAGTTCGCCGGCCACGGCGGTGATGTGCGCGCCCGCCGGGATGAGCACGGCGATGGCGCCGACCGAAGCCGGCGCGTTGGCGGCCGAGAAACGCCCACGCATCCAGAGCACCGGGTCGTCCACCAGCGTCTGCAACCGCGCCGCGGTGTCCACCTGCAGCGTGGCGGCGGCGTTGCGCAGCTGCGTGACGAACGTCGCCACGGCGGCATCGCCCGAGGCCGAGAGCGCGCGCAGCGTGGCATCGATCAGCGTGGGCAACAGGCGCTCGGCAAGTGCGCCAGCGGTGGACGCATCGAAGCCGGCGAAGGGCAGGAGCTGGATGGGTGCGCCTTCGGGCCCGAGCGCGAGCATGAAGGCTTCGTCGACCATGCCGGCCTGCACCACCAGGCTGCCCCACGGGCTGCCGGCGGGCAGCGGCGCGCCCATGCTGAGGCTGCCGCCGGCGCCGAAACTGCCGGCCGCACTCCAGCCCAGTTCGAAGGCACCGCCGAGCGTGACGCCACCACCCAGTGCGATGGGCGCCGTGGTCTCCAGCTGCAAGCGCGCCTGCGGCGCCGAAACCCCGCGCAGGCGCAGGTTGAGCGGCAGGTGCACGTCGCCCGCACTGTCGGTGAGGCCGAAGGTGGTGAACAGATCGCGCATGAGCGCGACCACGCGCGCAGGATCCAGCTCGAGCCCGGTGCCGGCGGTGCGCGCACGAAACAGCGTGGCTTCGGACTGCAGCCAGCCCATCGGATCGGCCACCACACGCGCCAGGTTGCGCACCCGCGCACGCTCCGGCCCCACCGCGCGCGAAGCCAGACCAAGCGCTTGCAACACACCGGCGAGTTCGGGCACACGGGGCAGCACCACGGCGTCGAGCAGCGCACTGGCCAGCGTGGTGAGTGTCAGGCGCGGCAGCAGTTCGCCCAGGCGCTCGGGCAGATCGGCGGGCAGGGGCACCAGTGGCAGTGCGGCATAAGGCGCCGCGCGCACGCCGTCGCTGAAGTCCATTGCCAGGCCCCATTGCGCACTCGCGGCGCCCGCCGGCAGGTCGATGGAAAGCTTCAGGCCAGTGGCCACCGCATCGGGCTGCAGCCGCAGCGCGATCTGTGCGCTGCCTTGCGACAGTTCCAGCGCCACATCGCCACCGAGCGTGAGCGCGCCGGCGATGCGCGTGTCGAAACGCAAGGCCACACGGCCGAGCGCCTGCACCTGGATGGAGACACCACCGCCGAGCGGCAAAACCACCTCCGGCTGGCCCACGTCGTGTACGCCGAGCAGGTTGCGCAAGTTGTTGAGCAAGGTCTGGCGGCGCGTGGCATCGGCCAGCAGCGGACGCGCCTCGGCGGTGAGCCAGGCGACGGGGTCGCGCAGCAAGGCGAGCCACGCCTGCAGGCGCGGCATCGCACCGCGCGCCGACGGCTCCAGCAGGCCGAGCGACTGCAGCAGCGTGCGAAGTGCGCGCCAAGCGGGTTCGTCGCTGGCCGATTCGAGCAATAGGCGCGAGAGGTCGCTGGCTGTGAGGCCGAGCACCGTGCGGAGCTGCGCCACCAGGGCCTCGCGCCGCAACGCGTCGGGCCACACGGCGGCGAGTTCACGCGCCAGCCACGCGGGTGCGTCGGCCAGCAGCGAGGCCCAGCCTTCGGGGTGAATGGCATAGCCGCCGCTGTCGTCGGCCGCGCCGTCCACGCGTTGCTTCGTCAGTTCGACGCTGGCAAGCAAGCGCGCGAGCGCCACCACGTTGGCGTCGCGCCCGCTACCGCTCGTGAGTTGCGCCAGCGGTGCGTCCAGCGCGGGCACCAGCAGGTCGTCGGGCAGCCAGGCGTTGCTGTCGGCGATGCGCCGCAGCGTGGCCAGCGGTGCCTGCACACCCTCCACCGCCGCGTCCACCAGCCGCACCACCGGCACGATGCCGGTCTCGGTGATCTCGCAGCCGAGTTCGGCGCGGCGCACACGCACGCGGGTGTTCGCGCCGCCCACGAGCCAGCCTTCGCTGCGCCAGAGTTCGGCCTTGAGCACCAGGCGCGGCATGCCGCGCGCGTGCGTGCCGGCCGCCACCTGAACCCGCGCCAGGTCCATCCGCACCTGCGTGCGCAGGCGCAGCGTGCCTTCCGAGGCCGGCACGGCCGGCGCAAGCGCCAGACCGAAGCCGATGTGCGAAACCGGCGCACGCGCAGCCTGCGCATCGCGCAACTGCTGGGCGCGGGTGGCAAACGCCGCACCGAGTGACGCCGCCAGCGAAGGCTCTGGCAGGCGCAGCCCGATGGCATGTCCGGTCACACCCGAAGGCAATGCCAGGTCGCCGACCGGCGCGAAGGCCTGCGCGGGCCAGAGCCACGCGGCGCCGTCGGGCGCGCGTTCGCGCACGAAACCCCACAACGCATCGAGCGCCTCCCGCACACCGCCGCCGAGCGGCATCTGCGGGCTCAGTCGCTGGAGCGCGCCGAGTGCTTCGGCCAGCGGCGGATTGGCGAGCCAGGGCAGCGGTGTGCCGATGTGCGGCGTGCCCACGGTGATGAGACCGCGCACCAGCGGTGCAATGCCGGCGCGCTGCAGGGCCGCGCGCGCGGCCAGGCCGCTGGCCGAATGCGCCACCACCACAATGCGCTCGCCCGGCCGAACTTGCGCGATGCGCTGCACCAGCCGCGCCACCTGTTCGGCCTGGCTGCTCACACCCACGGCGGCATCGAGCGGCACCGCCCGCGCACCGGGTGCGAGTCCGGGTGCGTCGTTCCACACCGCGAGCTCGGCGGCGGTGAGGCGCGCCGTGCCGGCGAGCGGCGCGGTGCTCACGGCATCGGGCGCGGTGCCGGCCACGCGGAAGCTGAACGTGGCGGTGGTGCCACCGATGGCCGCCTGCACCGGCGCCCACGCGGCGTTGGCCGCGAACGGCGCGCCGATCAGCAGCACCGGCGCGGTGCCGGCGCTGTCCCACGCCTGAACTTGGCGGCGAATCTCGGCCACCACATCGGCCTGAGCGAGTGCGTGCACATGGCTGGCGGACAAGGGCGCAGCCGGAGTCGTCCAGCCGCTGGTGGTGGGCGGCACCTGGCTGGCGGTGAGCACCAGCCCGTCGCTGCCGTTCAGAAAATCTTCCAGCGCGGCCAGACCCGTGCCCAGCGGCGCGGGCAGCACCCCCGAAAGGGCATCGGCGATGCCGGTGTCCAGGCGCGAGAGCACATCGAGCGCGGGCGCGATCTGCGAGAGCGGCAGGGCGCCGAGGTCGCGCAGCGCAGGCGCGAGGGTGGCGATGGCCACCGCGAGTGCGTCGCCTTCGGGCGGACCATCGGGATCCAGCCACAACAGGCCTTGCACGCCGCGCGCAGCGGGTGCGCGCAGGCCGAGCGCATAGGGCTGCTCGTACGTTCCGGTGCCTTCGAGGGAGAAAGGCAGGTCTTCCAGGCGCGGCAGCGAGAGGGGCGCGTCGGTGCTGCGTTCGGGCGCCGTGTCGAACTCGAAGCTGTGTTCGTCGCCCGGATGCGGAAAGTCGCCGCGGCCTGCGCGCGCCTGCTCGAAGTCCAGCAACTCGCCTTCGCGCGTTCGCGTGGGCGCCACGCCTTGCAACGCCAGGCCGAGCCAGCGCAACAGCGGCATGGCGTGGCGCGGGTTGGCGAGGATGGCCGCCACATGCGCGCGCAGCGCGGGCGCGGGATCCGCGAAGAAGGCACCCCAGTCGGCGGGTTGCAAGCGCGGGAAGTCGGGCGGCAGCGCGATGCCGGCATCACCTCCACGCCACGCGGGCAGGGCGATGCCTGGATCCTCCGGCAGCAGGCCGAGCAAGGCGCTGAGCCCGAAGCCGGCGGGGCCGCCGTGTTCCAGCATCAGGTGGCCCAGCACGAATTGCGCGAGTTCGGCCACCGCGTCGCGCGTGTTGGCGCCGAGCGTGCCGCCGAGGTCGGGCGCATCCAGCGCCCAGCCGTCCATGCCGGAGGCGTCCAGCACCAGGTCGGGCAGGGCGATGGCGCTGCTGCCGTTGAGCCAGCGCGCGCCCGGTGTGTGGAGCGCCACGCGCCACTGCGCACCGCCCGCTTGCCGCCATTCGAGCGCGGCGCTCAGGGCCTGCGCGCTGAGTTCGAGGCTGCCCAGCGGCGGCGTCTGCAAGGCACCGTGCACGCGCAACTCGGCGCGCAACAACGGCAGCCACGCCGCCTGCGCCACGCCCGCACTGGTGGGCGGTGCCAGGTCGAGGTGCAGCAGCTCGGCCAGCACGGCAAACGACAGTTGCACGCCATCCACCTGAAGGCTGCGCGGCTCGAGAGCGGCGGCGAGCCTGAGCTGCGGCCGGCCTGCAACGAGGCCGGTTTGTGCGCGCAGGACCACGGCGCCCGCCTCGGTAGCGGCCAGCTCCAGCCGCCACGGATCGGCCGCACTGCCTTCGCCGCGCAAGGCCAGGGCGCCCACGCCATCGACGCGCAGCAACTCGCCGAGTTCGCCCAGCAGGTGGCGCCATGCGGGCACGCCGTCCACTGGCGTGACGAGCGCACTCGCGTGGTAACGGCCGATCGCACCCAATGGGTCGCCAAGGAACTGCGCGATCAGGTCGACACTGGTGAGCAGCGGCACCGGCCAGGCGCCGGTGACCCCCGAGGGCGGCACCAGGCCGATGAGAGCCGCGATGCGGCGCCCGGCATGGGCGCCGCCATCGAGCAGGCCCAGCCCTTGTTCGATCTGCTGCTGGATCGCGTTGCCGACCACGGCACCGAGGCCATCGATGACCGCATCGGCCGACGACAGATCGAGAAGCGGCCAGCTGCCGCGAGCGCATTCCACGCCCCGCAGCTGCAGCACCGGCGCGGGCTGCCCGCTCGCATCGAGCCCGAAGCCCGCCTGCAGCGAACCCACGCGCAGGCGCGCCAGGGCGGCCAGTGGATCGCCGGCGCCGAAGGTGTGGTCCACCAGCGAGCCGGTGCTGCTGGCCAACGTGAGGCCCACCGACAGCGACGGCAAGGCGCGCAACGCGCCCGGCCCACCGATGGGAATGGCCACCACCTCGGCCGCGCCGCCGAACACCAGCCGCAGCGGACCGGCGAGGGTGATGGGCGTGGAGCCCGCGCGCAGGCCCAGGTAGAGAAGGCGCTGGCCACTGGCCTGCGTTTCCACCGCGGCCGTGACCAGCGCCTCGACCTCGGCCACGCGCACGCCGACGCGCCAGGGATCGGCGCGCGAGCCTGCGCCTTCCACCGCGATCGGCACCGGCGAACCCACACCCGCGCGCAGCAAGCCCTGCCAATGACCGAGCCACCCCACCATGGCGCCGGGCGTGCCCACCAGCGCGAGGAACCAGTCGTCGAACACGGCGCCGCCGCGCGTGGGCAGGTCTTCCCAGCGCAGGCGCGGGCGTCCGGCTGGCGCGCTGATGCCGATCAAAGGCAACAACTCGTCGACCACCGCCGCCGCGCGCGTGGCACCCGCGTCGCCGGCCGCGCGCAACTGCGCTGTGAACAGCGCCACGGCGGTTTCGATCCACGCCGAGCCGGGCAGGTTGATCAGGTCGGCCAGCGAGCGGTCGCGCGGCGCGGCTTCACCGGGCAACTGCAGGCCGAGCAGCACCAGCGCCACGTCGGGCGGCCGTTCGATGCCGGTGATGGAGATGCTGCCGCGCACGCCGCGAAACGCGAGGCCCGCCGTGCCGAAGCCGTTGCGCAGGGACACGTCGGCCGCGAGGCGCAGCGGCGCGGCCTCCGATGCGATCTCGACCCGCGTTCCGGGGCCGGTACCGTCGGTGGAGAGCAGCGGCACATGTGCCCAGAGCGAGACCACCAGGTCGCCTTCGGTGACGCTCCACTTCCAGCCGACGCCGACGAACAGCCGCCCGCCGGCGCTGCGCATGACGAGGAACAGGCCGGTGTCGCCGTCGGGCCCGCGAATGGGAATCCAGCGGTCTTCGTCGCCGGCGGCAGGCAAGCCGAGCACCTCGCCATCGGTCTGACCCATGAGCTGGCCGAGCAGCTCGATGACTTCTTCCTGCCGCTCGCTGAGTGCGCGCGCGAGTTCGGCGGCGGGGTCGCGCGCGAACGCCTCGTTGAATTCGACGCTGTCGCCCGCGCCGGCGCGCAGCACGCCCGCCACCTCGCCCACCTGGCGCACGACCGGGTCGAGGGCATCGGAGGCGAAGCTGGCGGACATGGCGTGTGCGCCGGGTTCAGGGGGTGGTGCGCGCGTTGTCGGTGTGCTCCACCCCCCCTGGCACATGGGTCCAGGTGATGGTGGAAAAAGTCAGCTCCACCTCTTCCAGGGGTGCCAGGGTGGCCTGCGCCGGGTCCAGCGTGTCCGGCAGACGCAGCGCGCACTTGGTGATGCGCCCCTCGGTAAATTCCAGCGTGAAGAAATGCTGGGTGGTTCCGGTGCCGGTGGGGTTGGGCCGAAACCAGCGAAACGAACCCGCCACCACCTGATTCAGCGTCAACGCGCGCAGCAGGAGCGGCGTGGCGCGGTCCATGCGTTTGGTGAAGCGGATCGGCGCGTAGATGCGCCGACCGGTGGCCAGCAGCGTGGCGCGGTCGAATGCGGTGGATACCTGCTGTTCCAGCGAGAGCACCTCGATGGTGTTGGCGCGGTCCATGGAGGTGACGGTGCTGTCGCCTTCGATGTCTTCGTCGTTGGCGGTCAGCGTGAGGGCGATGGTGTCGGCCATGGCAATGCTCCTGCGTGGGACAGAGAAAGTCAGCGTCGAATCAGCGGCACGTTGCCGAGATAGCGGCGGTTGAGGATGGAGAGGTCCAGGGGTTGGTCGCCCCCGCGCACGTCGGTGTAGTAGTCGCGCAGGGCTTCGGCGGACACGGGCTCGGTGGCGATGAAGCTCAACACCTTGCCCAGCGTGTAGACGCCCGCGACCACCAGCGGGGTCTTGGTGCGCCGGCGGCCCAACATCACCTGCCCGCAGCGCAGCAGGGCGAACCACACCAGCGGCGTGACGGGTTCGGCCCATCGGGCCGCCAACGTGGGGTCGCCGCGCGGGCGCGACTCGGCCACGGCCGTGAGGCTGGCCTCGTTGGGCGAAGCGCCGATCTTGTAGCTCAGCAGCAGCTGGGCGTCACCGGTCTGGTCGGTGAAGACCGCGAGTTCGACGAACACGAAACCCGGGGCGTAGCGCACGCTGGTGCGCGAGGGGTGCACCAGCAACTCGCTCTCGGCGTCGCGCCACACCACAGGCTGCTTGAGGTCGGGCCCACCGAACCGCCCGGCCAGCAGGGCGGGCGCATCGGCCAGGGGCAGGTCCATCACGAACAGCTGTGTCTTGGCCAGCGCGCGAAGTTTCTGGATGTCGGGTGAGACAGGCATCAGCCGCTCCACGCGAAGGGCCGGTGACAGCGGCGGCGAATGGGCGACATGAGACCCCCCTCACGAAGCGGAGCGCTCGGGGTGGCTGTTGGGCGCCACTGCCTGCGATCCGGTTGGGTGGGCCTGCTCGGGCACACGCCGTTTTTTGATCAGGCGCAGTATTGATCCCGCCGCCTTGGACAGGCAAGCGTCACATTGTGAGTTTTTGAAACGCCTGCGCGTTTCGTCAGGCCGCCACCCTGTCAGGGCACCGCGTGCACGAGCGAGCGCCAGAGTGCCACTGCGATGGGGATGTCCTGCAGGCGGGCGATGTGGTGGTAGGGCGCGGGGGACAGCGCGGCACCTCGTGACACGCGCATGAGCGTGGGGCACTGCCCGCCGGTCCAGATCTTCACTTCGGGCAGCAACCGGCTGCGCAGGTGTTCCAGCGCCCCGGTCACGTCGCGCGGGTTCTGCGCGGCCGTGAACCCCAGCGCCACGATGTGCGCGCCACTCACCGAAACCGCGCTCACGATATCGGACAAGGGAGTCTGAACACCCAGCGGCACGGTTTCGCAGCCTTCGAGCGCCAGAAAGCATTCCGCCATGAGCAGACCCAGGCCGTGTTCCTCCCCCGGGATCGTGGTCAACAGCACGCGCGGCGCCGCCGGCGGCCGCGCCAGGTTCACCTGCGATATCGCCTGGCGCATCAAGGTCTGCACGATCTCGCTGTAGAGGTGCTCCTGGTGCACGGCCAGTCGACCCGCCATCCACGCGTTGCCCACGAGCTCGTTCATGGGTGCCACGCCTTCCAGCAGCAGGCGTGCCAGTCCTCGCTCCTGCAGCGCGAGGGCCAGTGCTTGTCGCAAGGCGCGCGCGTCGTAGCGGTGCAGCATCTGAATCCAGGTTTCGTGTTCCTCGCTGGCCGATGCTGGCGCCCCGGTTGCCGGTGACGCCGGGGATCGGGTCTGAATCCGGCGAGGCTCCGGTTGCGTACTCAGTTGCAACAGGGCTTCCAGCGGCAATGCCACCACCTGTCCAGGCCGGTGGCCGGCGTCGATGAGGCGACGGATGTGCCGCAGCCGGCCCAGATGCGCATCGTCGTAGCGGCGTTCGCCGAGTTCATCGCGCTCGGGATCGGGAAATCCGTAGCGCCGCTCCCAGACGCGCAGGGTGTCCTTGGACAGTCCGGTGTCGCGTTCGATGTCCGCGATGGTGTGCCAGGCTGCGCGGCGAGAGCTTGAGTTTGTCATGGACAAATGTTTCAATGAACCCCGTCATTATGGAGTTGCAGGCATGAGAAGAGGCGCTTTCCCCACTGCCAACCGTGCTTTCCCGCGCGTGATCGGGATGGCGCTGGCCTGCTTCGCTCTGGCGGCTGGGGCGCACGCTGCCGACGCAGCCTGCCCTGCTCTGCTCCAGCACCGCTTCGACCGGCTTCAGGACGAAAAACCTCAATCCTTGTGCCAGTACGGCGGCAAGGTGGTGCTGGTGGTGAACACGGCCAGCTTCTGCGGCTTCACGGGCCAGTACGAGGGCCTCGAAGCCTTGAACGCCCGGTACCAGGCGCGTGGGCTGGTGGTTCTCGGGTTTCCGTCCAACGATTTCGGGCGTCAGGAACCCGGCAGCAATGGGACCATCGCCGAGTTCTGCGAGAACACCTTCGGCGTGAAATTCCCGATGTTCAGCAAGACCAG
>SXGT01318891.1_pt1 | contig 22437 bp, 23 predicted proteins | sample 3176221 | NCBI WGS metagenome assembly SXGT01 (sample SAMN11356862, study PRJNA531348) | freshwater metagenome | isolation source: freshwater sample F1-120 | place: China: Fuxian Lake, Yuxi | collected 2017-12-25
CCGCGAGCGACGCCTGGGCGTCGACGTTCGCCGCCGGTACCGCGGCGGCGGTCGCCAGCCAGGACGGGCTGATCGTCGTGGCGCCCGGGCCCGGTCGCACGCTCTCGCTCGCCGTGTTCCGACAGGCCCCGTAGCGCCCCGAGCCCTGAGCCTGCCCCCATGTTCCGGACACCTGCCATCCGACCACCGTCAAGATGAGCGAGGTGTCCATGAGCACGTCCCCTCCCCCCAAGAAGCCGCGTCGGCGACGCGCGTTCACGCCGGAGTTCAAGGCTGAGGCCGTCCGGCTCGCGACCCAACATGGGCGTCGTCGCGGCCCACGGCATCACCGCCAGGCGGCCGGGGGCCGACGCGCCAGCGCTGGTGCAGCGCGACGAGCGTACCTAGCTCGGGCGATGGCAGCACCGTCACGAACGCGGTGTCGTCGACCGCATCGAGCATGCAGTCGAGCGCCGCGCGGTTCTGGTCGGGGGACAAGCTCGATTCGACGATGCTCACCGGCGAGTCATGGCCGAGCTCGCTCTCGATCGATGGCTCGAGCTTGGTCTCCCCGGTGAGCGCCGCGGCGCGCAGCGTGTAGACGAACTCGATCTCGCCGCTCCCTGGCACGGCTCGCCAGCACGACTCCACGCGCGTCGCGATGACGGTGGTCATGTAGCGGTCGCGGTCGGCCAGAAACCGTGCCATCGCGGGCGGCATCGGCGGCGGCTCGTCAGTTGGGGCCGCGAGCGGCTCGACGGGTGGCACGGCGTCCGGGTTGGTGGTGGCTGCGCTCGCGTTGGTGACCGAGATCAGCGTCGCGCCGGCGGGGAGGCCGTCGAGCGGTGGCGCGCCGAGGTGCGGGCGGTTCGGCAGCGGCGCGGGCAGGCGCGGTGGCGGCGGAGGCCCGGCCGTCACGTCGTCCGGGTGGCCCACCGGCGCGTCGCGGGCCGCAGGCGCTGCCGGTGGAGAGCCTGGCCGTGTCAGCACGTAGCCCGCCACCAGTATCAATACGCCGCCAGCGCCGAGGAGATGTGATGTCCTGATGGGCATGGCTCAGAACCCAATCAACGGCGCAGTAGGCGTGCATCCGCCAAGCATCCGGCACCCAAGCTTCCCTGCAGCGGTCTTGTAGAGCGCGCACGTGTACGAGCCGATGCACTGGTCCTGGGCAGGACAGGTTGAATCGTTCGGGCACTGTGGGCGGAAGCAACGGGGAGCCGCGCCGTTTGCACATGCCCCTGGCCCCGGCGCGTTGTCCTTGGCTACCGTGTTCGCCGTGCCGACGTTCGGCGCCGGCGAGTCGGTTGCCGTGGGGCCGGCGGGGGCGCCACCAGCGTGCGCCACTCCGAGCGCGATCATGGCCGCCACGATCAACGAGAAGAACACCTGAGTACCTACGCGCACCTGCGAGTTCCTTGCAATGTGTGATCGCGGGTTTGCGCCGCCGCAACGCCATCATCTCGGCGCTGCGGCATCGCTATCGACCGCACCACAGCACGGTTGCGCACTCAGGCACGATTTCTTGAAGACCGAGCCGGCGACTCGAACCGCTGCCAGGCGGCGCAGCCGATCGGATCGCGCGCCGATCGGATCGCGCAGGAACCGGGTCGCAGCGGTCGCAGCGGTGGTTGCTCTGCGCGTCGTGCGCGTCGAGACGCACCGCCTTGTGGAGGGCCAGGGCCCTGCCGACGCCGCCGTCGATGCTGCTGCCACCCGTCGATGAGGTCGCGGTGATGCCACGTCGCCGTGATAGCGTCGACGCGATGGTGGAACCGCACGACCTCGCTCGCTTGCTCGGCGCCGCACTGACAGCGGCGGGCGTTGATCCTGCGGATTTCGAGGTCGGGGCCGCTGCCGATGGTGGCCTCTGCGTGATGCGCCGGCGCTGGGGCTCCCTTGAGGGCGGCGCGCGCGAACTGGAAGCCACGTCGGAGGCGACCTTCCCGCCGCCGCCGGCCGAGGCCATGGATGACGAGCGCGTCGCTGCCTGGGTCGACGCCTGGGTCGACGGCCGCGAACAGTTCACGTCGATGGACGAGGCACCGCCGGCCTTGCTGCGCCGGCCCGAGCTCGTCACGCGCGCCGACTTCGCGCGCGCCTTCACCGACTGGGAGTTCTGCGCGCTGGTGGCGAACGCCGAGGACTCCGACCCTGACGTGCCGCCGCCGGACGCCCTGCAGGCGGCGATCGAGGTCCACGACTTCGTGCGCGTCGGAGATCTGCTTGATGCGCATCCGGAACTCGCCACGACGCGCGACGACGCCGGGTTCACGCCGCTCCACGTCGCGGCCGAGCGCTGCAGCGTGGTGACGCTGTCGACCGCGGCGGTGCGCGTGATCGAGCGGCTGCTCGCGGCTGGGGCCGACCCTGAAGCGGCCACCGACGACGGCCTCCGCCCGCTCCACCTCGCCCGGGCGGCGGCGGTGCGCCCCTTGGTTCGGGCCGGCGCCGACCTCGAGGCGCGCAATGCCATGGGCCAGACGCCGCTGATCGTGCAGGCCCAAGAGGGCGACGGATGCCCAGCCCTCATCGAACTGCTCGCGGTCGGCGCGGCGCGCGACGCGCGTGACGCAGACGGTCTGACCGCGAGCGACTACGCCCGCGCGCGCGGCGAGGCAGACAAGCTCGAGGCCCTCGCCTGACACGTCGGGCGTCGAGCGAGCGGTAGACGGCGCCGGCTCCCAGCGGAGCGCCGTCACCGCGATCGAGTCAAGCCTGCTCCTGAGCAAAGGACCCCATGCCCGCGGTATCGTCGGCGCGTGGCACGTGCTCCGATCCTTCGCCCACCCTCGGCCGCCTGGCGGCGCGCGCTCGTCGACGCATCAAGGCTCGGCACCGCCGCCCGAGGTCGCGCGCACGGCGAACTCGTCGCCGCGGTGCGTGGCACCGAAGGGCGCGCCACCTTCGACGCGCTCATCGCGTCGATCCGCGTGCGCCACGATCATGGCGTCTACGAGGGCACGTACAACGCGCTCTGGCGCTTCCCCGCCGAAGCGCTCGGCACGTGGTTCGCAGAGGCGCTGCCCGCGTTCCAGGCTCGGATGGGCCGGTACGATCAAGTGTCGCGCTTCTACGGCGCGATCCCGTCGCGACGGCGCACCCGCGCGAGCTTCGTGAAGCGCGTGCTCCGACTCCCGCCCGCGAAGCGCAAGCTGGTGATCGCCACGCTCCGCGCGTGGAGCGTCGAGCAACCGGCGTGGGAGGGCGTCCTCATCGACCTCGGCGCGCCGGTGGCGAAGCCCCCGGCGGCCGACGCGGCGCCGCCGGCGTGGCCGAAGCCGTGGCGCACGCTCCTCGCGCAGGTGCGTGCCGGCGCGAAGGACATGGTGGCGGCCTGGGGCGGCGACGGACGCCCGAGCGCGCTGCCGCGGGTGATCGCGTTCATGACGATCGATCACGGCCCGCGATGGCGCGAGGTCGACGCGCTCAGCAATCCGCTCTTCGCGGGGTTCGCGATGCGTCACTACCCGGCGTTCGTGGCGCAGGTGCGCGCCCTCCCTGCCGACGAGCGCGCGCGCCTGCTCACCAACCTCGGCAAGGCGGCGCCGTGGAAGAAGAAGCGCCTCCACGCTGACCTGCGTAGATGAACGAGCGCCGTGGGTGAGCTTCGGTGGCGGGGCGAATGGTAGGTCGGCCACGTCGCCCACGATCGAGGCACTCATCGGTCGGGACTCGCTGTTCAGCGCGGGGCGTCGGCGCGCCGACGTGCGATGACGATCCGGTCGGTCATGGCGGTGGCGATGTCGGCGGGCGGCCGCGGCCACGTGACGCGTGTCGTGATGACGAAGCGCGCGGAGCGGGTGTCGTCGATGGCGACGTAGACGGCGCCACCGTCGGGCGGCGGGGCCGCGATCCCCGTGAACGGTGGGCCGCGCGTGCCCAGCACGGCGAGCGCGATGGGGGCGCGCAGCTGGATCACGACATCGATCTCCTCGTACTCGTCGGCGCTGGTCGGCTCGAAGCCGACCGGCCACACCTCGAGCGAGGCGAACACCGGCGGCGACGTGATCGTGATGCCGGTGTCCGTGCGGGCGTCGAACGAACCGCCGAGCCGGGCGACGAGCTCGGGGCCGGCGGCGTACGCGGCCAGCACGGTCCGGACGCGATCGAGCTCGTCGAGTACGGACCGGTCGCCGGGCGCCACTGTGGTGGCGGGGGCAACCGGCGGCAGCGGCGTGCCCGCTCGTGCTGAGGCCGGTCGGACCGGCGCTGCCGCGGACGGGGACGCCACGATCGGCGCCGCGGGCGTGGTGGCGCGGTCGGTCAGTGGCGCCGCGTGGCGAGGGCCGCCGCAGGCCATGGCCGCCAACACGAGCGGGGCGCCGACCATGCGCGTCACGGCTGGGCCTCGAACGCCAGCGCGCCGCCGGCGCCGACCTCGTGCGCGTCACGCTCGTACGGGATGGCGCGGTAGGCGCGGTACTTGCGACGCACGTCATCGATGCGCGCCGTTAGCTCCCGGATCATGTCAGCGCCTTCGCGCCGGGTCGCCGCAGGGGGCGTGGCGCGCAGCCGGGCCAGCATGCCTTGCGCCCGGTCGCGCGCGGACTTCATCGCCGCGTAGCCGTCGTCTTTGTTGATTGCCGTGTTAGCGGCGCGGTCGGTGACCAGCGCTTGGTGCATCTCTTTGGCCAGCGCGAGCCCAGGGCCGGTCAGGCCCACCAGTCCGCGCGCCACCGCCGTGGCGATCGTGCCGGCGTGCATGCCTGGGATCGCCGCGGCTCCGCTCGGATCAAGATCGTCCACTCCCGGAAGTCGATCGCCGCCGGGTGTTGGCGCGACGGAGCGAGTCGGAAGGCGATCGGTGGCGGCACGTCAGCGGCGGTCAGCACGGCCTGTGCGGTGTAGAGCAAACGCTCCGCGCGATCCAGCGTGGCGTGGGTCGCCCACGTCGCTTGCAGCGCGCGCACGCCGGCGGCGAGCCGGTCCATCGCGACGACGCTGCCAACGCCGCTGAGGTCGGGCGCATCGCCGTTCCGTCGCGCCTGGGCACCAGCCGCCGCGGCAGGAGCGAACTCCGCGCGCGCGTCCGGTCGTAGCTTCGGCCATTCCGCGCGCTCGATCAGGCGCTCGAGTTCGTCGGCGAGCTGGGCGACGTTGTCGAGCGCGGCATCAGAGGGAGGAGCGCCGTCGTCATCGATGAAGCGGGTCTCGGTGGCCGGCAGGTGCAGCCCGAAGGGGGCATCCTCGACGCGGGCCGTCCCCGCAGCGGGGGCGGTGGTGGCCGGGGCTCCGGGGACGGGCGTCCGACGAGGCGCGAGCCCGTCGGTCAACGCTCGGCGGCCGGGTGCGACCCACCGCGATGGTGAACGAGATCCTCCGTCAGGTTCCGAGGAAAGGGTCGTGCGGCTGGCCTTCACGCGCGGGCTATCGGCCGCATCGCCGTTCGGTTGCTGGCAAAGCGGCGGGCGCCGCATGACGCCAGGACAAGCCCGGTCCGGATCGACTGGCAAGACCGCATGGCTGGACCCCGGCCGCGGGCTGCGACGCCGGCGGCGCAACCGGGCTGCGTCGCGGTCGATACCTCCGGCAAATGACGCCCGACGTGTCCGCCGATGGTCCTGACCACGACCCCAACGCGGAGGTGGGGCCGGCCACGGTCACCTTCCAGTGCCCTGCCTGTCACGCGCGCCGCAGGGTCGCACTCACGAAGGGCAGCGTTGGCGGCGACATGCGCATGGATCTCGCGGCGCTGCAGCATCATCTGGAGTACGCGACGTGCCCGAGCTGCGGCGCCCGCAACGCCGCCGTCGTGGCGGAGCACGCCCGGACGCGGACGCGCGATCGCCTGATGTTCGCCGGTGGCTACGCGGCGCTGGCGCTACTGGCGGTCGTGGTCCCGATGATCGCGCTCCTGCCTCCTGCCTATGGGTTGTTGCACTGGGCGCTGACGCTGTGGCCGCGATGGCGCCGGCGCATGTGGTTGCCGATCGTGGGCGGGGCCGTGCTGTTCGGAACGATGGTCGCGTGGGTCATCGAGATGCCGCGGTACGCATTCGTGGTACCGGTGAGCGTCGTCGCGATGGTGCTATGGCCGCGTCGCGACCCCGCCGAGCCATTCACCACCGCCGCCGAGCAACTGACGTTCGGCGACCCGTTGCCATGAGCGCCGAGCCAGTCAGGAAGGTGCGCGGGTCGATGCGCACGCTTGCGTGCGGCCCTTGTGCCGGGCAGGGCGGCGACACGGAAAGCGGCGCCGCGCACGCAACTCGAGGTTCCGTCGCGCGCCCGGCCGAGCTCGCGACCGCGTTGCGGGCCGAGGTCGAACGCTGGCGCGCCCGCCGGTGATCTCCACCGTGCGCGCCGCGCTGTCGGAAGACGACCGCTACCCCGCGGTCGTCCTGCGCGGCTGACGGTCCGCGTCGCCCGATCGCTTACGTCGCAATGACAAGTCGATGACACCGGCCTTACGACGGCCGGGCCGTCACTCCGTTGAAATTGCCAGTCGCCAGGGACATGGTGAGACTGGTGCGATGTTGAAGAACGACGTTCGTGCATCTGCGGTCGGCGCTGGACTCGCGCGCGCGGTCATCGTCGCGCTGCTCCTGCTCGCGCCGGCGGTCAGCCGTGCCCAGGCCACGCCACCGGGCCCGACCCCTCCTTCACCGCCACCCGAGCTGGTGTCGCACAAGTCCCCGCCGCTGGCCGGGGGCCTCGCGGTTGTCACCACCGTCGTTGGATGGGGGCTGGTGGCGGCGGGTGTTGCGGACGACTCGGCCGGAGCGGTCCTGGTCGGAGTACCGCTCGCGGCCATCGGTCCGAGCGTTGGCCACGTCTACGCCGGCGAGTATCGGCACGCCCTCATCACGACCTCGCTTCGGGTCGCCGGGCTGGCGCTGGCCTATTACGGGGTCGCGTCATCGACCTCGTGCTTCGGTGATTCCTGCCCCGACGGCGCCGGCAAGAACAACGCGGGGCTGTCCCTGCTCGGGGTCGGCATCGCGGCGGGCGTCGGCCTCTATGACTGGATCGACGCCCCCTCCGCGGCGCGTCGCGCCAACCGCCGAGCCGACGCGGCGTGGCGGTCGGTGTTCGTCAGCCCGACGGTTGGCGCGCAGGGCCGCGTCGGCCTGAGCCTGTCCGGGGCGTTCTGATCAGCGCAGGGGCCGGCAGGGCGGTGGGCACACGACCGCTACCCCGCGGTCACCGATCCGTCGCACGGCGCGACCGACTGTGGACGCGCTACCGTTGGCACATGAAGCTGCGGTTCCAGGTGCTCCCGCGCGTGCCGATCGACCAGCTCGACGAGCTGTTCGCTGCGCAGCTCGGCGGCGGTCTGCACGCGTGGCGTCTGGATCCGACGCGAGGAGAGCTGCTCGATCGCTACACGGTGCTCGACGAGAGCGGCGCTCATCGGTTCGACGCGGTCCTCTTCCGCGGCGAGGATGGCCCCGTGTATCGAGCGGGAACGACGGACTTCGTCGCGTGCTTCGCGCAGGGCACTGCGACCGAGTGCGCCGACGACGCGCTGGTCGACGCGCTCGACGAGGCCCTCCGCGCGCTGCGGCGCGCCGGCGTCACCGCGCCCTGACCTTCGCGCTGCATCGATCCGGATGGCTGCGACCCGGATCCTGGCGTTCTTTGTCGGCGGCGGGCGCGAACCCGGCGGCGAAGACGACGGGCTCGGGGCCGCGGGGATGGCGCGCTACGCCCGCGTGAAGGGCGAGGCCGAGGCGGCCGTGACGCGCGACGGCCCGCCCGTGGTGAGCGTCTTCCGACCGGGCATGATCATCGGGTCGCAGCACACGCCGTGGCTGCTCGAGAAGGTGCTGCCCGTGTTCTCGTTCGCGACGCCGAAGGAGTACCGATCAAACACGGTCGACTCGATCGCGCAGGCGATGGTCGCGACCTCGCGCCAGCCGCCGGCGACCTCGGCCGTCTACCACTACCCGGAGATGACGCTGCTGGCCGCGGGCTGACGCGCCGATCCAGGCGCCATCGGTGATGGGCATCGCGGGATGCCGCTCAGGCCATCTGGCGACGATCGACGTCGACCGCATGACGCGACACTAACACGGTGAGGGAGGCGCCGCCGTCGCTGGCCGGGACGTGGCATGATCTGCCAGTCCCGTTCTGCGTCTGACCCTCACGATGCCCTCGACCTGACAGCGATCGGATGCGATGCCATGGACGCCGGCCACAGCGAGGAAGACGTGCAGGCGCTGCTGTCGTGCCTCTCGTCCGATGATCCGAAGCGTCGCGCCAACGCGCTGCGGGGCCTCGCGGAGGCGCCGCTCGCTGACCGCCGCGCCTTGGCTGCCGCCGAAGGCTTGCTCCACGACGACACGTTGACGTTGCTGTCCATTCCGTACGTGTTCGGTGAAGTCCGATGGCACGCCGCGGCTGCGGTGGCGGCGCTTCGTGGGGCACTGCAGATGAGCGAGGTCGTGCGGATCCCAGATGTTCCGGTGCCGTTGACGACCGACAAGATCGGCGCCCTGGCCAGGGCCGCTGGGCTGGCGCCGGGCAAGGGTGGAATCGATGGTGTGCTCGAGACGATGGCGCGGCTGCGGCAGCTCGGGCTCGTGCCGAGGCGGACCCTCGTGCGTCAGCCCTGACGAGCCTGACATCGCTGCTGGGTCTCGCGCCTGACGCAGCCCCAGCACCGGGTGGCAGCCGTCGAACGAACTGGAATCCGGCGGCGGCGGCGCATAGCTTCGTGGGCGTGACGGGCCGGTGCATCTACGTCTTCGGTAACGGTGCGATGTCGTTCGACGACTTCCGAGGGCTCTACGTCCTGGCGATCGACAGCGCGCTGGAGCGAGTGGCGACGTCGTGGGTGGTATGTGACTTCCGCGGCGTCGACACGCTGACGATGGAGTACCTGAAGACGCGGACGGCGGCGGTGTCGGTGTTTCACGTCGGGGCCGCGCCGCGCTACCTGCCGGACCGCCGCCACACGCACGTCGACGAGTGGACGATCCGCGGTGGCTTCGCAGATGACGCCGCGCGCGATCAGGCGGCGCTCGCGAGCGCGACCCACTTCCTGGCGGTCGACCGCTTCTCGACGCCCAAGCGGCCCACCGCGACGGCCCGGCTGGTCGACAGGGCGATGGCAGCTGGGCGTGTGCCGCTCGTGGCGGACCCCGCCCGCGCGGTGGCGCTGGCCCGGGCGCGCGCGCAGATCGACGACGCGCCGGTGCATCCGACGGCGCGGAGCTTCGCCACTCTCCTGCTCGAGATGTTCCCGCCGTGGTTCGACTTCGCGCCCGAGCACCTGGCGATCCTGCGGTGGTCGCTCGGGCTGCACCTGGTGGTGACGGGGCCCGGGCGAGACCGGGACGCACCGGTGGCGATCATCACGACGTCGGACTCGCGAAGGATCTCCATCGCGGTCCATCACAGCGATCGCGTCGGCGGTGAGACCGCGGACATCTCGATGCACTATTCACCCAGCGACGAGCAGCGTGCGCACGCGCGCGCCAGCATCGCCCTTGCGCTGCACGCCTTGTTTCCTGCGCAGCCGATCGACCCGGGGCTGGCCGCGCAGGTACCGGGGGGCAAGATCTTCCCGGGGTAGGCCCGCCTGGGGACGGCGCAATGCACGACGCGCCTGTGGGTTACCCTGGACACGATGGATATCCGGGTTGGCAAGGCAGGCTCGGAGCTCGGGCGGGCCGCGCTGGTGATCGGCGACGAGCGCTACCACCGTCACCGTGGCGACGCGCTCGTGCTCGAGGTCGACGGAGTCGAGCAGCGCCTCGCGGTGACCTCGCCGATGGTCCTCGACAAGGTCGAGCGCGAAGCGCGCTGGGGTGACCTGGCCGGTGAGCCAGTGGCGCAGCTGTTCGCCGACGTCGCACCCGGCGATCATGTCGCCTGCGAGCTGGAGGGATGGCAGATCGCGCCCGGCACGCGTGTCGCGCTCGGCATCGAGAACAACGAGGTCGTGGTCCTGGCGATCGCCGGGAACGACGAGGCCGGCGCGCGCCGCCGCGTCGCCGACGCCCTGGCGATGCGCCAGGCCGGCGCCGCACGCGCGCGGTCATCACCTCCTGCGAGCGAGGTTGTGGCGCCGGTCAAGGTGCCCGCGCCGCACCGGCCCTGGCGCAGGACCATCGCGTTGTACGGTGGCCTCGGGTTCGCGGGGGTGCTCGCGGCGGCGATCACCTGGACCGATCCACGGGCGTTCATCGGCCAGCGATCGTCCACGCCGATCGCGCTCGGCGTGATGGCGCCGAGCCTGGTGCTGATCTCGATGGCGCTCCTGCTCGGGCTGACCCGGCCGTGGTTCGAGGTCGTCGATACCCGGACCACGCCTCCACACCGGCGCGCGCCGTGGAGTCGCGGAGGCGTGGCGCTGGGGGTGATCGGGACCTTCGTGATCGGAGACATCTGTGTGGGGCTGCTCTTCCTCTGGCTCCATCCGATGATCGCAGCGCCGATCCGGCTCTTCCTCGTCGCGGTCATCGCGGTCAGCGCGCTGGCGGTCGCGATCCGAGGGCAGCGCGCGCAACACCGACTCATCCGACTCCTCCGTGGCTCCAACGGCACGCGCGGGACGCTCGTCGCGGAGGGGCCGCCGCTCGCCTGCGCCATCCGCTACGACCGGTTCACGCGCGTCGATGGCTACGGTGACCGAGCGCGAATCTCGATCTGGTACGACGGGATCCGGACCGAACACACGCGCCAGCCGTTCTCGATCGCGGCCGAGGGCACGACCCGCCCGGTCTCCGGCGAGCGTGTCCTGTGGGGGGCGCCGCTCGCGTACGTCCCGTTGACGGCGGTCGAACGCGCCGGCGCGAAGGTGGTCGCGAAGACACGTGCGCAGATCGAGCCTGGCGCCGCCGTGCTCGTGCGCGGCAAGGCGACGCTCGTCGATGGGATCCCGACGTACCAGGCGACCGGCGCCGAGGCCTTCGTGATGTTCGGGGCTCGCGGCGACGCGCGCCGCGAGCTCCGCCGGCTCGTGGTCCGCTGGTACGCGGGCGCCGCGATCCTGGTCGCGATCACGGTGGGCTCGATCGGGCTCGGGATCCACCTGCTCACGCTCGAGCGACGGCCCCCCGCGCGACCGGTCCCCGCGGAGCGCGGATGATCCTGCCGCTCAGGGCTCGATCGCGTGCGGGCGGCGACGTCAGAGGTCGGGATACGGGGCCGAGGTAGCGCAGGCGCGTCTCGCGCGCGGCGAGGTGGTCGATCGCGGTGAGCCCGAGCCCGGTGCCCGTCGGCCTCGACCGGCGCCCAGCGCGGGCGGTTGGCCCGCAAGAGCCGCGCGGCCCGGCTGACGAGCGCGTCGCTCTCGGCGGTGTCGCCGCCGGCGGCGAGCGTGCAGCTCGAGCCACGCGCGGCCTGGCTACGGTACGTTCGGTGGATGGCAGACTGGAGCGAGCACTTCGTCGACGGCGGCGTGTTGCGGTTCGATCGCCGCACGGGACTCAATACGCTGCGGCGCGGGCCGTCGACGGCGTCGCACCGCCGCGTCGCGCCGCGCGTGCTCCAGGTGGGCCTGTTGACGGCGTGCAACCTGAAGTGTGCCTTCTGCTATCGCGACACTCGCGCCCCGAGTCGGCTGACCGCCCCGTTCTTGCTCGAGTTGCTGGAGCGCGCGGCGGAGTGGGGCGTCCTCGAGGTCGCATTCGGCGGTGGTGAGCCGTTCCTGTTCCCAGGCTTCGCCGAGCTCGTCCGCGAGCTCCATCGGCGGACCCGGCTCGGTGTCAACGTCACGACCAACGGCACGATGCTCACCCGCGAGGTCCTCGACGAGCTGGGCGACGCCTGCGGCGAGATCCGCGTCTCCGCGTACGCTGACAACGAGTACCGACGTACGCTGCGGCTGCTCGCGGGTCGCCAGGTCGGCGTGAATTGGCTGGTCACGCCCCAGAACGTCGGCGTGGTCGAGCCGATGGTGCGCGACTTCTTGGGCCTCGGCGCACAGAACGTCTTGTTGCTCGGCTACAAGGGCGCCGACGCGTCGCTGCACCTGACCGACGCGGACATCGCCAGGCTCCGCGTCGCGGTGGAGCGCCTGGCGCACCTGCCGCTGCGGCTCGACGTCTGCTGGTATCCGCGGCTCGCTGATCTGCCGCATCTCTTCGCGCGACCGGACTGCGGCGCTGGTGACGAGTTCCTCGTCATCACGCCCGACCGAGCGATCCAGCCGTGCTCGTTCCACCACGCCCGCATTCCCTTCGAGACATTCGACGATCTGCGCCGCATCTACGGCGAGCTGCGCGAGCGACGGCCGCGCGCCGCGATCGAGGGATGCACGCGCGCCCAGTTCGGGGCGGCCGCACCTGACCTCCGACCTCCACCCGAGCCAGCCCGGGAGGAGCTGTGGGCGTGGCACGCCCGCGCGGCGAACAACAGCGGGGACTGGACGATCGTCGGGCGCTTCAACGATCCCGCCGACGCGCAGCGCGTCGCCGACGAGCTCCGCGCGCTGGCCCGCGAACACGAGGCGTACCTCGCCTCGGACGAGGGGCAGGCCTACGTCGAAGCGAACGGCTACAACGGCTCGATCCCGACGCCGCCGCTGCGCGCGTTCGGGGCGCGGCATGGATTCGACTGGCCCGATGACGGTGGGCTCTGGTGGGAGGAGGACGGCTTTGGCGCGCCGGTGCTCACCGCTGGTGCCGTGGGTGACGCGGTGGTCGTCTATCACCCCTACTGCATGGGCTTGCCCGAAGTCGCGTTTCGCACGCTGTTCGCGCGCAACGGCGCGCGCGCGTTCGGATACTGGCAATACCGACGCCCGATCGTGCTGGTCACCGCGTCGGGGCGCAACGACGTCGCGGCGACGCTCGTCGCGAAGTACCTGTCGCGGCTCGCGCAGGTCAAGCACGCGTACATGCTGAAGGACGATCCGCCGTGGGGGGCGCGCTGCGACGACCCGCGCCTCGGTGAAGACGAGGACCGCAACGCCCGGCTCGCCGACGGCGGGCACGCGATCGAGCACGACGCGACGACGTTGCAACTGCGGCTCGCGTTCGAGAACACCTTCGCCGGGGCCACCGCGCTGTACCGATGGCTGACGGCGTGCGGCTACCAGCGCGTCGACGTGCGCATCGACGACGCCCTCGGCGAGCTCGAGCGCGACGCGTGACGGGAGTCAGTTCAAGACGAGGAGCGTCGGCCGGCGCGTGCCCCGGCCAGCGACAGCGGCGCCGCGGCCGTCGCTCGCGGCTCAGCGCGGCGATGCGGCGTTCAGCGCGGCGATGGTCTCCTTGGCGAGCCGGGCCGCCTGCCCCGTGCCCTTGACGAGCCTCGACAGGGCGGGAACCACCGAGGCATCGCCGTGCGCCCGGAGGACCTGGTGAAGGCCGGGCAGTATGGTCGCAGGCATGCGGGGCAGCACCTCGACGACGGCGGGCGGGATGCGGGGATCGCGCATCGACCGCAGCAGGTCGGGCAGCGTGTCCGGGATGCTCGTGCCACGCAGCATCGCGAGGAGGCTGGCGACGACGCGCGCGGCGTGGTTTGCGGCGAGCCGGGTCGCGGCCTGGACGAGCATCCAGGCGCGCCTGGGGTTGGCCGCGAGGCACGCCGCGAAGAGGTCCAGGAAGGCGGGATCATCCAGCCGCGGATCGGTGGCCAGCGCCCCCACGATCCCGTCCGCGCACTCGGCCTGGTGGTCCTTGAGGGCCGCAGGCGGGAAGAGCGGGGCGAGCTTGTCGGCGAGCGCCGCGGCGGAGAGGCCGCTCTGCTCGACGGTCAAGCGGAGCGCCTGGGTCAACGACAGCGACAGCCCACCGGTCCGGTCCTTCGCGAGCCACGCGAGCAGGAAGTCGAGCCAGCGCGGCTCGCGCTCGAGGTGGAGGCGGACGCGCTGCGCCGCCGGCGAGACCTCGTCGGCGGGCGCGAGCCTCTGGCCGAGGCACGCCTCCAACCCGTCGAGCAGCGGCGTCGTCCGACCGCCAAGCTCCGCGCGCAGCACGGGCGAGACGAGGTCGAACACCTCGCCTGGGGCGTGCGCAAACACGCCTTCCAGGATCGCCTCCACGGGCAGCGCCTCTCCCAGCCCAGGGTCAGCGGTTGTGTAGGCCAGCAGGCGGACCGCCCAGCGGAGCTCCGACTCGGCGAGCTCGCGGCCACGGCCGTTCGCTGCCAGCACCTCGACCACGGTGGCGATGAGCGGTCGCAGCGCCTTCTTCTCGAGCGCGTGCACACCTGCGTACGGCTCGAGCATCTCGAACGACACCGCTGGGGGCTGGGACAGGGTCGCGCTGACGGCATCACCGACGACGCTGTCGATCTCTCCGCCCCGCGTTCGGCTCTTCCACTCCGCCAAGGCGCCAAGCCAGCGGAGGTCGCGCGCGAGCTCCTGCTTCGCCGGGGCGCTATCGAGCGAACGAAGGACGAGCTCATCTGCGAGCGGGCCTCCTTCCGCCAGCACCGCGGCGCCGGCTGCGAAGGCCTTGCCGTCGGGCACCTTCAAGGCTCTGTCGACGGCGCTCAACATCAGCTGCGTCGCCGACGGCGTGAGGCTCTTGGTCCGCGCCAGCGCTGCCAGGTGGGCGGCGAACACCGGCGCCAGGAGCCTGTCCCAGTACGCCTGCGCGAGCGCCGGGACAAACTCCCACGGGTTGCGGAACAGGGCCTCGAGCACGCCCTGGGCTTGAAAGTCGGAGAGCGCGCCGCCTCGTCGCCGGGTCAGGTTGTCGAGCGTGAGGAACGGTCCCAGGGCGCGCCACGCCTCGTCGCTGGGCAGGTCGAGCGTCGCGAACCCGACGAGGTTCCAGAGCGCATCGGTCGACATGGTGTTCGAGCGGGCCAGGGCCAGCACCGCGGCTCTCCAGCGCACCTCTGCCTGCCAGTGCCGTCGGGCGACGCGCAGCGCGTCCTCCTCCAGCTGCTCGGCGCGATCGTCGCTGGCGCGGGTGTCGCTCGCACGTCGACCGCGGGGAGCGACGAGCCACCGCCAGCCGGCCTCGCCCGCCAGCCAGCTGAGCACCCGCGCCGCCAGCAGCGCGCCCGAGCGGCTCGCCGCCACGGCCGGGTCGAGCACTGGCGCGAGGGTCTCGTAGGCGCGCCCCGGATCGTTCGCAGAGAGGTCTTCGAGCGTTCTCAGCTGCTCCACCTCGGACGATGTCGCGAGCTTCAGGACGTCTCGGTCGTGCATGCGTTTCGTCACAACGTCCAGCCGACCAGCAGGTTGGCGATGGGGCGCACGCGATCGGGGCCGACCGTGTCGCCCTCGTAGGTGTCGAGGTCACGCCGCCACGCGGCGCCGAGCTGCGCGGTGACGGACGCGCCGAGCGACGCGGTCCACTTGCCACCGACCCACAGCGACGCCTCGGCGCCGTCGCCCACCACCAGCGGCGTGACCGTGCCGGGGACGTCCTGCTGGTCGAGCGACGAGACCTGCCCCTCGAGGCCGACCGCCACGCCGGTCGAGAACGAGCCGAGCACGTAGTACCCGACCGAGGCGCCGAACGACATGCCGAAGTTCGCGCGCTCGTCGGGGCCGTCGGCCGCGCGCACGCCCAGCATGACCGCGACGGCCAGGCGCGGCAGCCCCGGCATCGAGCCCTCGACCGTGACCTCGAGCATGTCGGCGGCGAGGTGGATCGGCGAGAACGAGACCGTGCCGTGCGGCGGCGCCGACGTCGGCGGCATCGCCTCCAGCGAGCGCGGCGTCATCGCCGGCGGCGCGACCTGCGCGGATGCGGCGGCGGGCGCGGCGGCGATGGCGACGGTCGGGATCACCCACGCGCGCATGGTCGCAGCGTAGCGCGATCGACGGTGATCACGGGGCGCGTTCGAACAGCTGGGTGCCCACGGCCGCGCCGCCCATCGTGCGGAAGTGGAACGGGCTGCCGGGGGCCGCGCCGGCGTCGACCACGAAGCCGCGGGCCTCCTCGGCCCACGTGCCAGTGACGGTGGTCGGGGTGCCCCGGACGGTCGTGGTGATCGACGCGGTGCCGGCGGCCTCGATCACCAGGCGCTCGGAGACCAGCGCGCTCGTCGCGTAGTCTGCGACCCACGCCCCGACGATCCCGGCGGGCGCGCTCTCGGGGAGGTACGGCTTGATCATCAGCTGATCCCCCGCGATCAGGATGTCGCCCTCGTACTGCCAGCGCACGCCGCCCTGGATCGTGAGCCAGGTGCCGCCATCGATGAGGTACGTGCCCGCGTCGGTCCCGAACGTGCCCTCGGCCGACCAGCGCTGCCCCGCGGAGAACGTCAGCCGCTCGACGCCGTCGGGGCCGACCAGCGGGACGCGGACCCAGGTGCCGAGGAGCGGATCGGCGGGTGCGTCCGTACCCGCCGCGTCGATCGCCCCGCCGCCATCGTCCGCTCCGCACGCCGCCAGACACACCGCCAGCGCGATCGCTTGCTTCATGCGCAGAGGGTCGCGCAACGCGCGCCCCGCCGCCAACGATCCAGATCACATCGCGCGGCGGCCGCGCGTCGACGTCGTCCCGCCGCCGGCGCGCGCGTCACGGCGAGTCGCCGACGGGATGCGACGCGTCCTTGAAGCGGGCGGCGAGCGCCGGCGCGCTGGCGGCGGCGACCAGGCGCGGGCCGCCCGAGGACGTCGGAACGACCGCGCCGTGGATCGTGTACCCGCGGTAACGCTGGTAGTTCGCTCCCGCCCGCTGTGGATCGACCAGCGGGTCGACGATGTCGAGCGCAAAGCACGCGCCGGCGTGGTGGTCGCGGTCGAGATCGCACGCGTAGGCCTGCGCCTGGATCTGCGCCGCGCCTTCGGTCTCGTTGCCGTCCGTGGTGCCGGTGCGGGTCGCCAGCAGGTGCGTCGCCGGGACGCCCCCGGCGGGATACTCGATGAACCAGAACTCCTGGGTCACCAGGTCGGCGCGGGTCACCGCGCAGGCGAGCCGGCTCGCGCAGCGCAGCGTGCCCGTGAGGTACCGCACCTGGACGAGCACACCCGGCGGGGTCGCGCATCCCGGCGTCACCTCGATCGGTCCGTCGAGGAACCGCTCGTCGCCGCCGGCCACGATCGCCGCGGCCACGCTGCGTGAGATCTGCGCGTAGGCGAGCGACCGCTGATCGACGTCGTCCTCCGGGCAGGCCCGCGTCGCGGGGCTGTCGTGGAGCGCGAGCTGCGGCGCGGCGTGGGCCGGCGTCGGCGCAGCCAACCCCGAGCGTTCGAGCAGGTCCGGACGACGCGCGACCGCGGCCGGCGCGAACGTGATCGCCTGGGAGCGCAGCGGCTGCCAAGCCGCGTCCGCCGACTCGAGCCAGGCGACCTCGCCGGCGACCATCGCGAAGGCGCCGGCCGCGCCGACGTCGAGGAAGTACGGCCGCGCCGACGCGACGCGCGGAGGCTGTCCGCCGAACCACACCGCGGTGGCCCGCTCGGTCTCGGAGTCGGCGACGACCGCGAGCTCGGCGCGCCCGTCGCCATCGAAGTCCACGAACGGTCCGAACTCGTGGTAGCCGACGTAGCGCGGGGCGTGCCCGGGGCGCACCCAGAACAGGAACGCGTCGGGGGAGTCGCCGTCACCGACGTCGCGCCCTGGATACACGCTGGCGAGGAGCCACGCCGCCGGACTCCGCGGCCGGGCGTCCTCGGCATCGTAGTGGAACCGGATCAGGACGCCGTCGGCGACGTCGCAGGACGTGACGCTGTCGGGCGCCTCGACCGCCGACGCGTCGAACCCCATCTCGACGAGATGACGGCGCAGCTCCGCCTGCAGCGGGCGCAGCTCGTCGTCGCCGGGCGCTGGGCATGGGTGGCTCTCGTGGTCGACCCATCGCACGTCGGCGACCGTCGGCGATGGCGCCGCCGGCGGGCCCAGCGCGCGCGGCGAGCCGGCGCTTGCGTCGGCGATGACGGCGGGCGGCCCGACTGGCGCGTCGCGCGCGGTGCCACACGCGATCGTGTACGCGAGCACGACCAGCGTCGATGTGCGGACAAGGAGCATCTGCGAGGACCAACGCCCCCACCCCGCGGCTTGTTCCGGTCGACCGATCTCGAGGTCCGCCTCGGCGTCGGCGCGCCGGCGCGGATCCGCGGGGCCAACCGGATCGGGGCGCTCGAAATGCGCTACGAGATCGCGATGACGAACAAGCGCGGCGCGGTGGTCCTCGGTGCCTCGGGCTCGGTGGGCGGGGCGGTGATCGCGGCGCTGGTGCGCGATGGGACGCTGGCGCCGATCGTGAGCGTGGTGCGGCGGTCGCAACCGGCGCAGGTGGCGCTGGCGCGGGCGGCTGGGGTGGAGCTGCGCGAGGTGCTGGTGCCGACGATGGCGTCGGCGGAGCTCGAGCGAGCGACGCGGGAAGCGAGCGCGGGCGCGGCGGTGGGCCTGAGCGCGCTCGGGGTGGGCGCGGGCACCGGCAAGCTGACGATCGACGAGCACCGCGCGATCGACGTGGAGCTGAACGCGGCGTTCGCGCGTGGCCTGGCCGCGGCGGGGGTCCAGCACCTGGCGTTCCTGTCGGCGGCGGGCGCGAACCCGGCGGCAAAGACGACGGGCTCTGGGGCCGCGGGGATGGCGCGCTACGCCCGCGTGAAGGGCGAGGCGGAGGAGGCCGTGAAGCGGGACGGCCCGCCGGTGGTGAGCGTGTTCCGACCGGGCATGATCATCGGTTCGCAGCACACGCCGTGGCTGCTCGAGAAGGTGCTGCCGGTGTTCTCGTTCGCGACGCCGAAGAAGTACCGGTCGATCACGGTCGACACGATCGCGCGGGCGATGGTGGCGACCTCGCGACAGCCGCCGGCGACGTCGGCGGTCTACCACTATCCAGAGATGACGCAGCTGGCCGCGGACTGACGCGGCTCGTCCGCGCCATGCAGTTCGAGGCGATCGCCGGGCTGATCCTCGCGCTCGACGCAGCGCGGGCGTAGCCGCGCCGCAGACATCCGCTACGTCTACTCGGCCGGGACCTCGACCGGCCCCTCGTCGTGCTCCGGGCACGGCGTCGCGATACCTTCGACGTTGCAGGTCAGGTCGTTGGTCATGACCAGCCGGACCGTCTCGCCCTCGGCCAGCCCCGCTGGGCACGCCACCGCCTTCGGGGGCGGCGCCTGGCACGTGCCGCCCGGCGGGCACTCGAACTGGGTGCGGGTCGCGGCCACGCAGGTCCCGCCGGCGACCATCGTGACGTTGAACTCCTCGTAGACGCCATCGGGCTTGGGGCTGCGGTCCCGCACCGCCGGTGACCCGCACGCGCTCGCGGCGAGCAGGAGCACGGCGGGAAGAACGACTCGAACATGCTGACGCATGCGCGCAGCATCGCCGATCTGCGGCATGCGCGCACGCACCCGCTTCGCCGCCGCGAGACGGCGAGGGCGAAGGCGGCCGCGTCACATCGCCGCCGCCGGCGGCACTACCGTCGGGATGAAGCCCCATGGACCTGTGCTGCTGCGCGCCATGCTCCTCGCCCTCATGGTCGGGCCAGGCTGCGACCGGGGGCCCGCGGTGGTCCCACCCGTCGATGCGCGCGGCGGCGACGACGCCGGCGACGACGCGCCGGTCCCGGTCGACGCCGCGATCGTCCCCACCGCGTGCGTCCGCGACGCCGACTGCCTCGACCCGACGACGCCGGTCTGCAGCGACGGCGCGTGCACGCACCTCGATCAGTGCATCGACGACGACGCCTTCGAGCCCGGCAACGACACCGCGGCCGGGGCCCTGGCCGCGCCCTTGGCCCTGGCGCCGACCGCGACCACACCCGCGACCGCCGCGCTCTCGATCTGCAGCGCGCCGTCCCGCGAGAACGACTACGTCCGGGTCACGCTCGCCGAGCCCGCCAGCCTGACCGTGCGCGTCGACGCCGCCGCCGGGTTCCGCGTGCGGCCGGCGTTCAGCCCCGGCGGCGGGGTCATCCCGTACGGCGACAACCGCCTCGCCACGGGGCCATTGGCGGCCGGCGACTACGTCGTGATGGTCGCCCTGGTCGCGCCGGCCGGCCAGGCCGCGAGCGTCCCCTACACGGTGCGGGTCGCGTACGCCGAGTGCGCCACCGACCTCGACTGCTCGCCCGCCGAGCCGATCTGCGGTGGCGGCGAGTGCGTCGCGGGCCCGGCGCAGTGCACCGGCGACGACGCCGCCGAGCCCAGCGATGACGGCCGCGCCGGCGCGACGGCGCTCGCCGTGGCCGTGGGGCAGCAGGTCGCGCGCAGCGGGCAGGTGTGCGGGGTCGGGGGCGAGTACGACTGGTTCCGGATCGACGTCGCCGATGGCGACGCGCTCGACCTCGGCCTGGCCTGGACGGACGCCAGTCACCGGCTGCAGCTGCTGGTGTACGACGCCAGCCTCGCGCTGGTTGGGATGGACTCCTTTCGCCGACCCGCGGCGACCCGGCTCAGCTACCTGCCCGCCGGCCGCTACTACGTGGCCGTGCGCGAGTGGTCGCCATCGACCGCCGCCACCGCGTACACGCTGTCGGTCGGCCGGACCGCGGGCGCCTGTGCGAGCGCGCTCGACTGCGCGGCCGACTTCGGCAATCAGCTCCACCGCGGCGCGTGCGCGGCCAGCGGCGCGTGTCGCGCCATCGTCGGTGAGGCGCCGCTGCCGCGCGGCGCCGCGTGCGATGGCAACGACGACTGCGCCTCGAGCCTCTGCTCGAACGAGGCCTTCGGCGCGCACGCCGAGCGCGACGTGTGCACGGTGCCCTGCAGCGACGACGCCGCGTGCGCGGTGATGGGCCCGGGGTTCCGCTGCACGACCCAGTTCTCGCAGAACTACTGCAAGGCCGCGTGCGGGTCAGACCTCGACTGCGGGACTGGGTTGTGGAACCAGGGCACGCCCGATCCCGGCCAACCCTGGAACTACTACACGTGCGACCTCGCCACGGGCGCCTGCGGCGACTGAAGCACCGGGGGACACGTATCTCGGTCTGGGCGGCCCACGCGCCCGCCGCCGCCCGCGTGGGCCTGCGCCTTGAAGAACAGATCGACGCGGTCAATCACGGCGCGTGCAGGTTGCGACAGGCGTCGAGGCGCGGCGTGACGTCGTGGCCCTTGGCGTCGAGCTTGTAGTTGGTCAGGTCCTTCGGAAACCATTCGAGGTTGCACGAGTAGAGGTGTCCGCCGAAGCGCTGGATCGCCTTGAAGTAGTGGGCCCCGACGTCGCCGCGGTACGAGCTGCGGTACAGGATCCAGATCCCCGCGGCGAGCTGGCCGCGCTCGCGGACTTCGCTGGTGAACGTGCCGTCGGCCGAGGTCGCGTCGCGCTCGAGCTTGGCCACCGCCGCGTCGTAGCCGGCCTCGCCCGGCTCGATCCACAGGTGGACCCCCGGGAGGTCGATGTCGTGCGTCGCGGCGAGCCCGGGCGGCACCGTCATGCACAGGCCGAGATCGGGCTGGTACCAGCGGCCCTGGCACTCGGCGGCGCTGGCCGCGGGGGTGATGCTCTTGCACGCGTCGGTCAGCGGGGTCACGTCGCGCCCGGCGTCGTCGATCGCCGGCTTGCCCTTGACCTTGCCGACCGACCACAGCACCTCGCACTGGACGGTGTGGTCGCGCAGCCGGACGACCGCCCGGATCCGCGCCGAGCCCATGGTCCCGTGGTAGGTGTCGCCCCAGCGCATCCACTTGCCATCGGGTAGATCGCCCTGATCGATCGCGCGCCGGCCCTGGTGCTCGTCGGGCGTCCCGGCCTCCTCGACCATGGCCGCGACCCACTCGTCATAGCGGGCGGTGGTCGTGGCCTGGAGCGAGATCTTGGGGGCCGCGGGGGTCGTGGTGTCCGCGAGCATCAGCCGGAGCGTGGCCGGGCCGGTCGCCGTGGTGCAGAAGGCCGGGTCGACGTGGGCCCACTGGCCGGCGCACGGGGCCGGCGGCGCGGCGTCGATCGCCGGTGGCGCGGCGTCGACGGCGACCGTCGCCGTGGTCGCGGTCGCGGTCGCGCCGGGTGGTGGCGCCGCGCGTTTGCAGCCGACCATCGCGATCACGACGACCCACAGCAGCACAGTCCGCATGGAGCGATCCTACGAGTCCCCGCGTCGGCGCGCGGCGCTTGCCCTGTGGCACCTGGTCGCGCATCACGAGGTCGCCGCGCTTCCTGAATCACGTCGTCCCTGACACGCCGGACGCCTGGCTGAGTCGCGCGCCATCGTCACACGCAGGCGCGCCTTCACGGCGTCGACGTCAGAGATCGGGATACGGGTAGAACAGTTCGGGCGTGAGCACGGCGCACCGGAACGGCGGCAGCTCGAGCCACGCGCGGCGCCCCCACGCGGGCCGCGGGCTGACGCCGCCGCCGGTCGTCGCGAGCCCGCCATCGCCGTCGGTCCACCAGGCGGTCGGGCTGCCCTCGGGGTTGTGCTCGAAGCCGAGGTAGCGCAGGCGCGTCTCGCGCGCGGCGAGGTGGTCGATCGCGGCGAGCCCGAGCCCGGTGCCCGAGAGATCGAGCCAGCACAGGTCGGCGAACGCGGGGTCGTCGACCAGCGCCTCGACGTCGGCCAGCGTCTGCGCGCCGTCGAGCGCGAGCGACCGCAGGCCGGCGAGGTGTCCGACGAGCGCCCGGCCGGGGCCGTGGGCGTCGAGGTGGAGCACCGGCCACCGCGCGCGCAGCGCGGCGCCGACCCGCCGCCACGTCG
>SXGT01523737.1_pt1 | contig 22434 bp, 22 predicted proteins | sample 3176221 | NCBI WGS metagenome assembly SXGT01 (sample SAMN11356862, study PRJNA531348) | freshwater metagenome | isolation source: freshwater sample F1-120 | place: China: Fuxian Lake, Yuxi | collected 2017-12-25
CCCTCCTGCGGCAGATCTTGATACAGTACACGAACCCACACGCGCAGCCGGGACGGCTTGGGCATAGACTCCTAATTTGATTTTCGTTGCAAAGTCGAAGAATTAAAGCTTCGAACCGCTGAGGCCCTGTGTAAGTTAATCTCCATCTACAGCGTTCTTGCCTGGCGCGTGTTCTGGATGACGATGTTAAACCGAGAGTCGCAAATGTTGTCGCCGCAATTTGCTCTCTCCGATATTGAAATACAAATACTTGACCACCTTAAGCCCGACAAAGGCCCAATCACAAAAACTTTATCAAATTACACTCTGGAAATTGCAATGCTTGGCGGCTATCTGGCAAGAGCTTCTGATCCCCCCAGGTAACAAAGTCATGTGGCGAGGAATGACTCGATTAACTGATATCGAAATGGGATTCATGATCGGAGCAAAACTTGTGGGTAATTGAAAGGTTTGCAGACGTTTTAGTAACCGGCGACAAAGCAATAGTTGAATTGAAATCAGTTGGCGATTTGAAAATCGAAACTACTTCGGTATTTCTAAGACGATTTCAAAAGAAGAGCTGAGCTGATGTAGTACGGATAAGTGGGACAAAGGGCCATTTCCTAACAAGCCATTATCAGGTTTCTTGGTGATTTTTAGATTTATCACTAATGAATCACTGCATCAGAGTCTTTGATCCCGTGCACAGACTAGGGGCTGGTCTATATACGGACTTTTTATGAATGGAAAAAAACGGTCTAATGCAGCAATAGATTATTCATGATTTCTTGCTAAGACAGAACTTTAAAATTAATGTAGTGATACTGGGGGAGTTTGGGTGTAAAATATTTTTAAGTATTAGTTCAGTTCAGTTCAGTTTTAGTTTTCATTTACAATCAATTTTATGGAGGCAAAATGAAGCATTATTCTCTATTTGCTTTGGCTGTTGTTTCAGCAGCTGGAGCTTTGTTTACGGCATGTAGTTCGAATAATAGTAGTTCAACGCCAAGTGTGACTTCTCTCGCAACTTTACCGGCCGCAACGGGACCTGTAACAAGCTCGAGAATTCAGGAAATACGACCCGCTTCAACGGGTAGATTATTGAGTGCTTGGCACAATAATGGAGGAGCTACTTGGACTAGTAAGAGTGGGCCTATGTGCCAGACTGGAGAGATGATCATGCGATTACTATCGGATGCCGCTCAACCAGATAAAATTCTGTGTTATGTGGGCGCGATGGAGACTCATGGAGTATTTTCTGCATCTTACGATGGTAATAATAAGTATTATGTTTTGAACCCGCCCTCAGGGTTTAATAAAAAACATACTGGTCGTCCCGCTGGAGATATGACGATTAAGTTTAATATTGCAAAAACTGGCAATGCTATCTCAGACTTCAAGATGTGGATGTGTGAGACCACAAGAGGAGATCGTGCCATAACTCAATCAGAATATGTTGCAACTTCTCTTTCAAATGGAACAGCCACTGTGACCTCTGTGGGGGTGCATTCTGGAAGTGGTTTTAGCGCTTCTCAAAGAACTGTAGCAACCGGAAGTTTTAATTCTTCTGGAGTCTGGACCTCAAAAACTATTACCAATACGGGTAGTTTCTCTGGCGGTTCTGATGTTACTGCATTTCAAAATAAGCAATACATGAGTCTTACTCAAGCTTCGGATAATTTCTCGTTGAATGGTTATTTTAATGGGTATTACGGGGGATCAGGAAACTCTCAAGAAGGGCGAATGTATGCAAAAATTCAAGGGCTCAACCTTTCCAATTTAGCTACTGCGGCCCTAGGTGATGGCTCTGCCAAGTTCTCATTTACTTTCCCTGGGGTGGTGGGACCCTTAACAGACACAAAAAGTTGGACAGGAGATGATCAAACACCAATGGCTACCGCATCAGATGGTGTTTATCATGCAGCAGTGTCTCTTGGAACGCTTCCTAATTCCGATACTATCACCGCCCCTACATTTTCTGGGGCAGAAGTTTGGGACTGTGATACAACTGGACAAACTGTAATAACCATCAATATGAGTGGTTCCGAATTTTCTGGAAATGCGAATCTTCAAGCTGCAATGTTGGCTTGTGACAGTAAATATAATTTCAATAATAATAATATGACTAATTGTAGTGGGGCTAGCTTCTAGTTATCAAAAAGTATCCTCACCTCTTTTTTATCCAACTTCTTTCAAATTTTAAGTTTGAGGGGAGGGATTAATCAGTCTTTGTTCAAAGAATATTCTCCTGACTTCGATAGTTCATAGTTTGCGTTATAGAAACTGGGTAATACTATATAGCAAGTCTCTTTAAGTATGTTTTTTTAGTGTTGAAGTCAGGAAGAATATTCTAGAGGCAATATGAAAGTAATATTTTAAAAAAAAGAGTGGGCGTCTATTTTTTTAGATGCCAAGCTTTCAATCTTAAAAAAGTTTCAATACCATAGTGAGAAAGAGTATGTCCTATTCCTGAATGGCCTCGGCCAGACCAAGGAAGTTTGGGACTGACTCTATCACAGCAGTTCCAATAGACAGAACCCGATTGGATTTGTCCCACTTATCCGTAATACTACAGGGGGAAACTCCCCCATCGTTAATAAACCGACTGGGGATCCTAAGCTCAATAAAATTCTTCATTAAATGCAGAGTGCAGAATGAGAACTATTATTCTATTCTGCACTCATTGATTAAAATGCTCATTTTTTTAGTGTACAGATAGAGCCTTTATCCAAGATTAAAGAATGTTTTAGAATTATTTCCTTCTCTAAGTTCAGGAATAATTTTTGTGGAATCAACATAGACAGTAAAATTAGCATCAGGATTATATACCCAATAAGGCAAATAAAATATCATTACCGAACTAGCCCCTGGAGCTAATACAGGAATCGTGACATAAACGATGCGTCCATCATCCTTAATATTCCCATAGCAACGATTAGAAGTTGCCGTTCCAATATTTTTTACCACAGCCCGAATCCGGGATTGCCCTGTGCTACTAATATATTCTGGCTCTAAAATATTCATTACAACAAGATCTGGCGCAAGATAAATAATGGGTCTCTCCTCAATTGGAATAGGTAAGTTTGCCATCATCTTTCCTTGAAATGTTAAAAGAAAAATTCCTAGAACTATCGCAAAATTGAGTCTCATATTTTTTCCTCCCCTATTGTTAAGTTTCATTAATAATGAAATAAATTGCACGACTAATGCCAAATAACATTTTCACTTTTTAGGCTGAAACAACAGCATGAGTTATTTTTTTCTGGTGTCAGAGTGTCTCCGAAGATAAAAAATAAAATATAAAAGTTGAAAAATTTACATAGACCCATTATCGAAAAACATGATGATGAGAAACCTGATAACGGCTTGTTAGGAAATGGCCCTTTGTCCCACTTATCCGTACTACATCAGCTCAGCTCTTCTTTTGAAATCGTCTTAGAAATACCGAAGTAGTTTCGATTTTCAAATCGCTAACTGATTTCAATTCAACTATTGCTTTGTCGCCGGTTACTAAAACGTTTGCAAACCCCATGAGAGCGGTCTCTATTACAAGATCATCCTTCTCATCATTTAGAATCTTAGTCAGGCCTTTTGGGGAAAATAGTGTGGCGGCTTCCGTAACTGTATCGATGAAACGGTCAACCTCGGCACTTTTAAGCCCGATTTTATTAACGAGATTGCGATGAACCTCCTCAAGAATTGGATTGCTTAAAACCAGAAGAAATTCTTTTTGAAACGCCAGCTCAACAATCGTAAATGGCTTTCCACCAAATCCTAAAGCGGACACCAAAATATTGGAGTCCAGACAAACAGTCAGCTTTTTATTCAACTTCGTAGCCTACATCCTTTGGATTTACTTTGCGGGCTTTCGCAGCTTTTTTTCCCTTAGACCCCAACTCCTTTAGAGTTTGTATCGAGGAATACTGGCGAAAGCATTCTCTGAGAAGCTCGCTAATGGTTCTATGTTCTCTTTTGGCTACTTCTTGCATTTCTTTGATTAGTTCAGAAGGAGCAGAAAAACTTACTATTTTAAAAGTGTTGCGCATAATAATTATTATTAATTATTATTAATTAATAATCAAGGGATAGGTTTAGGGTAATTCGTGACCGAACAAAAGCCTCAGAAGCACCTACAACTTCTGCGACCTTATCAAAGCTCCTATATTGTTTATAAAGAGTATGTAATTCGTTTGATGTCAGTACTTCTGGTATTTGAGCTGAGTAATTTCGGTTCCAACGGCTTGGCTAAGTTTTGCTAATGCCATATTGAGGCTATAAACAGTCTCAATATAATTTTTTCGGGCGTTACCATTTCCCTCAAGAGATTCCATTAAATCTTTGGTGGGAGTAATCCCTATTGAAAATCCCATGGCATTAGAGATAAACCATTTTTTGCCTAGCTTTTTTCGATTGCTTGCGATCTCAAGTCCTTGAGCCGCTTGGTCTAACTCCAAGAAGGCCTTTTTAACCTGGAGTTCAATTCCGGGAATGGCATAACTTTCGCTAGCCTTCAGTTTCATAATCTCGGCCTCTTGCTCATGAACCTCAGCGGATTGACGTGAAAACTCCAAATCGAATCTTAAACCTACCCCTAGCCCCCCTTGAATTCCATTGAAGGGATCATTAGCAAAGATTGACATCTGTTTATCAGCAACGGGAGACCATGCTTTTGTAATCATTCCTCCAAGAAACACTAAGGGATAGCTTTGAGCCTCTTTAGCGTCTTTGAGAGCTGTTCTAGCTTTGATACCTGCCGATAGGGCCTTAAATTCAGGTCGATATTTTTTCGCAAGTTCAATGTATTGTTCAAGGGATTTTTTATCATAGGTTTCTACGGTTGAGTTTAAGGAATCAAAGGTTTCAAAAGAGCTGGCGGACACCCAATTAAGAGCCTTTTCCGCTGTTTTCTTTGCAGTCTGTGCATATAGCTTTTTCTGTTTCAGATCGGCAAGTGTCGTTTTTAATTTGTAGAGGTCGTGGGGTTTTACCGGGGTTTTGGATTTTTTTTCTCCTACGGCCTTATCAACAGATTTGGTAGCCTCTTCCAAAAATGAGATTAGCTCATCGACTAGGGCTTCAAGATCTCTTGCCATTAAATAACCGTAGTAGAACTCTTTGGCCATTAGAGTGACATCGTTTCTTTTGGCCTGGGCCAATTCGGTTTTTGCCTCTACTTGCCCTTCAGCTGCCTTTTGATAACTAGAAATCATCCCAAAAGAGTAGAGGGGTTCGACAACTTGTAGGCTCCCTTGAAGGAAGGGGCCCCATTTACCTGTATTGGTTCGAGAATTATGGGGATCTCCTCTGACCTCAAACATAGGGGCTGCAAGAATAGTCGCACTTGCTTTTGGAAATAGGGCTGAGCGCGCAAGTTCAATTTGAGATCTAGCGATTTCAATATCCTGTTCGGATTCTCGAATCATGCCATTTTGCTTAATTGTGGATTTCAAAATAGTCTCTAGATTGGGCTCAACGCTTGAGGGTTCTGGCTCAGCGGCTATGAGGCTTTGAGTAGCAAAAATTAAGATAAATAGAGCGGCGGCTTGAGATATCATAATAGTAAGTGAAGTAATTTTCTTAAAGGTAAGGGATTCTTCAAATATGTTGCCTCGAACAGCTCTCATAAAGATTCAACGCAGTATGTACGACAAGTTGAAAGAACATGCTAGTTCCATGTTCGGAGGACTCCCTTCGGAGCTGAAACACTATTTTCGCCAGTACCAAAAAGAATTTCAAAAATATTCAGGCCTTAGCACTAAACGGGAGCTGCTTTTAGAGGTTTTAAAAGGGCAGGTTATTTTCTTTGGTGATTACCATACTTTATCTCAAGCACAGCGCACCGTGATTAGAATTATGAGGGATTCAATTAGAGTTTTAAAGAGGAATAAAAGGAAGGTAATTTTAGCCTTAGAGATGTTAACTCCAGAACATGACGCTTGGGTCCGAAAATTTTTACAAGGTAAGTTATCCGAGAAAGACTTTTTAAAACGGATTGGTTTCGAGGAAAACTGGGGGTTTCCTTGGGAGAATTACAAAGCATTATTTGAGTTCGCTAAAGAACACAAAGTGGAAATCAGAGGTATTAACCATCCCAGTTCTCCGAATCGTGCGTCCTTAAAATTAAGAGACCAATTTGCCGCCAAAATTATTTCTGAGATTACCGCTGAAGATCCTAGAGCTATTATTTTTATTTTAATTGGAGATCTTCATTTAGCGGAAAAACATCTTCCCTTTGAATTGAGTCAAATTTTAAAAATAAAAAAACAAAAGCGCAGAACTGTAATTATTCATCAGAATTTAGAACAACTTTACTGGCAGTTGGTGGATCAGGGGCTTGAAAACTTTGTGGATGTGGTTCGTATCAAGAAAAACAATTTTTGTGTTATGAACACCCCTCCTTGGGTTAAATTAAAAAGTCATCTCAATTGGACGGAGTTAATTGCAGAAACAGGGAGTATTCCACCTCTGGAAACTGCAGCTCAAGCTTTCCAAGAGATGGATTACTCTCATGAGGTTCAAGATCTTATTCAGGTGATTGGAAACTTTCTAGGAATGGATCTTCCCAGGTTGGATAACTTTCAAATTTATGGTCCATTAGATTTGGAACTACTTAAAAGAGAACCGAGCAAGGAAGCTTCGAAGAAAACTCTAGTTCATGCTTTAAACTTCAAATACGCCAAAGTATTCAAAAGTTATTTTATTCCACAAAAAAACATTATTTTTTTAAATTCATTAAGCTTAAATCATGTGGCGGCTCAGTCGAGTGTGTACCTTCACTCTGAGTTAAGTGGATTTATGGATGTTTTTGAAAACCCTAAAAAGGATTTTTATCGATTTGTTTGGGTTGAGGCTTTGGGTTTCTTAGGTGCTAAGATTATTAACCCCAAAAGAAAGTGCAATGGTCGGATTGATTTAAGGAAACACTTGGCAGTTATCAAAACAGATAAACCAGATGAAAACGTTCAAAGTGCTCGTTTAGCTTTATGGCATTTGGAGTGGGAAAAAAGGCAAGGGTTACTAGAGAACTCTTCCATTTTCTTTTTGCCCAATTCAGCTAAGAAAAACCTCCTCTATTATAAAGTAGCCAAAATTTTAGGCCATCTCTTGGGCCACGCCCTTTACCAAGGGATTGTGGATATGCATCTGTCACAAGATGAAGTCCGAGCTCTTTTCTATCGAAGTTTCTCCTCTTCATCAGAAGCATTAAAATCGTATTTGATTTGGGTCAAAAGACTTGATGCTTTTAACTATCGAGAGTCTGTCAAGTGGGAGCGATTATGACTTCTACAGAGGTGCCTGGATGCAATGCGGCAATATTCTTTTTAGAGGTATGATAACCTTGCAACATTCTTGACTTCATTGCGTCACAATGGTTCGATTCTCCCCCTATGAAACTCGATGAAAAATATCAACTTTTGCAGAGAAAAAATACCGAAGCTGAACTTGCTGGGGGAGCTGAGAGAGTTCAGCAACAACACGATCGCGGTAAAATGACAGCCCGAGAGCGTGTTTTGTTCCTATTAGATGAGGGGAGTTTCGTTGAATTAGATAAGTTTGTGACCCATCGATGTACCGATTTTGGGATGGAAAATAAGAAAATTCTTGGTGATGGCGTTATCACGGGTTATGGGACCATTTCAGGTCGCCATGTTTATGTTTATGCCCAAGATTTTACAGTTTTTGGGGGATCCTTATCAGGCACTCAATCTAAAAAGATTTGCAAACTTTTAGATATGGCTATTAAGAATGGAAAGCCAGTTATTGGTCTAAATGACTCAGGAGGGGCTCGTATTCAGGAGGGGGTTGAGTCTTTGGGGGGGTATGCGGATATTTTTTATAGAAATACCATGGCCTCTGGGGTCGTTCCACAAATCTCCTGTATCATGGGACCCTGTGCAGGAGGGGCTGTTTATAGTCCTGGAATTACCGATTTTATCTTCATGGTTAAAAAATCGAGTTACATGTTTTTGACTGGGCCTGATGTTATTAAAACAGTGACCCATGAAGAAGTAACGATGGAAGAGTTGGGGGGGGCTGTAACTCACAGCACCCGAAGCGGAGTGTGTCATTTCGCCAGTGAAGATGAGAAAAGCTGTCTGTTGTTGATTAGAGAACTTCTCAGTTATCTCCCGTCTAATAATCTAGATGATGTTCCTTTGATTAAGACAAGTGATCCTGCTGAGAGAAAAGAATCCAAACTAAGAACTATTATTCCCGAAAACTCAAAGCAGGCTTATGACATCAAAGAAGTTATTGAAGCTATTGTCGACGATAACTATTTCTTTGAGGTTCAAAAAGATTTTGCCCAAAATATTGTAATCGGTTTCGCAAGTCTTAAAGGCAGAAGTGTTGGAATTGTAGCTAATCAACCTAAAACGTTAGCTGGCTGTTTGGACAACAATGCCTCTTTAAAAGCAGCTAGATTTGTTCGCTTCTGTGATGCTTTTAATATTCCTATCATTACGTTTGTCGATGTCCCTGGATTTTTACCGGGAACTGAGCAGGAGTTTGGAGGAATCATTAAACATGGAGCTAAACTTCTCTATGCTTATGCAGAAGCTACGGTGCCAAAGATCACAGTGATCACTCGAAAAGCCTATGGTGGGGCTTACTGCGTGATGGCCTCTAAACATCTGCGTTCAGATATCAACTTTGCCTATCCCTCAGCAGAAATTGCTGTAATGGGCCCTGAAGGAGCCGTTGCCATTGTATTTAGAGGGGAACTACAAAAGGGGCAGGATCCTGAAGCGGAAAGAAAAAAATTGGTTCAGGATTATGAAGACACCTTTGCAACACCGTACAAAGCTGCTGAGTTAGGATTTGTGGATGAGATTATTTTCCCAGAAACCACCCGCCCTAAATTGATTCAAGCTTTGGAGATGTTAAAAAATAAACGGGACAAAATGCCTCCCAAAAAACACGGGAATATTCCACTGTGACAATTAAAACAGCACAACCCAAAAGGATCTTAGTTGCCAATCGTGGCGAAATCGCAATTCGAGTCATGCGAGCTATTAGAGAGTCTGGAAATATTCCGCTTGCTATTTATTCGACCGCTGATCGTACCTCTTCTCATGTTTCTCGTTCGGAGGCTGCCTACTGTGTAGGTGAGGGCCCCTCTATTCAGAGCTACTTGAATATTGAGTCGGTCATGAAGGCTGCAAAGACTTTAAAAGCAGATGCGATTCATCCTGGGTATGGTTTTTTGTCAGAAAAAGAGGTTTTTGCTCAAGCCGTTCAAGATGCCGGCCTAGTTTTCATCGGCCCTTCTGCAAAAGCCATTAAAACCATGGGGGACAAAGTTGAGGCTAGAAAGACTATGGCCCACATTGGTGGTTTGCCACTGGTTCCTGGAACTAAAGAGGGGTTCACTGATGCTAATGAAGCCTTTACAAAAGCTAAAGAAATTGGGTTTCCCCTGATGATTAAAGCTCTCGCGGGCGGCGGGGGGCGAGGCATGCGCCTTGTGATGAAAGAGGAGGAGTTTCTTAATTTATTTCAGCGCGCCAACTCCGAAGCTTCCAAAGCTTTTGGGGATGGAAGATTATATCTAGAAAGATATGTCTCTTCGCCCCACCATATAGAAGTTCAGGTGATTGCGGATACTCATGGTAATGTCTGTCATCTTTTTGAGAGGGAGTGTTCGGTACAGCGACGACACCAAAAAGTTATTGAGGAGTGTACAAGCCCATTCCTAAGTGAATCCACACGGATTAAGTTATGTGAGGCTGCTGTCAAAGCTACACGAGAAATCGGCTATTTGAATGCAGGCACCATTGAGTTTCTGATGGATGATCAGGAAAATTTTTATTTCATGGAGATGAATACTCGCTTGCAGGTGGAGCATCCTGTGACAGAGTGGGTGACCGGAATTGATCTTGTGAAAGAGCAACTGAGAGTTGCTTTCGGAGAAAAACTTTCATTCTCCCAAGAAGAGGTTCAACGCCGTGGGCATAGTATCGAATTTCGTATTAATGCTGAGGATCCTGAAAAGTTTTTACCCCAGGCGGGAAGAGTCACAGGGGCTCAATTCCCTATGGGAATTGGCGTAAGAGTGGATTCTCATATTTACAGAGGCTACGATATTCCTGTTTTTTATGACTCTATGATTGCGAAAATTTCCGTTTGGGGACGAGATCGAAATGAAGCCATATTGCGAGCAAAGGCAGCATTGAAAGATACGACTCTTAATGGAATTAAAACGAATATTCCATTACATTTACAGATTTTAGATAATCCAAAGTTTTTAAGCGGAAACTATACCACTCGACTCATTGGGGAAGATTTTAATTATCAAGAGCAGATTCCCTCGGAATCTGAGTTGAGAATGGCTCTGATGGCAGCAGCTGTTTCAGCCTATTCCAAAGAGTATAAAGGGGCGAAAGAGGGAGATGAAAATTCTCGATGGAAAGCCTTTGGACGAGGGGAGGGGATGCGCTAATGTTATTTTATATCCGCTATCGAGACAAAGAATATCGCGTTCGAGTTGAATCAAAAAATCAGCAGTTAATGGTCACCTATGGCGACGAGCCTGAAGAGGCTGTGGATCTTTCGTTCTACGGTAATGATTGTACTTTTGTAAGTTCTGAATCTATTTTTAGTGCGAATGTCGTTGGGAATAAAACCGATTACGTTGTCTCAAGACCCCAAGGAAATTTAAGCTTTTCCGTTGAGAGCGAATACAGAAGAATCGTAGGGCTTTTAAGAGGAACTGAACTCGAGCAAGAAAACATTGTTTACGCTAAGATGCCTGGCAAGATCGTTAAAGTGATTAAGAAAGTGGGAGAGTCTGTTGAAAAAGGGGAAACTGTAATGGTTATGGAAGCCATGAAAATGGAAAACGAACTTCGAGCAAGCATGAGCGGAACAGTTCTAAGCATTATGGTGGCAGAAGGGCAGGCGGTAGAAACAGGGGCTATCTTAATGGAAATAAAGCCTCAAGAGATGGCCTAAAAACCGCCCTGAAAAAAGATTTTATCTCTAAAATCCTCTTAACAAAGCCTGTTTTTAGACCCATCTATTTTTATACGAAACTTCGAACTCGAGAGCTGTCATACCCTTACTAAGTTCTATTACTCTTCGTTGTCAGCGTTCTTATTGCCTCTGCCCATGCTACCGAAAGCAGTTCCAACGGCAACTCCAGCCAATCCAGCAGCAACTGCTTTTGCAGTTCTGGAGGAAGTTGCTTTTTTAGGGGCTGGTTTTCGCTGAGGTTTGTGACGCGATGTGGTTTTTTTAGCGGGCTTTTTCTTAGCTGCTTTTTTTGCTGGTTTTTTTTTCGCAGCCTTTTTAGCAGGTCTTTTTTTTGTTTCTTTACGTTTGGGTTGTGTTGCCTTGCGGGCCTTAGGTTTACGAGCTGTTTTAGTTTTTTTAGCCATGGAAATCCTCCTTAAAATTTTGTCCTATATTTAAAATTATTTTTGTTCAATACGCAAAATAAATCGTATCTACCCCTTATTTTTTATCAGAAAAAACTCAAAAAAGGATTGAGAAATAGAATGTTAGGCAGTTTCTCGTTGCCAGAATAAAAAAAACAATTTATTCATTGAGAATATCTTAATCGCAGTTAAGATTTATATTAAGAAAAGTAGTTCGGGCCAAGTAGTATAACACTAACCGGTTGGTAAGAGGTCATGGGGGGCTTATGGCCAAAGCGGTGAAGTACAAAAGTTCGAAGTGTGCGCCTAAAAGTCAAAAAAATGTCACTAAAACTCAAAAGAAAGCTCTATCGGTAACAGGTAGAAATATAACAACTTCAAAAGTTGTTAAAGCTAAGGAACAGGGAAAAATTCCTGCACAAGGAGCTGCAAAGTCTCCTGCTTTAGTTAAACCACCTGGTAAAACTGAGAAGAAAGAGCTTTCTCAAAGGTTGGTGGATACCATTGAGAGACGGAAACAAGCCAAAGAGTCGAGCAGCGGGCAACATCAAGGATCCAAATTCTTTGTTAAGCCGCCGGGTCGACGTGGCAGACGTCCAAAAAACTTAGTGGATTATCAACCTGAAAACCGAGAAGAAGATTCTTATGTCGTAGAATCGGAACGGGAAAATATCGAATACGATACCGGAATTCGAGTTTCTGAACGAAAAGAGGAAGCTGGTTTCGGTTCAGACCGTTTCGAAGACTTTGATGAAGAATTAAACTTCGACTGGTAATTAGCTCAGGGTTTCTTATTGTGAATAATCACATAGACCTCTTCGATGGAGCGGTCTGTGGCCGATTGGATTACGTATTCCACTTGGTTAATCACAGTTGAATCCCATTTTTTGGGGATTTTTTGCATTCTCTTTAATAAGAAGCCGGCTAGTGTTTGATAGTCGTCATCTTCAGGCAAAGGAATACCCAAAATTTCCTTTAAATCGAATATTTCAATTCGTGCGCTGACGATGAATGAGTTTTCGCTGATCTGCCTAAAAAGCTTTGGCACTTCATCATACTCATCTTCAATTTCTCCAACTACCTCCTCCATCACATCTTCCATCGTAATAAATCCTGAGCAGCCCCCGTATTCATCTACGACAATTGCCATAGGACGAGATTTTAATTCGGAAAGAAGTTCATCTAAGGGCTTACTTTCAGGAACAAAAAGGGCAGGTTGCATAGCTGAATATACTGGAGCTTGGAGTGTCTCGGATTTTAAACAATCAAATCCCTGAATAATGCCTACGATACAATCGATTCTTTCACGATAAACAGGAAGTCTTGAGTGCCCAGATTCAGTGAATATTTTAACCGCTTCTTCGAGGGGGGCATTTTCTTCAATCGCTACCACATCAATCAGTGGGCGCAGCATCTCTTTAACTGTAATTTTTCCAAACTCTAAAATTCTCTCAATAAGTATTCTTTCTGAAGGGGTCACATCTGAACCACGACTTGCGGGTAGAGCGGCTTTAATCTCCTCTCGAGATAGGAAAAAACCCTTTTCGGTGCTTTCTCCTACAATTTTCTTTAGGACCTTAGCGTAAATAACTAGAGCTTTAGTAAGGGGAGAGAGTATTAGGCTCGCAAAATTCAACGGGCGAGCCATAGTTAACACTAACTTGTCAGAGTGAGTACGGGCTATCATTTTGGGAATGAACTCGCCAAAAATCAAAATAAAGGGAGTTAGAAAAAAAAGATTTATCCACTCAGGATCATAATGGAGCTGATTTTTTATAAATAGGGTGGAAATGGTAGTCGTGCAACTGATAGCTAACGTGGTTCCAAGCACTGTAGTTGAAAATAGTTTTTCTGGCTTTGAGAGAAGAGATTTTGCCAAAAGAGCACCGGGAATATTTTCCTTGGCTTTACGTAAAAGTTTTGGACGATTTGTTGAAAGAAAAGCAATTTCGCTGCTGGAGAAAAAAGCCTCAGCTAATAAGAAGGGGGCTATCAAACAGAGCAAAATTCCGAGAAGTGTAATCATGGAATAGAGGTTTCCCCTTTGTTCTGAGTTTGAAATAGTGCATTAAGAAGATCTTCTAAAGTGACAACACCCAAATAATTTCCATACTCATTAACCACAAGCGCGATGTGAATTTTTTTCTGCTTAAACTCTCGAAATAGACGAGAGATCTTCTTGTGAGACGATACGATATAGGGAGAAAAGGTTGCTTTTTTAAGGGCTTCGGTATTTACCGAGACATCCGATTCTAAAAGAAGTTTTAAAAGTTCTTTAGTGTAAAGGATTCCAACGACTGAATTATTGTCCCTTGAAAGAACTGGAACTCGAGAAAATGTGTTTTGACGTACTTGACTCAAAGCTTCGCTAATAGAGCAATTATCAAATAGTGTGAAAACCTTGTCCCATGGGGTAATGACCGATTGGACCGAGCGATCACTGAATTTAAAAACATTGTAAATCATCTGTTTTTCATCTTGATCCAGACTTCCACTTTCTTCTCCTACCTCGATCAAGTTGAGTAGATCTTTTTCATTGAGAGCTGTGTTTGAAATGGGTCTTACGTTGAAAACTTTAAGAATCTCACCACTCACTGAAACAAAAACCTTACGAAAAGGGGTCAATAGAAAGTGGCCCCAACTGGCGGGATAGACCAATATTGAGGCGGTTAAGACAGGTAAGCGGAACCCTAAAACTTTTGGCAAGATCTCTGAAAAAATTAGCAGCAAGAAGGTGGAAATTAAAATGGAACATAACGCAACCACTCTGGAATTCATTGTGGAGAAGTTGTTTTGCATTAGAGTTGCTACAAAAGTTCCTATGAGAATATTGACACATTCATTTCCAATAATAAGAGTTGAAAGAAGCCCCTCTGGTTTTTGAATTAGGTTACGAATGTAGCGGTAAAGATTGGGTTTTGATTTCTTAATGGCTTCAAGTTGGGTGCGACTCAACGAAAATAGAGAGGCCTCGCTCGCCGCAAATATAGCAGCGATTAGTAGGAGCAGGGGAATAAGAACGAAATAAACATGAATCGACATGAAAAATGGAGTCCTATGTAATGGAATATTGTATTAGTTCCTAAGGTTTCTTGTCAAAAAACGGTAATTTAAGTAATTTGTCGAAATGGCATCCCATTTTTTTAGTCCCATTAATAACTCAGATGTGGTTCAGGCCGTTGCTTGGAGAGCAGGTAAAGTAGTTCTTTTAGATCAGACCGCTTTACCCAAAGAAGAGGTCTATCTTGAATGTGATTCGACTGACCGTGTTGTTGAAGCCATTAAAAAATTGGTGGTTCGTGGAGCTCCAGCCATTGGAATTACAGGGGCCTATGCGGGAGTTCTTGCGGCTTTAGAGGTTCAGAGTTTGGAACTGTCAAAGCGACCCGATGCAATGGCTTCTAAGTTAAAGGCGATTGAAATGGCTCGCCCCACCGCTGTTAACTTGAGTTGGGCCATACAAAAGATAAGACGTATTATCGAAGTGTGGGATGAACCTTTGAATTCTAGGTTTGTAGATCGATTACTTGAAGAGGCAAAACGTATTCATCAAGAAGATTTTGAGTTCAATCATTCGATGGCGAAACTTGGAGCAGAACTACTAACGCAAGGTCCAGTTTTAACGATTTGCAACACCGGAGATCTTGCCACAGGAGGCATAGGAACTGCTTTTGGAATTTTAACTCAAGGTTTTAAGCTTGGAAAGATCTCCAGGGTTTTTGCGTGTGAGACCCGTCCTGTTTTGCAGGGAATTCGGCTTACCTCTTGGGAATTAAATAGGTATAAAATTCCTTACACCATTATTTGTGACAATATGGCAGCTGCGGTGATGAAAAAAGAGAATATTTCCGCTGTTATTACTGGGGCTGATAGAATTGCTGCGAACGGGGATGTAGCGAACAAAATTGGAACCTATGCCTTGGCTGTTTTGGCAAAAGCTCATGGTATTGCGTTCTATATAGCAGCTCCTACATCAACTTTTGATCTTTCATTGCTATCGGGTGAGTTGATTCCCATTGAAGAGAGATCTCATGAAGAGATTCTATCTGTTTTAGGGGGAAATCGCCCCTCTTATGAGATCCCAGTATGGAATCCCTCTTTTGATGTCACACCTCAATCTCTAATTTCCGCTATTATTTGTGAAAGGGGGGTGATTAATTCCCCCAATCAAGAGAGAATAAATAAGATGTTAAATGGGACTGTGATATGACGGAAATGCAACTAAATCCTGAATCTCAAGTTAGTTTGAGAGAGTTTGTGAAAGAGAACGAACTGAAAGTCTGTCAATTCTTGCACTTTATGCTATTCGGATTTTCTGGCCTTGAAGAAGTGACTCTTGAAGTTTTTCGTAGTTTTGGAAAAGCATTTCAAAAACAGATCATTAAAAAGAATAGTGATTGGGAAAAGGTGGGATTGAGAATTCAGCTTTTTTCCTTGGCATGGAAAGCTGTAATTAAAGCTCAGAATCAAGTCGAGTACACTTGGTCTTTTGGACGAGATACGAGACCTTTAAAACAACTTGATAATGATCTTCTATCGGAGAATCATTCTTATCGACTTAAAAGGTTAGATCCTGAGCTTTTCATGCCTCGACTTGCTAGGGTGGATATCGATTTTAGAGCGCCTATGGTTTTACGGGATGTTTTATGCTTTGATGATGAAGAGGTGATTAGGATCTTAGGAATTCGTTGGGGGGTTTATCGTCATCGACTGCATCGAGGTAGGTTAGCATTTCGAGAGAGTTTGAAAGGAAAGCAAAACCGGGATGTTTGATCAATCTGGTTTTTAATTAAAGAGCACACTTTATGGTGATTACCTGTTTTTTTTGTCAGAATTTACTTTCAGATTATATTGAAGGGATTTTGCCGGCATCGAGACATGAAGAAATTAAAAAGCATCTTATTCAATGTCTGCAATGTGAACAAACTCTTAGAGAATTGAACTCCTCTATAGCGATTTTGAGAGAACTTCCTGCCCCCTCTAATGCACCCGAAATTTCTGTTAGGATTGTAGAGGCTTCAGAAGCTGGAAAAAACGTGGCCTCACGCCCAATGAAATTTTCTAGAGCTATTCTGAGATATGCTATTCCAGTATTGGCAGTAATATTTATTCTGGTTGTTTCCTTGAAGGTTTTTCCATGGCTCTCTTGGTTGCAATCTCAATCAGATGAGAAACAGTTTGTTAGATATTTTCCGATGTCCAATGGTGCGGTTGAACTTATTGAGGAACAGGCAGGTTGGCTCAATTCGAGAGAACTTCGTGCTGGGAGCGTTTGGGAAGAGGGGGGATTGTCTCCTGAGGAATTTGAGAAATCTTTCCAAAAGAAAAACCTTATCAATGAACTTCCTGATTGAGTCAAGTTAATCCATTGTAGAAAAAACTACTTAGGGTTACCATGGCGCATGGTAACTAGAGAGAATCTAAAACCAAAAGTTAAAATAATAGACAGTTTTTGGGCTTTCTTATTCTCTACAGCTGTTTTTGGCCCCTTCGCACTGCCTTTATTGTGGAGAAATCCAAGATATAAAAAAACTACGAAAATTTTGGGATCTGTTGTTGTAGTCCTATTGACGGTACTTCTAATTTGGATTGTTAAGGTTTACATTGATCCCTTTTTAGCGCAATACAAAGCATTATTAGAGCAGTCGCAATGAAACAGGAGTTTAGCTCGTGAAAATTGCCATTAGCCAAATCAATCCAAGAGTCGGGGATGTAGCTTGGAATTTAAAAGTGATTTTGGGCCAAATCCAAAAAGCTAAAACAGCCAAATGTGATTTAGTTTTATTTCCCGAACTTTCAGTTTTGGGCTATCCACCTAGAGATCTTATAGAGTACTCCCATATTGTGGACGAAAATTTAGCTGCCTTGGAAAAAATTAAGAATGAGTCTAGTGGCATTACAGTCGTTGTCGGTTATGTGGAGAGAAATCCAGCTTTAATAGGAAAACCTTTTTTTAATTCTGCGGCTGTTTTTCAAGAAGGTAAATGCATTAAAAATTATCGAAAGTGGCTACTTCCTTATTACGATATTTTTGAAGAGGAACGTTATTTTGAGTCAGGTTCTGAGGTCGCAGTATTTCAGATTAAAAATAAAAAGATCGCTTTGACTCTTTGCGAAGATTTGTGGAATGAACCTGGGTTTTTGCCACGAAGATATGAAAAGAGGCCGGTCGATGCTTTAAGTGGTGAAAAACTAGATTTGGTTCTTAATCTTTCAGCATCTCCTTTTCAGTTGGGGAAAAAAGAGATTCGAGAAAAGTTATTTCAACTGGTCTCAAAGAAGCTAAAGGCCCCTATCGTTTATTGCAATCAAGTGGGTGCTAATGACGAACTTATTTTTGATGGCTTAAGCTTCGTGATGAATGAAATGGGAAAACAGACTCAAGCCAAAGCTTTTGAGCCCGAACTTTTAACCTGGAGCCTTGAAGCCTGTTCGAAAGTTCTTTTGGAATCTTCAAAGAGCGAATCTCAATGGCTTATGGAAGCTTTAGTATTAGGTATTAGAGACTATCTCGAGAAGACCCCTGCTAAAACGGTTTGCCTTGGCTTAAGTGGTGGGATTGATAGTAGTGTTGTGGCGGCTCTTGCGGTTAAGGCGTTAGGGCCTGAACGAGTTTTTGGTTTTGCTTTACCTTCAAGGTTTAATGCCTCTCAAAGTTTAGAGGATGCACAAAAACTAGCGGCCAATTTAGGGATTTCTTGTAAGACCTTTTCAATTGAGAAAGTTTTTGAGCTTTTAAGGACCGAATTAACCTTGGGATTGGGATCTAATCCTAAAACTTTAACGCTTGAGAATATTCAGCCACGTATTCGAATGACTCTTCTTATGGCGCTAGCCAATGAAGAGGGGCATTTAGTGCTAAATACCAGTAACAAAAGCGAGATTACTGCGGGTTACGCGACTCAATATGGGGATACTGCAGGAGCTATTGCGGTCTTAGGGGATCTGACTAAACACCAGGTTTATGATCTGGCTCGAGAGTTTAATTCTATAACCGAAGTGATTCCTAATCGTGTGATAACCCGGCCCCCCTCAGCCGAACTTAGAGAAAATCAAACCGATCAAGAGACCTTACCTCCCTACGACATTTTGGATCGGATAGTGGTGGACCATTTAGAACGGTCTCTGCCTTTAGCTGGCGTAGAAGGGGCTTGGGTATCGCGAGAGATTCTAGAGAAGGTCTCAAAATTGAACTCAATCAGTGAGTATAAACGGCGTCAGTTACCTCCAGCTTTAAGGGTGAGTTCTAAAGCTTTTGGTATAGGGCGTCGAATCCCTGTGGTAGGCCGAAAACCTTCGCAATAGAGCATGCAAAAGGCTTGCAAGAAGGGGCCTGTAGTCTTATAGTCTCTCGGCATAATTTTTTTCTTAGAAAGGATCCAAATATGAAACGTACACTTGCATTATTAGTTGCAACAAGTTTTTTTAGCTCCATGAGCCTAGCTGCAGTCTCTGGTTCCGTTAGTTTTTCTGGCGTAGCTCCTAAAGCTGAAGCCATTAAAATGAGTGCTGATCCTGTTTGCGCAAAAGCCAATGCAAAACCTGTTATGAAAGAGGACGTGGTTGTTAATGCCAATAAAACTTTAGCGAATGTATTTGTATACGTTAAAGAAGGGGTTAAAAAAGAATCCGTTCCACCAGCTCCTACAACTCCTGTGAAGCTTGATCAAAGTGGTTGCAGATATACTCCCCACGTTTTAGCTGTACGTGTTGGACAACCTTTTCAAATCATTAACAGCGATGCAGTGATGCATAATGTTCACAGCATGTCCAAAAAAAGCAATTCTTTTAACATGGGAATGGCTACTAAAGGACAATCTATTGAGAAAAAACTCACTAAGCCTGAAGTTATGATGAAAGTTAAATGTGATGTTCACGGCTGGATGACAAGTTATATCTCTGTAATGGAACATCCTTACTTCGCATTCACTAACGAACAGGGAACTTTTACTATTGATGGCCTTCCAGATGGTGACTACACATTTGAAGCCGTTCACGAAAAGCACGGTTCTAAAACTGCTACTGGTAAAGTTGCAGGTGGCGTAGCTAAAGTTGACTTCGCGTTCTAATTGAACCGAAGTTGTGAGTTAACTTTAAATAGTTAAGAGTTTTTTAATGTTTAGTCCACTCTCTGATAGCGGTTTTTTAGGTCAGAGGGTGGACTTTGTTTTTTACTCCGTCCTTCTTTTGTCTATGGTCTGTTTTTGGGGGGGGGAAGTTTTCTGGTGGTTCCAAAAAATCAAAGGAAAAGGCTCCAAAGAGATTGAGAAAAAGCACTTTGAAATGGCCTGGTCTCTGATTCCGTTGCTTGTTCTTCTTTTTTTAACCTGTGTTCAGACTCAATTTTTTTCACCTTCAAGATTAAAATCTGTTGAATTATTAAAATCTCAAACTCCAAATTTATCTCCTGAAACTCAAAAGGTTCGCGAAGAATTTCCTAAGGATCAAAAAAGTAAAAAAGTAACTCCAGTAGTAAGGATGTAGTTATGGTGCCAAATAAAAATATTTCTTGGCTCTCTCATCTCACTAAGGTGACTGTTTTTTTGACCCTTATTCTTTTGTCGGCGGGCGCTTTGGTGACGAGTACTGGCTCGGGTTTAGCCGTTCCTGATTGGCCCCTTTCCTATGGGCAATTTTTCCCTCCAATGATTGGGGGTATTTTATATGAACACGGTCATCGTTTGATTGCGGGTGCGGTTGCGTGGGTCACCGTGATTCAGGCGTTTTTAATCTGGAAATTTGAAAGCAGAACTACCGTTAAGCGATTGGCATTTTTTTCAGTAGCTGTAGTTTTAAGTCAGGCAATTTTAGGGGGGCTAACGGTGCTGTTAAGATTGCCCCCTTCAGTTTCTGTGTCTCATGCTTGTTTGGCTCAAATATTTTTTTCAACGGTTTGTGTAATAGCTCTCATGACATCGCAATCCTGGAGCTCTTTTACTCTCTCTAAAGAGGTTAAAAACGACTCCTTACTGCAGTGGGCTGTTACTTTTCTTCCTATAGCCTTTTTTGTTCAACTTCTATTGGGGGCGACTATGAGGCATACGGGGGCGGGACTCGCAATTCCCGATTTTCCTCGTAGCTTTGGCCATTGGGTTCCCTCTAGTTTTACTCAACCCATTTTGATTCACTTTTGCCATCGAATTGGAGCTCTGACGATGGTGGTTTTAGTCACTTTAGTGGTGGCTAGAATTTATCAAAAACATTCTCTTAAGTTGGGATTAGTGGCTACAGGAGGGCTTTTGGCAGCTTTTGTGGCTTTGCAGATTATGATGGGGGCCATGATTATTTGGTTGAGAAAGCCAGTGCCTTTAACAACCGCCCATTTGGTTGTGGGGGCTTGTTGTTTGGCCACCTCGGTGGTTCTTGCGGTATTGGTGAAAAGGCAGGCTATTGAAATTAAAGACTTCACAACTGTATCCGAGAGCTCAATAAAACCAAGTTGGGATGGACTGTGAAAAAAGAAACTTCCCATTTTGCTGATCTTGTTCAGATGACCAAACCTAGGATTTGTGTATTGGCACTTCTTATGGCCACCTTAGGGTACATGATGGGTAGCCATACGACCCTTTCGGGTTGGCACTTTTTCTTTACTCTTTTGGGTACGGGACTGGTGGGGGCCTCTTCCTGTATTTTTAATCAAGTGGTTGAAAAAGAGGTCGATAGCTTAATGTGGAGAACTCAAAATCGACCGATTCCTACTGGGCGAATTAATTCTGTTGAAGCTGTCAAGTTGGCCGCTCTCATGGGAGTTCTTGGGGAGATTATTTTATTGATAGCGGTAAATTCGGTTACGGCAATCCTAGGAGCTATCACGCTACTTACCTATGTCGGGGTTTATACCCCTTCAAAAAAAACGACACCGATGTCTACCTTAATTGGAGCTATTCCTGGTGCTATGCCACCTCTAATGGGCTGGACTGCAAGCTATGGTTCGGTTTCCATTCAAGGTCTCGTGCTTTTTATGATCTTATTTCTTTGGCAGATTCCCCATTTTTTAGCCATCGCATGGCTCTATAAAGAGGACTATGCAAGAGCTTCTTTACCCATTCTTTCTGTCGTTGATAAAAATGGAAGTGCTACTTCAAAACAGGTGATTCTTTATTCGATTGTTTTACTGCCACTTACTTTAGTTCCGACAGTGTGGGGAATCACGGGGGTTTCCTATTTATGGGGCGCTCTTGTGTTAGGGCTTCTTTATTTGCTTTGTGGCGTACTTTTATCGGTTTATCAAACCCGAGCTTATGCACGGCTTCTATTCTTGGTGTCTATTATTTATCTCCCTGTTTTAGGATTTCTGATGGTATGGGATCGCGTAGCGTGAATGGCCCTATCGTTTCTATTAAAGATCTAGTCTATTCCTATCCAGGTCAAAAAAATCCAGCTCTTAATGGACTTTCCTTATTTGTAAACAGAGAGACCATTTTTGGAATCTTAGGTCCCAATGGAGGCGGGAAAAGCACAACGTTTAAAATATTATCTACTTTGATAACTCCTGATAAGGGGACAGTTGAAATGGGGGGGATTGATGTTTTGAAGTCTCCCGGAAAGATGAGATCACTTTTGGGAGTTATCTTTCAGTCTCCTGCTCTCGATAAAAAGTTAACTGTCGAAGAAAATTTATTTTATCAAGGGCATCTTTACGGAATCAAAGGGGCCCCTCTTACTGAAAAAACTGAGTTTTTATTGAAGCGATTAGGGCTTTGGGAAAAACGGCATGAAAAGGTTGAGACCTTGTCTGGGGGACAAAAGCGACGGCTTGAGATTACAAAGAGCTTAATCCATAAGCCTGAAATTTTAATTTTAGATGAACCGACTACGGGGTTAGATCCTTTGGCTCGAAGAGAGGTCTGGAACTATCTTAAATTTTTGCGTGAAAACGAAAAGATGACCCTTTTGGTTACAACCCATCTTCTTGAGGAGGCCGAAGATTGTGACGAAATCGCGCTAATCGATCGGGGTAGGGTAGTTTGTGAGGGCAAACCCTCTCAACTTCGCCACAGCTTAGGCGGAGATGTAGTCAGCATTAGAACTAGCCAACCTAAAGAGCTTAAGGAACAGATAAATAAAAAATTTAATA
>SXGT01719842.1_pt1 | contig 22431 bp, 18 predicted proteins | sample 3176221 | NCBI WGS metagenome assembly SXGT01 (sample SAMN11356862, study PRJNA531348) | freshwater metagenome | isolation source: freshwater sample F1-120 | place: China: Fuxian Lake, Yuxi | collected 2017-12-25
ATCGTCGACACCTACGGCGGCTGGGGGCGGCACGGCGGCGGTGCCTTCAGCGGCAAAGACCCGACCAAGGTCGACCGTAGTGCCGCCTACATGGCCCGGCACGTCGCCAAAAACGTCGTCGCCTCGGGTCTGGCCGACCGCTGCGAAGTGCAGCTCGCCTACGCCATCGGCGTCTCGGAGCCGGTGAGCGTCAACGTCGATACCTTTGGCACCGGCAAGATCGACGACGAGCAGATTTGCGATCTCATCCGCAAGACGTTTCCCCTCAGCCCCAGCGGCATCATCAAGTACCTCGACCTCCGCCGCCCCATCTACCGCAAGACGGCTGCCGGCGGTCACTTCGGCCGGAGCGAGCCCGAGTTCAGTTGGGAAAAGACCAACATGGCCGCCAAGCTCAGCGAAGCTGCGGGCGCGCTCGCCGGAACCCGCTAAGCGAGTCCGCCAAAGTAGTCCACGCAACTCCGTGAGCGGACATGCCTGCACAAAGAGTGTGCTGGCTCCTACACGGATGCTGCTCCGCGCCACCAGTCGCGAACGACGAGCTGCGGAAAGAACCACGCTCCCTTGGCATAACGCAGGGCCAGCCGGCGGGGTTCGGACCAGACGCGGTGGAGCCACTCCAGGCCGCTCTGGCGCATCCACATCGGGGCGCGAGGCTTCTCGCCTGCGAGAAAATCGATGGTGGCTCCCACGCACAGGGCTGCGGCGGCCTGAATGCGAGCCCGGTTCTGATGGACCCAGAGTTCTTGCTTGGGTGCACCGAGGCCGACAATCAGAATGTCCGGCGCGGCCTGGGCGATGCGAGTCAAGATGTTCTCATTCTCCGCCGCGTCTTTTTCGAAACCTATGGGAGGGCTATAGCAGCCGGCGATTTTGACGGCTGGCCAGCGCTCCGTAATTCGCTCGGCAGCCCGCTCCGCCACGCCGGGACCAGCCCCGAGCAGGAAGACGCGGCGCGGCTCAAAGGCAGGTACGGAATCAAACAGCGCCGGGACCAGATCCGACCCCGGCACTTTCTCAGGCAGTGGCCGTTTCAAGAAGCGGGCAGCCCAGACGACCGGCGTTCCATCGGCCAGAATCAGATCGGCATGTTTGTAAGCTGCATTGAGGCCGATGTGGTGCCGCAGCAGGACGACGTGGTCCACGTTGGGTGTGACCACGTAGCGACAGGTTCCGGACCGATCCCGGGTCCAGGCCAGAATCTGCTCCACCGCCTCACTCATCCGGAGCGGGTCAATTTCCACGCCCAGCAGCCGCACGCGGGCTTGAGTTTGAGTCATATCGCACCTCATCGTGGTTTCCAGCTCACAGGCGGGCCGCCCGTGGCTACGGCCAAGAAACTGGAAATGCCGGCAGAATCGCTTCCCCCGGCATTTTCCGCGGCTGCGAAGGCCTCTCCTTCGTTCCGTCTCCGTATCCAGACAAGCCTAGGTCACGATTTCGAGCCGAGCCGCTGTTCCTTTCACGGGTCGCCGGATTGCGGTCTCAAGGGTAAGATGGCCCTTGTCCCGCTTTGGAGTTCCTGCTGGCTCGCCACGGAGTGGCGGCCTACTTTGTATGAAGCTGACTGCTGCCGTTCTGTCGCTCGCGGCCAAGCTGCTCAGCGGGGCGACCGTGCGCTGGTTTGAATGCCAGCCGGATTCTTGCCAGCGGATCTATTTTGCCAATCACACCAGCCATTTGGACGCCCTGATTCTCTGGGCCAGCCTCCCCCGCCTGGTCCGCGAAGTCACCCGCCCGGTGGCGGCCAAGGATTACTGGATCAAGGGTCCGCTCCGCCGCTACATCGCCCAGACGTTCAATGCGCTGCTCATTGACCGGGATGAAATCAAGGTCCATAACAGCCCGATTGACTTGATGCTCAAGGAGATGGGGTCGAAGTATTCGCTGATTGTTTTCCCGGAGGGAACCCGCAACACAGGCGAGGAAATGCAGGAATTCAAGAGCGGCCTCTACCATCTCAGTCGCAAGCGCCCCGACCTGGAGCTGATGCCGGTCTATATTGATAATCTCAACCGCGTGCTGCCGCGGGGGGAGTTCCTGCCGGTTCCGCTCCTATCCAGCATCACCATCGGCCCGCCGATTTGGCTGGAGCCCAAGGAAAACAAACACGATTTTTTGAATCGGGCCCGCGCCGCGGTTCGCCGCCTGAAGGATATTTGAGCTTGATGACCGAGGTCTTCACCACTTCCGCGACCACGCTACTGCTCCTGGCCCAATTCGGCGGCGGGCTCAAGGCGGCTGCCGGTGCGCCCCTTCTGCCGAGAGTGCGGGGAATGCTCGATCTACGGACGTTCATCCTGCTGGGGACCGTGCTTGGGCTGCTGGCAGCGGCTTCGATCATCGGCCGAGTGCTGCGCCGCTCGGCAGACACCACGCTCAACCCGGCGATGGTCAAGACGTTCCGCTCCCGCGTGAACGCCTGGTGGACTATGTACGCGATCTTGATCGCCGGCTTTTTGGTCGACTTCGTGTTTCTTTCCACCGCCACCACGGTGGTTCTGTTCGGCCTGGTCTCGTTCTGGGCCCTCCGCGAATACATCACCATGACGCCAACCCGGCGGGGGGACCACCGCACCCTCTTCTGGACCTTTTTTCTCTTCACGCCGCTGCAATATGTGCTGGTCGGCATCGGCAGCTTCTGCTTCGAGCTGTATACCACGATGATCCCGGTCTATGCCTCCCTCTTTATCCCGGCCCGCATCGCCATCTCCGGCGATCCCAAACGGTTTCTGGAGCGGGTAGCCAAGATACAGGCGGGCCTCTTGATTTGCGTTTATGCCCTCAGCCATGCTCCAGCGCTGCTCAGTCTGGAATTGCACACCTCCGCCGGCCAGCCCTGGGCCGGCAGCCGAGCCGGTCTCCTCTTCTATTTCGTGCTGCTGGTGCAGCTCAATGACGTCTTTCAATATGTCTGGGGGCAGCTCCTGGGAAAACACGTCATCGCCGAGCAGATCAACAGCAGCAAGACCTGGGAGGGAGTCATCGGCGGACTGATGAGCTCCATGCTCCTCTCGATGCTGCTCTACTGGGCGACGCCGTTCTCGCTGTGGGAAGCCCCCTGCATCGCCCTCGTCGTCTCCCTCGCCGGCTTCGCGGGAACGATGACCATGTCCGCCGTGAAGCGGGACCGCGGCGTTTCTGACTACGGCACCCTGGTCCAAGGTCATGCCGGCGTCCTCGACCGCATCGATAGCATCTGTTTCGCCGCGCCGGTGTTTTTTCACATCACGCGGTATTTCTTCTCCGCGCTGTAACACAACCGGCGCTGCCTACTTGAACTTCGTCAGCATCTGCTCGGCGACAAAGTCCATGCCGGTCTGGTTGAAGTGGTTGCCGTCGTAGGTCAGGATGCCGCTCGGCTTATTGTCGGCGTTGTTCTTCTTCCAGTAGCCGACAAACGCTTTGCGGAGGTCGTTGAGCGGGACCTTCTTGGCGGCAGCGACTTCCCGCTCCACCTGAGCGAAGGCTTCCAGGTTGGGATCGTCCTTGTTGGTCCCGTCGTGTTTCTCGCCGACGCTGGTCAGGCTGCACTGGATGACCTGGATCCCCTCTTTCTGCAGCCGGTCAATCAATTCTTCCAGGCTGGATTTGAAGGTCTCCTTGGGAAGCCGGCGGGCGTCGTTGCAGCCAATCTGAATGACGACGATCGTCGGTTTCTTGGCGATCACGTCCTTATCGACCCGCTTGATGAGGTCCGGCACCGTGTGGCCGCCGGTGGCGACCCAGTCGACTTCAATCCCCTTGTCCTTGTGCTTCTCCTGCAGCTTCTCGCGGACGATGTTGACGTACCCCTTTTTCACATGCTCCTTTGGCTTCTCCTCGCCGGCGAGATTCGTGAGGGAATCGCCGAAAAAGATGACTTTGTCCCCCTTTTTCAGTTCGACCTGGCGGGTCGTGGGATCGTCATCGCCGGCAATGGCGAGTGAGATTGGTGATAGAAGCAGGAGAGCGACGAGAGAGGTACGCAGGGACATGGGGTAGCTCCTGGGAGAGGTGGGAGGAACAGGAGTTGATTGTAGGTCAGCGGATTTGCAGCGTCTCCCCTTCATAGGCCAAACCGAGCGGTTCGATCACGACCGCCTTACGAGAGGCGTGTTTTTCAACGGTGCCGCCGATCCAGGCTGGCAAACCAAGCTGCTCGGCAAGCTCGACCGCCTGCGGCGCCTGCTCCGCGGGGAGGTAAACCGCGAAGCCGACCCCCATATTGAACGTGCCGTACATCTCGCGCGAGTCGAGGTGGGCCGAGCGGGCGATAAAGTCGAAAATCGGCGGCCCAGGACGGGCCAGATGCGTGCAGCGATAAACAAACGGTTCCGCCAGCCGCATCAGTTTCCGCCAGCCGTGGCCGGTCATGTGGACGGCGTAGTGCAGGTCGAGTTGCGTTTTCTGGCAGCCGGCGATGAACGGTGAGTAGATGACGGAAGCGTCTAGCAGCGTCTCGCCGTAAGTGCGGCCGTCTTCCAGCGGAGTGAGATAGCCCTGCGGCAGCCGATTGGCCAGCTCGCGGCAGAGGGTGAGGCCGTTGGCGTGGACACCGCTGGAAGCGAGAAAGACCATCGCGTCCCCCGCCTTGACGTTGCCCGCGATGCGAAAGTGCTTCGGTCGAATCCGCCCCATTGCCGAGCCGGCGAGAATGATGGCGTTTTCCTGCACCAGCCCCTTGAGCGCCGGCGTTTCGCCTCCCCCCCAGACGGCTCCCGCCCGGCGGCACCCTTCGGCAAAACCATCGGCCAGGGCCCTGGCCCGTTTCTCATTCTCGAACCACGCCGCACTCCCCACCGCGGCATGCATGGCGACCACCATCGGCAGTGCCCCCACGGTGAGCAAGTCGTTGACGATGGCGGCGACGGTGTCGATACCGATGTTGAAATAGCCGTCCGTTCCACGAGGATGATGCAGGGCCAGGAGAGCGTCGGCGACGAGGTTCTTCGTCCCTAATCCTTCCTCGACGTGGGCCAGGTACTCCTCCGGCGTTTCGACCAGATACGCACTCTCCCCCCGAATCCCCGCCGGCTCACTCACTCCATGGGCCGTGAGCAAGTCCACGGTTTTTCCAGCCGCCCGCTGGCAGGCGAGCTTGAATTTATCGAGCACGTCATAATTGACGCCGGTCGATTGGTAGCTTAGTGGTTGCATGAGTCTCTCCGCTTCCTTTTGTACCGCTCACCGGAATTCTGGCCTATACCCGGTCGCGCACATTAAGACAAAGATTGAACCGCGGACGACGCGGGGGGCGCTGAGGGGAAGGCAGGTGTGGGGATGAAGCGATGATGGGATGTTACGATTACCTGAATGGCAAATATCAATCCTCTCTTCTTCCCTCTGCGACTCTCCGCGTCCTCCGCGGTAATTCTCTGCCTTGCTCGGGCATGCGTCGCTGCAGATGGACCCGTCTCCGGCGACTCCGTCATCCGTGCTCCGGCCGGCGGGTCGGAAATTGTCATCACCACGACCGGCCGCTGTGCGGGGGCGATTCATTCGCTGATGTGGAACGGCAAAGAGTTTATCGATAGCGCCGACCACGGACGGCAATTGCAGTCGGCGTCCAATTTTGATGCGGGGAAGCAGCCGTTCTTTCCCGAGACCTTCAATCCCACCGAAGCCGGTTCGGCCCGGGATGGAGCGGGCAAGAGCTCGACCAGCAAACTCTTGGAACTGCGAGCGAAAGACAACGAACTCGCCACCAAATCTCTGATGGCGTTTTGGCTCGCTCCGGGGGAGAAGTCACAAGGTCATCCGGCACTCAACGAAAAGAAACTGTCGGACCATTTGCTGGCGAAGGAGGTGCGGATTGGATTCAAGGAATGGAAGAATGTATTGGACTATCGGGTTGTTTTCACCGTTCCCAGAACCGAGCGGCACACCTACGCCCAGTTCGAGGCCCTGACGGGATACATGCCGCCGGATTTCAGCCGCTTCGAGACGTTTGATTCCAAAACCGAGAAGCTGGAGCTGCTCTCCGACGGCCCCGGCGAGCAAAGCCGACCGATTGTCTTTTCCAACGAGAGCGGCAGCCACGCGATGGGGATCTTCTCACCCGATCAGCCTTCCCGCGGCTACGAAGGAGCCGGGTACGGCCGCTTTCGCTTCCGTGCGGAGAAAGTGGTCAAATGGAACTGCGTTTTCCGTGTTAAAGATGACAATGGCGTGAGACCGGGAGACCACTCCTACCGGATGTTCGTCCCCATTGGGACTCGCGAAGACGTGCGGCTGACGCTGGCGGCGCTCCACAAGGAACTCGCGGCCACGAAGTAAACCCTCACCCGGTTGCACACATCTCCATCCTCGATTACCAAACACTCTTCCCCCTTCGTTCCCTCCGTTTCCTTCTGTTCAAAATCTTTTCCCCATGACCATCACCCAATCCGTCCTCGACAAGCTCGCCAAATACGACACTCCCACCATCTGCAACGTCATCGAGCTGTTTGACATCCGCCCCCGCAACCGGGGTTATATGGATGCCCGAGTGAAGTGCAACTTCCCCGAGTTTCCCCCCATCGTCGGCTACGCCTGCACGGCAGCATTTCGCAGTGATGCTCCGCCCGCCGGTGGCGATGCCTATGGCAGCATCCAGGCCCAGCTCGAACAATTCAGCAAACTCCCCGGCCCCGCCATCGTCGTCTTTCAGGATCTCGACGACCCGCCGGCTGCCGCCGTGTTTGGCGAGGTGATGTGCTCCACGTACAAGGCGTTCGGCTCCGCGGGCCTGGTCACCAACGGAGCGGGGCGGGATCTGGAGCAAGTGCGGGCCCTCAAATATCCCGTCTTCACCGGCTCCACGATTTGCTCGCACGGCTATTGCCACATGCTGCACCTCGGCCTGCCGGTGCGAGTCGGTTCGTTGATGGTGAACCAGGGAGACCTGCTGCACGGCGACGCCAACGGTGTGACAAACATCCCGGTGGAAATCGCCGGCGAAATCGCCGATGTCACCCCCGAGTTCATCGCCGCCGAAGAGATCATCATGAACTACGTGAAAGCTCCCGGCCCGAAGGTCGTCTCCAAATACGACGAGTTGCGGAAGGAGTTTCAGGCCGCCGTGAAGAAACTGACGGCGCGGGTGGCAAGGCCAGGGAAGTGAGTGACACACTCCCAGCCGCGCGGCTTGACGCTTTCCGAGGGCAGAACCTACCATGAGGGGCTATTGTCACTAGATACCAGCCTGACGCGCAAGCGAAGGAATATGCGTCTTCCTAATGGAAGGCGTTTCCATTCGCTTGCGCTTCAGTCTGGTGTGAATTCAGCCCCATCCAGCCATGCAAAAAACCAAGGTCGCTCTCGTTGGCATGGGGACCGTGGGCACCGGCGTGGCCAAACTGCTGCTTGACCACGGGGACCGCACCGCCCGCCATGCCGGCTGCATCCTCTGGCTGGAGCAGGTAGTGGTGAGCGAGGTGGCCAAGCACCGGGATGTGGAGCTTCCCAAGGGGCTGCTTTCCAGCGACCTGACCCGCATCACCGGCGACCCGAATATCAAGGTCGTTGCCCATCTGGTCGGCGGCGTGGAACCGGCCCGCACGATCATGCTCAAGCTGCTCGAGAGCGGCAAAGACGTGGTGACGGCGAATAAGGCCCTGCTGGCGGAGCATGGGCCGGAGATTTTTGATCGGGCCCGCGAGCTGGGGCGGTCGATAGCCTTCGATGCCTGCGTCGCCGGCGGCATCCCGATTATCACTAACATCAGCCAGTGTTTTTCGGCCAACCAGATTCTCTCGCTGCAAGGGATTTTGAACGGCACCACCAACTTCCTCGTCTCCCAGATGGAGGAGCTGGGTGCCAGCTATGCCGACGCTTTGAAAGAAGCCCAGCGGCTCGGTTACGCCGAAGCGGACCCGACGATGGACGTGAGCGGAGCCGACGCCGCCCAGAAGCTGGCGATTCTGGCTCACCTGGCGTTCGGGGCCCGCGTTCACTGGAAAGAAATTCCCTGCGAGGGGGTTGAAAAACTCGACGCCGCCGACATTCGCTATGCCCGCGAGCTCGGCTACCGCATTAAGCTCATCGCTGCCGCGAATCTGCACGACAGCGGCCTGGAACTGCATGTCTCGCCGACGCTCGTCCGCATCGGCAAGCCGCTGGCGGAAGTGCGGCAGGCCTATAACGCCATCAGCGTCGTCGGCGATGCCGTTGGCCCGGTTTTCTTCCACGGCCTGGGAGCCGGCCAGATGCCAACCGCGTCCGCCGTGGTCGCCGACATGATTGACACGGCCGTCGGCCGGACGCAGATTACTTTCCGCACGCTCGAGCTTTGGTCGCAGCGGGAAGCCCTCGTCTCGCTCCTCGACCACGGCGAGCTTTCCGGCCGCTACTACCTGCGATTCACGGTGGAGGACAAGCCGGGGGTGCTGGCCGAAATCGCCGGTGTCCTCGGCCGCCACAGCATCTCCATCGCCAGCCTCATCCAGCATGAACCGAGTGGCGATGACGGCGCTCGCGTCGTCCCCCTGGTCGTCATGACCTACCATGCCCGCGAAGGAGCCGCGGCAGTGGCGGTGGCCGAAATTGACCGGCTGAAAGTGGTGAAGGCGGCGAGTGTGAGGATGCGTGTCTTGGACTGAATGCGGGGCTACTGGAGGTGCCTTCACCTGAAGGTTCATTTTCTTAGGAGGCGTTGCTTGCAAATGCTGAAGACTGCTGTTGGCGTCCTGGCGCTCGGCTGGCTCCAATTCATGGTCAGCTCGTGTGTCGCAGCCGAACTCAAGACGTGGGACGGCAAGCACTCGATCAGCCAGATCGAAGTCACAATGGTCTATTTCGTGCCTCGCGACCGCGAACCGCTGGTCGATTGGAAGGAGCGCGTCGCATACTTCAGCCGCCGTATCGAGGCCTTTCATGACCGCGAGTTTCAGGGACAGTCAAAACTCACCACCAAGATCCCCGCCCAGCCATTTCGCTCCAAACAGACGACCGCTCAACTGCGGGCCGGCAATGGGGACCATACTTTTTTTCAGACGCTGCGAGAAGTGGATGAAACAACGCGCTTCGCCCGTGAAAAGGGGGACGCGTATCCCATTCTGCTCGTGCTCAGCGAAATCAACTGGCGTCCGCTCGATGATTTCTACCGGCTGCATCCGGTGGAGAATCGGCTGGAGTTTGAAGGAAGCCTGAGCGAAGGGGGGCATTTTCCCGGTGCGGCCTCCGGCGGAGCGCGGGCCACGTATCTGGCCGATCGGGGCGTCGGCTGGGGACTCGTGAGTGGCGATGGCTGGCGCGTTCCTTATCGCGGGACCGACTGCGTGGTCTATCACGAAGGAGTGGGGCACTCGGTCGGCATGCCCCATCCCGAGCCCGGCAACAATTCGGTCATGAGCCTAGGACAATACCACGGCTGGATCAGCGAGTCGTATGTCGATGAGCCGCAAAAGCGCCGCCTCGGTTGGAAGCCGCCGGCAGAGAAGCCAGATCTTTCGGGAGACTTGTTCTCGGTATTCCGCGCCTTGCCCAATCCGGCTGTGCCACAACCTGGCGAGCCGGTGAATCTGCGGTTGGACTGGCCAGCCAATGCCAAGATCCGCAAGCTGCAAGTCCGCTACCAGACCGATCTGCTCGGACCCTGGACTTCACTAGCGGTGTTGCCCCAGGGGGATGCTCCGCGGCAAGTGCTACTGGGGGAATTCGACCGCCCAACACCGGTAGGTTACCGCGTGAATGCCGAGCTGGCGGACGGGCAGAGCGTGGAACTCTGGGGATATTTTCAGGTTCGCGCCCGGCCCGATTTGAATCCTCAGCCTCCGCGGGCGTTGCCAGAGTTCGCGGAGCTTCCCCGCGCCGCCGTGGCTCCACGGAGCGACCAGAAGGAAATCGACTTGCTGTCCCTGATCAAGCCCGATCGAGACCAGGTGCAAGGGGAGTGGTCGCTCACCAGTGGCCTGCTCAAATCCCCCAAGGAATTTGGAGCCCGCCTGGAGATTCCCTTTCAGCCGCCGGAAGAGTACGAGTTGCAAGTCATCGCCGAGCCGCTCGATGAACCCAACGGGCTCTTGCTCGGGCAACGCTCGGGGAACAATCGCTTCGCCGTCCTGGTGAATTACCAAGTGGATAAGAAGAACCTCTCGGCTCTCGAAAATGTGGATGGCAAGAATGTGGGGAACGAGACCACGGTGGAGCGGCAGTTTTTCAAGAAGGGGCGGCCCTCGCACATCGTCTGCACCGTGCGCAAGACCGGTGTGAGCGTCAGCGTCGATGGCCGCGAATGTATTTCCTGGCTCGGCGAGAGTTCCACGCTGAGTTTGAGCGATTACTGGAAAACACCCCGCGACAACGCCCTGTTTCTGGGTGCCTACGATTGCCGTTATCGTTTCTCTCGCGTCACGCTCACGCCGTTGTCGGGCGATGGGAAAATACTGTTGGACAAATAGCTTACGAAAGGGTTGTGATGATTCGTTCCTTGATGGTCCTGCTCCTCGCTTGCGGTTTCGCGACGTCACACCTTTGCGCCGCGGACAAGACGGTGAAAGTGTTCATCCTCGCCGGTCAATCGAACATGGAGGGGAAGGCGCCGAACGCGCTCCTCGATCACCAAGCCACCGACGCCAAAACCAAGGACCTATTCGCCCATCTGCGTAAAGACGACAAGTGGATTGTCCGCGACGACGTCTTCATTAAGTTCCTCGATCGCCACGGCCCGCTCACCATCGGTTTCGGCTCACCCGGCCGCACCGGGGCGGAGTTGGAACTGGGCACGATGCTGGGAAATCATTTCGACGAGCCGGTCATCCTGGTCAAGGCGGCCTGGGGGGGACATTCGCTCTGCAAGCTGTTTCGCTCCCCTTCGGCCGGATTTCCCGCGGCGGAGGTTCTGCAAAAGGAACTCGACCAGGCGCAGGCCCGCGTCAAGCAGAACAACGAGAAGAACAAAAAGAACGACCCGCTGCCGACGCTGGAGGAGATCAAGAAGGATTATGGGTCGTCCTATCGCGACATGCTGAAGGAAGTGAAAGCCGTGATGGAAATGCACGCCACGCTGTTTCCCGAGCTCAAGGAGCACAAGCCCGAACTGGCGGGCTTTGTCTGGTTTCAGGGCTGGAACGACCAGTACGGCGGAGAAAATGAATATGCCTCGAACATGCAGCACTTCATTCGCGACGTGCGCAAGGACTTGAGCGCGCCCAAGTTGCCCTTTGTGATTGCAGCGATGGGCCAGAACGGTTCCAGGCCGGCCGCGGGGGCGATGCTCACCATCCGCGAGGCCCAGCTCGCGATGAACGACGTGCCGGACTTCAAGGGAAACGTCAAGGCCTTCCGCACTGACGTTCTGGTGGACAAGGCCGCGGAAGAGTTGTTTCCCAAATGGAAGGAAAACGTGGAGCAGTGGAAACTGGTCGGCGGCGATTTTCCTTACCACTACCTGGGGAGCGCAATCTGGTTTAATCGCATCGGCCACGCCATGGGGGAGGCAATGCTGGAGCTCCTCAAACAGCCTCAATAAGCCGGGAGTACCACGGGAAACCGGGAATCGTTAAAATCGCAGGTCCGCAGCAGGTCCAGCAAGTTTGCCAGAGGAAGAGCCGTGCAAGGAAGCTACAGAGTCATGTCCATCTCGGCCCGTTTCCAGCAGGAGTTTGATTCCCGCATTCGCACCAAGGGAAATGGCTACTTTCACCAGCAGCGTGTCACGGTTGAATCCGACACTCCCGGCCTGATCCACGCCATTGTCAGGGGCCATGGCGACGACTACGTCGTGAAGCTTGACCTCACGAGTGCCGCCAAAGGTGAGATGAGTGTGTCTTGCTCTTGCCCCTATTTTGAGGGCTATTCCTGCTGCAAGCATATCTGGGCGACAATTCTCAGGGCCGAGCCGAAACTGGCCAGCGCTCCCTTCCCCAGAACGGGAAGACTGCTCATCAGCGAAGATCGCTCCTTCTTGGACGACCTAGATTCCGATGATTCGGAGGACGAATACGACGCCAGTGGCGAAGAGAGTCTTCTTTCGCACCGAAGGTCCGCACTCCGCCGGGCAACTTCGGAAAGCTCTCCCTCGAAACACGAACAGCAACTTCGCGAAAACCAGCGCTGGCGGCTGTTGCTCGATGCCGTCAAGCAGCAGTCCGGCTCCGCTTCTGGCCAGCGCGGCCTCGTCCCTCTCGTAACTAAGGCGCGGCAGACCAGGTTTGTCTTGGACCTGGCCAGCAGTTCCCGCTATGGACTTGTCATCGAATTGCGGCAGCGGGAGACCAAGCAGAACGGTGAGTTCGGCATCTTCAAGCCGCTCAAAATCGGCCGGTCCGATCTCCGCACCTGGCCCGATCCGCTCGAGGCCGATCTGCTGCGGACCCTACTGGTCAACGACGAATCGCCCCAGTTCTGGCAACTGCGGCAGTCCTATTCCAACACCTACGCCAACGGAAACTACGAATCCAAGGGCTCGACCTTCTTGCTCTCCCCCGCCGCCTATGACTATCTGCTGCCGCGGCTTTGCCAGTCGGGGCGATTCTTCTGGACACTCTCCGCAGCCGATACTCTGGAAGAACAAGGGAAGCAAGTCACCTGGGACGACGGGCTTCCCTGGCGACTGCGACTCGCCATCACCGCCGACCAGCAGGCGAGTCAGTGGGAGCTCACCGGCCAGTTGGTCCGCGATGGAGGCAGCCCGCTCCCCCTCTCTGCCCCCGCGCTCCTGCTGCGCGATGGGCTGATGCTGCATGAAGGGACGCTGTCCCGTTTGGAGGCCGCCCAACACTTCGCGTGGATTGAGCTGCTGCGGAGAGAAGAACGCCTGCGCATTCCTTTCGCGGATCGGGCCGAGCTCCTTAAACGCCTCTGGAGCCAGGTCGCCATTCCCGAAATGGAACTATGCGAAGGTCTCCGCTTGCCCGAGCAGCGGGCCGCACCCCAAGGGGTCGTGCGGCTCTCCCCCTATAAGGAGCATTACCTCAGCGGCCGGCTCCGGGCCGCCGTACGGTTCAACTACCAGGGCCGCGAAATTCCTTGGAACCAAGCTGCGCCCGCCGTTGTAGACGAAGCCGCCGAAAGCGTCCTAATACGCGATGCGGCGGCGGAGCTGCAACTGCTCCAGGAGCTGGCCTCGCTGGGCTTTAAGGAAAAGTCCGATTACTACGGCCGGAATATCCAGGACGATCTCGACCTTCCCCTCACCAAGCTGGCCAAGGTCGTCGACCAGCTCTCGGCGAACAGCTGGACCGTGGAAGCGGAAGGGAAGCTCATTCGCCGGGCCGGTGCTTTCAAGCTCAGCGTCACCTCGGGGCTCGACTGGTTTGGCCTGGACGGCGAGGTCGATTTCGGCGGCGTCACCGCCCACTTGCCGGAACTGCTGGCGGCGATTCGCAAAGGAGAAAAGTACATCAAACTCGGCGACGGCACCCAGGGGATTCTTCCCGAGGAGTGGCTGGCCAAGTTCGGCAACCTGGCGGCTCTCGGCGCGGCGGAAGATGGCCAGGTCCGCTTCAAGCCTTCGCAGGCCCTCCTGCTCGACGCCCTCCTCGCCAGCCAGCCGGATGTCGCCCTCGACAAGCAGTTTTCCGCCTGGCGCAAGAAGCTGCAATCCTTTCACGGCGTCAAGCCGAAAAACGAGCCCCGCGGCTTCGTCGGCAAGCTGCGGGACTATCAGCGGGACGGACTGGGCTGGCTCCACTTCCTCCGCGAGTTCAGCTTCGGCGGCTGTCTGGCGGATGACATGGGCCTGGGCAAGACAATCCAGGTTCTGTCGCTGCTCCAGTCGCTCAAGGCCCGCCGCGGCAAGGAGCCAGAGCCCCACCTTCCGTCGCTGGTCGTCGTCCCCCGCAGCCTCGTCTTCAACTGGCAGCAAGAGGCGGCCAGATTCTCCCCGCAGCTCAAGGTTCTCGACTTCGCCCATAAGGAGCGAGGCCAGCAATGGAACCAGCTTGGCGACTTCGATCTCATCATCACCACCTACGGCACGCTCATCCGGGACATCATCAAGCTCAAGGACGTCCCTTTCGAATACGCCATTCTTGATGAAGCCCAGGCCATCAAGAATTCCAATTCGCAAAGTGCCAAAGCCTGCCGCCTGCTCACCGCGAAACATCGGCTGGCGATGAGCGGCACGCCGATTGAAAACCACCTGGGGGAGCTGTGGTCCTTGTTCGAGTTCCTCAACCCCGGCATGCTCGGCCAGTCGGAAGCCTTCCGCCGCTTCTCCACTGCCGGAGCCGAAGGCGAGGACAAATCCAATCTGCAAACGCTGTCCAAAGCCATCGCCCCGTTCGTGCTGCGGCGGACCAAGGCGCAAGTGCTCAAGGAGCTCCCCGAAAAAACCGAGCAGACCATTTACTGCGACCTCTCCCCCAAGGAGCGCAAGGCCTACAACCAACTCCGCGAATATTACCAGCTCAGCCTCGCGTCGCGAATCGAAAGCGACGGCCTGGCCAAGTCCAAGATCCATGTGCTCGAAGCCTTGCTCCGGCTTCGCCAGGCGGCCTGCCATAACGGACTGCTCGACGAAAACAAGAAAAAGGAGACGAGTGCCAAGCTCGAAGTCCTGCTGGAACAGCTGGAAGAAATCGTCGCCGAAGGGCACAAGGTACTCGTCTTTTCGCAGTTCACCAAGCTGCTCGACATCGTCCGTAATAGGCTCGACGCCCAGAACACTGTCTATGAATACCTCGACGGCAAAACCCGCGACCGGCAGGCGCGGGTCGACCGATTTCAATCGGATGCGAAGTGTCCCGTATTCCTGGTCAGCCTCAAGGCCGGCGGCCGGGGCCTCAACCTGACGGCGGCGGACTATGTGTTCATTCTGGACCCCTGGTGGAACCCGGCTGTCGAAGCTCAGGCGGTGGACCGGGCCCACCGCATCGGCCAGACCCGCCCCGTCTTCGCCTACCGCCTTATCGCCCGCGACACCGTCGAGGAAAAAATCCTCGAGCTACAAAACAGCAAGCGCGACCTCGCCGAAGCCATCATCTCCGCCGACGGCAGCCTGCTGCAAAACCTGACCGCCGAAGACCTGCGGGCGCTGCTCAGTTGATCCAGCCCGTCGGTAAACTTTTGTTCGTTAGTCATTCGAACTGGTTGCCGGGTGCTTCAAACGGATCCCCAGCCACAGCACGACTCCCAGCAGGCAGGCCAGACTGGCGACGAGGAAACCGGCGTTCCAGCCGTATTTGTCGGCGACATAGACGGTGACGACGGGGGCAAACAGTCCCCCCAGGTTTCCCCCCATGTTCACGATGGCGGCGGAAGTGCCGCAGCTTTTGCCGCCGATCTCCAGCCCTGCGACCCAGGTGGGTGCTTCGCACAGGCCGATGGCGAAATGGGCCAGGAAAAACAGCGACACCACGGCAAGTTGCCCCTGCACGCGCGTGGCGACGAAGAGGAGCACCGCGCTGCCGAGCATGCCGAAAATGGGAACTGCCGCCCGCCCCCACCGGTAGCCCCAAGTCCGTACCAGCACGTCCGACAGAATCCCACCCAGCGGCATCGCGAAGACCATCGCCAAGGCGACCACTGACGTGAAGTAACGGCTGGTTTGCTCGGGGTACTTGAGCACGTCGCTGAAGTAGTACTTCATCCAGTAGAACAGCGTGTATTCGTAATAGCCGACCGCGGCGTAGTTCGCGGTCAGGAGCAACAGGCTGGGGTTCATGAGCATGCGGCCGAAATCGCTGGCGGCCGGAGGAGCGGCGGACTTTTGCACCGCGCCGATGAGCTCCTGTTCCGCCCGGTTCACTTGGGGATGTTCCGCCGGCGAGTTGCGGCCATGAAAAGCCCACAGCATCGTGAGCGACGCCGTGATGACCCCCATCAGGAGGCAGGCCAATTGCCAGGTCAGGACATCGGACAAAAAGTTGAACACCGTCGGTGCGGCGGCGACGCCAATGGTCGTGGCCCCCAGCACCAGCCCGTTCGCCCAGCCCCGGCTGCCGAAGGGAATCCAGGCTTGGGCGATGCGGCCGGCGGCGGGGAACAGAGAAGTCGTCAGCAATCCCATCGGAAACCGCACCACCAGCAGCGCGGCGAAGGCCAGGGTCGGAATGGCGATGTAGCCGCACAATCCGGTCGCCGCCACGAGAGAGGCGGTCCCCAGTCCCGAAATCACGAGCGCCCTTTTTCCACCCAGCCAATCCGCCAGCCAGCCACCGGGGACCATAAAGATCACGTACGCAAGCAGAAACGAGAAATAGATCCACCCCATGTCGATCTTCGTAAACCCACAGTCGCGCATGATGACGCTGACCGCTGCCGGGAGCGACTGCCGGTGAAAGTGATTGAGACAGGTGAAGCCCATCAGAATTACCATCATCTGCCAGCGGACCCAAGTTGGGCGGGCGAATGGATCCATGTCCCTGAAGAACGCCGGCTCGGCAGGAATCTGCGGCGACTTGTACGGGTTTTCGTTCATGGCCAGATTCTATAGCACGGTTCCCCGAAAAGTAGTCCGCTCACTCCGTGAGCGGACATGCCGGCACACGGAGTGTACCGGCTACTAATTCCTTTCGCTTCTGCCGCCGAAAAAAAACGATGTTGCAAAAGTCCCCCAGCCGCTCGTCGCAACCGCACTCGCCGCCGGCCTTTGCAACTTTGGCTGCCGCGAGTTTTGCACCACCCCCCTCCCCGGTGGAGGGGCAGCCGCATTGCTTTGCAGAGCAAAAGACGACAGTATTTGTCGCGGTATAATCGCATTTCTCCTGACATCTACCGAACGAATACTTGCGGACTATTGAAAGTCTACGCATGTCCAGTTGGCACCGTCAAGCCCCGGCAGCCAGAATTCCGGAAATAGTTGAGGGTCGGGAGTCTTAGGCGTCACAGACCATGAATAGCCATTCACTTCCATCGCCAAAGACTCCCGTCCCCCTGACGCCGCTTCAGACCCCCTCGCGATGCGCCCCCGGCTGCGGAACAATTCGAGGAAGGCTATCCTGATGGCAGGAGAGCCTTCCTTCCTTTTTTTGGCGAGCACCCCATGTCTCGAGTCACACTTCCCTGCGCGGCCATTCTGATTTGCCTGCTTCACGACACTTGCCAGGCGGATGACTGGCCGCAGTGGATGGGGGAGAAACGAGACGGGGTCTGGCGGGAGAGTGGCATTCTGGAAAAATTCCCCGCGAGCGGCCCGGCCATCAAATGGCGCGTTCCGATTAGCGGAGGCTATGCGGGGCCAGCGGTGGCCGGGCGCCGCGTCTATGTTATGGACTATGTCCGAAGCGACGGAGACGCCAAGCCGAATCCCAATGTCCGCAGCGAGGTCAAGGGAACCGAGCGGATCCTCTGCTTGAACGCTGCTGACGGGAAGGAAATCTGGAAGCACCAGTACGACTGTCCGTACAAACTCTCCTACGCCGGCGGGCCGCGCTGCACACCCACGGTCGATGGCGGCAAGGTCTATACCCTGGGAGCCGAAGGGAATCTGCTTTGTCTAGATGCAGTGAAGGGAAAGCTCCTTTGGTGGCATGACCTGAAAACCGAATACAAAGCCGAAACTCCCCATTGGGGCTTCACCGGGCATCCGCTGGTCGATGGCGACAAGCTGATCTGTCTCGTCGGCGGTCCCGGGAGCGTGGCGGTGGCGTTCGACAAGAATAGCGGCAAGGAAATCTGGAAGGGGATCACCGCAAAAGATCCCGGCTACTCCCCCCCCACCATCATCGAGGCCGGCGGACAAAAGCAACTCCTCATTTGGCACCCCGAGGCGCTTTGCAGTCTCGACCCGGAATCGGGTAAGGAATTCTGGTCCGTCCCCCTCAAGCCGATGTACGGCATGTCAATCATGGCCCCACGAAAATTCGGGGACCATCTCTATGCCGGCGGCATTGGCGAAGTTTCTGTGCTGCTCAAGCTGGCCAAGGACAAACCCGCGGCGGAAGTTGTGTGGCGGGGAGATAACATGTCGTCCGTCTACAGCGTCTGCTCGACGCCGCTGGTCGACGACGATGGAACCATGTACGGCGTTTGTCAGCGCGGTCAGCTCCGAGGGGTCGAATTCGCCACCGGCAAGCGGCTGTGGGAAACGCTCAAACCGACGACCGGCGAGCGGCCCCTCAGTTCGGGCACCGCGTTTCTGGTCAAGAATGGCGAGCACTATTTCCTCTTCAGCGAAACGGGAGACCTCGTGATCGCCCGCCTCACACCCAAAGCCTACGAAGAAATCAGCCGCACCAAGCTTCTGGAGCCCACCAGCGACGCCTTCAACCGCCCGGTCGTCTGGAGCCATCCGGCCTTTGCGGACCAATGCATCTTCGCCCGCAATGACAAGGAAATCGTCTGCGCCTCGCTGGCGAAATAGCCCGCGCTGAACATGGTTTTGCCCCGAGAATTCTTCGATCGCCCTTCCGCGAAGGTCGCCAAGGACCTTTTGGGAAAACTTCTTTGGCGGGATACGTCCGAAGGAAAATGCGGCGGACGGATTGTCGAGGTGGAAGCCTACGAAGGAGCCAAAGATTCTGCCGCTCATTCTTACCGCGGCCTGACTCCGCGCAATGCCTCCATGTTCGGCCCGCCGGGCCACGCCTACGTCTACGCGATTCACTCCCGCTGGTGCGTCAATGTCGTAACCGAACCGGAGGGCGTTCCCACCGCCGTCTTGATTCGCGCCATTGAGCCGCTGTCTGGATTGGAGCTGATGGCGCGGCGGCGGAGCGAGAGTCTGCTGGCGCGCCGAGCGCGGCAGGCTGCAGAGGGGTCGGGAGTCTTTGCCGTCATTGATCAAACTATCTTGCCACGCCGTCAACGGGAAAGACTCCCGACCACCTCGCTCCCTATGCTGTTGAGACCTCGCGACCTCTGCCGCGGCCCCGCCCGCCTCTGCGAAGCTCTCGCCATCAATCGCCAGCAAGACGGCTTGGATCTCACTCTCGGCCGCGAGCTGTGGATCGAAGAGGATGCCGCTTTCAAGCTCACTCCTCGCCAAATCGCCCGCTCCCCTCGCATCGGCATCAGCACGGCGCAGGAGCGGTTGCTGCGGTTCTATATTCGAAACAGCCAATTCGTCAGCGGAAAGCGGGAACGAATCTAGCAGTTCAGCAGGCCATATTCTTCTCCCGCATGTCCTGGGGCTGCGGCTGGCCAGGCTTCGCCGGAAATAACCGCTGGGCGAGGGCTGCGGCGGCGCTGGAGGTGAGGAAGGGGAACACGATGCCGGCGACCATCAGCCAGAGCGGGTGCGGAAACAGGCCGAAGTTGAGGGCATCCAGGATCGCGAAGATTGCACCGATGATCAGGCCATGGACGACATACTGACGGCGGACAATTAAGCAAGCCACCAGTGTTCCTGCCAGCGGTCCCAGCGCCCACGCGAGAGCGACATTCGCCATCGCCAGCGGCGGCGCTTTGGACATGTGAGCCGCCAGCGCCGCCTGGTCATCCATTTTCAATTCCGGCGGCAGCGGATGGAGAAAGTAGCCCGGAATCTCTACAAGGAAAACAACCAGGCCGCCGACGAAGAAGGCGGCAAAAATGGCGAGGATGCTCCACAAGATTTGCTTCATCACGGTTGCTTACCTCCATAAAACTTCGCCAAATCAATTCCCCCTTTCTTCTGCTCTTCCTCCATTAGCTTGAGCCGCGTCTCCAGCCGTTCGAGCCGATTGAGAATTAATGGCAAGGCGCCTTGTGTTTCGTCGAGTTTCTTGGGCCGCGGGACGGCGGGGTAGCCCAGATGTCGCTGGAGTGCCGCGAACAAATACAGCGGATCCTTCTTCCGATTGGCCCAAGCGATTTTTCCTTCCTTCTCGCCGAAGAGCATCGGCTTTTCCGGCGGCTCAGTTTCTTCGCCCGGCCGCTGGCGTTGTTTCTGATAGAAGTCGCTGCGGACGTAGATCATGTCGGCGAAATCGACGAGCCCGACTTGCCGCCGCACGATGAGAATCCAGTCCTTCCAAGCTGCATCGAAAACCGGGTCCTGTGCCATCGCCCCCAGGCCGGGGTCATACTTCAAACGGTTACGGCTGAGGCATTCGAACTGGTAGAGGAAAACCCCCTGCGGCGAGCCCCCCTGGGAGCGATACTCCGCCTCGTGCCGCAGGATTTCCACCGCCACGCGAATGTCGAACCGCCCCCGCTCCGCCTCCGCCTCGGCAATCACGTACGTCTGAAACGGCGTGAAGTAGTGCGGCAGCCGGGCCATCGCGGAGGACATCGTCCCCAGGTGCTTCAGCTCCGCCAGCATGAAATCAATCGCCATCGGCAGCCGCGTCGTCGCCAGCAGCTCATTCTTAATCTGCAGCATCAACTCCTGCACCGGCACATTCTCCGGCAGCCGCTCCCCGAGGGCTTTGAAGAGATAGGCCTGTTCGACGTATTCTTCGTGGGGGAGCATGGCCAGGGGTCAGGGGGCAGGAGTCAAGGGTCAGGTCCAGAACGGACACTCATTATAGACCACAGAGTGGCACGCCCACGGCTTGGCGTGGGCGTGATCCTGCACCAGCGGGCGAAACACTTCCCGCGGTTCCGACCAGGGAGCTTTAGTTTGACCGTCCCATGGGGGGCGGCTACGATGCGGACAGGTTCTACATAATCGATGATTCGGCGAGATGCCACATGCGATTTTCATTACGCAGTCTGTTTGGAGCAGTCACAGCCATTGCGATCGCTTTGGCCGTGCTGATGTATTTAACAGTCAATTATCGCAAACAATTGGCAATTCGTGCAGATCTAACAGCGATTGGGGCGTATTCCGTCCGTTTCGGGGCGGGCAATTCGATTCAGGCGTCCTTCCATGATCCCGTGGCTTCTCCGAACATTGCCCGGTCTGTGGAAATCGCGGTCTTGGACCTTAAAGCAGCCCACGTTACGGATGAATCGCTCCAGAATCTGAGCGGCCTGAAAAGTGTGGGCGTCATTGTGTTTTCATTGAGCGATGTCCAGGACGAACAATTGCGGCACCTTAAGGGGCTCGGCAAAGTCCGTCATCTGTGGCTGTCCCACACGGGACTTACCGACGCTTGCGTGGACGCGCTCATTGACGTTCCTGGCCTGGAATCGGTGGACGTCACGAACACTTTGATCACGCCCGCCGGCATCGCGCGACTTCGCGCGGCCAGGCCATCCGTGGTCGTCCGTAATCGTTGAATTGGACGAATCAATCCCCATCCCTGACAGCTCCATGAACCCCGACACCACCAAATACAACAAAGCTCTCGCTCCCACCGACCGCAAGATCGCGAATCTGCTGGCCAAGGAGATCGATAAACATCTGCCGGAGGCAGAAAACAAGATCTGGCACGCGCATCCCGTCTGGTTTCTGGAGGGGAACCCCATCGTCGGCTACAGCAAGCTGAAGGACAGCGTCCGCCTCCTTTTTTGGAGCGGCCAGTCCTTTGACGAAGAAGGGCTCAACGACGAAGGGAGCTTCAAAGCCGCCGACGCCCGCTACACTGCCGCGAAAGAGGTCAACGTCGAGAACCTCGCGCGCTGGCTGGCCAAGGCCCGCGACATCCAGTGGGACTATAAGAACATCGTCCGCCGCAAGGGGAAGCTGGTACGGCTGAAGTGAAGCATTCAAGGCGGTGCTGGCTGTCGGCCAGTGCGGCTCGGGTGGCACTGGTACCACCCCGCCGCGTGAACTGTAGCGCGAAATCAAGGCGTCAGGAGTCTTTGGCGGCTATGAACCTTAGACGTGGAAAACCAAGACGCCAAAGACTCCCGCCACCGGTGGGCTCGCGGCTTGTTGATTCAATCCTCGCCATTGCAGGCTGGGTCGGGAGGCGCTAGAGTACTTCCCCAGGAGGATCAGGGCATGGCGCAAAGGGCAATCGCGCCGGAGGATTGGCAGCCGATAGTGTTGTTTTCACGGCGTTTTGAACCGCTTCCTTCCCCGCCCATGCTGCGCACCCAACCAGTCGGGGGTCAAGGGGCAGCCACATCCACCAAGCGGCCTACGCATGAACCCAACAAGCCGGTCAGCTGGCCGGTAGGTCTCCATCCTGCGGAGCGAATTGGCCCGACAAGTCACCAGCCGGCTCACGCTGACCGCACGCCGCTCGATTAGAATTTCCACATGGCACATTCCATCATCATCTTCGGCGCTTCCGGCGACCTCACCAGCCGCAAGCTGATTCCCGCGCTCTACCTTCTTTTCAAAAAGGGGCGGCTGCCGCAGGAGACGCGAGTCGTCGGCGTGGCGCGGACGAAGCATTCGCATGACGAATGGCGGAAAGAGCTAACGGAATCGACTCGGAAATTCGGTGGCAAGCAGTTCGACGAAGCCAAGTGGCAGGAATTCGCCGCGAATGTCTTCTATCAGCCGGGGGACATTGGCAGCGAAGCGGATTTCGCCACGCTCGCGAAACTGCTAGCTGAAATCGAGAAGAATCAGCCAAGCACGCGGCTCTATTACCTGGCGACGATGCCGTCGCTGTATGCTCCTGCCGCGGCGCAGCTTGGCAAGACGGGTTTGGCGGACGAAACAAGCGGCGTGCGGCGGGTGATTATCGAAAAGCCATTTGGGACGGACCTCGCGTCGGCGAAGAAGCTCAACGAGGACGTGCATCAGGTTTTCCGCGAGCGGCA
>SXGT01442741.1_pt1 | contig 22430 bp, 21 predicted proteins | sample 3176221 | NCBI WGS metagenome assembly SXGT01 (sample SAMN11356862, study PRJNA531348) | freshwater metagenome | isolation source: freshwater sample F1-120 | place: China: Fuxian Lake, Yuxi | collected 2017-12-25
ATACCGGCGGTGCCGTTGACCAGCATGTTGGGATACTGCGACGGCAGGACGACCGGTTCCTGCAACTCGCCGTTGTAGTTGGGCCGCATCGGCACGGTTTGCTGGCGCATCTCGGCCAGCAGACGATCGGCGAGGGGCGTCAGCCGGGCTTCGGTGTATCGGTACGCGGCTGGCGCGTCGCCGCCGATGGAGCCGAAGTTGCCCTGCCCATCAATGAGTGGCATCCGCGACAGGAAGTCCTGGGCCATACGGACGAGCGCGTCGTAGACCGAGGAATCGCCGTGCGGATGATATGTACCGAGCACATCGCCGACGATGCGCGCGCACTTGGCCGGCTTGCGGTCGGCGTAGAGTTGCAGTTCGTGGTGCATCGTGTAGAGGATGCGGCGTTGCACAGGCTTCAAACCGTCACGCACGTCGGGCAAGGCACGCGACTGAATGACGGAAAGTGCATAGGTCAGATACCGCCGGCGGGTTTCCTCGACGATCGATGCGGGGAGAATCGTTTCAGCCATGCCTCAGTCCAATAGCGAGAATTCGTCATCCGTGGATGAATGAATTGTAGCGAAATGAACCACGGGGGGCACGGGGAGCACGGGGGAAGACGGAAGAGAGAAATATCATCTCGGCTCTTCCTCTCTCTGCATTTTCCCCCGTGGTCCCCGTATTCCCCCGTGGTTCAATTAGCATAAAGACGATCGGCGGTTCGGCACGCTTGCACGCGCCAAACCGCCGAGCGGGGATTTTTGTAGGCCAGGATTGCTACCGCATCGAGACCTTCGTTGGCTCGGGGAGCGGATAGCTTTTGAGCACGGTGGCCAGGCTATCCGTATAGTTGTTCGGGATCGCCTCGAACGCCTTGATCTGCCAGAGCTCCAACAACTCCTTGCTCGCGTCGTTCGTATGAGCTGCCATCAGGCCGTCGCGAAGCTTCTTGAGCGTCACCGTGTCGATGGCGCCTTCCTTGTACGCAATCACGGGCGGCGGGAAGGCGGGGTCCGACTGATGCAGGACGCGCAAGTTCTTGGCAAAAACAGCTGGCTTGACCGTCTTGTAGAACTCGAGCGTGATAGTATCGATAATCACCGCATCGACCTTGCGCCGCGAGACCTCATCCATCCCATCGTAGGCGGATTCCGATTTCTTGATCGCCGAGAAGAACGCCTTCGGGTCCGGATTGGCGTTGTCGGTGAAATTCTTGTCGAGATAAATTCGGCAGTGTTCCTTGGTCATCTTCGGCATGTCGAGCGTCTTGCCGCGCAGGTCCTTGATGCTCTTGGCCGGGCTATCCTTGTGTACGATCACAAAAGCGCTCACGTCCCGTTGATCATTGACTACGACGACGAGCGGCTTGAGCTTCGGATACTTCTTTTGAGCCCACGCGAACTCATGCCCATGGAACACGCCAAGCTGAAACTTGTTGGTGTCGAGGTGGTCGGCAACCTCAAACGTTCCCTCGCTGATGACGAGATTACCGGCCAGTCCGGTGTTAGCCTTCATCACGTCATTGAATGGCCCGGTAACGAGCTTGATCAGCACATCGGGGACATCGTTGAAGAACGTTTTGACCATGCCGATCTGAATCGGCGTCGCGGACTTGGGTTGAGCGGCGGAGTCGGAAGGCAGCGACAGGGCAAAGCCGAGCGCGGCGCAGGCGAAAGCGATACCAAGCAGCATCCTGTGCTTCATGTGGGGGGAGTCCTTGGGGTCTTGGGCAAGAGGAGGGATTTCGACGCGAGGGATGCTCACCGACCCGGAGGTGAGCATCCCGCACTGGGGTTACTCCTATTTCGGCATTGCCGCTGGCACCTCTGGAACCGGATATACCCGAAACGAGCCAGCGGTTGCGCGTTCTAGTCCGGCTAGAGCAAGCGCATGGATGTGCAGTTCCTCGTTGAGCTGCGTCCGAACCATGACCGCCGTCAGATTCGCCTGGATGATGGCCGGCCCGGTCAAATCCTTGCCTTGCACGATTTTCATCACCTCGGCTGGGAGCCCCTGGGCAATCTGGTAGACTTCCTGGAGCGCCTGGATCTCCTCAACGGCTTCCTGCCATTTCAGGTACTGCGCCTCCACGTCCAGTGAGATGAGGTTGGTGGTCTTGTCGAGCACCGCTCCCGCGCGCCTTGAAAGGTCGCTGGCACGCTGCATACGATCTCCCTTGCGACCTGTCAATTGCGCCGGCATCTCAAGCCCGATCGCCCCGGGGCGATATTCGTTGTTGAAGATACCCTGGGGGATTGGCTGCACGTGGATATCGCCGCCGGACGCGAAGGTTCGCCCCTGATAACCGCGGATCTTGCCCTGAGCGGAGATTTCCAGGTCGGCGACCTGGGTGGCGGCGCTGGCCTGGGCCATTTCACCGCGGTTGGCCAGAGCGGACGCGATGAGCTCGTCCTTGTTGAACTTGTAGACCGCATGATACTGGGTCACAACCTGCTCCGTCGGCTTCCCCTTGGCGTCTTTGCCCTTTTCGACCTGCTTGGTCGTGTAAACTGCCCTGGGCAGATCAACAACGGCAATGTCCAGAGGATAATCGTGCCGAACCCCCATGGCTTCCCGCAGTGCTGCAAGGGCCTTGAGCATACCGTTGTCGGCTTGGGCTTTCTTCGCCTTCACAACACCGACCTGGATTTTGATCGCTTTGAGATCAAGCGTCGTGAGCTTGGTCTCGGGGTCGCCGGAATCCACGATCTTCTTGGCCTTGTTGTAACCATCGTCGAGACTTTTCAGCACATCGCCGACCACTTTTTGCTGGGCACGAATGTACTGTACCGTGAAAAAGTTCCGGGTAATGGCATAGCGAGTGTCGTGCTGCGCCTGGATCAGAGCCGCGTCGGCGATGGTGACGCCCAGGGCCGACTGCTGATTGCGGATCGGCAGGTCCTTGGCTTTGAATCGCGCAAACCGCGGCAGACCGGCGAGGCCGCGCTGACCGGAGTACGCTCCGTCCAGGCTGGCCCGAGCTGCCGCGAGCGCCGGCTGATGCTCGAAACCGAGCTCCAAACACTTTTCCAGACTCATTGGGCCAGACGACCTGGCGGGTGAAATAGGGGCCGCTTCCTCGGTGCTCACCGCCGTCGTTTGGGCGGTGAATCGAGGCGTGATTGGTTCATCTTGCGAGTTTTGCGCGAACGCTTCACTGACATTGCCAAGCCCGGTACTAACCAGGGCCATCGCCAACACGGTGCGGCGAAGTCGTTTCCAAATTCGGTAACTCATGGTGCTTCTCCGGGCGACTAACATTAGAGGTGTACAAATGACACATCCACTCGCCGCATCCAGCGGCGAAGGGGATACTCTAATGTTAGTGGAGCCGGCAATGGTCGTCTTGCGGCTTCCCCGCCGCGGGAAGACGCTATGACCGGTTCCTCCCCCTGAAATCGACTTGCCTCAAACGGCATCTCTACGCTGGAGATGTGAAAGGAATGCGGTTTCAGCTCAACTTGGAAGCTTTTTTCGGTCTGGGAATATTGGCGAAATTGGCGAATAAAAATCGATCCGGTAAAATATGACAAACTGAAAGAATACGAGGGCACACCGCCTATCACAACGCTCGAACACGTGGACGCCGAGCCATTGGGATCCTCCGAGCTGCTGGGAATCGGCGTACTTCATCTCGGGGCTGGCTGCGTATAACAAGTACGATGAAACTCGAATATTCTCCCGCGCTTCAGTTGGCCTTCAGCCGTGCTCAGCAATTTGCGGCAGGCGATCGGGTCGGGCAAGTTGCGCCTCGCCATTTGCTCCTCGGCCTGCTCGCAGAGGCGGAGGGGAGCGCTGCCGCACTCCTACGGCAAGCCGGGACTGATTGGCCTCGCCTCCAAGCGCACCTTGGGCTGACAGCGCCGTGCGACCTGGCAGAAGCTCCCGAAGTACCGCTCCACCCGGCCCTACGGGTCGTGATGATGCAAGCCAGCGAGCTAGCCCTGCACCACGGCGATGAAGGAACCATCGTCACCGGACATGTGCTCCTGGCATTCCTGACGATCAACGAGAGCTCGCGTGACGAGCTGACAGGCTTCGGGCTCGATTTTGAGCGGCTGAAGCACAGCATCGTCGGCGAAACGGGCCCGCCGCTCGTCATGGCGGAGCCGCTGAACCTCCAGGAACCGGTCGAGGAGGCGAATACAGCCCGCATCCTCGATGCGAGCGCGAACCGCGCCCGCGAGGCGCTGCGGGTGTTAGAGGATTTCACACGCTTCGCCCTGAACGATGCTTACCTCACCGGAGCGTTGAAACTGCTCCGCCATTCCTTGGCCACGGCGTTGCACCACTTGCCCGCGGCACTCCTCCTTGAATCCCGCAACACGCCTGGCGATGTCGGCACGGCCATCAGCACCGTACAGGAGATGCAGCGACCAGCGCTCATCTCGGTCGTTGAGGCCAATGCCAAACGTTTGCAGGAGGCACTGCGCAGCCTCGAAGAGTACGGCAAAGTGCTCGACGCCGAATTTGCTCAGCGCATCGAGCAAATCCGCTATCAGAGTTACACGGTGGAACGCGCTCTCGTACGGGGCCACTGGTCACGCGAACGGCTGGCGGACGCCCGGCTTTACGTCCTCGTTACCGACTCGCTGTGCCGGGCGTCGCTGGTCGGTACCGTGAAGGAAGCAATCCTGGGGGGAGCGCAGATCATCCAACTGCGTGAGAAAGGGCTGGACGACCGCACGCTGCTGGCGCGAGCCCGCGAGGCTTGTGAAGTGACACACTCCGCAGGCGCGCTATTCATCGTCAATGATCGGCCCGACATCGCCAGGCTCGTGGATGCCGACGGCGTCCATCTGGGGCAAGACGACATGCCAATCCAGGAAGCTCGCCGCATCCTCGGCCCCGACGCACTGATCGGCGTCAGCACGCACAATCTGGACCAAGTCCGCCGCGCCGTTCTCGACGGCGCGAACTATCTGGGCGTCGGGCCGACGTTTCCGTCGCAGACGAAAGAGTTCGATGCGTTCGCCGGACTCGACTTTGTGCAGCAGGCGTTCGCGGAGACATCGCTCCCCGCGTTCGCGATCGGGGGCATCGATCTCGACAATGTAGCGCAAGTCGTTGCCGCCGGCGCACACGGGATCGCCGTGAGCCACGCGATCTGCGCGGCAGACGACCCTCGCGCCATCGCTCAGCGCCTGCGGAAAGCTCTCGCCCCATGAAAAACGAATGCGGAGGCTGATCCGCTCGGCGGTTTCGCGCGGTGAAGGGCGCGAAACCGCCGAGCGGATCAGCTTCCGCATCAGTTCCATCCGCGCGTTTCTTGGGCGATTCGGTTATCCGGATTTGCGTGCCAACGCCAGCGCCCCGTGCACGACGACTTCCTCGCCAAGTTCGGCCGCGACGATGTCGTAGAAGCCGGCGAAGGGCCGAAAGACCCATTGAGACACACGTTCGCGCAGCGGTTTGAATAGAAGCTCCTCACCCATCAGGGAAACGCCGCCGCCGATAACAATGCGGCGGGGACAAAGTAGTGCGACGACATGGCAAATCGCCCATGCGAGTTGCGTTATTGCGCCGTGGAGGACCGCTTGTGCATTCTGGTCGCCACTTTTCGACAGCCGAACGATTTCGACTGCGGAATAATTCCGACCTCCCGTTCGGTGGCTCATTTGATCCGTCATGCCCCAGCCGGAGGCAAATACCTCAAGCGGCTCACAGTGTCCGTTGTCTATCGCCCACAAGTGTCCAAATTCAGCAGCTCCGACGCCGCAGCCGCGGTAGATTTCGCCGTTGATGATGAGCCCCCCGCCGATGCCGGAGCCGATGGTGATGTAGAAGATGGGCGAGAGTCCCTTGCCGGCGCCGAAGAGGGCTTCCGCGAGGCCGGCGACATCGGCGTCATTGCCCAGCACTGCGGGGACGCCAACGAGATCGGCGACCCAGTCGGCCAACGGGAAGCCGTCCCAGCCGGCGATTTGATGGGACTTGATGACGGTGCGCGTGGCATCATCGACGGGTCCGCCGAAGCCAATGCCGATGCCGCGGAGTTCATCCCGTTTACGATTAGCGTTCGCAAGCAACTCCGGAATCGCGTCGCCAATCTGCTTTCGAATGCCATCCGCCCCGTCCGCCGGAACCACGGCACCACGCCACAGCGCATGGATCACGCCATTGCCGTCGCCGAGACCCAGCTGAAGTTTGGTGCCGCCGATTTCGATGCCGAGGTACATGCAGGGATTTTACGAATCCAGCGCGGACATTTGCTGCAATTCCATTTGCTCATTGCGGCGTTTGATGGCCGGATAATTGACGCCGAACACGACGGCCGTGATACCGCCGAGGAGCAGTGGCAAGAAATACACGTGATACGGCTGCCCGATGGCAAGGGCGATGAGGCCGGCCAGGAAAACGAGGACGCCGACGCAAGCGAAGACCAATGCCGAAGTAAGGACCAATCGCCTTGCAACACCAAGGCCCGCCATGATTCCGAAGGCAGCACCGAGCAGACCGACCGAGCCGCCCGCGAGACCGCCAAGCCAGCCGGCCGTTTGCTCGTCCCACCAGGGCTGCACCTCGCTGGCATCGCCTCCCCCCTTTTTCTTGGGCGGAGGTGCGAGATCTGCCAGAACGACGTGGGTGCTAATCGCCATCACGAGAATCACCGCGACGAGTTTTCGCATCTTCCGTCTCCTTTTCACGCTGGTATGCTTTCAAAATCTGCTTGAGGGTCGTCTGGTCAATCCGATTGTCCGCGTACATTGCGCGGACGAGCCGCTCGAACTCACTGCTCTGCTGATGGCTGTCGAAAACCTTGACCTTGGCGATGAGCCGATCGAGCCGCAGGCGCACAGTCGGATACGAAATTCCGTACCCCTCCGCCAACTCCTTGAGCGAACCGGATGCGAGCACGAAGCGTTTGAGAAACGCAACGTCTTCATCTCCGAGCAGATCGATCCAGTGGCGTGGGTCGGTCATTGTTTAATTATATTAATAAAAAAATCAACAAACGTCAAATCAAAACGTTTATTTTGTTGCATTTTATTGATACTGAACCTCACGCCAGCCAAAAGCCGAATCTCTCTAGACCGGCAGAAGTGCTCGCTAGGCGGTTTCGCGCACCGGGCGGATTCCGCCGTCCTACCATTGCCTCGACATGCATCACAGGGTAGACTATCGCGAAGAACCAACGGGGGGATACCATGCTGCAGATCCAATCCAGCAAAGCATCACGCAACTGCCAGGGGATGTCGCGCCGCACTGCGCTCAAGGCCGGCTTCTGTGGCCTGCTCGGGCTATCGCTTGCCGACATGCTCAAACTGCAATCGCGCGGGTCCGAAGTCTCGCGCAACAAATCGGTCATCCTCATGTGGCTCGATGGCGGTCCCAGCCACATGGAGACCTATGACCCGAAGCCGGAAGCGCCGACCGAATATCGCGGCCCCTACGGCGTAATCAATACCAACGTGCCGGGCATCCGCATCTCGGACATTCTGCCGCAGCACGCCCGCCACGCCGACAAGATGGTGTTCCTGCGTTCAATGCACCACGACACCGGCGACCATTTCGCCGGCGCTCACTGGATGCTGACAGGCCGCGCTGGTTCCACGGCGGCCAACTTGCCGCAGATGTATCCGTCGGTCGGTTCGTACATCTCGCGCACGCTAGGCCCCAATCGGCCTGGCTTGCCCGCGTATGTCGGGCTGCCGTCGGCGCAAAGCGTTTACCTGTTCCCCGGCTACATGGGGGCGGCATATCTCGGCGCTCAGTACAATCCATTCGACGTCGATCGCGAGCAGCAATATCTCGGCGCCACCTACAACGTCCGCATCGGCTCGCCGCGCCGGCTCCAGAATCTGCTGCGTTCGCAATCGGGCACGATGGAAGATCGGCTGAGCCTGGTGCGTTCACTTGATTCCATGCGTCGCAATCTCGACCGCTCCGGCACCATGGACGCAATGGATCGCTACCAGCAGCAAGCCGTCGACCTGATCATGAGCCCGCGAGCCCGCGACGCCTTCGACATCGACCGCGAAGACCCGCGTCTGGCCGACCGCTACGGCCAGGGCCCCTGGGGCCGCTACACGCTAATGGCGCGCCGACTCGTCCAGGCGGGCGTCACGTTCGTCACCGTGGATATGCCGCACTGGGACGATCACTCCAACATCCGTGAAACCCACGGCGCCAAGTTGCCGCACGTCGATCGCGCCGTCGGGGCTCTGCTCGAAGACCTCGAAACGCTGGGCATGCTGAACGATGTGCTCTTGATCGTCATGGGTGAATTCGGGCGCACGCCTCGCATCAACACGGGGCAACCGGGCATCCCGATACCGGGCCGCGACCACTGGGGCAACGCGTTTTCGGTACTGCTCGCCGGCGGCGGCCTTCGGACGGGCCAGGTTATTGGCGCGACAAACTCACGAGCGGAGCATCCGGTCAGCCGTGCGCTGCGGCCACACGATCTCATGCACACGGTGTATCGCTGGCTCGGCATTGATCCGGCACAAACGTTCCGCGACCACTCCGGCCGGCCGCACGCGATCCTCGATCAGGGGGCGCCGATTCACGAGATCCTATGACCCTGTTCACGTTTAGCGCTCGCGCGACGCCATGCGAGCGCTAAACGTAACCCCACAGATCACCACACAAACGGAATCAGCCTCGCCACCTTCGTCCGATACCTTTCATATTCCTCTCCGTAGACGCGTACCAGATCGCGTTCCTCCATTGGCATGGCAGCCAGAATGTAGACCGTCATGCCGACATTCATCATCAACAACTCCGGCGGCATGATCGGCTGTGCCCAGATCGCGATCAGCACGCCTACCATGAGCGGATGTCTCACGTAGTGGTAGGGCCCCTGAATGCGCAGCGGCATTGGAGGTTGAGCCTCCCCGGTCCAGGCCTGCGTCAGCCCAAAGAATGCCGCGTGATTGAAGGACGCGCAGCAACCAGCCAGCCCAATACAGGCAGCCAGGCTGAAGCCCACGATCCAGATCGGCCCGTTCCAGATCGGCTCGCCCGGTAGCGGTTCCCACAATAACGCCAGCGCCGCCGCCACGATGCCTGCGGCCGCGACGTAGATCGAACGGCCCAATACGCCGAGCCGCTGCTTGAACGTCTCCCTTGCCATGCCGCTATGCTGCATGGCGAAGAGCAAAAGCAAGAAAACGTTGTGACCCCAATCACCGACGCCAACAACTTCGCGCGGCCAATAGCCGGTTCCGGTGCCGACAACATAGGCCATGTAAACGCTGGCTCCGGCGATACCGATCAGGTAGGCGACCACCGCGAAAGCGCGTGCGTACATCGTTGGGCCCTTCGCGTTGCCGAGGGAAAACGTAAGATCAACTGAGATTGTATAGTCCGCGCCGTTCTACAAGCGGCGGCAAAACGATGAGGGATCCGGACATGGCCACCAAGGGTGAAATATTTGCGGGGCTGACCGTTGCATTGATCACGCCGTTCAAGGACGGCCAGGTTGACTACACCGCCCTGCGCAAACTCGTCGAATGGCACATCGGCGAGGGGACCGATTGCCTCGCCCCGTGCGGCACCACCGGCGAATCGCCGACGCTTGATCATGAAGAGCACGAGCGCGTCATCAGCGCCGTATGCGAATCGGCGCGGGGCCGAATCAAGGTGATGGCCGGCACCGGCTCGAACAGCACTCGAGAAGCAATCCGGCTAACGAAGTCGGCAAAGAAGGCCGGCGCCGACGGCGCCCTCATGGTTGGCCCGTATTACAACAAGCCGACGCAGGAAGGCTACTACCAGCACTTCGCCGCCGTTGCCGAGGCGGTCGATTTGCCGATCGTCCTTTACAACATCCCCGGCCGCACCGGCTCGAACATCCTGCCAGAAACCATCGCCAGGCTCGCCAAGCTGCCGCCGATTGTCGCCGTCAAGGAAGCAACCGGCTCGATGGACCAGGCATCCGCGACGGCGGCCCTGTGCGACATCACCCTTTTGAGCGGCGACGATTCCTTGACCTTGCCACTGATGAGCATCGGCGGTCGAGGCGTGGTCAGCGTCGTTGGCAACATCGTGCCACGCGATATGAAGGCGATGCTCAACGCCTGGGAAGCCGGCAAACTCGCCGACGCGATCAAATGGCATTACAAGCTCTTTAGCTTGTGCCGCGACATGCTCGGCATTGCGACCAATCCGATCCCAGTCAAGACGGCCATGAAAATGTTGGGCCGCGACACCGGCGAATTGCGACTACCGATGTGTGCGATGGATGCCGCATTGGATGCAAAGTTGCGACAAACGCTGGCGGGGTACGGGTTGCTATAATGGGTTCCAACGAGCCGCGACCGTGAGGGAGCGCGCCGTCGCGTTGAATTCCGCTCCCTCACGGTCGCCACTCGTTCAATGCAACTTTTCAAGGGGGTTCCAATGAAACGAATTACCTTTCTCGCTCTGATTATTGCGTGCCTCGCCTCCTTCACGCTGTTCGCAAGCGCCGACTGGCTGCAATTCCGCGGTCCCGGCGGACTCGGTATTGCTGCGGACAAGGACACGCCCGTCGCGTGGAGCAACGAGACCGGCATCGCCTGGAAGTACGCCATGCCCGGCGCCGGCGGCAGCTGCCCCATCGTTGTGGGAGACAAGGTCCTCGTCACCTGCTACAGCGGCTACGGCGTCGATAAGAACGAGCCAGGCGATCAGAAAAACCTCAGCCGGCACCTTTTGTGCCTTGAGCGAAAGACTGGCAAGCTTCTCTGGCGAGCCGACTTCCCGGCTCCACTGCCAGACACGAATTATGGCGGATTCCAGGCCTATCATGGCTACGCTTCCAACACGCCCGTGTCCGATGGCAAGCTCGTCTGGCTCTTTCTCGGCAAGGGAGGCGTCTATTGCTACGACCTTGACGGCAAAGAGAAATGGCACGTCAACGTGGGCTCTGGCACGCACGGTTGGGGCAGCGGCACCTCGCCCGTCCTCCACAAGGACCTCGTCATCGTCAACGCCAGCGTGGAAAGCAACTCCCTGATCGCGCTCGACAAAACCTCCGGCAAGGAAGTCTGGAAAACCAAAGGCATGAGCGAATCGTGGAACACCCCCGTCCTCATGAAGCTTGCGAACGGCACCATCGAACTGGCCGTCGCGGCTCGGCACAAGATGCTCGGCTTCGATCCCGACACCGGCAGGGAATTGTGGAACGCCGACACCTACAACTGGTATGTCTGCCCCAGCATCGTCGGCCATGACGGCGTCTTCTACGGTTTGCAACACACCATCTGCGTGGCCGTCAAGGCGGGCGGACGCGGCGATGTCACGGAATCGCACGTCTTATGGAAGAAAAACGTCGGCGCTGTCGTCTCTTCGCCGTTGTTCCATGAAGGACATCTCTACTGGGCTGCCAATGGGAGCGCCCATTGCATCAAAGCCAGCGACGGCAGCACCGCCTACAAGGAACGACTCAAGTCAGGCGGCGATTTCTACGCTTCCCCCGTGCTGGCGGACGGCAAACTCTACTACGTGAGCCGAACCGACGGCGCGTATGTCGTCGCTGCTGCGCCGAAGTTCGACATGTTGGCGCACAACACACTCGACAAGAGCATCTTCAATGCCAATCCGGCCGTGAGCAACTCGCAGTTGTTCCTACGCTCGGATCGGTTTCTGTATTGCATCGGCAAGAAATAGGCCTTCAGAGCCCGAGCGTGCCAAGCGCGGGATTGCGTCCGCGCTCGCTTGGCGCTCGGGCTCAGACGTGTGCCGGCTCGTTCTTTCGTGCCAGTTTGAGCAAGAACCGCTCGAAAAGCGTCCGCGCCGCCAACGGGCTGTTGCCACGCAGGTCCATGTTGAGTTGCAGAAGCCAATCGTAGAGTCGATCCAGTCGGCGCCGGCCGAGATGGCGGATCTGTGCTTCCGCTTCTTTCAGCTTGAAGGGAGGCACCCCCGCCTGGGCGACGGCGGCGCCGAGACTGATCCCTTGTGTCGTCAGTCGCGTCGCCTGCGCCAGCTTGCGTAGCTGAAAACTCATGGCTCCGACGATCCGCATCGGCTCTTCGCCTTGATCGAAAAGACGATCCACTATCGCCAGCGCCGTCTTGACGTTCCCTGCCCCCATCGCATCGAAAATCTTCCAGATGTCCTGCGTATGGCTATTGCCCACGAGGCGATCGACGTCGGGAAACTCGATCTTGGGCTTCGCTCCCACCGAAATGGAAAGCTTCAAGAGTTCCTGATCGAGCACACCCATTTCAGGATCGACGAGCTCGGTCAAGAGCCTGGCCGCGTCAGCGGTGAGTTGCTTCTTATATTGACTCGCACACCAATCCACGCACCACTTGGCCAGGTGGTAGCTTGCCGGCGACTTGCAAGCGATTGACGCGGCGTTGTCGATCATCTTCGCGAGTCGCGTGCTGGATTGCCAGGTCTTAACATCAAGAATGAGCAAACCCGTTTCAGGCACATGAGCGAGCCGTTTCTCCAGTTCGCCGCGGTACTTGGTAACGAAGGGGTCGCCATTCTCGACGAGGACCACTCGCTTCGGATCGAAGAAGGGCACGGTATCCAGGTCGTCGAAAACTTCCGCGAAGATAGCCTTGTCGCCCGCGTGGGTGGAGACCGATTGGCTGTCAGCCTCATCGCCGAGCGCACGCTTGATGAGGGCCCGGATGACATGGCGTTTGAGAAACGCTTCATCGCCGTGCACGACGTAAAGAGGCCCGAGCTTGGCCTTGGTACTGGAGAGAAACGGGAGGGCTTCCATACGTGGGTTCCGACCTTCTTCGTTTAGCTCCCGCAAGTGGCCTGGCGATCGCTCAACGAAGAGGGTTTTACTTCGGCCGGCAATAACTCAGCGCCATCAGCGCATAGCCGGTCACGAGGTTTTCGTCGGCTTCCATCCAGTTGGGGATATTGCGGAAGCTGCCGTTGGGGAGTTGCCGTTTGGCGAGCGCCGCGGTGATGTCCTTGCGCCAGTCGTGCTTGATCCCCTTGCTGTCAATGACGTGGTCGATGCCGAGCGCGTCGAGGCTCTTCGCCATGGTGTTGTAGTAGTAATACAGGCCCCACTGTGCGCGGACATCAGGCATGCCGGGGTTCTTGTCCACGCTGTAGTTGTTTTGAATCCACTCGTAGGCTTTCTTGACCCGCGGGTCATCCTTGCCGACACCGCAGTAGATCATGCTCTTGACGCCGGCATAGGTCATGCTGCCGTAGCCTGGCAGGGCGCCGTTTTCGAGCGGCTGATCGACGACCTTGGTAGCGCCTCCAGTCGCGGCCGTATAAATGAAGCTGCCGTCACCGATGAGTTTCGCCCACGGGCGGTCGTTGTGTTCTCCTTTGATATTCTGGCAGCGGCCCACAAAGATCAGCGCCTTCTTCATCGCGGGATCATCGGGGCCCACACCGGCAGCTTTTAGCGCGTCGAGGAACATCTGCGTGTTGGAGAGATCGGGACGCGATTTGCTGTCGTAGCCGGCGCCGCCGAAGAAGTCGCTCTTTGGATCCTTGCCGTCGTCTTCGTCCCATTGGAGCTTTTTCAGAAACGCGACGGCATCGCCGATGACGGCCTTGTACTTGGCGTCCTGCTTGGCCTCGATCAAGGCCATGACGTTGATGCTGGTGACATAGTTTTGTAACTGGACGCGCGGATCCTTGCCAGCGATGTGCTTGGCCTGAGGATTGACCAGGCTTTCGATGTACTTGAGTGCTTTCTGACCGACCGGATCTTGCGGCGTCGCCTGGCCTGCTTTAAGGAGCCCCGTCAAGGCGATGCCCGTCACACCTGGGGTCTTATCGGTACTCCAACCGCCGTTCTTGTCCTGCGTGCTTTGCAGAAACTTCGCCGCTTTCCCGGCGACAGCATCCCAGGTGGCCTTGTCGGGACCGACGCTCCCTGACTGAGCCGGAAGCATCGCAACGCTCCCGCCAAAGAAACAGCCGAGAACACAGCCGGCGACCCAAATTCGGTTACTCATGATCGATATCCTCCCAAGAGGAACGTCCGCAAAACCCATACCACGGACGACAACCATTATAGGCTGGCCCGCCAGCCCCTGCGAGAGCGTTTGTCGAATCGACGTGTAATTACGACGGTGAAAAAACGGGCGACGGTGGGCAGAAAACACGCAGAGCCGCGTTCAACTTGAACGCGGCTCTGTATTTGATTCGAAGCGCCGCGACGCCCGAGTGTTCCTCACCTGGCGCTCGGTCTCGATTATCTCACTCGTCGAAAATCGCTAGTCGATCACGGCGAGGATGTCGTCTTCCGACATGATCAGGTACTCGTCGCCATCGACCTGAACCTCGTTGCCGGCGTAGGAGGAAAAGAGGACGCGATCCCCTTCCTTCACCTGGAACGCGGCGCGCTTGCCATTTTCAAGGAGTTTGCCATCGCCAAGGCTAAGAACTTTTCCCTGACGGGGCTTTTCCTTGGCCGTATCGGGGAGGAGAATTCCGCCCGCCGTCTTTTCTTCGGCTTCCAGGCGTTTCACCAAGATCTTGTCGTTCAACGGAATAACTTTCATGTCGCAGGTCCCTCAAAGTTGCGTTGGTGAGGTGCGGGCCGCGCACCAGATGTTATTGTGAATCTTGCTCCTCGCGGAGAATATCTTCATATGCCTTCAGCGCCCGCAGCATAGTGTACAGAAGAATACTCTTGCTTACCGGCTTCGGGATTACGCTATAGGCTCGCACCTGGAACGCCTGACGGATCACCTCTTCGGTGGCGTTGGCGGTAACCAGAATGCATGGCAACAGAGCGTTGATTTGGTGCACGATCTGCACCGTTTCCAGTCCCGTCATGCGTGGCATCTGGACGTCAAACAGGGCCACATGTATGAACTCGCCCTGAATGATTTCGATTGCCTCCTCGCCGGAGGACGCCATCAAAGCTCGATAGCCTTCGGGTTCGACGATGTCGCGAAGGGCATCTCTGCAGGCATCATCATCGTCCGCAATCAAGACGGACAATGGTCTGTTGACTGCCGTATTCATGCCGCTTACCTCAACAACCGGTCCAATGGGTATACGTCACGCTGCGTGACGACAGGCCTCAGGAGGAGCGCAAGGCCAGTACTCAATGGTCGGCGGCATCATCGAGCCAAGGGTACGCCCCTGGGCTCTCATCCACAAAAGAAACGCAAAATGCGTACCGCATCGAGACGACATCCACCTCGACGCCGTAACTCGTTGCCTTATATGAAACATAGGACACAAAAAAAAGCAAGACCTCGCCGACCGATGCGATTGCCAGACTGCCAAAACCATCTAATTTCCTGTCAATTTGGCTGAATCTACTCAACAAATGTGCGCCACACGTTTTAGGCGCCAAGTCGCTGGACGAGTTAACTGGAAATGTCCTGCAATCGCGTCTCTTGCCCTATCCTGCCCAGGCATACGCCCCATCGATGCAGGACTCTTTCACTTCGCACGGTTGCACCACTTTTTACAGCTGAGACTCCCGCCACCGGGGCGCAAGCAGCGTGATCGACTGTTCCAATCGTGCAAAGTCCGACGAAAGGAATAAACGTGATGGACTGTTCGCGAACAGCTGCTATAAGCTCGTCAGGATAGAACGGAGGGTGCAAGGATGCGCTCACGAATCATACTTGCTCTTGGAGTCGCCCTGCTTGGGTCTGGCGTCCACAGTCAGGAGTTGACCTGGCGCACGGCCCAGCCAATTCAGGAATCCGCGCCGGTGACACTTGGCAAACCGTTGGGAGTGTCAGTGCCTGCCGGCGCCTTCCGCCCCATCGCCGCAGAAAATCCGCGCCTCGCTCGTGGACAGGTTGGCGACGGAAGTCCACAGCCTCCGGTGTTCCCCGGCTCGCAGGGCCCACCAGTCTTTCCGACTCCGGGCACCAATGCCGACATGTACAATCGCGGCGTCGTCAACAGCAATGCCGACCTTGGGGGATTCTGGCACCGAGTCGGCGACAAGATCGAACGCTGCTGGGGAGACGTGACCGGCAGTTTTCAGGCAGGCGGCAATCGCAGCAGATTCCAGAGCGATCGCTCTTTCGAAGAATTCACCTCGCCGGTTTCCAACCCATTCTTCTTCGAGGACCCCAGAGCCCTCACTGAAATCCGGCCTGTCTTCATCTGGCAGAAAACACCAAACGCCAACGCCATCTGGGCCGGCGGCAGCAACTTCGAGTACGCCCTCCGCGGCAGCGTCGCCATCACGCCGCACATCTCCCTCGTCGTCAGCAGGCTGGGCGTCAGCACGATCAACCCCCGCACAGGCGCGCCTGGCATCGAGTCGAATACAGGTTTCTCCGAGTTGATGCTTGGCCCGAAGATCACGTTTATTCGCAACGAGACCAGCCGTACCGTCGCGGCTTTCGGCCTGACCTTTGACGTCCCTGCTGGCTCCGACCGCGTCCTGCACAACACTGGCCATACCGCTTTGGTTCCTTACTTTTCGATCGCTCAGAACTTTGGCCGCAACCAATACGGCAGCTTCAACTTCATGAACACCACCGGCTACCACTTCCGCACCGATAACACGCGCACGGAAGCGTTCTACAGCAGTTTCCATCTCGATTACGAGATCGCCAAGCGATTCTTCCCGATGGTCGAACTCAACTGGTGGCATTACACCCGCAATGGCGGCGCTCGGTCACTCGACTTTGAACGCAGCAACCTCGGCAACTTCGGTTCGCGCACCGTCTCCGGCCGCGATGAGTTGACTCTGGCTCTCGGCGGGCGCATTCGGCTCAACAACCACATTGATTGGGGCATCGCCGCCGAGTTCAACATCCTCAAGAACTCCGACGGCCGACACCTAGACCAGTTCCGCCTGACGACGGACTTCATATTCCGGTATTGAGAATTGGTATTGAATTCGTTTAGTGCTCGCGCGGCGGCGTCATTCGTACGTGGGATGTTCAAGCCCCGCCGACCTGCGAGGGCTAAACGTGCACCGCATTACACCGCCACCGCCCTGCCCGTCTTTACCGACTCGCACTCGCAATAACACATCACGAGCGCATCGCGTGCCAGCTTGCCACTCAGCAGATCCGGCTCGCGTTTGGCTTGGATGCCATCGACCGCCGCTTGAATTTCCAGTGTAAACGCCGTCGTCGCTTCATCGCCGCCCGCGAGTTTGACCGGTTCGCTGGTGCCGTCGGCCTTTAAGAGCGTGAGTGGGCAGCTGCCCGATTCATAGACCAGCGTCGCCCTCTCCAGGTAGATCTCGTAGCCGTGGACAAACGGCCGGCCCTTCATGGCGACCGCGCCGGATGAGCACGTGACCGCCGGCCCGCCGGGACCATAGAGATACTGCGTCGTCAAATAATCCACTGACCCCTTCGAAACGACGCCGGTGGAAAACACCTGGCTCGGCACGCCGCACACCAAGCCGATGAAGTGCGTATCGTGAATATGCAGATCGATCGCCGGCCCACCCGTCTTGGAGGCGTCGCCGATCTCCGCCGACCAATCCGGCATGGAGATGACTCGCTTGAAGTGCCCGCCGAGCAGCTTCCCATATTGCTGCCCGCGAATCACCTCGGCCGCGTAGGCAAACTCCGGAAAGAAGGGCAACACATGCGCCACCATCAACAGACGCCCAGCTTTCTTGGCTGCATCGAGCATCGCATCGGCATCTTTAGGTTCCAGGGCGATCGCCTTCTCGACTAGCACGTGCTTGCCCGCTTGCAGCGCCTTGATCGCCGTCTCGGGATGCAGAAGCGTAGGATTGCAGATGTCGATCAGGTCGATATCCGGATTGGCAAGCATGTCGTCGAGGTCCCGATACTTCTTGATGCCGGTCAAGTCCATCATTTCTCCGCGTGGCCCAAAGTTGCCTTGAATGGACCGCCAATCGCCAGCAAGCTTTTTCTCGTCGCGGCTGCATATCGCCTCAACGCGCGCATCCTTGAGTTTGCGCGACGCGAGATAGTGGATCATGCCCATGAAGCCAACACCTACGATCCCAATTCGCACCATCGTCGTACTACCTTTGTAAATCGTCGCTTGCGGTGTCGCTGGTGTTTCTTGACTCGTTCGATTCGCACCAGTTTCACCGATTTCCTGGCGCTTTTTGTCCCGGTATCTTATGTAACTACGCCCTGGGGCAACATCCGGATTGACACCTGGGTAACGAGACGATGATGGCCTACTTGGCTCCCCGTTTTGCCGCCTCTATGGAGTACGTCGGATCGGCCTCGGCCCACTTCACATCGCCCGATGGCCCGTAGATCGCCGGGACCGGCTCGTGCCCTGCCAGGCGCAGCCATGTCTGCACCTGCGTCCGATGATGGCAGGTGTGCAGCACCCGCCGCCAGAACACCCAGATACGCTCGCGTTGCAAGCCGCCGAAGAAGGGCCGAGACTCTAACCACCAGGCGGTGGTGCCCCTCGCAAATTGCGGCAGCCGATTCTTCGCCAAGAAGAGATACCTTTCGATGTACGCCGCGACGGTCGGCTTCTCGCCAGGCGGAATCAGTTCCTCGACCGGCGGCTCCTCGGTGCCCACGAACTGGGCAAAGAAGCGGCGCTCGGAGAGAATCTGGTGGACCATGATCGTGCGAATCGGGTTCACCTTGTCGTGCGGCTTGAAGTCGAGAAGCGAGTCCGGCACCGCCTGCCACATGCTTGCGGCCTTGTTCGTCTCGCTTGCGTAGGTGGTGACGACATGCTGAAAGATGGGTTCGACGGCCTGAGGTACGTCGGTGTCGGGGATGGCGGTGAACTGGTATTGCATGGCTGATTTCCTGGTACTACCACGCCTCGCACTAACCTGGCCTGATACTACTTTGCGGGCAGCTTTCCCACGAATTTGATTGCTAGCTGAACCCAGTTCTTCAACTGGTCGTCGTTCTCGATGCCCTTCGGCTCGACCGCAATCCATTTTCTCATTGGCCTGCCGGTGATGTCGAACGCCCGGACGTGCGGCTCTCGCAGCGCCGCTTCCCCCTCAGCGGAGCCGACACGGGCAATGAGCCGGTCCTTCCAGACCCCAGCCAGTGCATTGCCGTTGAGCATGAAGCAGACGCAGCCGAACATCCGCTTCTCCTCGATGTACTTCTTGCGGGCCAGGGCGTAGCGGATACGCTCGGCCAGGTTCTCGTCGAAGCCCATTTCCTTCTCCTGCCTGTACAGTCTTCGGGTCAGATACGGCGTATTCTATCTGCATCGGCACGATGGACCGTCCCCCCGAGTCGACGAGATGAAGGACGAGACCAGCTATCATGATGGTGTCCTCGGTTATGGCGAACTGAACCGACTGGAACATTCTAGTCGAGGATCGGGCGAGTTGCAGTGCTCTTTCAGCGGAAAGGAGAGTCCTGAGGAATGTGATATGCTGGGCGGTTTCGCCCGATCTAGAAGGATCAAATCGCTGAACCCGACCGCGGCTACTTGAGGTGCCGATTCAGGAATTTGCCTACCTTTTCTTCGTAGCCCGGAAGGCGGAACAGGTCCTCATGGCCGGCTCCATCGATCATCCAAAGCGCCTTTGGCTCGCGGGCGGCGGCAAATAGCCGCTTCGTATCCTCAGGCCAGGTGCGATCGTCCCTGTCGCCGCTGATGATCAGAACGGGACACGCAAGTTTGCCGATGTGATCGACCGGTCGAACATCGTCGATGGAAAGCTCAAGCCGACGTTCTGCAAATGGCACCATGAGCGACGCACCGAGCCAGCCCGGGATGCCGGTATAGCGGCGCATGCGGCGATCGACTGCCTGCGTCATCTCGTCGAACACGCTTTCGCAGATAACGCACTTCACGCCATCAAGGTCCTCTGCAGCGAATAGGATCGTCGCGCCACCTTGCGAGACACCGAGACACGCTATTTGCTGACAACCGCGGTCCTTCAGGAATCGGATCGCCGCGATCAAGTCCGCACGCTCGCGATAGCCAATCGTGGTACGCTCGCCGGTGCTTTCGCCGCATGCGCGTGCGTCATAGAGCAATACGGAGTATCCTTGCTCCCGTAAAAAGCGGGCACGCGGCAGCATCTGCTTTCGGTTACCCGTGTAACCGTGCAGGAGGATAATTGCCTTGTCGGGCGTCGGCGTTGGCACGAGCCAGCCTGCCAGTGTTTCGTGATCTGCAGTGGTGAATTGAACCGATTCGACAGGAAACGGAAAATCGGCGGGCGCGGGGCCGATGGCGACATGCCGGGCCCTCGTCAGGCGCTGAGCGAAGATCCAGGAGCCGCTGACGAAAAGTAGCACGGCAACCAGGCCAATCAGCGTGATCCAGCGAAGAATCCGTGTCATGATGGCCGTTGTAACGCACACGGGCGATTCCAGTCAAGCCGTTTAGCCGACGAGCTCGCTCGCCGCGGACATGCAAATCACCAAGCCGGCGACGAGGTAATTGATCGAGTCGAATTTCAGGAACATCGGCGAATCTCCACGTCTATCTCGGCAGCGTGAAACTCACGCGAGCAGGCACCATTCAGACACCGCGCTGCATGGGATGAAAACGCAGTGTGCATTCAAGCGGGCTATCGTCTCCCTTCGCGCGGTGCACGACGGCCACGACGGCGATTTCGCCTTCGTATTCCGCCCAGTGAAAGTCACGCACCTGAAGTGTCCGGCCCTTTGGATACGTCACGTCGACGCGAGTCCTTGGGTCCCTCGACCGGACCGTCAGTTTCATTTCCGAAGACATGAAGAGCTCATCTGGCTGCGGCGTGGCGTAGAGATAGTAATCCGGCTTGATCTTCACTCGGATCGTCACGATCTCGCGGCCTTTCTCGTCGAGCTTGACCGGCTCAGGCTTGATCTCGACGGCGCGCTGCGAGCGCAATGACGGCGGATCGCCGATTGGTGTTTGACCGACGATCGATAACGCGAGGAGGCAGACAATCGACATGTTTCACCTCCCTGTCACGGCAGAAGATCGTTGACCACAAACGTCGCCACCGTGGCGCCATCGAGCACCAGCGGCACCGAATCGCCAATGCGATAGGTAGTCGCCTTGGCATAGGCCGGCGCCGCAGTGGGGCCGGAGGGCTGCTCGTAAACCTCGATCTGGCGGTCGATCAGATTGACGATCCAATAGATCGGCACATTGGCGCGGGCGTAGATGCGTCCCTTGTCGGCGCGGTCGCCGAGAAGAGTGGAATCGGCAACTTCGATGAGCATGCCGACGTCGGTTGGCCCAGGATGGCGGGCCGCATAATCACGCGCTGAACCGCGGACGAGCGCGATGTCAGGTTCTGGTTCGCTGTCGGGCAAAGTCATGGCACATTGAATGCGCACGTCCCAGTTCGGCGGTAGGGTGGCCAACAACAACCTAGTCAAGCGTTGAATGACAAAATCATGAGGGGGATTGCGCGACATCTTGTTCACCAGATACCCTTCGATGAGTTCCAGGTTGTCATCCTCGGTCAAAACTCCGATCTCGGTCAGCCGGTGATACTCGGGCACGCTGAAACGCCGAAAGCCGGCCATGGTGCCGAGTAGAGGCAGCGTAGGTGGTTGGGTTGTGATCATGCGTTACTCCGTTTGGAAATCTGCTCTTTTATACTCGTTTCGGTGCACCACAGGCAATGGAGATTGAAACGAAAAGAGCCAGGATCGCTCCTGGCTCTGCATACTTTCAAGAAGGAATCGGCTCAGACATCGCGCTTCGAGTCGCCCAGCGACGCCTGTGCCGCCGCGAGCCTTGCGATTGGCACGCGGAAGGGCGAGCAGCTCACGTAGTCCATGCCGGCCTTGTGGCAGAATACTACGCTGTCCGGGTCGCCACCGTGCTCGCCGCAGATGCCGACTTTGAGATGCTGGCTGTGTTTCGCTTGCCGACTCGCACGCCCCTTTTGGATGCCAATCTCGATCAACTGGCCGACGCCATTCACGTCGATCGACTGGAACGGGTCAATCGGCAGAATCTTCTCGCGAAGGTACGTCGGCATGAAGCCCTTGATGTCGTCGCGGCTGAAGCCGAACGTCATCTGCGTTAGGTCGTTAGTGCCGAACGAAAGGAACTCGGCTTCCTCCGCGATCTTGTCCTCGGTCAACGCGGCACGCGGCAGCTCGCTCATGGTGCCAATCTGGTACTCTACCTTGACGCCGGCCTTCTTCATGCAATCGTCGGCAACCTGGATCGCACGTTTCTTGAGGATGACGAGTTCCTCAACGACGCCGACCAGCGGGATCATGATTTCTGGCAGCACCGATTTACCCTTCTTCTGTACCTCGATGGCGGCCTCAATGATGGCGCGCACTTGCATGTCGCCGATTTCGTTATAGACAAGCGGCAATCGGCAGCCACGGAAGCCCATCATCGGGTTGTATTCGTGCAATTCCTCGACGCGCTCCTTGACCTTGCTAACCGGAATGCCGAGGCCCTTGGCGACATCCGCCTGGCCGTCGGCGTCGTGCGGCAGGAATTCATGCAGCGGTGGGTCAAGCAAGCGAATGGTAACAGGCAGCCCGGCCATCGCCTCGAAAATGCCGACGAAGTCAGCCTTTTGAATCGGCAGCAACTTGGCGAGAGCTTTGGCACGCGCTTCCGGCGCATCCGCCAGGATCATCTCGCGCATCGCCGTGATTCTTTCCTCGCCGAAGAACATATGCTCG
>SXGT01212002.1_pt1 | contig 22422 bp, 19 predicted proteins | sample 3176221 | NCBI WGS metagenome assembly SXGT01 (sample SAMN11356862, study PRJNA531348) | freshwater metagenome | isolation source: freshwater sample F1-120 | place: China: Fuxian Lake, Yuxi | collected 2017-12-25
CACGGCTGCATCTACTGCTATGCGCGGCCGTCGCACGGCTACCTGGGCTTGTCGGCTGGCTTGGACTTTGAGACGCGCCTGTATGCCAAGCCGGACGCCCCTCAGTTGCTGCAGGCAGAGTTGCGCAAGCCCGGGTACAAGCCGGCGTTGGTGCTGATTGGCGCCAACACCGACGCCTGGCAGCCGGTCGAGCGCGAGCGGCGCATCACCCGGCAACTGCTGGAGGTCTTGCTCGCCTTCAAGCACCCGTTCGGGTTTATCTCAAAGTCGGCGCTGGTGACGCGCGACCTCGACCTGCTGGCTGAGGCGGGCCGGCTGGGCTTATGTCGCGGTTACGTGACGGTGACGACGCTCGATGCGACCCTGCAACGCAAGCTGGAGCCGCGCACCGCGGCGCCCGGGCGTCGGCTGGAAGTCATCGCCGCCCTTGCAGAGGCGGGCGTGCCGGTTGGCGTGATGGCGGCGCCACTCATCCCGGGCCTCAATGACCATGAGCTGGAAGGTATCTTGGAGGCTGCGAAAGCCGCAGGCGCCCAGCGCGCCGGTTACATCGTCTTGCGTTTGCCTTTGGAGATCAAAGACCTGTTCGATACCTGGCTGACGGATCACTACCCCGACCGCAAGGGGCGGGTCCTGCAGCTGCTGCGGCAGATGCGCGGCGGCGCGCTGAACACCGCCGAGTTCGGATTGCGGATGCGCGGCACCGGCACCTATGCAGACCTGTTGCAGCGGCGGTTCGAGGTGGCCAACCGCCGCCTGGGCCTGGATGCACCTTGGCCGTCGCCCGTCACGGCGCTCTTTGCGCCGCCGCCCCGCCCGGGCGAGCAACTGCGCCTACTCTGATCGATGAGGATTGCGATGAAGCGTTTCGCTCTTTGTGCGCTGGCCGTGCTGGCGTTGCCCCAGCCCTTGCTTGCGCAATCGACGGGCATGGGTTCGATACCGGCGCCGTCGGCTCCTGCGCCTAAGCCGATACCGCCGCCGCCGCCAGCCAGCGGCAGGTCGCCTCCGGCAGTGTCACCCGGTCCGCTTGCACCTGCTCCTGTTGCAGCGCCGCCGCCCCCGCTAGCTGCCCCAGCGGTGACCGCGCTGGCCTGGTTGGGGCCGGTGCGCGGCAAGACCGCAGAACAGTTGCGCAAGCTTGCCGCGGCTTCGGTCGAGGACCACGGCATGGCAGCCGTGGACGATGGCGAGAACCTGCTGATTGCCGAGCCGGGTACGGCCATGCGTCGGCAGCGTAGTGGCGCCAGTGTGCGCGAACTCGGCCAAATCAAAGTCGCTTTCACCTGGATGGCCAAGGCGGTGCCGGTGGGAGGGCCCGCTGGCGAGACCTGGTTGGCGCTGGCGATTACCGCCGGCAAGACCGCGCCCGCCGACGAAGTGCCACCGCCGCCGGCCGGCTGGGACGACGAGTACGGCATCGGTGACCCGCGCGTTTTCGAGAAGATTCGGCTCAAGGTCCTGCGAACGGCCGGCGTCGACCGCGGCCAGTTGTGCAGCGCGCCATCCGCGTTTGCGTCACCCATTCAGGGGCATGTCAACGCCTGCTGCGCCATGGCCTGGAGCGCACCCGCGCCGGCCCATACGCCTCCGCCCCGCACTTCGCCCCCACCGCGGTACACGCCACCGCCCAGGCGCGTTGACGCGACGCCGTCACCGCCCGGCGACGAGGATTCAGGCGGCCGCCCGGTGTTGAGCTTTGTCGGGTTCTCCTACAATTCCATGACCATTGCCGGGCCGGCCCGCTTGGACTGGGGCGCCGACATCTCTGCCACCGTCGGCACCACTTCGGGCGACTTTGCGCAGTGGACCCGGTTTGAGATTGGCTACGTGTCGCCGGGTGGCTTCGAGCTGACGATGGACATGCTGTACCTGCGCCAGTTCGGCAGCGGCAGCTTTCAGTTGGCGTTTGGCGGCGGCGCCGGGGTGTCGCGCTTTGGCGACAATTTGTCGAGCGCAATGGACCTCGTCGGGCGGGTGCACGTCGCTTCCAAGGTCGGCGACGGCTGGGCCATGGTCTGGTATGAGCCGGTGTGGTTGAAGTTCGCGGACGCCGTGCGCAAACAAGGCAGTGGCACCCTGGCCCCGTTTGCCGACCAGGCGCGCGCTGGCGTCGCCTACACCTTCGCGCGCGGCGGCGCTGGGCGCTGGGGCGTCGGCGGCGAGGTGGTTGAAGTCGGCGGCTCGCGCATCATCAAGCTGATGGTGGGCCTGGGCACCTGGCGGTAGGATCGGCTGCGCTGGTCAGTACTCCGCGCGCAAGCGGGCGAATACTTTGTCCTTGACGTGCACGCGGCGCACTTTGAGTTCCTCGACGAAGCGGTCGTCGTGCGGCGCAACGCCCTGCTCAGCGGCGGTGATGGCGGCGTCGACGGTTTCGTACTGCCGTACCAGGTCGGCGAAGTCGGTGTCGTGGGCGCGCAGGCGGTGCAGCTTGTCTTTGTAGGGCGCAAATGCCACGGCAAGATCGTGGTGGGCGAGATCCATGGGCGGTCTCCAGCGGTGCCGTTGCGGTACCGTGGACGCCAAACTAGGCCCATATCCGGCGCCGCTCAAGACCCTGTGGTCACCGCGCTGTCACAGAGCCTGCCATTGTTCATTTTCATGAAATTGCAGGTGAAAATGCGATCAGCTTTCCAGCATTCCGGCAATCGCGTGCAAGCTGCGCGCGGCATCGGCGGCCACTTTGCGACGCGCCTCCGCCTGGGCCTCGCCGGCTGCCAACTGGGCCCCCAGCGCTGCGGCGCTGGCGTTCGCCGTCGCAACCGCGGCCTGTGCTGCGCTCAGTTCGCTGCGCAGCCGCGCCAATTCGTCGTCACGTGTGGCTGCGGATTGTTCGGCGCGCATCCGCGCCTCCACGGCGGCGTCGCGGGCGTGCTCGGCGCCAGTCAAGCGCAGCCGAACCTCATCCAGTTTGCCGCGCAAATCCGTCAGTTCCGCATCGACCTCGGGCCGGGCTGCGGCCTGCGCGTGGGCCAATTCTGAGCGCAGGTGCTCGTTTTCGGCTTCGAGCCGAGCGATCGAATTGGCGGCGTCTTGCAGCCGCTCGACGAAGGTCGTCAGTTCGCTGAACATGGCCGCGTGGGCACCGCTGGCCTTTGCCGCCGGTTGGGTCACGGCGGTCGGCAGCGGCGTCGCGACCGGCGCCGGCGTCGGAACCGCAGGGCGTGGGTCGGCGACGCCTACCTGCTCTTTCGCAGGTGCCGGTGGCGCTTGCACTTCGGCCGGGCGGGTCTCAGGCGTCCTATCTTGTGCGGCAGCAAACGTTGGGACCGGCAGTACCACCGCGGATTCCTGAGCGCTGTGCGCGCCCGCCGCCGCAGGCTCACCAGCAACCGGCAAATCGGGCACGACGACAACCGCATCCGGTTCAGGCTCAGGCTCGAGCTCCGCCAACGCGATCGGTTCTTCGTGCAGTTCTTGCACCAGGTCGGCATCAACGATTTCTTCGATGGCGTCATCGGCCGCCAGTTCTTCGATGAGGTCGGTCGTCAGGTCGATCTCTTCCAGGTCCAAGGCGTCCGCAGATGCGCCGTTGGGCGCCGCCGGCGGCGTGGCTTTGGCGTCCAGTTCGTCGTCGCTCGGCAGGTCCTCCAGAATCGAGTTCTCCATCGTCAGCACGACCATCGCGGCGTCGTCGTCGCGATTGGTCGCCAGCGGCGGTTTGGCTTCGTCGTCTTGTGGGTCCGACACTTCCTCGATCGCAAAGTCTTCCACCGCTAGTTCTTCGACGAGATCGTCACCTGCGTCGACCTCTTGCAGGTCGAGGGCGCCGAGAACCTCAGCTTCGCCATCGGCGTCTTCCAACAGTTCGTCAGGCGGCGGCGGAGGCTCATCCTCGTCGTCTGGCAGCGCCAGCACGTCCATCAGCTGGGTGGCGCTGTCTTGCGATACCGCAACGGCGTCCGGGGGTAGTTCTTCGACCAGGTCGTGCTCGCCGGTGGCCAGCGTCGCCCACAACTTGCGGGCTGTCTCCGCCAGCTCGCGTTGGATGCGCGACTGCGCGATGTAGGCGTCGGCGATGCCCTTGCCTTTTTGGTGGCGCTTGACCTCGTCGCGCTGGTCGTCGCGGTACACGACCAGGATCTGGCTCTCCTGGTTGCCTTCGCTGCGCAGCATGCTGACAACCTGCAGCGCGCGCCGCAGCGTCGGTCCCAGCACCACCAGCCGCACCGGCCGCGCGGTCCAGACCTTGGTCGCCTCTTCCATGGTTGCCAGCGACACCAGCGGGGCGGCGATGGCGGTCTGCAGCTCGCGCTCCAGCATTTTGGTGCCGCCCACCAGCAATACGATCGATTCTGCCATGACGAGTTCTCCGACGGGCGGTCGCGCACCGGGCGCAAAAGGGACGGCAATTTGACGCCGATCGGGGTCGGAAATCAACATCGGCGGGGGCGATTGGTCGCCGGCGTGCAACCTGCCCAGCCGAGCGATCAGGCGTCGGCGGAAGGAACCATGCAACCCAATGATCAGATGATGGAATGGGTCGGTCGCATCGCCGGCACGCTGACCACGGTGGCCTTTTTGCCACAAGTCGTGCGGGTCGTGCGCACCCGCCACACGCGCGACCTGTCGCTGGTCACCTTTGTGCTGTTCTGCGTGGGCGTGGCGCTGTGGCTGTGGTACGGGCTGTGGCTGGGGTCGCGCCCTATCGTCGTCGCCAACGGCGCCACCCTGGTACTGGCGCTGATTATCTTGGTTTGCAAGCTGCGCTTCGGCTGATTACGCAAATCTCAGCGCGAAAAGTAGCGTCAGCACCGCGCCCACCGCGACGACCAGCCAGCGCAAGGTGCCGACAGCTGTTCTTGTCGCGAGGCGTGCGCCCAGCCAGCCGCCACCCGCGGCGCCCAGCGCCATCGCCGCAGCCAGCCCCCAGTGTAGCGGCCCGATCGCGCCGAAAACGACCACCGCGGCGGTGTTGATCGCGAACGCCAGCAACGACTTAAGGCCGTTGGCAGCATGCAGGTCGCTAGGACCGCACATCGCAAACGCCGACAGCATCAAGATCCCAATTCCGCCGCCAAAGTAGCCGCCATAGATCGCGATACCGACCTGCGCGACCACCAGCGGCACCAGCCGCGGCGGCTGCCCGGCGGCAGTGGCGTGGCGTTGCAACCGCGGAGCCAGCGCAAACAGCAACGTCGCGGCACCCAGCAGCCATGGCACCGCACGCTCAAAGGTCGCGTCGCCGAGCCGGATCAGCAACCACGCGCCGAATGCGGAACCCACAATGCTGACCGCCCCGAGCGCGGGCAATAACGGTCGGGCCGCAGGCAGGTGCTGGCGGTAACCCCAGATGCTGCCGACAAAACCCAGCCACAAGGCAGCCGTGCTGGTCGCATTGGCGGTCATCGCCGGTACCCCCAGCAACACCAGGGCGCCAAAGGTCACGAAGGTCCCGCCGCCCGCAACGGCATTGAGCGCGCCGGCGACCGTTGCGGCGGCTGCTGCCACCAACAAGTGTACGGGCCCGACTTCCAACGCGGTCTAGGGCAGGTTCGCGAACGCGTCGGTGCCGGCGATCAGCGCTTCGACCGTGCCCGGCTCCAGCGCCGAGTGGCCCGCGTCGGGTACGATGACCAGTTTGGACTCCGGCCACGCCCGGTGCAGGTCCCAGGCGCTGCGCAGCGGGCACACGACGTCATAGCGGCCCTGCACGATGAGGCAGGGAATGTGCCGAATCTTGGGCACGTCTCGCAGCAGCTGGTCGTCGTGGTCGAACCACGCGCCGTTCATGAAGTAGTGGTTTTCGATGCGCGCGAAGGCCAGTGCGAACTCGTCTTCGCTGTAATGGTCGAGCATGTCCGGGTCGACATACAGGCGACTTGTCGCCCCTTCCCAGGTCGACCAGGCCCGGGCGGCCGCGAGCTGCACCTTGCGATCGTTGTGGGTTAGGCGGCGGGCATACGCGGCCATCAGGTTGTCGTGTTCCTCGACTGGGATGGCATCGAGGTAGGCCTGCCAGGCGTCTGGAAACAGCCACGAGGCGCCCTGTTGGTAGAACCAGCGCAGCTCATCATTGCGCAGCAGAAAGATGCCGCGCAGAACCAGACTGCGCACCCGGTCGGGGTGCTTTTGGGCGTAGGCGAGGCCGAGCGTACTGCCCCACGAACCGCCAAAGACGTGCCAGCGGTCGATGTGCAGGCGTTCGCGCAGCGCTTCCATGTCGCGAACCAGGTCCCAAGTTGTGTTGGCGCGCAGGCTGGCGTGCGGCGTGCTGCGGCCACATCCGCGCTGGTCGAACAGCACGATCCGGTAGCGCGCGGGGTCAAAAAACCGCCGGTGCCACGGCGAGGTGCCGCCGCCTGGCCCACCGTGCACAAACACGACAGCGGCGCCGTCCGGGTTGCCGCTTTGTTCAAAGTAGACTTCGTGGCCGCCCGAAACGGGCAACATGCCGGTCTCCCAGGGGTCGATTTCTGGATAGAATCCACGGGATTCTGTGGTCGCGTCGTGGTGGGGCATGGGCGATTCCGTGCGGGTAGCGCGGCGGCGCCGCGGCAAACGGCATGGTGCCACGCTTCAGGCGGTTTGACACGGCGCATTGTGTGCGGGTCGCGGCAAGCGCCTGCGTTTTTTTGTGCGCCCGCCGCAACTTGGTGGTAGCGTAGCGGTCGCGCGTTCCGGTCGCCGAAACACGCCTACCTTGATCACGATCAACAGCCCTTCGATGGTCGCTAAGGCAGCATGGTCGCCCCGAAACCACCCGAAGCCGACCCCGGCGATCCGCGCGACGCGGCGAGCGTTGTTCCGCCTGCTGGTGACCCCGCCGATCGCGCCAAGCGGCCCGCCAAACCACCGCCCAAGCCAGCACCTGGATCGCGGCGCGTCTCCGTCAGCGAAATCCTGACCTCGGTCGCTGCCAGCCAGGACGAGCAGCGATCGCACCGCTGGCATCTGGCGGGCTTGTGGGCCGAAGGCGCGGCGATTGTTGCTGTCCACATGCTGCTTTTCGTGTTGCTCAAGGTGCCGGCGCCGCATCTGCCGCAACGGGTGGAGACGGCGGACTCGGGCAAGGACCAGCACGTGTGGCTGCAGCTGCGGCCGCTGTGCTGGTCGGCGCCTGCCGATTGGGATGGGCTCTTCAAGGGCGCGCAGCTCGTCAACGCCACCGGCAAGACCAATTTGGTCGGCAAGGGCGACAACCGTACGATTCAGCTGGACAACGTCGTTGACGAAAAGACGCGCAAAGACCTGGAGGTCTGGGCCGACGCGCAGGCGGGAACCTGCCTGTTTGTCGAAAAAGGCAAAGACGAGTACCAGTTGCTGGTCAAGGCCACCTGGTCGCCTACGGGTCCCGAACAGTTGGACAAGGCCGCCGCGTCACTGCCGCAGGCCGGCGTGACACTGGTCAGCGCGCAGTGGCAGCCCACGCCGTTGTTCGCGCTCGAAGCGATCGACTTTCCTGCCCGGTCGATGGAAGTCCCTCGCGTCTACAAGGCCCTGGCCGCGGCTGGACTGCGCAACTTTACCGTTGAGCCAGCGACCGACGCGGCGATAGACGCCACGATGTACCAGCGCTGGAGCAAGGCGGCGCTGGAGCCCTTCAAGAAAGCGCAGCGCGGCGTCATCGCGCTGCAGATGATCGTGTTCGCAGTGCTGTGCGCAATCTGGATGATCGTCATCAAGGGTCGGTTCGCCCGTGACAACGAGATGGAGCCGCTGACCTTTCTCGAAGGACTGACACGCGGCGTTATCGGCGCCGCAGTCGCCGCGGTGGTGGTCGGCTTGCTTGGCAAGAAGATCGGCATTGACTTCAAGCTATTGCAGGCGCAGGTGCGGCTCATCGACGCGCCCAGCACGGTGCTGGCATTCGTCAGTTTTGGCCTGCTGTGGCCGATACTTCACGGTGTGGTGGTGCACGGCTATCTGCAACGGCGGCTGGCCCAAGAGCTGACGCCGGTCTTCGCCATCGGCACCGCCGCGGTGGTGCTGCCGCTGGGTCAGTTTCTGGTGCTGCCGCTGCCAAGTCCTCAGCTTTTCTTGTGGATTCCCGTCGGCGCGCTGGGCGGCTACCTGGTGTGGTCTACGGGGCGGCTTGGACCAGCGCTGGCAGTAACGACCGCGACCCAGGCGGCGATCGTGTTACTGGCGCTCTTTTGACCGCGGCGGCGCCAGGTTCCACGCCGTGACCCAGTTGACCGGTCCGGGAACAAAGCCCAATCGGACCAGGCGCGCTGCCAGGTCTGGCAGGTGCGCCGCGCCATAGAAGATCGCGATCTTCTTGGCGGACTTGCCCGCAAGCGTCTTTTCGAGCACGCGGACCGCGACCGCATTGCGCTCGGCGATGAGCACGGAGCCAAAGCCAAAGCCGCCGACATCGCCAAGGCCCACCTCCATCTCTGACAGCTCGCGACCGAGCAAACGCTTGAGCGCGCGCGGCCGATCCGCATCGGTCATGGCTTGGACCAACTCCCAGGTCGTCCAGCGGACGCTGCCGTCGGCGTGCTGCAGCCGTGCGGCGTCGCCGACGCTCCACACCAGCAGCGACCCGAGGATGTCGCCGGCATGCTGGCGCAGCCGCTCGCCCAGCCTTTCGCTGTCCATGTCGGCGTGGACCAGGTTGCGCGCACGGTAGTTGATGTGGTCCAGTTGGAATTCCAGCGCCAGCAGGTCCTTGATGGCCCGCTGCAGCCCCGACACCGTGCCTTCGGCACGCGAGAATTGCCGCATGTCGAATTCTTCAGGCTTGACCAGTTCGAACAGCACGCGATCGTAGCCGCGAAAGCGCGCGTTCAAGTCCCGGTAGTACGTGCCATCGCCAACGTGGATGGCCCCGATCAGGTCCACCGAGACTGCGCCGCGCCGGAACTGTGCGATGGCGGTATCCAGCCGCGCCTTGTCAGCCGGAACCGCCTGATAGCGCAGGTAGCTGACCCGCGCAGGTGGCGGCGCCGCAGCCCCGGCGCCCAACGACCACGCCAGGGCGGTACAGGTCACAATCAAACAGACAAGGCGGTGCAGCATCTGGCCCTGGCGCAGCGGCGCTACTCGGTGAGGATAGCACGACCTGTCAGTCGCGGACCTGCAAACCCAAGAACTGCTCAGCGTGCGCTGGCCACTGTCGCACGTCGCGTTCCGTGGCAATCCAGTCCGCTGCAGCGTCGGCCGTGTGCATCGCGTGGTCCAGGTTGCAATGCAGCCACAGACCCTGGCGGCCGATCGGCAAAGTGCGGCCATCCGCTGTCGCCCGCCGCAGGGCCTCGCGCCAGCGCTGACGCCAGCCACGACGGTGCAGTGGATAGACACGCGGCAGCCACGCCCGATCGCGCAGTTCGACGCGCGCCCTGGCGGGCACGATACCCGCCGCCGTCAACTGGCCCGCTAGCTCGCCGATGCGGTCTGACCACGGCTGGTCAGGCGGGCCAGCGCCCTGCGGAATTTCCACGCACAGCAGCGGCGGCGATGCCGCTTGTGCGCCGAAATGCCCCACCTGAGTCACCCGGCCAAAGCTGAACTGTGCCTCAGGACAATACCAGGTGTCGACGTCAGCCAGACTGGCGCCCGGTACCGCCAACCACAGCAGGTGCAGGCCGCGGTGGCCAAGGTCCAGATCGGGCACAAGGTCGCTCAAGTGGCCGGTGTAGACCACGCGATCGACGTCGGCTTGTGGCTGCACGGTCTGGCCAAAGTCCAGCGTGACGCCCGATCGCTCGCAGCGCGTCACCAGCGCCGCGACCAGCGCGCCAAAGCCAGTGGAGGGCAACAGGAATCCTGGCCGCTCAACCGGCCTGCGCAACAACCGCCACGGCGCCGCGGCCGACACCCGCTGTTTGGCGCAGGTCTGGCTCAGGTCGGCGGGATCGAGGCCCCACACTTTGCGGGCATAGGGCGCGTAGAAACCTGCGTAGGCCGCCTCGCCGACGCGCGCCCGCACAAATGCAGCAAACCCGACGTCGTCGTCGCCGTGCGTGGTCCGCCACCGCGGGGCAGCCGCAAACCCGACCGCGAACCGCGTACCCTCGACCAGCCCGAGCCCGCGAGCGAGCCCCCACGGCGTCGGCGGATACGCCAGGTGCTGGCCACGGAGCACGATGCGGCCTTTGCGCGGCCTTACGATCATCGGCAAGTCGCGCGCCAGTTCCGCCAGCACTGGGATCTGCAGCGCGGCCGCGTGCAGGCGATGGGCGCCGAGATCGCATGCGACGCCGTCTACTCGCCGGCCTGCGAGCAGCCCGCCAGCTTGCGCTTGTTGCTCACACACTTGCACGCGCCAGCTGTGCTCGGCCAGCCGCCATGCTACGACCAGACCGGCGACGCCCGCGCCGACAACCAGGGCCCGGCCGGGCATCTACGCGGTGGGTGGCGCTGCGCGCGCGTTGCCGAACCACATGGCGCCGAGCGCATAGACGACCATCGCCGTCCACGACAGGCCCATCGCAGCGCCGCTCAGCGGCATCAACCACAGCCATCCGCCGGTCTGCCAGATGATGACCGGCGCCAGCACATGCACAAGCGACGACAGCCCGCCCAGCGCAATCACGCCGCCCGCCACCGCCGGATGCAGCCGCGTGAGCATGAACAGGTGGGCCAGGATGAGGAACACCACGCTCACCGAAAACACGTGGCTGTGGAAGACATCCATGATCCAGGGCTTCTTGAGGTCTTCGCTGGGCTTAGTTTGCGCCGGTTCGTCCAACTCCAGTGCTGGGCCAGCGGAGTTGCTGCTTGAGGCAGGGCGGTTGACGTAGCGCTCTTGGACGCTGGGCTTGCCTGCTGGGCCTTGAAGGTCGCCGCCGATGCGATCGCGGTACATCGCCCAACTGGTCCACAGGCCAATGCCGATGAACAGCAAGAAGAAGGTGTACACGAGCTTGGCCGGCACCGGCAGTGCGGCAAGGTGGTAGCCTTTGGCGATAAAGAGTTTCACAGTCGTCGGGTGGTGTGCGCGGCGGGTGTGCGATCGGTGCGCCACGCTGCCGTCGCGCGACACCGTGCCAGGGCGATGCGGCTCAATCGAAGATCAACGCTGGCCTGCCGCCCGCGCACCCGTGCCGCCACCTGCGTTTTGCGGGGACACCGGCAGGACCTTGGTCAGGCCGGACTTGACGACCAGTTCGTCGGCCAGAATCAGGGTGCGGCGAGCGCCGACGGCCAAGGCTTTGGACGAGATCGTCGCTCCCGCCACCGCCACGATGTCGCTGCCGTGGCGCACCGGATCGGCAGCCGTCTTGCCCGCGAACTGGTGGCGAAAGCGCGGCTGCGCCACGTCGCCGCCGTAGGCTTCGCGATAGACCATGACTTCCAGGCGCTGCAATGCGCCGTCGGTGCCCAAAAGCGCGGCGAAAGTGATCGGCAAGTGCTGGCCGAGTTCGTCGTCGATGATGGCCAGGCCGTCAACCCGGTCGCGGGTCACGCCGTAGTACACGGTCCAGCTGGCCGGCGGCGCGTAGCCCAGACGGGTGCGCAGCGCTTGAGCCTGAGCGGGCGTCGGAGCCAGCCGCGCAAAGGTGACGCGCTCGCTCTTGGCAAAGAAGGCCTTGAGCACGCTCGGTTTGTCCCAAAACGTTTCGGCGCTCGCCGGTTGGGCGAACAGCGCACCAGCGGCGAGCACAGCCGCAGCCGCCAGCAACCGGACGGTGACGGCCACAGCGGTCGGGTGCTTGCGCGGCGTGCTGGCGTTTGTTGCCGTTTTTGCGAGTGTGTTCATCACCATCTGACCGGCGCCCGCCGACTTGCGTGCGGGCACGTCCAGATGATAACGAAATTCATTTTCGACAGCAACGCCAGATCAAGTCCTGTCTGTCATCGCCATGTCAGCGCCAAGCCTGCTGCGCACCCTCGAACTACTCCAGGTCTTCGAGGTCGTCGTGCCCGTTTGAGCCCGGTCCCGTGCGGCCCGGGCGCGGCTCGAAGCTGTCGGGCGTAAAGGCCGCCGGCAGCAGTTCACGCAGGCGCGCCGACCACACCGCGCCCGCGGCGCTGGCCAGGATCACGTGCAAGTCCAGGCCAAATTCGCACAGCGTCTGCCGACACTGACCGCAGGGCGCCGCCGGCGTGGTCGCGTCGGTGACAATTGCGATGGCGTCAAAGTGCAGCTCGCCCGCCGTGACTGCGGCACACACCACGCTGCGCTCGGCGCAGCAACTGACGGGATAGCTGGCGTTTTCGACGTTGACGCCGACAAAGACCTTGCCCGTCGTCGTGCGCAGCGCGGCGCCTACGGCAAAACCGGAGTACGGCGCATAAGCTCGTCCGCGGACCTCGGCCGCGGCAAGAACCAGTTCCAATAGGGCTGGCCGGTCGCACAGCAGGTCGCTCTTGGACCACAGGCTGCGCGCGCGATCGTCGGGTGTGACAATGCCGCGCGTCACAGTGACCTCGAGCGGACATGCAGGTCGGGCAGGGCCGCGACCACACCGGCAACCAGCGCGGTCATGCGCGCTGTGGTGTCGAGCGCGACCTCCGCGACATGGCCGTGGTCCAGCGTGCCCTCGCCCAGACCGGCGCCGAGGTTGGTTACGCAGCTCAGGCCCAGCACCCGCACGCCCATGTGGCGGGCCACGATGACCTCGCTGACCGTTGACATGCCGACCACGTCAGCGCCCAGCATGCCGAGCATGCGGATTTCGGCCGGCGTCTCATAGCTCGGCCCCGACAGCCCGCAGTACACGCCCCGACGCAACTCAATGCGCTTGCTGGCCGCCACGTCTTCGCAGATCTTTCGCAATTCCGGGTCGTACGCGGCGGTCATGTCCGGAAACCGTGGACCGAGTCTGGCGTCGTTGGGACCCACTAGCGGGTTGGCGCCGGTCAGGTTGATGTGGTCGGTCATCAGCAGGATGTCGCCCGGCTGCAGCGCCGTGTGCACCGCGCCCGCAGCGTTGGTGACCACCAGCACCTGCACGCCGAGCGCCGCCAGCACGCGCACCGGTAGCGTCACTTGCCACCAAGGGTGGCCTTCGTAGCCGTGGACTCGACCCGCCAGGGCCAGGACGGTGTGACCCTGCCAGCGACCGGCAACCAGCTTGCCCGCGTGTCCCGGGACCGTCGACTTTGAAAAATACGGAATCTTATCATAGGGTATGGCGCGCGCGTCGGTGATCTGGTCGGCGACGCCCCCCAGGCCACTGCCCAGTACCAGGCCAATCGGCGCTTGGGCCGGACCCAGCGCGGCCAGCACCGCCTGTGCCGCCTCCCGTACGCGATCGCCCAGGTCTGCTGGCGCGCAATCAAACTGCACCGATGTCATGCTGGGCTGCCGGCTCCGCGGGTTGGTTGCGAACCGCCAGGCCCGCATCGGAGCCGCATGGTAGCGTGCGGGCCGAAGCGCGCAACTTTGCCCCGCACGCGACCCGACGCGTCTGCTCCGACCGCGTGCGGCGATTCTGTCGTGCCCGCCTGCGCGAAGGCAAAACCGGTTGCGCAATCGGGGGCGATGCGGTATGCACCCGGGTTGTGGCGCCGCGCGCAAACGCAGGGTTGAGCGTGCCGCCGCCCCTCGCCACCAAGGTAGCGCCCCGCCGCCATGGCCTCGTTTCTGATCAACACCAACGGCCTGGTCAGCGCGATGCAGTTGCGCGACGACAGGATTGTGGTCATTGGCCGCGCTCGCGATGCCGACGTCCATCTGGACGATCCAAGCCTGTCGCGCCGCCATTGCGAGGTGCGCAAGAACCACGGGCTGTGGGTGTTGCGCGACCTCGGCTCGTTCAACGGCACCTACTGCAATAACCTGGCGATCAGCGAACATAAGCTGCAGCACGACGACCAGGTGCAGCTGGGCATGAGCGTGCTGACCTTCCAGTTGTCGCCAGACGAGCGGCGGCAGATGAGCGGGCTGTTCGGCACCGACCCCAACGGCGACACCGCCGAGCTGTCGCGGCGCTTGCGCAACTTCATGTTCCTGCTCGATATTGCCAAGGCGGTTTCCGGCGAATTGGACACGCGCAAGCTGCTCGAACTGGTCGTCGAGAAGGGCATTGGCCTGACCAACGCCGAGCGCGGTTTCCTTATCCGCTTCAACGACGGCGACCACACCTTCGAAGTTGCGCGCAACCGCGCCTGGCAGCCCATTGAGTCGCCCGAGACCAAGATCTCGCGGTCGGTCATCGCCAACGTCTTTGGCACCGGCGAGCCCGTGCTGACCATCGACGCCCAGAGCGATCTGGCCGGCATGAGCCAGACGATCGCCGCGCTCGAGATCTGGTCCCTGATGTGCGCACCGCTCAAAGTCAAAGAGCGCGTCATCGGCTGCATCTACGTTGACAGTTCGGTGGCGGAGCAGGAGTTCAGCCAGGAGTCGCTCAACCTGCTGCAGGCGTTCGCTGACCAGGCGGCCATCGCCATCGAAAACGCCACGCTGTACCAAGAGATGCAGCAGTCGCGCGAAGCCGAAAAGCACGTGCGCCAGGTTTTCCAGAAATACGTGCCCAAAGACGTGGTGCAGCGCGCGCTGAAAATCAGCGACGGCGGGCGCTTGAGCTCCAAGCAGGTCGCCACCGTGCTGTTCTCGGACATCCGCGGCTTTACCAGCATCAGCGAGCGCATGGAGCCCGAGGGCGTCGTCGCCTTCCTCAACGACTACTTGCAGCGCATGGTCGCCATCGTGTTTGACGAGGGTGGCATCGTCGACATGTTCATCGGCGACGCCGTGATGGCAGTGTTCGGCGCCCCCATCGAGCGCCCCGACGACGCCGCTCGCGCAGTCCGAGCGGGCCAACGGATGTTGGAAGAGCTCGACAAGTTCAACGCCGAGCAAGCCGAGCGCGGCGGTGTGCACATCCGCATCGGCATCGGCATCCACACCGGCCCGCTTATCGCCGGCAACATCGGCTCTGATCGCAAGATGGAATACACGGTCATCGGCGACACCGTCAACATCGCCAGCCGCGTGCAAGACCTGACCAAGGAGTTCGGCGTCGAGCTCATCATCACCCAGGGTTGCTACGACGCGACCGCCAAAGCGGTGCCGGTGCGCCAGTTGCCGCCGGTCCACGTCAAAGGCAAAGAGCACGCCCTGACCGTGTTCGAAGTCTTACGGCCTGGGCCGGACGACAACGACGACGATGAGCTATCCGTTGGCGACGACAATCCAGACCGCGCGACTGAAGAGCGCTCGGTGTTGCCGATTGCCAAGCAGGCCCATTTTGACGCGGCGACCGTGCCCAAGCAGAACGCGGTGGCCAGCGACCTGGATGGTTTGACACTGGCGCGGCCGATTCCGCGGCCGCCGGCCCACACGCAGCTACCTGGTCATCCTCCGCAGATGCAGGGCCTTCGACCACCGCCGCGGCCGCCGGCTACGTACAGCAACGCCAGCAACCTGCCGCCGCCGGCGCCGCAAGCGCAGCCGCGGCCCGCTTCCGGCGCTGTTGCTCCGATCCACGCGACGGACGCGCCGACTGCGCCACCGCGCACGGGCCCGCCCGGGCCGCCGCCGGCAATCCCGCCGCCGCCGCCAGGCCACGCACCAGTGGCCCACGCGCATCCCCATGCGCCGAGCGGCGCCATCCCACCGCCGCCCAGCGGTCCTGCGCCCAATATGATGGGGCTGCGCGGTGCCACGCTGCGGCGTCCGCTGGGACCTCCGCCCCCGCCGCCGCCGCACCACGACGACAAGCAGTAAGCAGCCTGTCTACTATTACTCGATCGCTGTGGATACACGGGAGCGGCGAGTCGGCTTGCAAAGACGCGAGCTTGCGACCCACCCAGCCAGCAAACGGGCACCGAAAAGAACGAGTAGTTCTTGGCGGGGCCCTAACAGCTCAGGCCAGCGCCACCACCGCCGACACCGCCTTGCGGATGCCTTCAAACACCTCGTGTAAGGGCGCGTCGTCGTACATGTAGGCCGGCGTCGTCACCACCTTGTGCGCGCGGTCCACCAACGCTTGGTCAGGCCGCGTCACTGTGTGGCGGTGTCCCAGTGCCACCAAGGCGTCTGCCGCGCCGCCCTCAGCGCCGACCGTCAAGTCAAAGCCCCGGCCCTTGAACGCCAGCGCCACCAGGGCCGGCGCGATGCACACTGCGCCAATCGGCTTGTCCTGGTCGCGAAAGGCGGCAAGCGCGGCCTGCAGATCCGCACGCACGCTGCCATTGGCGCCGTTACTCGCGAAATCACACATGTTTTTTGCCGCGCCGAACCCGCCAGGCAGGACCACGGCATCGAAGTCGTCGGCCTTGAGCTGGTCGAGCGACTTGACCTGACCGCGGGCGATGCGGGCGGCCTCGACCAGCATGTTGCGTTTTTCTTTGGTAGCCACCTTGCCGGTCAGGCAGTTGACCACGTCGGTCTGCGCCGCGTCGGGCGCAAAGCACTGCACTTGCGCACCTTGCATGCTCAGGGCCCACAGCACGGCGACGGACTCGCGAATCTCGCTGCCGTCTTTGTAGCCGCTGCCGCACAGCACCACGGCGACGCGTTTGGGGGTCGTTGCTTGGGTTGTCATGGGTACCTCTGCCGCCCTAGCGATGGGCGGGGCGGCCAGTGTAGCGCGGTTGCCGCGGCCAGGCATCCCTGGCTCCTGCCGACCGCATGAATCCAAGCACACCGCGTCCGCACGTTGACACCTCAACCTGCCCCGCCCAGCATGCGCCCGGCGGCGCCGCCACGTCGCCCGGAGGTGGCCATGCGTGCACCACAATTGCGCAACCGGCGACCTGCCTACCCTGCGTTCGCAAGGCTTGCGTTCTCGCTTGTCCTGACGGCATGCGCCGACGGCAAACCGGCCGGTCGCGATCCGGGGCTACCTGACGGTGCGGCCCCCGACGTCGTCGCCAAGGCGGACACCACGGCAGACCTGGTTGCGACGGACTCCGCCCCGATCATCGACGCCGCGGCTGCTCCTGAGGTGGCCGTCGACGCGCCACCCACCGACAGCGGACCTGCCAATACGCCGCCTGAGTGGCAACCGCTGGCCAGTCTCGCCCTGGACCAGGGCACGACGGCGCAACTGGACCTCAATCCTGCGCTTTTCGACGTGCAAGACGATGACGCAGCCGTGACGGTGACGTGGAGCGCCCAGCACGTCGGCCTGCAGGACAAGGACAAGAGCCACCAGTTGTTCGTCGCTGCGCCGACGACCTGGTCCGGCTCCGAGACCGTGACCTTGGTTGCGACAGACAGCGGCGGTCTCACCGCCAAGGCGACGCTGGCGATTACGGTCAACCCGGTCGACGCACCGCCGCTCAAGCCTAACTCGGCGTGTGCGCCGCTCGTGTTTGCCATTGACGCCGGCAAGTCGGCCAAAAGCGTGCTGTTGAGCGGGACCTTCAACAACTGGGGCAATACCGCTGGCAACGCCGACCCAATGCTCGACGGCGACGGCGACGGCACCTGGACCACCGACAAGAAGCTGGCCGCCGGCGTGTACCAGTACAAATTCGTCGTCGACGGCAAGTGGATGGCCGACAAGACCAATCCCAACCAGGTGCCCGACGGCTTTGGCGGCAGCAACAGTGTCATCGAGGTGGCGCCATGCACGCCCTGAAACTCGCGGTCCTGGCCTGCGCGGTCTTTGCGTGTAGCGATCCCCAAAGCGGCCAAGCAGTTGCCGCGGCCGACGCCACGACCGAGGTCGATGCCTTCGGTGCGACGCCGCTTGACGCCAAAGCGCCGGACAGCCTCGCAACGGGCGACGCAGCAACCGACGCGGCGCTGGATCTGGGTCAAGCCGACGCGGAGCAAGACACTGCCGTCGACGACGCCACAGCTACTCAGTCCGACGCCAAGGGCGGCTTCAACTACGCCTGCAAGCCCCTGTCGGTCGAGGCGTGCGTCACCGCCTGCGGGTCGGCCGGCAAGCGCACCTGCCTAAAAGACTGGGGACCGTGCGTGCCGCCGCTCGAGTGGTGCGGCAACTGCGCAGACGACGACTGCAATGGCCTGGTCAATGAGGGCTGCCCCGCCAATCCCAAGTGCGCACCGCCCGGCAAGACCTGCCCCACCGCGCTCATCACTATCGCCGAAGGCGGCAAGGTGGGGACGGGGACCGTGCTGCACCTGTCGGCTGACGGCTCGTTCGCGCCCGACGGCAAGAAGGTGGAGAAGTGGGCCTGGACCGTCGCGGCGCCGGCAGGTTCGACCGCTAAGCTGCAGCCCGACAGCAGCGCCAAAGCGCCGACGCTGACCGTAGACGTCGCCGGCACCTGGCAGTTGACCCTGCTAGTCTGGGATGACAAAGGCGTGCAGAGTTGCGCCACGGCGATTGCCACGGTGCAGGTGGAGCCCTTTCCGCCGGTCGTCGCCGGCAACGGCTGCGCCGATGGCAACCGCGAAGGCTTCTTGGATACAGCGCAGTGGCCGCAAATCGCCGCGTGTTCTGGCGCCTGGGACCAGCCCGGCCTCACCCCCGACAGCGTCAAGCCAACTTGCGGCAATCAGGGCGGCGACGACGGCGCCAAGGCGGACGGCAAGGGGTGCAGCTCCGCCGACTTGTGCGCGACCGGCTGGCACGTCTGCAAAGGCTGGCAAGAGGTCGCCCAGAAATCGCCGACTGGCTGCGCCGGAGCGACGCCTGGCGACGCCAAGCCCAAGTCGCTGCTGTTCGCCATCCGCCAGCCGAGCGCCAATGGCAGCGTGTGCGGTGCCTGGGGCGACGGCTTCAACGACGTGTTCGGCTGCGGCAACCTCGGCACTGCGCTCGGACCGGACAAGAACTGCGGGCCGCTGGACCGCGTCATCGCCAGCACCAAGGCCAATTCGTGCGGCTTCAACGAGGCCGAGCCCAACCTGGGGCCATGGCAGTGCCTGGGCAGCGGCAAAAGCGACTTGAACGAAGGTGCCAACGTCACCAAGATGGCCTGCCAGGGTCAGTCGTGCAGCTATGACGGCGTCGCGTTGGGGCCGAGCGACAAGGGTGGGGTGCTTTGTTGTGCGGGGCTGTGATTCCGACAGTCCAAGGGTCCGCTACTGCCGTCGCGCAGGTGCCCAGCCGCTCAGATCTGCGAATACCTTCCACCCTCGCCTAAATACGCGTCGAACTGCATCGCCACCGCCCGGACCAGCAGCTTGCCCAACTCGGTCAGGTACAACGTCTCGCCTTGCCAGAAGAACAGGCCGTCCTGGCGCGCCGGCTCCAGCTTTTGCAGCGACTCGGCGAGCGCAACGCGCCACTGCACACCATGCACCATCGCCACCTGCGCGAAGTCGACCTTGCCCTGGCACATCATGCGGCTGATGACGTCGGCCCTCAGCTTGTCGTCGTCGGACAGCGCATGCGCGTGCGAAACCGGTAGCCGGCCGGCGTCGAGCATGGCCCGCCAGCTTTTGAGCTTCTTTTCGTTTTGCACGAAACGACCGCCAACTAGCCCAATCGACGACAGGCCGACCCCGACGAGTTCCGTGCCGCCGCGCGTGGTATAGCCCATGAAATTGCGCTGCAGTGTGCCGTTGGCGCGCGCCACGGTCAGCGCATCGGTGGGCTTGGCAAAGTGGTCCAGGCCGATGTCGGCGTAGCCGGCCGTCCCAAACCGCCGTAGCGCCTGATGGAACAGCGCAAACCGCAGGTCCTTGTCCGGAATGATCGCCTGGTCGATGCGCGTCTGGCTTGGCTTGAGCCACGGCACGTGCGCGTAGCCGTAGAGCGCCACGCGGTCGGGACCCAGACCCACGACCGCGTCGAGCGTCTCGCCGAACGACCGCTCATTTTGCACGGGCAGGCCGTAGATGAGGTCCATGTTCAGGCTGTCAAAGCCCTTGCTGCGCGCGAGCGCGACGAAGTCTGCCGTCAGTTCGAGCGACTGCTTGCGGTGGATCGCGACCTGCACGCCCTTGTCGAAATCCTGCACACCCATCGACAGCCGGTTGAAACCCAGGTCACGCAAGGTGTCGAGGTGGGCCTCGGTGGTGATGCGCGGGTCGACCTCGAGCGCGATTTCGGCGTCGGCGTCGAGCGCAAAGGTGTTGCGCAGCATCGCCATCAGCCGGCGCATCTGCGCGGGCGTCAAGTAGCTCGGCGAGCCGCCGCCCCAGTGCAGCTGCACGGTCTTGGCGGTCGGCAGGTGCGGGCGCAGCAGATCCAGTTCTTTGTGCAGGCCATCCAGGTACGGGTCCTGCAAGTCGGTCCGCGGCGTAATCAGCACATTGCAGGCGCAAAACCAGCACTGACTCGGGCAGAACGGCAAGTGCACGTACACCGACAGCTCTGGCGGCGCCGGCCGCGCGCACAATTCGGCGAGGCCCTCGCGCAAGTGCGCGTCCGAGGTCTGCTCGGTCCACACATTGGCCGGCGGGTACGACGTGTAGCGCGGGCCGCGGCCAGCGTGCCGCCGCAAGATGTCGAGTTGTCCTTGGGTCAGCCCGTCCGGCTGCGCCTCGCTGCCGAAGGTGCTGGTCGCGCTGCTGTGCGCCGATTCCATGATGTCCGCCCCTGCGGCCCCCGCCGCCAAGCCAAGTGTACGTGCAAAATCGTCGCACGGACGGTGGGTTTGTCGCGGGGTTGTCATGCGCGGTCCGGGCAGTTTCGCACCGCCTGCGGTTGACGCTGCCGACAGCGATGGGCTAGCTTCCGCGCCCTTCCGCCTGCCGGCCCGTCGACCTCGCTAGCGCATGTCAGCCTCCCAAAACAGCGATCCGTCGCCCGTCGCGCCGCGCCCCGCCTGGTGGCGCTGGCTGCTGCAGCTGCGGTTTGCTGAGTACATTGCGCTCGGCACGCTCGCCGTAGGCTTCTGGGCCGAGTCCAAGGGCCTGGTCAAGCTGGTATGGACCACCTCGTTCTTGCGCCGCGGCATGACGCTGTTCGCCATCTGTGTCGGCCTGACGCTGGTGGTACGGGCCGTCCAGCACGGTCGCCGCGACGGGGCCGCGAAGGCCTGGCAGGCGCTACCCGACATGGTCAAGTTCGTGCGCGACTGGGCCCCGATGGTGGTGCTGCTCGCCGCCTTCGAGAATGCGCTGATGAAGGTCCAAGCCTTCAACCCGCGGCTGCTCGACATGGACCTGCACCGCTTAGACGAGGTGCTGTTCTTTGGCCACGCAGAGGCGGCAATCCAGGCCATCGTCCGCGATTGGGCGACGCCGTGGGTCATTTGGTGCTACGACGCGCTGTACGTCTACCCGGTGGTGCTCGGCGTGTGGCTGTTCTGGGTCGGCAAGCGCTGGCAGGCGCGCGATTTTCTGGTCGCGTTCGTGGTCGCCGGCTTTGTCGGTTACGCAGGCTACGTGTTGGTGCCGGCGATAGGTCCCGCGTATTACTTTGGCCGGCCATTGCCGACGGTGCCGCGCGGCGGCTACGTGTACGACTACGCTGCGCGCTTCCAGGTGCTGGCGAGCCAGCCGATGCTGCCGCGCAACTGCTTTCCGTCGCTGCACACGGGCTGGGCGGTGGTGGTGATGCTGTTCAGTTGGCGGCAGGCGCGCTGGCTGTTCTGGGTGTTCCTGGCGCCGCTGGTCGTGCTCATCGCGGCGACGCTGTACATGCGCTACCACTACCTGACCGACCTGGTTTCGGGTACCGCCTTGGCCGTGCTGGTGTCGGCGCTGGTGCCGCGCCTGCATGTCGCCTGGGAGCGTGCGCGCTCTGGTATTGCCCCGCCAGAAGCCGTCGAACTGGCGCCGATGCGCGGTCGGCGCTTGATGTGGGAACTGGTGGTGCCGACGTTCTTGCTGGTCGCTCCCGCAATCTACCTGGCCGGCTTTAGCGGGCTGCACGCCCAAGAGCCGGCGAAAAAGCAAGCGTTGCTGAGTTCGAGCATCACCGACAAGCCGCAATCGCCCAAAAAAGCTGTGGGCGCGCAGTTCTCCAGCGGCGGCGCCGCCGAGATTGAGCTGGTCGGTGTCGATGTCGAACCGGAGTCCGCGCCCATTGGCGGGTCATTTCGGCTGACCCTGCACTGGCGGTCGCTTAAGCCCCTGTCCGGCGCCTGGGAAGTGTTCGTGCACGTCAACGGCCCCGGCGGCGTGCGCGCCAACTGGGACCACAAGCCCCTGAGCGGCCTCTACCCCATCTCCAGTTGGAAGGCCGGCGAGTGCGTGCGCGATTCCGGCGTCATCGAGCTGCGCACGGCCATAGCGGCAGGCCCAGGCGAAGTCTGGTTGGGGCTGTGGGATCCGCAGAGCGGCAAGCGCATGGCCGTCGTCGCTCCGGGCAGCGGCAAGGTCGACAAAGACGGCCGCTTGCTGGCGGCGACGCCGACGTTCCGCTAGCCGTTCCCCTGCAAAATCAAAGGCGTGAACAATGGGGGGCTACGTTCAGGCCCTGAAATTGTCGCTGCAAGTCCGCGGAATACGGCCCGCCAAGAATGGAGCCGCGAGTCGGCCGTCGAGGCCGCGAGCTGGCGACCCACTGAGCAAATAGCGAGGAACCTACCGAGGGCGGCCCGCCAAGAATGGAGCCGCGAGTCGGCCACCGAGGCCGCGAGCTGGCGACCCACTGAGCAAATAGCGAGGAACCTACCGAGGGCGGCCCGCCAAGAATGGAGCCGCGAGTCGGCCACCGAGGCCGCGAGCTGGCGACCCACTGAGCAAATAGCGAGGAACCTACC
>SXGT01247972.1_pt1 | contig 22408 bp, 20 predicted proteins | sample 3176221 | NCBI WGS metagenome assembly SXGT01 (sample SAMN11356862, study PRJNA531348) | freshwater metagenome | isolation source: freshwater sample F1-120 | place: China: Fuxian Lake, Yuxi | collected 2017-12-25
CGCGCGGCTACCGCCGCGGGGCCGGGCCTCTCGTGACCGGCGTCTGCTAGAGGGACTACTCCGGCTACCCCGACTGCCGCGACGACTCGATGTAGGCGCTCCAGGTGACCCTCGGCCTCGGGCTCGACCGGCGCGTCGTCGTGCACACGCCGCTCATGTGGCGCGACAAGGCCGAGACCTGGCGCCTGGCCGAGCGCCTCGGCGGTGCCGCCCTCGTCGAACTGATCCGGCTGGACAGCCACACCTGCTACGTGGGCGACCGCAAGCACCTGCACGACTGGGGCTACGGGTGCGACGGCTGCCCCGCGTGCGAGCTGCGGCGCACCGGCTGGGAACGCTACCGGACGCCCTAGGTCGCCGCGCGGCGCCGACCCGGCGTTTCGCCCCGCATCGGAGGCGGTTATCCGCCTTGCGTCCGGCGGCCGTGGCAATACAACCGCGACAGGCGCCCTGCGGGCGGCGCGAGGCGGAGGGTCGGGCGGTGCGCATTCGACGGGTGGCTTGGTTGGTGGCGGGCGGCGCGGGGCCGTGCGGTCGAGGGGTCGCGCCTCGCGCCGCGGTCCTGGCCGACGCGGTCGTCGAGGGCACGGTCGGGTCGGGCCCGACCGGCGCCGCGGCGGGCTAGGCGTTTGCCCGACTTCGCCACCTCCGCGACGCTCGGGGAGTTCCCCGCGCTCGTCGCCGCCGCGCTCTCGACGCACCGGCCGAACCAGCGGCAGCTCGAGGCGATCGGCGCCGGCGCGGACGTCCCGCTGCTCGTCGTGGCCGGGCCGGGCACCGGCAAGACCACCACGCTGGTGCTGCGCGCGCTGCGCTACACCTTCGTCGACGGCGTCGCGCCCGAGGACATCCTCATCACGACCTTCACGGAGAAGGCTGGGCGCGAAATCCGCTCGCGGCTGATCGAGTGGGGGACGAGCCTGCGCGCCTTCCTGCTCGCGAGGGCGGCCCAGGCCGGCGACCAGGGCCACGTCGCGCACCTCCAGACCATGGACGTGAACCGCTACATCGCGGGGACCCTCGACAGCATCTGCGAGGACGCGGTCCGCGACATGCGCGAGCCGAACGAGGCGCCGCCCGTGATCCTCGAGCAGTCCGCCGCCCGCGCCATCCTCTACCGCCGGGGCGAGGTGTGGTCCGAGCTGCGGGACCTGGGTGATCCCTTCAGGGCCTATCTCGGCCGCTACGGCTTCTCCGGCGACCCCGTCCGCAACAACGGCGAGGCGACCGAGATCGTGCGCACTATCGTCGACCGGCTCGTCCAGGACCGCGTCGACCTCCCCGCCTACGGCGCCCCGCACCCGGACGCGGCGTTCCGCCAGGCGATCCTCAGGATCAAGGGGCGCTACGAGGCCCATCTCGTGGGCACCAACCAGATGGACTTCGCGCTGCTGGAGCAGCGTTTCCTCGACAGGCTCGCCGCCGGGCGCCTGCCCCGCAGCATGCAGTCGCTGCGCATGATCATGGTCGACGAGTACCAGGACACCAACCCGCTCCAGGAGGCGATCTACTTCGAGCTGGTGCGCCGGACGGGGGCGTCGCTGACGGTGGTCGGCGACGACGACCAGTCGCTCTACCGCTTCCGCGGCGCCACCATCGAGCTCTTCCGCGACTTCCGGGAGCGGGCGATGGCGGAGCTGGGCTGCGCCGGGCCCGCGCTCGTGTGCCTGGAGGAGAACTACCGGTCCTCCTCCCAGATCGTGGAGTTCTTCTCCGGCCACGTCATGAACGATCCCGACTTCGCGCCCGCGCGCGTGCCGCTCCCGGCGCCGTTCCGGCGGCAGGTCGTCTCGACCGCCGGGCCGGCCGACATCGGCGTCATCGGGATGTTCCGGCAGGACGCGCCGACCCTGGCGGCCGACCTCGCCGACTTCCTCCACCGCATCTTCCGCCAGGGCGGCAGGGTGCCGCTGCCGCACGAGGACACGCTCGCCGAGCCGATCCTCGCCGCCGAAAACGGCGGCGACCTGGGCGACGCCGTGCTGCTGGCGTCCACCGTCAACGAGCGCGGCCGCTCGTTCAACGGGCAGCCCGCCAAGGAGCGGCTGCCGCTGCTGCTCCGCCGCGAACTGGAGGCGCGGGGGCTGGCGGTCTTCAATCCCAGGGGCCTTGCGCTCCGCGACGTGATGGTGGTCCAGCAGTTCCTCGGACTGCTGCTTGAGTGCATCGATCCGGCTCCGCCCGGGGCGCGCGGCGCGGCGCAGACCGAGGCGTTCCTCACCAACGAGGCCAACGCCTTCCTCGACGCCTGGCGCGCCGCCGCCGGGGCCATGCTCGCGCTCAATCCGCGGGGGCCGCGCGGCGACCTCCTGTCCGACAAGGTGCAGCGCTGGCGGTCCTTCGCGGTCGATGGCTGCGGCGACGAGTCCGAGTGGCCGGTGCTCGACATCTGCTACAGCTTCCTGCCGTGGTTCCCGCCGTTCCAGGACGATCCGGAGGCGCAGGTCTACCTGGAGGCCATCACCCGCACGGTCGCCGCGGCCTCGACCTTCTCGGGCTACAAGGCCGCGATCCAGCGCGACGAGCCGCACCGCGGACGGTCGGTGAACGGCGCGATCCGCGACGTCCTCAATCCGATCGCCGAGAACCTGGTCGCGGTGGACGAGGAGATCATGCCGAGCGTGCCGCGCGACCGGCTCAACGTCATGACGATCCACCAGGCCAAGGGGCTCGAGTTCCCCCTGGTGATCGTCGACGTGTCGTCCGACTTCAAGACCAACCACCGCATGAACCGCTTCCGGCGCTTCCCGGACGAGGAGAGCGCGGTCGTCCGCCTGGAGGACGACCTCGCCGAGGTCACGCCCGTCGGCCCGGCGCGCCGGCGCCGGTCGGGGATGCAGCGGACCTTCGAGGACCTGATCCGCCTATACTACGTCGCCTACAGCCGTCCGCAGAGCCTGCTGATGCTGGTCGGCTGCGAGCAGGGCATCTCCTTCCGGTCCAAGATCAAGAACGTCGCCAAGGGCTGGCGCAGCGACGAGACCTGGCCGTGGGTCAGCGACCCGTCGCTGAGGCCGGTCCCGGTGTTCGCCGACCGCCTCCCGTTCACGAGGATCTGAGATGAGGCTGGCGAGGAAGCGTCCCGACCGCATCGTCCCGGAGTACTCGCTGACGGGCGACCTCCTCTCGTTCCGCCGTTGCGCGAGGCAGTACCGATACCAGAACGGCAGCTCGCTCCCGCCGTCACGCCCCGTCCAGCTCTGGTATGGCGAGTTCATCCACGGCCTGCTCGAGAACGTCTACCGGCTCTGGGAGAGCCGCGGGGGCCTGCCCTTCCCGGTCCCCTACACGCGCCTGACGCTCGATGACCCGATCGAGGAGCCGGACGCGGGGCTGCCCGAGTTCGACCTCAGGCGGCTCGGCTGGCCCGTCGAGGAGTCGCTCCTCAACCAGAACAAGCGCGCGCGCAGCCGCAAGGCGCGGCTGGCGGCGTATCGCCGCGCCGAGGCGGCGGTGAACATGCTCGGACCCCACCTCTTCCCGCTGATCGCCGAGGCGGAGGAGCGGGTGATGGGCACCCGCGACATCCCCGGCGCGATCCCGAACGAGCACCGGGCCGAGAAGTACGCCCTGACCGGGGTCATCGACGTGCTGACCGAGCTGGAGCTGGGCACGGCCGGGTCCACGAACCTCATCCGCCAGGCGGTGCAGGCGCAGTGTCCGGGACTGACGGGCGAGTTCGAGGTCATCGTCGACTACAAGGGCACCCGGCGGCCGGACACGGGGACGTCGGAGTGGATGGACGGCGAGTGGCAGGTCCAGACCTACGCCTGGCTCCGCCACGAGCAGCGTCGCAGCCGGCGGGTGGCGGCCGGCATCCTGATCTACGTCAACGAACTCGCTCCGGGCGAGGGCGACCTGCTGGCGCTCCGCGCCGCGCTGGGCGCGGGCCGGACGGACGTGGGCCCGTTCCTCGACAGCGATCGCCGCATGCTCGAGAGCTGGCGGCCCGGCGCCCGGGCTCAGTTCAGCCCCGAGTTCCTGTTCCGGCGCGCGGTCCGCGTCATCCCGGTCGACGACGGCAGCATCCTCACCGCGACGGGCGCCTTCGACGACACCGTGGCCAGGATCGAGACGTGCGTCCGCCAGGAGGACGAGGCGGTCAGCATACTCCAGACCTGGGTCGACGACTGCGGCGACGCGAAGACCTGCGCGGCCTGCGACTTCCGCTACTTCTGCGAGGGCTACCAGCGGACCGGCAACGCCATCGGCGAGGAGGACACCCTCCAGGACGAGATCTGAGCGGGCAGCGCGCGCGCGACGGGGCGGGTTCTCCGGTCACTCCGGCGACGTGGCCCGCGCTTCTCCGGGACGGCGCACCCGCACCGGTCGGGGGTGCGTGCCCTCCCGGGCACTCACCGAGTGCCGGGCTACGCGTTGACCGGGTCGGACTAGCGCCTTGTCGGCCCGCGGCGCCTCCGGCGTGGCTCAGCCGTCGCCGGCCCGACGCCCGAAGACCGCGTCGGCGAAGGACGCGTCCAGGACCCGGCCGTAGTCGATAGGCAGCAGCTCCATCCACCCGATCGCGTGGAGGAGGGTGAGCAGGCCGAGGCCGATCGCGGCTCCCTCGACCGTCTCGCTCCGAAGGTTCGGGTAGCCGAACGAGCTGAAGAACAGCGAGGCCTTGATCCCGTCCGCGTCGAGCAGGGCCGATGGCGTGAGCAGCAGGTCGTCGCCGAGGATCGCGAGGTCCGGCGCGTGCTCGCCGCCGATCTTTATCCCGGACATGGAGGTCACCCCCTTCGCGAACTCCGCCCGTCTCGCGAACACTGCGCCGAAGAGTTCGTTGCGCGTCTCGGGGAGGTATGCCGGCCAGTGGCCGCGCTTGCGCTGCGTGAACGGGGCCTGCGCCTTGAAGTCGTCGTTGGGGTTGGGTCGGCGTCCGGACGCGAGACGCTTGGCCGCGCGGACCTGCTCCACGGCCGTCCGGAGCGAATCGGACCCGTCAAGCGACTCCCCGATCACCACGCGGTGCTTGCACTCGATGTATGCGTAGGCCGCCTCGACCGGCACCTTCTCCTTGACGGCGAACCCGGGCGCGATGGAGGAGCGCAGCGTCGGGTAGGACATCCGGTCGAAGACGATAAGGTCGTCGCCGGCCTGCTCGCCCTCGAAGGTGACCAGTGATCCGCGGCAGACCCCGTAGCGCGCGGGGAGGATGTCCGCGAGGACCTCGCAGAGCGCCACCTCGTATTCGTCCCCCAGGTCGAAGTTGTACTGCGCCTCGATGAGCGCGAGCCGCGCCGACACCCGGCGGCTGAGCTTCCCGGCGAAGTCGTCATAAGGTTTTCTCAACGCCCCCTCCCGAGCCTGGGGCCGCGCCGACGCGACCCTCCCCCGGCATCGCCGGGGTGTCTCCTCGGGAACGGACGAGGTGCCGGTCGGCTCCCGGCTGCGGCGGGCGGCGGGCCTGGACCGGGTCGGCCCGACCCCTCCGGTAGCCCTAAGGGCGCGCGCGGCTCAGCCGGTGGGACGCAGGCTCCACTCCCTGAGCTGCTGGTCCTGCTGCAGGCGCAGGCGCCGCCACGCGAGCCCCTCGAAGAGGCGGTCGCTCGTCGTTCCCCCGGCGGTGGGCAGTGCGGCGGCCGCCTCCCCGAGGAAGCGCGCCTCGGTCGCGCCCCCGTCACGCCAGGCCGATTCCCACCATTCCTCGATCGCGTCGCGCGATGCCGCGAGCCGCGCCGCGCTCGGCAGGAGGTCGCGCTTCTCCCGCTGGTTGACGGTGCGGTGCGCCGGCAGCAGGTTCCACAGGTCCCCGCACGGCCAGGCCGACCATGGCAGGCAGTGGTCGATGTCGAGCGAGCCTGCGTCGAGCCGCCGGCCCGACCACACGCAGCTCAGTCCGCGCCCGGCCGCGGCGCGGGACAGGGCCGCCTCCCGCGCCGCGCGCACGTCCCGGGTGGGCTCGGTCCAGGCGAGGGCGGCCTCGATCTCGCCGGGGGCCGGGGCCGTCCCCTGCCGCTGGGCGTAGCCTCGGATCAGCCGCGCCCACTCGGCCGCGAGCACCGGTTCGATCCAGGCCGACAGGCGCTGCATCGCGCGCCATACGTGTCCGGGGACGGCGAGGGTGCCGAACGACAGCAGCGTCTCGGCGTCGAGCGACAGGTGCGGGGTCCTGCCCGCCCGCGCCGTCGTCGCGCCGAACACGCGCGCCGCCGAGTTGGGGTAGCGGATGAAGTTCGCGGGCATCGCCGCGATGGTCCGGGCGGCCTCGGCGATTGCGCCGGCGACGACGGGCGCCCGCTCGCCCGTGAACGAAGCGCCCGCGCGCAGGTCGGTGGCGGCGAAACCGCTCGCCATCAGGGCGCGGAACCCGCGCTTGGCGAAGCCGAGTCCGTCCGGCCCGCTGTTGCCGGGCATCTGGGGCAGGCCGCGCGTGACCAGCGGGAGGTAGAGCCGCACCCAGTTCAGCGCCACCGCGCCGAGAGGAACCTCGACGGAGTCGTCGGTTGAATGGGGCGTGCCGAGGCTCGGGGTCATGTCCGCGACCCTCGCGACCGCGCGGAGCAGCCCGAGCTTGTAGGTCGCCGACTTGTCGTCGTTGAGGATGATCCCGCGCAGCAGCGGCAGCGCGCCCGCCCCGTCGTCGGGCAGCGTCATCGTCATCGTGGTCCAGGCGACCTCCGGCCGCCGGAGCGTGTCGCCCGCGCGCTCGGTCCGGCTCACCGCGAGGCCGTGCCCGCGCGCGAGCGCCTCGACCTCGCCCGCCGAGACGGGGTGCATGGGCCGGTCCGGCGGCGCCGGGCCGTGGCGGAGCGTGATGACCAGCGTGCCGCCCGGCTTGAGCAAGGTCGCGAGCTTGCGGAAGGCGCGCTGCCGGTCGGCTGGCGCGACGTGCTGCCAGACCGCCGAGACGAGGATGAGGTCGAAGGACAGGCCGAGCGCGTGCACCCGGTCGAGCGCCGGCAGCCGGTCGTCCAGCCAGCGGATTGCCGACTCCGGGTGCCGTCCGGCGCCCTGCGCCCTCATGCCCGCCGAGGGCTCCGCCGCGACCACCTCGTAGCCGGCGTTGGCGAGCCAGGCGGCGTCGCGCCCGGAGCCCGCGCCCACGTCGAGCGCGACGCGGCCGGCGCCGGTCGGCAGGCCTTCGGCGACGGTCGCGATCCCGGTCGTGGGGTCGACCGACTCGTATATGTCGGCGAGGCGCTTTGCCTGCTCGTCGTAGATCCTCACGCTTTCGGCGAGACCGTCCTCCGTCATCGCTCACCTTTCGGCCGCGCCGACACCCGGCGCAACGCTCTCGCGGCTGGACCCGCCCGGTGGTCGCGGACGCGGGGGCCGCGCGCGCCGGGCTGCGTGTCGTGTCGGCTACGCCACGTCGGGCAGCTTCGGGACCGCCCCGCGGGCGCGATCGGAACGGCCGTCGTCACGCCGCCGGGCGTCCGGTGGCCGCCTTCTTCATGGATCGCCCCGCCTTCCGCTTGGTCCGGGCGGTCGCCGGTTCCGCGCCGAGCCGCATGTACGTCGCGACCTCGGCGCAGATCAGCGGGTCGCCCAGGTCCGAGATCGCCTCCTCGTCCACCGGACCGGTTGGCGCACCCAGCGCCCAGGCGGCTCCCGGGTGCCCGGGAGGCAGCATGGCGGCGACCTCCTCCGCCACGCCGCGGTCCCTGTCGGCCAGCGTCCACGCGATCAGCAGCAGGAGCGCCCGGCGCTTCTGGTTCGTCGCGAGGTGCTCCGCCGACGCCCTGATCGCCTCGAGCGACCCGCGCCACCCGAGGAGCGTCGCCAGGACGGCGCCCACCGGCTCGTAGCGGGTCGCCAGCAGCCGCGGCGTGATCAGGTCGACGACGGACTGGTCGACGACCGGCCCCGAGCGCAGCAGCGCATGCGCCGCCGCGGAGCGCACCCGGGCGCGCCCGGGCTCGGTGGCGAGCGCGAAGATGCGCCTCTGCATCTCCGCGCCGCCCGTCCGCGCGAGCAGGTCGAAAATCGGCACCCGCACGTCGTGGTCGGAGGTGTCCGTGGCGATGCCGAGCAGGGCGGCGTTCGCCTCCGCCCCAAGCGGCGCGATCTCCGCGAGGGCCGCGACCGCCGTCTGCGCGATGGGGTGGTCGGCGTCGCCGCCGAACCCATCCGAGTGGCGCGACCAGCGGTCGTCGGCGAGCACGAGGAGGGTGGCCACGTGGTCCGGGTGGGGCTTGGCCCTGAGCGCGTCGGCGAGGGCGCTCCGCACGGGACTGGCCCGGTGCCGGGCGAGGTCGAGGAGACGCTGCGGCAGGGGCGCCGGGAGCGGGCCGGCGACCGCGGCGAGCGCGCGCGCGGCGACATGGGCGAAGCGGTGGTCCAGCGCTGCGTCGACCTCCACGGCCATGCCTCGCCGGATCGCGGCCTCTATCGCGTCGACCGCGACCTTCGGCTCGTCGGAATTGGCGAGCGCCCAGCGCACGTCGTCCTCGACGGGGAGGGCCGCGTGCGCGTCGAGGGCGAGGCGGAAGGCCCGCGTCTGGGGGGAGGGCTCGCGGATCCGGGCGAGCAGGGTCAGCGCCTCGCGGGACGGCCTGGGCGTCCTGCCCCTGAGCATGGCGAACTGGGCGTTGCCGATGGCGGCGAGGGCGCGCGGAAGGTTCGCGGCCGCGGTCTCGGCGGCGCTCGCGCCTCCCCGGCCGGCGCGCGTGCGCCCCCGCCGCAGGTGGGCCAGGTCGCGGGCGATCGAGACCATGCGGTCGGCCCGTCCCTCGCCCGAGAGGCGCTCGAGCAGCGGCCTCACCGCGTCCGGGGCGTGGGCCGCCAGGCAGGCCAGCGCGGCCCGGTTCACGTCCGCATGCGGCGAGCCGTCGCGGACCCGGACCTCGAGGCCGGCGCGATACCGGTCGTCCCAAGCGTGCGCGAGGACGGACCAGACCTCGTCCTCGTCGCTGGTCCCGTAGCCCGCCTGGAACGCGCCGGCGAGTTCGTCCGGGTCGACGGCGCTCGCCGGCTCCGTCGCGGCGAGCGCGCGCAGCCAGTATGTCCGTAACATCTCGGCGTGGCGGTGCTGCGCGACGGACCGCCAGCCCCGGTCCGCGCGGACGCGCTCGATGTAGCACTTGAGGAACTCGCCGGCGGTGTAGCCGTCGTCGCTCTCGGCGAGGTGCTGGGCGTAGTCCTCGCTGTATACGTCGTTGACGATGTCGAGGCGGGTCTCGGCGGCGCTCGCCCGCTCGCGCTCGCTCGGCGTGAGCACCTCCACGGCGGTGTCGACGATCCCCTCGAACCCGTCGAGGTCCACGAGGCCGCCGCGGGCGATCGCCTCGTCCGTCGGGATGTAGCCGAAGTGGACCGCCTCGGCGGCGGCGTCGACGAATGCGGGCGTCAGGCCGTCCGAGAGCCGGGCGAGCTCGCGCCCGAGGTCCCCCGGGTAGTCGGTGCGGTCGCGCGGCAGCACCTCCCTGACGAACCTCTCCAGCAGCGGCCTCGTCGCCGGATCGGCGGCCCGCGCCGCGTACCACGCCTCGGGGCGCTCCGGCGGGGCCCAGTGGTTGAAGCCGGCGAAGCTCCGGTCGGGACGGTTCCGCAGGAAGCGCGCGATCTCGGCGCCGTTGCTGCCCGCCGATCCCGCGCGGGCGGCGAGTTCGATGTCCGCCTCCAGCCCCTTTCCGCCATTCGCCAGGCGGGCGTCGAGCCAGGCATCGATCCTTCCGGCGGCTGCGGGGCTCGGCGAGACGCCGAGACGCTCGCGGACGTTCGCCAGGATGCGCGCGGCCGCGCCCGCGCCCCACTCCGGGCCTGGGCCCTCGTCGGACACCAGCAGGTCGAGCAGTTGGCGCAGGATTCTCCTAACTGCCTGGCGGTGCTCGTCCTTCCCGAGCGCCCGGGTGATGCCGGCCTCGACGCGCGGGTGGTAGTAGCTGACGATCCCGCCGTCGCCCTGGCGCAGGTTGCGGGCCGCGACGAAGAAGTCGACGAGCGGCGACAGGCCGCGGCCGAGGTCGACATCCCGGTCCGCCAGCCCGTCCTCGACCTCCCGCAGGACCGGGCGCGTCAGCTTGCCCGCCGCGAGAAGCAGCGCGTGGAGGACGGCGGCGGCGCGGACGTCGCCCCTCTTCTCGATCTGGTCGATCACCGTCTGCTCGATCGAATTCTGGTGCGCGCCCGCGATGGCGGCGCGCACGAAGCCGGGAGGGTTCTTCAGGCCCTCGCGGTCCTGCGTCCGCATCGCGTCGAAGAACTTCTGGATCTCGAGCGGCGTCGCGAGTTCGCCGAGGACGGTGTCCTCCGCGCCGCGCGCGAGCGGCTGCAGGTCGCGCGGCAGGCTCGCCAGCCGCGTGCGGTAGAGCCGGCGGCGTTCGCCGGGCCCGTAGTTCTCGGCCTCGAGGCCGATGGTCCAAGGCTGCACCGAGCCGAGCGCGCCGGAGGCGAGCGCGACGTCGTGCCGGGAGGTGGCGACGATCATGGCGTCGGGACGCGCCGCGGCCAGGAAGCCGGCGAGCTGGTCGTTCCATGGGCGGCTCGCCGGGTCGAAGTCGAAGCGCCCCCAGGGATCCTCGATGTCGTAGAGGACGGGCCTCGGGGTCGTGTCGTTGTGCAGTTGCGCGGGGCCGAAGAGGATCGGCACACGCGTCAGGCCGGCCACCTCCCGGCGCAGTTCGTCGAACAGCATCTTGGTGGCAAGGGTCTTACCCGTTCCCGACGTGCCGACGATGATCGCGGCGGACCGCTCCGCCATCGCTGAGCGGAGGTCGGCCCAGTTCGTCGGGTGGACGTAGTGGTCGAGTTCCGGGGCGCTGGCGAGGTAGCCGTCGTGGGCCCGGACGACCTCCTCGATCTCCTCGCGCCGCCAGCGTCCCCCGCCGGCCCGCGCAATCCTGGCCCGGGCGTCCTCGCGCAGCTTGCGGCGGCAGTCGTCCAGCCGCGCGTTCGGGACGCGGCACCCTTCGGTGAGCAGGCGGTCGATGTCGCCGCGGAGGCGCTCGTCGTCCTGGTTGGCGATGACGGCGACGCGGCCGGAGATGTCGTGCTCGAACGCCTTGCTGATCGCCGCCGGCATCGCGGCGGGCTTCGGCCACGCGCCCGCGTGGCGTCGCACGAGCCGACTCGCATCGCCGTTCACGCCGGCACTCGTGACGAGGAGGTAGCGCGCATCGGGGTCCTTGAGCCGGTCGGCCGCCGAGACGCGGCCGTCGCTGCCGTGCTCCAACAGCGTCCTAAGCGACGACGGCGTCCATGCGTCCCCGCCGCGCCGCTTCGCCTGCACGACCAGGGTGTAGCCGTTCATCGGGACCCGGCTGACCAGGCGCCCCGGCTGCGCGTCGCCCAGCCGGGCCTCGAGATCCTCCTGCGACGCGGGCTCCAGCTCCAGTTCGCCTGTCTGCTGGGAGACAACCACGAGGTCGAGCGCGAGCCAGACGGAGACGTCGATCTGGTATTCGTAGCCTGCGAGCGACGCCGCGCCCGAGCCCGCCCCCTCCTGGTCGGCCTTCCGCGTCGCCCTCGCCACCTGCACCTCCGTCGCCTGCGTTCCGCGTGCCGCCAGATCGTCGCGCGCCGGCCGCTGCATGGACGCCGCCGCGCTCGGACCGGACCGCGTCCGGGCGGCGGGTGGCCTTACGTAGGCGCTACGCGATGGCCGCGTCGCGGGGAAGTCCGTCGGGGCGGGCCCCGTCCCGTGCTGCCCGCCGGACCGCCGTCGGCCGGACGGTCAGCCGGGCGGAGTGCCGCAGAGGGCGGCCCCCGCCGCGGCGTAGGTCGAGGGATCCAGCGCGAGCAGCCCCTTCGTGGGCCGGTTCCCGATCGTGCAGGCGACCGTTCCCCGGATCTCCCGGTCCGGGCCGACGATCGCGTAGTCGATGACGGTGGACACCGATCCGAACGCCGGAACCCTGCCGCCGAGGCCCGTGAGCAGGCCCTTCTTCGTGGTGGAGGTGTAGGCCGCGTCCACGTTGAGGAGGTGGATCACCGGGTGCTTCGAGGGGTTCGCGTGGAGCTGGCGCTGGCGGTCGACGACGCCGGCCGCGACGATGCCGCCGGTCTCCGCGAGGAGCTGGTCCCGCAGCCCCTTGTGGGCGTCGAGCGCCGACTTGAGCCTGACCGCCGCCGCCTTGATCTTCTCCGACCGATTCCCCTCGGGCATGCGGTTCTCGTAGAAGGCCACGAACTCGTCCTCGTAGGCCGCGCGGGCCTGCTCGAGGTCGGAGGCAAGCGGGGCGAGCAGATCGTCCGCCAGAGCGACGCCGTCGGTCACGGCCAGCGTCGTTAGCGTGCCGTAGCGCGCCTGCTGGAGCGCCGCCGCCATGCTTGCGCGGGCGTCGGACTCGTCGAAGCCCACCGCTCCCCCGGCGAGCTTCGTGTCCGTCTTGAAGAGCGGGATCACGGTCGCGACGAGCGTCGCGACCCCTGCGGCGGCCGGGACGAAGGCCATCTTCGTGCTCTTCGTCGCCGCCCAGGCGGCGTTCGCGGCCTTGAGCTGCTTCGCGATCCTCGCCCGCTCCTCGCGGAAGACCAGCCACTGCGCGACCGAGGCCGGCGAGCCGCCCCAGATCACAACCGGCCTCGTGTCCGCAGCGGCCGGGTAGCCCGCGGCCGGGAGACTGCCGACGACCATCGCCGAGGCGCCGGCGAGGGACGCCCTGGAGAGGAGCAGGCCCTCGGCCGTCTTCTCCCCCGCCGCCACGTCGGCCGAACCTCCCGAGGTCCCGCGGATCACGCTGAACAGCGCGTTGTCGGCCTCGATGCGGGCCTTCTCCGTGTCGACGCGCGCCTTCGCGGTCTCGACCTGCAGCTTCGCGATCTCGGCCTCGGTCTTCTGGTCGGCGAGCGTCTGGGCCGACGCCGCCGCGGCCAGGGTCAGCGCGCCCGCGCAGGCGCCCACGAGCAACGGTATCCTCACCTCATCCTCCCCCCGAGGAACTTGCCTGGCGCCATGTTTATCGGATCCGTCGCCCCGTCACAAGGAACCCGGAAGGGCGGGGTCCGCCGGCGCGTCCCGCGCGGCACCGCGGCCGCGCATTGCCCGTCCGCGGCGCCGGGGCGCGGTTCCCGCCCGCCGCGTCGTGGGTGGCGACCTCCGCTTGCGCTTCCGCGCCGCACGGTGCCCCGGTCAGCCTCCGGCGGCGGGCTTCCGGGTCGGGAAGACCGGGCCGCGCACCGCCATCAGGTCGGCTGGATACGGCCGCTGGAAGCCCACCACGTCGTCGAGCGGGCAGCCGAGCCAGCGCTCCCAGTCCGCCTCGTGGAGGATCGTGATCATCGCCTTGGGGTGGATGGGCGCCACGACCTCGTTGGCGTCGCAGGTGACCATCGTGAAGCCGTTGCCCTTCGCGGTCCGCTGCCAGAAGCCGGCGACCGCGAAGATCGGCTGGTCGGTCACCGAGAACCACATCTCGCCCTTGACCGGCTTGCCCTCTCCGACCTGATGGGTGTCGGGCGTCCATTCGCAGAATTCGGTCAGGGGCACGAGGCAGCGGTTCTCCGGGCGCTCGGCGAGCCGGCGCCACTGCGGGAGCGACAGGTTGCGCACGTTCGTCATCGGCCACTTGGCCTGGCCGCCGAGCACGTCCCAGCTCATCACGTCGAGGCCGCGCCTGCCGCGCTCCTCGCGCAGCACGTAGGCCCGTCCGCGCGGGACGAGTTCGACGGGGTCGCGGTTCGGCCGCGACGCGTCCTCGAGCCAGCCGCCGCCGAAGCGCGTGAAGAGGGTCTCGGGCTCGGCGGAGAGGCGGGCGCGGTTGCACATCGGCGGCGATCCTGACGGCATGCCTCGGGGCCCGCAAGCGGCGCGATGCTGGCGCACGCGCATATCGGGACCGTGGCCCGCCGCCGGGGCCCGCCTGCACACCGGGCCGTGGTTACTAGAGCGCCGCCCCTCGCCGATCCCGGGCTCGCCGGGCGCCGCTCGCCCCGGCGGCCCTCAACCCGCCAGGTAGCCGAGGCCGCAGAAGGCGGCGATGAGGCAGGCATCGAGCAGCCGGCCAGGGTCGCGGACCACGTAGGCGGCGGCGAAGGCCGCCAGCCACAGGAGCGTCGGCCCGGTCCCGAGCACGGCCAGGATGACGGCGGCGGCCGCGAGCACCGGTCTGGCCGCCGTGGGGTTCCGCCGCACGGTGCCAAGGTCTGCTACGCGCCGTGGGATGATGGCCATGCCGGCGGGTCTCCCTGCGGCCGGGGCGATGCCCGTCGTCGGACCGGCCGCTCGGACCGCATTCATAGTCGGTCGCCCTTCCCGCCGTCGAGGGGCCGGGGGCAGGGCCCGGCGACGTCTGCCCCCCCCTCCTCGCCGCGGCTGGCGCGCGGGCGCGGCCCGGCGGTATGGGGCAGGGCACGATGAGGTTCACGCTGGCATGCGACGAGTCCGGGGCCAAGGGCCACTCCGACCGCGACGAGCGCGAGCCGGGCGAGATCGGCCTGTTCGCCGGTGTGCTGGTCCCCGAGGCGCTCCGCGCGCGCGCCGAGGCGGCGCTGGGGGAGGCCGTGGCTCCGCATCGGCAGGGCGACGGCAAGTTCCACATCGCCGACCTCGCGCCCCCGGCCCAGGCCGCGCTCAGGGCGGGGGTGTACGGGGCGGTCCGCGGTCTCCGGCTCCCCTGCTTCTGGTACGCCATCCACGTCGCCGGGTTCCGCGCGCACCACGCCAGGGTGGCGGCCCTGCTGGCGGGCGCGGAGGCCGGGTCGCCGCCGGGACCCGTGCGGTTCGGAAGTCCGCGCGACCACGCCGAGCCGCTGCACGTGGAGCTCTTCCGGGGCCTCTACGGCAACGTCGTCGCGTTCATCGAGGAGCGCTCGCCCGGCCTGGTCGGGATGGAGGTCAGGACCGATCGCGTCGATGCACCGGTCGCCCGGGGGTTCCTCCGGGAGGCGGAACGCCTACTCGACGACGGACCGCGCGAGTCCGTCCACACCGGCTTCCACTCCGTCGAGCGGCGACTGGTGAGCACGCGGGTCACCTCGACGGTCAGCTGGCCGGAGGGCATGTTCCCCACGACGCGCGTGGATCCGCTCGACCTCGTGGTCGCACCCGAAGGCGATCCGCTGGTGGTCGCGGCCGACGTGCTCGCGAACGGGCTGCTCCACCACTTTCGCCGCAGGACCGGCGCCGAGCTCTATGGCGAGCTCAACCGGCCGGCGGCGGTGCGCGGCCATCCGCTGGCGGCGAACCTCGACACCTTCCTTAACTGGGGTGGGCCCGACCTCGTCGGCGACCGCATGTTCCGCCACCCCAAGGCGCCGGTCCCGCGGGATCGGCTGGAAGGCCATGGAGGGGTTTGATGTCCCGCACCGCGTGTCGGCGCTGCGTCGCGGTCGTCGAGCGGCCGGCCGGGAGCGGCCGCTAGGTCGCGAGCGGCGGAAGGACGCGCCCCGAACCGATCCGTTCGGGGTCGATGGTGACGATCCGGCCATCGTCCGCGAGCAGGACCTGCAGGTCCATCGGGCACCGCTCGCATGCAGCCGCCTGCAGCGCGGACCAGGCTTGGCGGTAGAGCGGCTCGATGTCGGGAGGGCTCCCGCCCACGATCCTCGCGATGGACCGGAACTGCGTCGTGGCCTTGTAGGGGCCGCGCCCGTCTACGTGCTCGACGACCAGCGCCGCGGCGCGTGTGCCGCCCGCCAGGTGGTCGAGGGTCGCCACCGCGCCCGCGGCGCACTGCGGGACGACGAAGCCCGCGTCCCGCAGCGCGGCGTAGTTGCCCGCCTCCTCGTTAAGCCTCGCGAGCTGCCGGTCTAGGGTGTCCGCCTCCGTCTCGTGCGCGAGCAGCACGCCGAGGAGGGGGTCCGAGGCGAGCCGGTAGTAGACCTTCCACTTGGTCCCGTGCCCGGGCGTGTCGCCGCCCCGCCTGGTGTCGCGGTCTACCGTCTCCTCGCTCACGCCGGTGTGCTGGATGAGGGTCATGGCGTCGGTCACGTTCTGCATCGCGGTCTCGGTCGCAGCCCCTCGTCCCCGTGGCAAGCTGCGGCGCGGGCAAGATGGCCGGTGCCGCCCGACGACCTTCGGCCCGTGGTAGGCCACGGCCCGCTTGCGGACGGAGCTAGGCGGCCAGCCGCTCCAGTTCGCGGACGCCGTGGACGTGCGTTCCGGGCGCGGTGGCCCCCGTCAGCCTGTCGATGGCGGCCGCGACCACGTCGGCGCCGACCGCACGGTAGCGCGCGAGCGGCCCGACCATGAGCGGGTTGAGGAGGGGCGCGGCGAGCTGGGCGGCCGCCTCGGCCGGACGCCGGTCGGTGCGCGGGCCGAGCAGCAGGCTGGGCCGGACGATGTCCACGCGCTCGAAGCCGATCGAGGCGACGGCGCGCTCCGCCCGCCCCTTCACCTCGAGGTAGAGTCCGCGCCCGCCGGCGCCGACCGAGCTGACCAGGATGAAGCGCGTGGCGCCCGCCGCGCGGGCGGCGCGCGCGAACGCGGCGACGTAGTTGAGGTCGACCCGCCGGAAGGCAGCCGCGGAACCCGCCGCGCGCAGGGTCGTGCCGAGGCACGAGACGCCGACGTCGGTCTCCGCCGGTCCGATCGAGGCCGGGTCGGCGACGAGGGCCTCGAAGTCGACGGCCCGCTGGCAGGGGCCGCGGGCCGCGCGGACGACGCTGTCCAGCGCGACGTCGGCGCGCCGCAGCAGCCGCGCCGTGAGCAGGCCGCCGACGAGGCCGGTGCCGCCTGCGAGGAGGATGCGGGTCGCCATGCCGGGAGGCTAGTCCGCGCGGGGCGGGGTGTCGACCGCCGCGGGTGCGGGCGGATCGGCAGTGGTCCCAAGGACCTTCGATCCGACCTATGGCGGCTGTGCCGGTTGCCGGCCTATCCGGACGGCTTCCGCGACCGCGCCCTTGACAACCCGCTCCGGACAGCGGCGTCTCAGGGCGGTCGACGCTGGTCAGGAGCGATGCCGCGGGGAATGCCGCCGATCTCCCGTTCCGGTCCTCGGGCACCGAGATCGCCTGCTCGACGGAGGGCTCGGGTCCCCCGCTGCTACTGCTTCACGGCTTCCCGCAGACCCGGGCGATGTGGGAGCCGGTCGTCCCGGCGCTCGCCCCGCACTTCACGCTCGTGCGGCCCGACCTGCGCGGCTACGGCGCGAGCGGCAAGCCGCCCTCGGACCCGGAGCATGCAGGCCAGTCCACGCGCGCCATGGCGCTCGACATGGCGGAGCTGATGTCCTCGCTCGGCCACGGGCGCTTCCTCCTCGCCGGGCATGACCGCGGCGCCCGGGTGGCGGCCCGGCTCGCGGCGGACCACCCCGGCCGGGTCGAGCGGCTGTGCCTGATGGACATCGTGCCGAGCTCGGTCTTCTACGACCGGCTGACCAGCGCGACGGCCACGGCCTACTGGCACTGATTCTTCCTGATCCAGCCCGCGCCGTTCCCCGAGCGCATGCTCGCGCACGATCCCGGCGGTTTCGTCGAGGCGGCGCTCCGCGCGGCGTGGCGCGGACCGGGGCCGCTGCGGCCAGTCGCGCTGGCGGAGTATGTCCGCGCCTTAGGCGACCCGGACGCGATCCGCGCGGCGTGCGAGGACTACCGGGCGGGCGCGACGGTCGACTGCGCGCACGAGCGCGAGGACCGCGCGCGGGGCCGCATGATCGCGGCGCCGACGCTCCTGCTGTGGAGCGCGCACGGGCTGGTCGGTCGCGCCTTCGACCCGCTGGAGGTGTGGCGCGGGTGGTGCGCGGACCTTAGGGGCGAGGCGCTGGACTGCGGCCACTTCCTGCCCGAGGAGCGCCCGCGGGAGGTCGGCGAGGCCCTCCTCGGGTTCATGGGCGCGCGCGGCCCGGGCTAGCCGGAGGTCCTGCCGTCGGACGAGCGCGGCGCCGCCGGGTATGAAGATTATCTCGTCCGTCAGGCTTCCAACCCCCGGCCGTTACCTCGCCGGCCCGCCAGGCGGTTCGCCACCGGGTGCGAGTTAACGCTGCGGTAGAAGATTTCGGCTAAGCCGCTGTCATGCCTCATATTCTGTCACAGTCGACATGGTCCGCAGGATCGTCCGGGTCGCCATGGACGGCCTGCTTTCCCCGGACGATGCCGCTCGCTGCATCCGCGAGATCGACGCCTCGGTGGAACGGGTCAACCGCCTGGCCGGCCCGAACGTCACGCTGGTCGATCTGAGCCGGTCCACGACGCAGACGCAGGCGGTCGCCGAACTCAGCCGGCAATACTTCGAGACCTTCACCAACAAGCCGTTGCGACTCGCGATCGTGGTCGGGCGGTCCGACCTCCACCGCTTCCAGGTCAAGCGGATCGTCGGATCCGAGCCCGTCGCGTTCTTCGGCGACACGGCTACGGCGGAGGCTTGGATCGCCGAGGGGCACATGACCAGCTGTCGTCGGCGTCGCGGATCAGCGGGGCGCGTCCGGAGCGTCATGCCGTGCGTGCCGGCAGGCTCACGTAGTAGGCCTCCATCACCCCCACGACGAAGTTCCTGAAGATGTTCACGAGGCCATCGGGCAGCATCAGGAGCACCCGCTCGCTCGGCTCGACCTTTTCGATCACCTCGCGCACGTCCATCCTGCCGATGTCCGGACCCCTGAGCCGGCGCGACACCGCGTCGCGCGCCTCCCCGTAGTCCGCCATCCACTTGGACGTGGGGCGGCCTCCCGAGTGCACGAGAAGGTGGCGTAGCGCGACGAAGTAGGACCAGAGGCTCTTCGCGTCCTCGTAGTCTGCGCAGACCGTCCGGTCCGCGAGCCTGGCCTTGAACCGCCCGAACGAGCCAAGCGCCTTCAGGTGCGTCAGGAGGTCCTCCATGACCTTCGATTCCCGCAACTCGACCGTTGGTCCGCCGTCGGGTGAGAGGAGGTCCTTCACCGCGTCCTCGAAGAGCGCGAACAGGAGGACGAACTCGTTGAAGTTCTGGAATGCGAGCACGATCCGCAGAGCGGAGCCGCCTGCCGCGAGCGTCTCCGAGACGTCGGACAGGTCCAGTCCCCTGTCCTCCCGCATCTGGGGCGCTGCGAAGGAGAGGCCCATCGCGGCGTACAGCCCCTGCGCCCTGGAGTAGTCGGTCTCCGACGCGGTCACAACCTCGTGCAGCAGCTCCGTCAGGTGGTCCTCCGGCACCTCGTGGACGAGGTGGTGGGTCACGACGTTGGTGGCGAGCAGCAGCGAGTAGGTGCGGTGGAAGCGGTCGTATGCCGGGCACCGGCCCGGTTCCGGCCGGAGCATCGAGAGGGTCATGTGTCTCACGTCGTGTCACCTCGACAGGTCGGGAAGGGCTCGCGCCTCCGCCGGCAGCCGTGACGGCACGGAAGCGCGTCCGGCCCTTGTCCGTCAGCCCGCCCACCACATGATCGCGACCGTGGCGAGTGCGAGCGCCGCGAGGGCGCCGATCAGCGCCTTGCGGCCGAACACCGGCTCCCGGGTCACGACCGCGGTCCTGGTGCGAGCATCAACTCCATGCGGGCCGCGATCGCCCTGAAGCGCTCCACGCCGGCGGCGTCCCCGGCCAGCACGAGCGCGCCGATCCGTTCGGCCACCCACCTCGGGGCGCCGGCCCCGTGCTGGCGCATGATCGCGGCGGCTTCTGCCCATCGTTCCCTCTCAAGGTTCACCGCGGGGCTCCCCGAAGCCGCATGGTCCCGGGTCACTGCCCGCGCGCGGCCCCATGTGCAACCGCGTTCGCCGCGGCCTCGCGGCCCGATGGCCTCGCCCCCGCGTGGGTCCGCATGGATCCTCTGCGGTGTTCCTCCTCGGCTCCGATGAGGTCGGTGCTCGCCACGACATGCCGGTGGGCCGTGAACCTCGTCGCGCGTCGCCACGAGGGGGGCTGGCGCCCTCGCCGGTCGGCGTTCACAATGGTGGGCGCGATCGAGGCGATCATGAACCAGTTCCTCGACATGGCGGCCGCGACTGGCCTCTTCTGGATTCTGACGGGCTCGACGGCCATCTCGCTGGCGGCCTGCGGGGCGTTGCGCATGCACATGCCGAAGCGGGGCTGAACCGCTACGCTACGGATGCACGGGCCCGAGGGCCCCACCGGAGGATCGGCAGCGCCGATCGCGGTGCCGCTCGGACGAGGGCCTCGAGGCGGTGTATCCGGTGGATGCGCGGCAGGCTTGGAGGTGGTCCAGGAGCGGACGGGGTATCGGATTCCCGAGCCCTTGCATCTCGCGCCCGTCTTCGTCCGCGGCGCCGACCTTCGTGATCGCGGGTTGCGGGAGGCGGCTGACGCCGCCTGACGGTCCGGAGGTCGCGGATCACCGGTGGTTTTCGTGGGGCGAGCGGGGTCCGGTGGAAACGGGCTGCGTCGGCACCTCTGCGGAACGACGCCGCTAGAGAGGCAAGGCGATCATCGACGCGCAACCCTCCGCTGGGTCAGAGCGACCCTCGTTCTGCAGCGGTCAAATCCAGCCCCCGCAACCACCTCAACCGAACGAACCGTTCGGTCGAGGTCGTATCCTGTCCCCCCAACCACCGCCACAGAACGCCCCTCGGAGAGAGATCTCCGGGGGGCGCTGTCGTTTGCGGCGAAGTCGATCAGCGCTCGGGCCGACGCCTCCACGTCCGCGACAACCTCCCCGTCTACGACCTCGATCGTGATGGACCCGATGAGCGAGCGGATGGTCTGGGCCGCCTCGCCCCTGACTGACGGGTCGTTCAGGGCGTTCCGGGTGCCGGCGACCTTCTCCTCGAACCGGCGGACGAGCGCCGGGTGCGGCAGGATCCGCACGTCCTCGGAGACGTCCCGGCCGATCTGCGCCTGCAGGCGGTCCCGCTCTCCCTCCCGCGAGGTCAGCATTGCCGCGAGCGTGGAGCTCACCACGCCCGCGAGGAGGTTGCGCGACAAGTTCTCGATCTCGAGCTCGAGCTGGTCCAGCCGCCGGCGGATCTCCTCCTCCCGCTCGTCCCTGGTGCGGGCCAGCCGCTCGACCTCCCGCGTGAACTCGGTTACGAACACCTCGGCGAGTTCGGGCGTGAGCAGTCGGCTCTGCAGTGCGTCTAGCGCGGCGGCCTCCACGGTCGCCACCCGCACCGGAACAGCGTTGTCGCAGGTGCCCCGCTCGCGGTTCCGCGCGCAGCGGTAGTAGTCCTTCCCGTGGATCGTGTAGTTCGCGCCGCACTTGCCGCAGCGGATCAGGCCTGAGAGCAGGTGCCTGCTGCGGTTGGCTGCGCCGAGCCTCGCGCTGGGGCCGTGCGCGCGCCTCGCGACCTCCGCTTCGACAGCCTTGGCGAGCGCCTCGTCGACGAATCCTGAGGCCGGGCACGTCCACCGTCGTCCACTCCGTCCGGTCGCGCAGCCGGTAGCGACGCTCGCGACGGTCCGAATCCGGATCCTTGCGCCACTCCCGGCGGCCCCAGACGATCCGCCCGCGATAGAGGGGGTTGTGCAGGATGCCGACGAACTTCTTCGGGTCGCCGCGGATGGTGGATGCGTTCCACTCGCCCCCGCGAGGGCCTGGCACGAGGTCCTGGTTGAGGCCGGTCGCGATCTGGATAGCCGACCGGCCTGCGGCGAACTCCGTGTAGACCCGGCGCACCACCCCGGCCTGGCGCTCGTCCACCTCGAAGACGCCCCGCACGACCTCGCCCCGGCCGTCGACGCGGTCGACGCGGCGGTAGCCGTACGCCTTCCCGCCCGCGATGCGCCCGGCGAGCACCGCCGCCTGCATGCCCCTGAGCGTTTTCTTCTGGAGGTTCGAGAGGAACATGGAGCCCAGCAGGCCCGCCACCGCGAGCTTGACCTCGTCGATCTCGCCCTCGGTGGAGGTGACGAGGCGCACCCGGTCGAACCTGAGCTTCTTGCCGATCCAGCTGATGTCCTCGCCGTCCCGCGCGATGCGGTCCAGCGCCTCGCAGACGACCACGTCGATGCGGCCCTCCCTGACGTCCCGGAGCAGGCGCATGAGGCCAGGTCGGTCCCGTCGGTAGCCGGAGACCTCCGGGTCTGTGTAGGTGCCGACGACGGTTCCGCCGAGCCGCGCGACGAGCGCCTCGCGCGCCGCCGCCTGGTCGGCGCTCGACGTCGGGTTCTGCTTGTCCGTGCTGTGCCGCGCGTAGATCGCGGTTCTGATCTCGGGCATTCGGCCTCCGCCTTCGATCCTAGACCGCGTCGCGCGCGGCGCGCAACGCCGCGACGTGTTCGGCCGCCGCATGGCACGCCGCCGCCGAAGCGGAAGGTCCAGTGGCGGTCCTGATCCGAGGTCTGCGGGCCGTGCCTGGTCGCCATGCGGAAACGTCCTTCGGTTAGGTCGCGCGTCTCGCGGCGTGGGAGGGCCAGGAGCCGCACGATGGTTGCCTAGCATTACAGTTGCGTATTTGACCGGATGTGCGCCCGTTGTGCGGCGGCCTGATGTGCACGTCGCCAGCATGACCACGCGATAACGTGTCTGGGTTCGATACGACGCTGAGCCAGTCTGACAACGATGCGGCGGATTTCCTGGACGGACCAGCGGATCAGGTCGGTAATCTCGTCCGGGCTCTTTTTGGGGGCGTCGCATTGGCGCGGGTGCGGATCGCCGCCAGCATCGCGAAGGCGAGCATGACGAGCGAAACGTGCCGGTGCCAGCCATGCCAG
>SXGT01475795.1_pt1 | contig 22404 bp, 14 predicted proteins | sample 3176221 | NCBI WGS metagenome assembly SXGT01 (sample SAMN11356862, study PRJNA531348) | freshwater metagenome | isolation source: freshwater sample F1-120 | place: China: Fuxian Lake, Yuxi | collected 2017-12-25
ACCCGCCTCCGGGGTCGCGTCCACGGCGGCGTCGCTGCTCGACGCGTCGGGGGTGGCGCGCGCGTCGGGGCCCGCGTCGGCGGCCGGGGCGTCGGGGACGGCGCGGGGTGCGTCGGGAGGGAGCGCGACATCGACGCTTTGCGCGTCCGGCGGAGCGGAGGCGTCCGCGTCGCCGACGCTGACGGAGCTGCCGCAGGCGCTCGCCGCCGCGCTCGCGAGCCCCAGGATCGTAACCCCAAACCACCGTGCGCGCCGCGCGTGTCGCATGCCCAACATGCCTAAGGGTGACCCAGAATCCGGCGGCCACCAACAGAAACCGGAGGGCGCTGGCGGCGTCTGTGCCTTCGCCACGTCGTCATACGGTCAGGCACGACCCCTGGAACTCTCTGAAGAGCTTGAGACTGCCAAGGGTTCTTGATGGACTTATCGAGGTACGCGTGCGTCGCTAAACCCCGCGATGGCCTCGTCGGTTTGGCCCCTCGCCCGCCCCTGGGAGAGGGGCACGCGGGCCCAGGGACGCACAGTGGCGGGGAGAGGGGACGCGGCCTCCTCGGGCTCTTGAAAGCCGCCTCGCCCCCGAGAACGAGGCCCCAAGCCTCAGGGCGAGTCGAGGTGCGCTGGAACGCCGACCGTCGACTTGAGTTTGACGAGCCGGTGCCACAGGCAGACGATGGCAGCATCGATGGACCGCTCGGCTCACCTGCAGCAACCGTGGCGCGTTCACGCGCTGGCGTACGATTTCGAACTCCAGGATGTGTGGGACTTCGGCATCGTCTCCCCCGCCGGGGACCCCGGGGGATCATCGAGGGAGGGCGCCGGGCTGTCCACCTTCATCGCGGTGCTGGATGAAGTCATGCGCGAGGCCATGAACAGCCTCGGGCCTACCGGCTTGTTGTTCCGGCTACGTGGTCTGCTCGGACGCGCCTTTCACTGGGACGACGAGGCGCGGAACAAGGCAGTTCCAGCGCACGAGAGCCTGCGCCACCGCCTGGCCGAGGCCGAGCGGCTCGAGCAGCCGTGGACACAGGGCGACGACGTGGAGATCCGGCCCGTGGATTTCGGCGGGTTCCAGCTGGTTTACAGGCGTGGAGACGAGGCGCTCTACGAGCTGTCGAACGCCACGGTCCACGCGTTGATGCACCTGGGCTGGACCCCGCACGATGGCGGGTTCGCCCCACGCATGGCGGTGTACGCCAAGAAGAAAGGGCTCCTCGGCCACGTCTATATGGCCCTCATCAAGCCGTTCCGGTACGCCATTGTCTATCCTGCGATGCAGCGCGCGGTCCGCCGCGCATGGCAAGCGCGCTCGTCCGCGAAGCCATGAGACGAGGGAGTAGCGCGCCCAGACCGTAAGCGAATCAGGGGACTTTCTCGGCGGCGTCATGGTCGACGCGGCGAGAGCCACGGCGCACGACACACCAAACATCATCTTCGAGAGCGCGTCGACATCGATGGTGTACCCACTCGCCTTCTTCTGCGAAACTCTCGAGCTGAAGCCGAGTCGATGAAGATATTCATGTGCGGTGGTCTGCCCGTGGTCAACTCCCAAGACCGATGAGCAGAAGTGCGAGAAGGACGCAAGCGAAACGACCTGATTCGAGTCATTTTGAGAGAGAACCCATCCTGCCGCAATTTCACACTGCTCGGAGTCCAGGAGAGCTCCAGGCCCACGGGCCTTCTCCGTCGCAAGGACGTGGCCGGTCGCACGTTGGGACGCACCCACCGATCCAACGACGCCTTGGAAACCGGAAGCTGGGCTTCGGAAAGAATCTCGCGGAAGACGGTGCGAGAAATTCCACGAGTCCGAAGCGGGCCAACCAGGCGCGCGATGAGTTCACGCTGGCTCGCGGTCAACTCGGTCGACGGATATCTTCAGCTTCGGTACCAGACGTGCGTGCCGGTGACGTAGAGCGGAGGCCGAACGGGGTCCGCCGTCATGCTGACCCGCGTGCGCGCTGGTAATCGCGATCTCCGGTCGGCGTCGAGGGGCCCGCTCACGGCGTCAGGTGTTCGTGCGAAGGTGCCAGGCCACGGTCATTTCGGCGACGAGCAGGCCCGCCCCGTCTTCGAGCGACACCGCCACGTCGAGCAGGGCCTTGCCCTCGCGGCCCAGGCGCTCCAGGACGGCCTCCACGGGCTCGGTGACCCTGGCTGTGGCGGTGATGGGGCCGCGCGCCGGCTTCTTGTAGGCGATGGTGGCCGATTTCGCGAGCGGGGTCACCGTGGCGAGGCGCTCGCCCAAGGCCCCGAGCACGCACGCCCCCGAGGCGGCCTCGCCCACGGTGAAGAGCGCCCCGGCGTGCTGGGTGCCCACGTGGTTCTTCAGCTCTTCGCGCTCGGGGAGCTGGCACACGCCGCGCTCGGCCGCCACCTCCAGCACCTCGACACCGAGGTGGCGGTTGAGCGGGAGGGCGGCCAGGATGTCCTTCGCGACGTTCGGGTTCATGGGGCTTCGCCTCCGGTGTGGGTTCTTGGGCGCGAGGGTGCGGCGGGCCGCCCATGGCGGCAGGATGGGGCGCTGGGCGTCGTAGCGGTGGGTGACCACCTCGAAGAGCAGATCGGCGTAACGGCTGCTGTGGATATCTTTATTCCATTCAATAGAATGGCAGAATGAGAATCACGATGAAGAGCAAAGGAGAGTCGAGAGAAAGAATAAATAGAGTAGAGAACTATAGAGCCCGGGAACAGCTTAGAGGCACACCCGAATGCAATCCCGGCAGTTCGGGCAGCTCGCGCCGCAGCCGCAGGTCTCGGGGGCCGTGCACTTCTCTCCGACGTCGCACGGCGCCGCGCAGAGCGGCCTCGACCCCTGGTAAACGCAGCGCTTTCCGCTCTGGCACTGCACCTGCGCGCACGGGTTCGCCGCGCCGGGCGCGCACGCGCTCGTGCACGCCTCCGCGGACGTGAAATTGTTGGCGTTCCCGCCGCACCCTCCGTAGATGAAGAACTCGCACTTGCCCGTAGCCGGGTTGAACCCATAGCGGGGGATGGCCGCGTCGCACGGGCCCACGACGATCGGCAGCAAACAGATGGATCCCCCGCCGTCGGGAGCTCCACTCTCGGGCGGCCCCGACTCCGGGCTCCCCGCCTCGCCCCCCGACGCGCCATCGAGCTCCGGGACGCGAGCGTCCGGCGTGGGCGTGGGCGTGGGCGCGTCGGGTCCCGCGTCGTTCGTGGCCTGCTCTTCGATTCGACACCCGACGGCGCCAAGGCCCACGAGCGCCACAAGCAAGGCGTTCCATGGCGTCTTCATTTTCGGATTGTCCACGCACGAGCCCCACCGGTCAACCCGCGAGCTCGGGAACAGGCTCGGCGCCCGGGTGAGCGCGAGCCCAGTGGGCATCAGAGGAGAAGCCGCGCGGACGACCTCATGGCTTTGGGCCACACAGGGGCCTCAGGGCCGTGCGCTCGGCGAGGGGGATGGTCGTGACGGGGTAGGCCGGAGTCTGGTTGCGGTCGAAGTACGGGTGCGGCCATGCCTTTCCCGCAAGCTTCCAGCCGAGGATGATGCGGACCGAGCGCGCGAGGAGACCGAGCTTCAGGCCCGTGGAGCCCGCGGGTGGCGCTCCGATCGCGAACTTGCCGTGGAGGGTGTCCGCCTTGCCGAAGAGCTCGTCGCGTCGCGCCGCGTCCCCCACGACGAAGAGCCCGATGGGGATCCCCACGAAGGGGAGCGACGGGAGCACGGTGTTGCCCAAGGGCGTCTTGCAGCAGCTCGAATGCCAGCGATAGACCCCCTTCGGCGAGAGGCGCAGCGCCGCGATGCGCTCGGTTCCGCGATCGAAGGTGAGCGACGAGGGCGCGACCTGCACGATGTCCGTCCCGCCGTGGGCGTCAAGGAGGTCGGCCCGGCCGAGGTGATGCATGAAGGCCTGGCAGTCATCGCAGTAGCAGATGACGCGGTTGACCGTGGCAGGCGACACGCCTCTCGCCTGTCCATGAACTTCCCCGCAGCGACAGCGTAGCTCCACGTCCTGGTTCATGCTGCTCATCGTCGTCAAGCTTCCCTACGTAGCACGTCCCTCATGCCGCGGTTCCACATACGCTACGCGTGTTCGGCGCCTACGCGGAGCGTGTCGAGTTCTGAGGGCCGCGCGGGCATCCTGTGCTACAAGGCCGACGCGGAGGGCACGACATGGGTACAACCCCGCTACCGCCTCTCTACGCGCGCTGGATGCTGGAGTGCCTCGGCGGAGAGCTGCCATCCGAAGATAGGGCGACCTGCCTCGACTGCGCGATGTGCGGAGACGCCGCCGAGCGAGACGGCACCACGGCCGACCTGCGCTTCAACCCGAGCACCAAGTGCTGCACGTACCACCCGACGCTGCCGAATTTCGCCGTTGGCGCGCTCCTCGACGACGAGACTCCGGGGCTCACCGGGCGCCCCGTGGTGGCGGCTCGGATACGAGAGCGCCTCGGCGCGACGCCGCTCGGCCTCTTCGCCAGCCCCACGTTCGAGCGGCGCTTCGCGGAGGTCGGGGCCCTCGGCGCCGACGTCTCCGGCTGGGGCCGCGATCCCGGCATGCTCTGCCCGTACTACGACGCGGGAGACGGCGGCCTCTGCGGCGTGTGGCTCCATCGCAACGGAGAGTGCTCCACGTGGTTCTGCAAGCACCGAGACGGGGCGCTCGGGAAGCGCTTCTGGGTGGCGATGAGCGCCCTCTTGACGGCGGCGGACCGTGCGCTCGTGCGCTGGTGCGTCCAGGAGCTCATGCCAGATCCGAGGGCGCTCGGCGAGCTCTACGACGCCGAGGCGCCGCGCCCGAGTAACGAGCGAGGGCCCGAGGGCGGGGTGGACGACGACGGTCGCCTCGACCCGCGCCTCCATCGACGCCTATGGGGGCCGTGGGACGGGCGCGAAGAGGAGTTTTACCGGGCCTGCGCCGCGCGCGTCGCGCCGCTCGACTGGCGAGGCGTGCTGGCGCTCGGAGGCCGCCCGCTCGCGGCGCTCGAGGAGCGCATGAAGGCCTCGAGGCCCGAGCCCCTCGCGTCGTCCAAGGTCCTCTGCCGCGGCCAGTTCGCCGTCCTCCCGCTCAGCCCGACGCGCCTGCGCCTCCGCACGGCGGAGGCCTCGTACGAGCCGCTCGATCTCCCCGTCGAGCTCGTGCGCGCGCTCGGCGCGTTCGACGGGAGACCGACCGACGAGGTGCTCGCCGACCTCGAAAAGGACGGCCTCGAGGTGCGCGCAGACACCGTGCAGGCCATGCGTCGCCGCGGCATCCTCGTCCCGCCGGACGGGCTCGATCTGCCCCCGAACGCGCGCGGGGACGGTCCGCTCGCGCCGGACGACGTCCTTCGGTTCTTTCGGGGCTACCGCGCGGCCGAGCCGTCGCTGAAGGAGTCCGTTGGCAAGGGGGGCGCGACGACGCTCACGCTGTCGTGCGGCGGTCCCAGCGCTTCATTCTCCGATCCGGGCAGCTTCGCCTTCGTGCGCGCTCTCCACCGTCATGGCCTCGGCTTTCGCGCGGGCGAGGCCGCGGCGTGGATCGGGGGAGGTCCGGGGAGCTGGGAGGCGGTCCGTGGCGTGCTCGAGGGGCTCCTCGCGGGCGAGCTCCTCCAGCGCGACCCACGGCCGGCGCCGCTGCCCTAAACAGTCAACCTCACCCCCGGCGTATCAAGGCGCTTGTGCCGATTCCCCCTCTCCCACGCCCCTGTTGCAAATACCGTGGCGCGGTAGAGGGGGCTCACTGTGCCCTCCACCCCTCCAGGCAAGCCAAAAGGACCATGACTCGCCAAGACCCCGGTCAAATCGGGACCCCTCTACCGCGCCACGACTTCCCTGAGTCCGGATTTCGTACCCTCCTGACCGCTTCGTCTTGGTGAACCCGTTGCGTGAGCTATTTGCCAGTCTATTGCCAGTCTATTGCCAGTCTAGGGGCGTGTGCTTCCAGAAAGAAAACGATCGAGCATGAGCGGGTTGAGCGCGCGGTCCATGAGGAAGTGCTGTGCAACGAAGGAGCTCCGTCTCGGGGCGAGGCCGGCGCCCAGCACGAGGATCGGGGCGCCAACCCGCGCCGCCAGGAGGCCCCACGTTCGCCTCGCTCGACCGATTCCCCGCCGGCGCGGGCGAGCCGCCGACTTGACGCAAGCCTCGTGACGCACTCCGGCATTCACGTGGGGAGGCCTTTGTCGTAGTCGGTCGCACCTCGTTCACCGTAGGATCCCGAGCGTGCGGGGTAGGGTGTGCCTAGCTCTGGGTGTTGCGGTGCTCCTCTGCGGGGAGCTCGCCCACGCCGATGTACCGAAGCCGGCCGAACCCGGGAAGACCGCGATCGCCCCGAGCCCGGCTGACGAGGAGCCGCCGCCGCGCGACTACTTCCTGAACCCCCCCAAGCGCGGGACGTGGGCCACGTTCGACGCCTACACCGTGGGCGTGCAGGCGAACCTCGAGCACCGGCACGTGTTCGAGCGCGAGGACTACGCGGCCGTCATCCCCCGTCTCGGCACCGTCGCGAGCTTGGGCTTCGGCGAGGTCGGCGCGCACCTCGACACACGCTTTCTCTTCTTCAACTTCGGCGCGAGCTTCGGGGGCCGCCGCGTGTGGCGCACCTACGCCTTCCCGGACGGCGTCGAGGGGACGCGCCAGGCGCGCCTCGACATCGACAAGGACAAGGCGTTCACCACCGAGAACTGGCTCTTCGGCGAGTGGCGCGTGCGCATGGTGCTCCCCGTGCACGAGAACGTGTTCGTCGCCGCGGCCGCGACGGTGCGCTACGAAGACTGCCCCGACAACTCGTTCGACTGGTTTCACACCACCATGCACGACGGCGGGCTCCTCGTGCGCTACGACGCGAGCGTGCTCTTCCGTCACCCGAGGCTGGGTGCGATCGGTCCCACCTTCCGCGTCCTGCAGCTCCCTCGCCGCGGGGGACGGGAAAGCGAGCTCGCCGTGGGGTTCACCGCGGGCCGTCGCCTCGGCATCGTGAACAACGATCTCTTGCTCTTCAACGTGCTCACGCGTCCGGGCGATCCGAACTTCGGCGTCCACATCCTCCGACTGCCGATCTTCGTGCTGCTCGCCTACCGCGTCTCGTTCGAGCTATGACCGCGAATCGGGCGCTGGCCGCGGTTCGTCGCCCGGCCGCCGCCCGGTCCATCCGGCGCCGCTACTCCTTGCTCGACCACTCCCAGAACACGGCCGGACCCCCTCCGGCCCTGGTTCCGCCGAGCAATCCCACGCCCGAGACGACCTGCGGCGTATTGGAGAAGAGGTAATCGAGCTCGACCTCGCCGTCGCTCTGTCCGATCACGGGCGAGCGCGAGGTGACCCTGAGGCGCCTCGTGCCGTCGAGGGAGTAGCGCTCGGCCTCGAGCGACTGAAAGCGTCCGTAGGTCTTGCCCTGGTTCGGCTCGGCCTGCGTGCTCATGCGGTTCAAGAACGCGAGGTGCGGCAGGTTCGCGGCCATGTAGGCGGTGAGGCGAATCTCGCGGGTCTGCGGGAGCTGGGCGGTCTGGCTCGCCGGCGCTTCGGGCGACGAGAGCACGCGCACGCGGCCGCCGTTGTTCAGGGCGAGGGCCTCGAAGAGCCCGTCGGCGGCGCCCGAGAAGGTGATCTTCTGCCTGCCGAACGGCCCCGTCATGTGCGCGTAGAGCAACGAGTTGTCGAGCGTCGCGAAGTCGCGCATGGCGGCGGGGTGGGGCGCGCGCTTGAAGTGGAGGTTCAAGAACGGACCGTCGTTCGTCATGAGCACCTCGCCATGGTCGAGGTCGTGCGTGACGCCGCCCACGAGGAGCGACCCCCTCTCGCACACGAGCTTGCCGGAGAGCGTGCGACCCGCCGTAGTGCGCACGAACACCACCTCGCCCCTGGCGAAAAGGTCGAGCGGCTTCAGTTTCACGTGGACGGTGTTCGGGATCGCGACGTGCACCTCGAGGGTCTTCTCGGGCGGGCCGGCCCCGGTGGCCTTGGGCTTCGGCTCTTCCGAACCTTGGCGCGCGAGCTTGCCGATCGAAGCTCCGGCGCCGAGCTCGATCACGTCGCCGAGCGAGAGCGCCTCTTGGGCATGGGCGCGCGCGAACCTGTCCGGGTTCGAGAGCTCGAGCGTGTCGACCGTCACGTCGACGCGCTTCACCGTGGAGGCAAGGTCGGCGTGTATCGCGAGCTTGCCCGTCAGCGACGCGCGGGGGGCGTCGGGCTTGCCGAAATTTCCGCCGAAGACGAGCATGTCGCGCGCGTCGACGTAGAGCTCCGCGGTGCGCGTGGGGATGGCGAAGCGCCCACGCGCCGAGAGCACGCGATCGGCCTTTTCGCGGTCGTGTTCGTGGACCTCGAGCTTCTCGATCGCGAGCCCGTCGCCCTGGCCCCGCAACACGACCGTCACGCCGTCGAGGGTGCGGCTCGAGCCGGGCACGTGGAAGTGCGTCTCGTCGATCACGAGAGCGCCCTCGACGGTGAGCTTCTCGAGCTTGCGCGCCGCGCCTTTCACGTAGACTACCAGGTTGGCTGTGAGGTCGGAGGTGAGCTGCCCGTCGACCTCCCAGGGCACGAGAGCGGCCACGTGGGGCAGCACGTCGACGAGCCTCTGCCTAGGCGACGTGATCGCGAGCGACAAAGGCACGAGCCCCTCGCCCTTCTTGGCGTCGAGGTAGGCGCGCGGCGAGGCCTTCGCCGTCACGGTCACCCCGTGGCCGAAGCCGACGCTGGCGCGGAGCTCATCGAGGGTCCCCTTGGCGTCGACGTCGATCGGCGCGGGCCTTCCCGAGAGCGTGCGCAGGCCCTCGCCCTCGAGGTGCGCGGCGAAGGTCGGGCTCTTCACGCGGCCCTGCACGGCGACCGTACCGAGCAGCGTTCCCTCGGGCGCGAGAGGGCTGAGCGTCGTGAGCTTGGTCTTCGCGATCTCGAGCTTCACGTCGACGGCGGGATCGCCGAGCTCGCCCTTGCGGGAGAGCAGATCCTTGCCGGCGATGGCCACCTCGGCTCGCCCCGTCACGAGCGTCTCGCCTTGCAGCGCCGTGGCGAGCGTCGCCGTGGTGTGGCTCGGGTCGAGGTGCGCCTCGAGCTTCGCGTCGAGGCCGCGGACAGGCCCCCTCGAGAGCCCCACGAGGCCGATGGTCACGTCGGCCGTGACGTCGCGGCGGTTGCCCTTGGCGTGCACGACGACGCCCGCCTTCCCGGCGAGCCCCTCTCTCGTCTCTGGCGGGAGCGGCAGCGACGCGAGGTCGGTCTCCGGCACGGTCACGTCGACGGTCCAGTCTATTCCGGCGGTCCTTGCGGCGGTGAGCGGGCCGGCGAGCTCGGCGCTGGCTTGCACCACGATCGGCGCGAGGCCCTCGGCGAGCGTGAGGTCCGCTCTGGCGGTTACCGTGGCGCCCTTCGTCGAGGGCTCGGTGTGAAGCACCACGACGGCCTTCTGGGTCTTGGGCGCGAACGCAGGCACGAGCGCCCCGTCGGCCTCGACGCGGACATCGCCCACGGGGCGTGAGAGCGTCCCCGAGATCTTGGCGTGTACCTCGGCCGACGCGGAGGGCAGCCTCTTCGCCACCTCGGGTGAGAGCAGCGGCGCGAAGTCGGAAAGTGGACGCTTGGGAATGTCGATGCGCACGTCGAGCGGCGCGTCGGGCGAGAGGGTCCTGTTCGCGAGGTGCCCGCGGGCCCTTGTGTCGAGGAGCTTCTGGCCGCCGCGGTCGACGAGCGTCACGTTCGCGTCGAGCGCGCCGGCGCGGCTCGTGCCCGCGATGGAGAGCGTGCCCGCGCCGTCCCCGAGGGCCGCCTCGACCTGGAAATCCGCGTCGGGCGCCTGCGCGCTGCCCGTCACGCGGACCTTGCCGGACACGGTGCCCGAGACGGGGAGCGGCTTGCCGCGCAGCTTGCCCACGGTGCCGAGAGAGACGCCGGCGAGCGTGAGCGTCGTGTCGACGCTGTCGGCGCGGAAGCGCTTCTCCCCTTTCGCCGGATCGCCCGCGATGAGGTCGACGCGGCCTTCGGCGTGCACCGCTCCACCCAACGCGGCGAGGGTCGCGTCGTCGATGTGCACGACGAGGCCCTTGTCGAGCGCGCCGTCGACGCGGAGCTTGAGTGGGCGCACGATCGCCAGCGAGCCGACGAGCGGCGAGGGTGGGCCGGCGATGCCTGCATCATGCAATATACGGAGCGTCTGCCCGACCGACCCACGGGTCGACCGGTTGGCGCCGAGGGTCTTCGTCTCGGGGGTGTAGCGCACGTCGCCGCGGAGCTCCTGGCCCACGGCGTCGAGCTCCAGCGACTCGACGGTGACGACGCCCGCCTGGTAGCGTCCCTTCGCGTCGAGGCGCTCGATCGGCACCTTCTTCACCACGGTCTTGTCGAGGTGCACCGCGAACGTGGCGTCGGGCCGGCCGCTGGCGTCTCTCCTGGCCGTCCCGGTCACCACGAGGCCACCTACGGTTGCCTCGGGCACCGTGTCGATGGCGATGATCCGCTTTAGGTCGAGGCCCTTCGAGGTGAGCGTCAGGCCGAGCGATTTGTTCGCCGCGTCGAGCGTGCCCTTCGCCTCGAGCGCCCCTCCGGCCGTCGTGAGGGTGAGGCCGAGCGCGAGCTTCTCGGGTGGGCCCTCCACGCGCGCGTCGATCGTCACGTCGCTCGCGAGGATCTTCTTGCCCGCGAGCACATTGGCCTGCTCGGCGCCGATCGTGAGCTTCGCGATGTCGGCGAGCTGTCTTCCAGAGAGCTCGCCCTCGGGCGTACGGCGCACCTCGAGCTTCGCCACAGCCATCGAAATGGCAGCAATTTCTAGGGCCTCGGTGGCCAGCGTGAGCTCGCCCGGCTTCAGCCCGAGGTTCACAGGGGGCAACGCGAGCGCGAGGGGGTAGGGCGCCTGGCCCTCGCGGTCGACGACGAGGCTCGCCTTCGAGGGGCCGAGCGTCACGGGGCCCTCGCCGCCGACGAGGCGGACCTGGGCCTTGGTCGAGAGCTTGTCGACCGCGACCTTCGTGCCGGGCTTCTCGTAGCTGACCGCCTCTGCGTCGAGCGCGAGCGCCACGTCGAAGGTCCTCTCTTCGGGCTTCACGTCGGCGTGCCCCGCGAGCCCCACGCCCGTGACCTCGAGCTTCGTGCCGTCGGGCTTCGTGAGCGCCACGCGCACCCCCGAGACGTCGATCTTCTCGAGGACGAGGTGCTTGACGGGCTTCTTCTGCACGAACACCCCGGTGAGGTTCGTCGTGCCGTCGCCCTTCCCGCGGAGGTCGACCTTCACGCCTTTGATGCCGAGCGTCTCGAGGGTGGGGGCGCCTCCGAACGTCTTCTTCAGGGAGAGATCGATGAAGATCGAGTCGATCGTGATGGCGTCCTTCTGGTCGTTCCCGACGATGATCACCTTCTCGATGCGGATGCCCTTCGCGAGCGAGAACGTGAGACCGCCCACCGTGGCCTTGGTCGACACACGCTCGCCGAGCACCTTCTCGACACGCGCGCGGAGCACGGCCTCACCCGGCGGGGTGTGCACGAACCCCACGAGCAGCACGGGGGTCGCCACGACCGCGCCAAGGGCCCGAAGCGCGAGCTTGCGTGCGCGACGCGCGGGCTTCCTGGTCTGGGGCGCATCCCCCACGTTCGAGTTCATTCTAGAAGGCCTCCCCGATGCGCGCGAACACGAGCAACCCACGCTCGGCGAGCTTGCCGGCCTCGACGAAACGGTAGCTCACGTCGACCGAGAGCGGAAGGTACCAGAGCCTGAGGCGTGGCCCGAGGCCCGCCGCCACGGCGAGGCCGTCCGCGAACGGGTTTGCCCGTACGCCGGCGCCGCCCGCGTCGACGAAGATGGTGAAGCCCGCAGGCTTGAGCGGCGGAAGATAACGAAGCTCGAGGGAGGCCTCGGCGAGCGAGAGGCCTCCGACGACCTCGTCGCGGCACACCGGCGGATCGTTCGGCTGGGCGCCCGGAACACAGGTCCGCGCGAGCGGCGAGAGGCGGTCGCGGCCGAAGCCACGCATGCCAAACGCGCCTCCGCCGAAGAGGCGCGGGCCGAGCGGCACGCCCTCGCTCCCGTAGCCCGTGACCCAACCCGCCGATGCGCGCCCCGCGAGCGAGAACGAGCTCGAGAGGGGCACGAAACCTCGTGCTTCGGGTGCAATCTGCAGGTAAGTGCCCGCGTTCGCGCCCGGCACCGGGCTCGCCGCGGCACGAAGCGCCATCAGGTGACCTCGGGTGGGCTCGACCGGGTCGTTCCGCTCGTCCCACACGAGGGCCCCCGAGATCTCGGCGCCGATGTACGTGTTCTTCGTCGCGAGCGCGAGGCGTGCCCGCTCGTCGGCCGAGAACGGGCCGAAGTCGATCTGCCCGGCGGCGCGGAACATGGCGTCTACGTCGACGAAGAGGCCCTTCGCGATCGTGGTGCGGAGGCCCGGCCCGGCGGTGAATTCTCGCAGGTGGAAGCCCGGGTAGAGCTTGTCTTTGTAGGCCACCGACATGCGTCCGTCGCCCGTGCGCCCCACGAGGCCGGGCCTCGTGTAGCGGAGGAGCGCGTCGCCGTAGAGGCCTGTGGGTTGCTCGGTCTCGTCGCGGTACAGGAACCCGAAGCCGACGCGCCCTCGCACGGTGAGGTGGTGCTGCGAGCCCAACGCGTTGCGCAGCTCCACGCCCGCGCCCGCCGTGAGGTCGATGCGCGTCGGATCGAGCTCGGCCGTGCCGCGGAGCCTCACGCGTGCTTTCGGGGCCTCGTCCACGTGCACCACGAGGTCGACCGTCTCGGGCACGTCGCGCTTCGTGAGGTGGCCGTCCGCGTCGATGCGGTCGTCCGGGATGATGCCGCCCGAGTCGGGGACGTCGCCGAGGAACTGCTCGACGTCGGCGCTCGTCGACACGACGACCTGCGTGAAGGCCCCGGTGTCGAGGAGGTCGCTCTCGGCGCGCTCCCTCGCCGTGAGCGAGAAGGGATCGCCCGCGCGCAGGCCGAGCCGTTCGCGCATGTCGGCCTCGTCGACCTTCTTGTGGCCTTCGATCGTGACCTTGCCCACCTTGGTTCGTGGGCCTGGGTCGCAGAGGTAAACGACGTGGACCTTTTTTTCGACGCGATCGAGGTACGTGCGCACGTACACCTTCGCGTGCCCGAAGCCCTCGCGCTGGAGCGACTGGGCCATGTCGTAGCGCGCGAGGCGAAGCGCCTCGAGGTCGTACGGGCCGCCGGGCGTGGCCTTGACGTACCCCTCGAGAGACGACCCGGCCGGGACGTCGCGGAACCCCAGGTCGGCGAGCGTGTACGGCTTGCCTGCATCGTACACAAAGGCAAGCGTCGCCTTCTTTCGGGTCTCGTCGAGGCGCACGGCGGGCTCGTCGACGACCGCGTCGAAGTACCCCAGCGTGGCGAGGTAGGTCTGGACGCGCCGCCGGTCCTCCGCCACACGGAACGCGTTGTACTTTCGCGGCGTGAAGAGCGCCGACTGCACGCGCGAGCCGAGCTTGCCCACGAGGGGCCCGGTGTCGACTTCTGCCGTGCCGGGCTTCGGGTCGATGGTCACGCGGGTGAAGGCAATGTCGGTGTCGCCCGGCACCTTCTCGGCCGGCGTCTGCGCGCAGCCGAGCGTGAGTGGGACGAAGGACGCCGCAACGAGCCAGAGGGCCCACGTTGGCCCACGACGGGCGCGCCGATCTTCGTGCGGGACAACCACCAGGCCCGCATGATCCATCGAAACCGCCCGCGCCCGAAGACGATTCGTGCGCGTCGGTGAGGAACGCCGTGCCCCGAGGATGGGGCGGACGCCGTGCCCCGAGGATGGGGCGGAAATGGGGGTATCCCGAGCATCGTGAGATCTGGGAGTGGTTGATAGCGAAGGATGATCCCCGAACAACGACCTTTCATCTCCTCACGGCCATTCCCTTTCGTGAGGTCCCCGTAACAAGACCCTCACCTGCATGGATCGGGTGGCTGGACGGGTGGCGGGGCCACCCTGGTAGGCGGCTTGAGGGCTGTGGCCGTGAAGCCTATGCCTATCGAGATGGCGTCGCACTCCTTGGTAGGATCGCCGTTGGTCCCGTCACTCATGATATCGGACGCCTGGGCGAACTGAGCGGTGACCTGGGCGGCCGTGCTCGCCGAGCAGAGCGTGGTGCTGATGTAACCCGCCATCTTCAGGAACTCGCTGTTGAAGCGCGCGGTGTTGACGACGCCTGCGATCGTGCCGCCGGTCGCTTCGACGCCGTTGACAGGCTTCTGAAAGCTGAGGATCGCCTTGTCGATCGGGACCACGATCTCCGCGTCGCCCAGGGGGAGCCTCAAGCTGAAGCTCGTGCCGGCAACGCCCTGGAACAGGCCCAGCTTCACGGAGGCGTCGTTGAACTGCGTCTTGGAGCCGCCCGCCAGCGTGCCGTCGGCGAGCGTGCCCGGGAGGACCGGCCACTCGTCCGTCCCGTCCCAGCGGGGGGGTGAGGTGAGCTTCGCCCCCTCGAAGAGCTGGCCCTTGAGCCCGGTGGTGCTCTGAGTCGCGTCGCCGTCGAGGCCCGATACATGGATGATATGGGTGAAGGTTCCCACCTTGATGGTGTCGTTGGCCAGCTTGGAGAGGTCCGGCGCCGCGGTCGTCAATATGGGGATGATGTTGGCGCCGAACGAGTTGTCGATGCCATCGTCGCCGTCCTGCTTCACCTTCGAGGGCGCGCCTGGCTTGAGCCTGCAGTGATCCGTGGACGTGCTGACCGACGTCTTTCCGTCGATGTCGCGGCCGTACTTCTTCCAGGCGGTCGGGCTGGGAGCTCCCGAGCGATCCGTGTCGCCCAGGCTCAGCGTGTGGATCGCGAAGAACCTGGAGTCGTTCCACGTCGGTGGCACGACAGCCCGGTCCGGGGCGGCTTCGAGGGAGCTGTCCGGCGGGGGCAGCGTGGCGTCCGGCGGGGGCAGCGCGGCGTCCGGCTCCCCCTTCTTGACCTCGTTGCTCGAGCCGCAACTCGCCATCCAGGCCGCTCCCACCAGCCAGAGGCCACACACGAACGTTCGCTTCATGGTTTGGCCCTCCAGGAGGCCGCAATCGAAAATTGGAGCTCGCAGCACGATCCTGGAGACAATATGGGGGCTTCGCCGCGCCGTCGAGCGCGGGCATGCCGAGGGCGTCTTCTTCGCGATGGCCACCACCGTGGAGCACCGCACGGACGCGCGGGTCCAGCTCGAGATGCTACCACTCCTGCGAGAGGTCGAGGCTGTCACGTGAGCTCGCCCAGGGTTGCTGGGTAGGTCCATGTCGTTTGTTTCTCACTTTGTCGCCCCATTCTCTCGAGGGCCGCTCGTTCCCTGGCTGGCATCACCACGTTTCGGTCGTCCTGTGCTGCTACGTGTCGAGCCGCGACGTGCGCAGGCTCCGGGGCCGAGGGCGTGGAGCCACGGGTCTTGACGAAAACCCCCATCGATTCGCTTTACGGTCCCTGGTACTCTCGGCGCTCATGTCCCGCGCTCTCGCCTTGGTCGTCCTCTGCGCCCTCGCCGGCTGCAGCAAGTCCGAAGCCACGCCGTCCCCGACGTCCGGCGCGCCCGAAAGGCCCGTGGCCACGACCTCCAAGCTGGCCCCGGTGGACCCGCCCGACGCCGTCGCCAAGCGGTACCTCGAGCTGGGCGCGGCCGGCGATCTGTCCAAGATCAAGGAGCTCGTCGATCCCAAGTGCGTCTCCACCAAGATCGGTGACGTGGACGCCGTCAAGATGCTGGGCGCGCGTATGACCCTCACCGAGACCTCGACGACGCTCGAGTCTCCACCGGGGGAGACTGCCAATGTCAAGTACACGGTCAAGGGCTCGATCGACGCGAAAGAGAGCCAGACCGAGACCGATATCCTGGGAAAGAAGGCGACGATCAAGGTGGGATCGATATCCATGAAGGGAGTGACGCAGTCGGGGACGCTCGATCTGGTCAAGATCGACGGACGCTGGGTCGTGACCTGCCGTTGAGCCGGCGCTCTTGATGAGGCTATCCCCGCCTCGCCTCCTCCCCGTGATTTTCGAGCCTCACGTACCCGACTCCCGGGCCTCACCGTCGCCCATGACGAGGCGGTCGCCAGACCGTCCACGTTCCGCCTGTTCGAGGGGCGCTAAAAGGGGGCGTATACGAAGGGGGCCACGTACGAGAGGCCTCCGGTGAGCACGAGCAGCGTCGCGGCGGCGAGCAGGACGAGCAGGAGGGGCGCCAGGAAGAAGCGCTGCCTGTGGCAGAAGTGGGCCACCAGGCCGCGCCCTGCGCCTCGGCGAGGACAGCGACGAGGGGCGAGCAGGGAGGCCAGCTTCACATGCACAGAGAGACCCCATCGTCCGTGGGAGTGCAGGTGCCCACGGCGCAGCTCACCGAGCGCCCGCAGGTGGGAAAGCAGCGGTTGTGGCTGCCGCCGTTGGCGTGCCCTGGCAAGCACCTCGGTCGGGCGCTGCCTGCCCCTCGCTGGCAGGCCAGGAGCTTCTTGCAATTCTTCATGTAGGTGCGAAGGCAGTCGTAGTCGGGCACCTCGACGCTCGGCTGCCCCTCGGCCGTGGAGCAGGCGTCGAGCTTGGCGCGGCCCACGGGGCGCTTCTCCTCCGGCTTGGGCGGGCCAGGATCGGGCAGGGCGAGCCTGGCCGCGATGGCCGCGGCCAGCGCGGCGTGCCCCTTGGGCGTCATGTGCAGATCCCCGTCCAAGAACGCGCCGGGCTCGGCCGCGGCGAGCACGGGCGCTGCGTCCACCGAGGGGAGCCCGAGCGCCGTCGCGGTCCGTACGAGATCGTGGAGCAGGATCTTCGTGGGCTCGGTGTCCACGGGCGCCTCGCCGTATTTGGCGAACTCGGCTGGAGACACCTGCACGTCGAGCGGCAGCGCCACCACGAGCAGGCGGGCGCGATGGGCCTCGCAGGTCTTCCTGGCCTTCTCGAGCCAGGGGAGCATCGGCGAGGCCGCGACGGCGAACCGGAGAGGGAGCGCGCGCAGCGCGGCGATCTTGCGCTCGAGCCTCTCGCGCTCGGCGAACGTGGCCAGGATGGCCTGCGCCTCGGCGAGGTCGGCGGCCTCCTCGGCGCGCCTTCGGATCACGTCCTCGACGCGGGCCCGGATGGTGGCGCCCGCGACCAGCTCCTGCACACGCTGGGTGGGGCGCCTGCTGGACTCGGAGGCGATCTCCCGCTCCGAGACGATGTCGCCGGGGTTGCCCGCTCCCTTCTTGTACGCCTTTCCTTCGGCGGTGCTGGCCAGGTCGGGCCACTTGCCCAGGGCGAGCTCGGCGAGCTTCTTCTGCTGCTCTTCCGAGGCCGAGGTGATCTCGGCCATGGATTTCTCCCACTCGGCGATGAGCTTCTCGCCGGTGGCGTCGTCCCCTGCGTGCTCGGTCTGCGCCTTGCCCGCCGCGAGCACCAGATCGGCGAAGTTGCCCTCGGAGCGGAAATCCACGGTCTCTATCCCGGGGCCGAAGCGGTACACGGCGCGCCGCAGCCAGAAGAACGCGTGGGATTCGCGGAACAGCGCCTCGCGCCCCGGGAAGCGCGTCCACGACGCGGGGGCCGACTCGGCCCGCACGGCCCAGCCGTCCCACACCACGTGCCTCGCGGTGTTGGGCCTGCTCGCTTCGAACAAATCGTTGGCAAAGTTCACCACGTACACGACGACCGAAGGGCGCTTGCGGGGCAGGAGCTCCTCGAGCACGGCCTGGTACTCGGCGGGGCCGTAGGTGGGCACGCCCCCGTTGTACGCGCCCTTTCCAAGCCTGCGCCCCAGCTCGGCCACGAAGGTTTCGCCGGCCTCCACCCCGAGCCCGAACACCTGCGAGTCGCCCACGGCCAGCGCGCAGCCCGGAGCGCAGGGGGCGCCGAGGGCGCGGTACCCGTCCTGGTCGGTGCTCGCGGTGGTGACGGGATTGTTCTTCCCCACGACGAGCTTCTCGGTGGCGTTCGGGCGAAGGCGCACCCCCAGCGCGGCGTCGCTTCGATAAATGTTTAAATGGGGGAACGCCCCCTCGTCGCGCAGCCGGAACGCCCCCTCGGCCAGGGCCAGCCCTACGGCGAGCCCGGCGAGCGCTTGCGCGGCGCGCCAAGCGCGCCTTCGTCCCTTCGGGCTCGCCTCGCGCTCCGCTGTGCTCCCATCCTCCACGCTCGACGTTCCCATCCCCAAGGAATACGAGGAGAGGAGCCCGCCGATTCCTCGAAAAAGCGGGCACCGGACACTTTGCAAACAAGGCGAGGTTCGCTTTGGCATGGTAAAGCGCAGAGACCGGTCTCTTTGGCTCGCTTTGACATGGTAAGGTACAGAGACGGGTCTCTTTACTCCTGCTTTCGCGCTGTAAATTCCAGGGGCCTGGTAAGCTACAGAGAAGAGAAGGGGTCTCCAACGCTCGCTTCAACCCTGTAAATTCCAGGGGCCAGGTCAAAGTAGCCTGTTGTAGGCATAGCCCCGTGAATTCCGGGGGGCAGGTCAAAGGAGCCTGTTGTAGGCATAGCCCCGTGAATTCCGGGGGGCAGGTCAAAGGAGCTCGGATAGCCTGGGCGCATGTCCCTCGTCTCCGGGGTGGGGTAGGCGAGTGAGCTCGGGCATCGATGCGGGAACTTCTGGCGCCGGGCTGTTGTCCTTGCTCCCCGATGAGGCGATGGTTCCTGTTCGTGGTGGTGGTCTCCTCCGGTCTCTTCCTCTCCCGAGCCGAGGCCGAGGAGAGCGCCAATGACTGCGTCTCCATCGGGCAGACCGAGAGGGACACCGATTTCATCGTCGGCTCGGCGCTGTTCGCGCCCCCGCCGCCGCAGCTCCCGGGTGTGCTGCAGAAGTGCACCCAGGATCCGGCGCTCGCTGCGCGCTTCCTTTCGTTCGTCGAGGGCTACGAGAGCGAGCTCGGCTTCCTCTCCCCCGAGAACCTGAACGCGCTGTCCTGAGTTCCTCGCAGCTCCTCAAGATCGTCCGGCACCTCCCGGGCTTCGGAGGCTGAACCTCTCGGGGAACAAGATGACGAACCAGGGCTTCGCGGAGCTGGCAGTCTCGAAGACCCTCACGAGCTGTTCAATACCGGCACCGTGCCGCTCGTACTACGTTTGCGAGAAATCTCTCTTCCTCTCTCGAGGGAGAGCCCCCGATCTTCTGGCCTCACCGTGAGCAAGCCCAAGACCCCCACCCCCATGCGCACCAGCCGCGAGGTCTACGACCGCGTCCGCTGGGACTCCCGCCTCGATCCGACGCGCTTCGTGATCGGGTACGAGGCCCGCATGTCCGCGCCCAAGGAGGTGGCCTTCACGGCCTTCGTCCCCGGAGGGGACATCCCGTGGCACCGCGTCGTCTACTTCAGGGAGGGCGACGCGATCGTATGGGATCGGCGCTCCAGGCTCGACGCTGTCTTCGAACGCTCACAGGCCCCCTCGGACGCCGACGCCAGGGTCCGCGCGTCCCTGCTCGACGGGGCCTTCTTCCGTCCGATGCGCTGCTTTCGCCACGACCGCCGATCGGGCGAGTGGACCGATGCGCCCGGCGTCGTCGCCGACGGCCCTGCGCCCGGCGCGTCCCTTCGTATCGCGACCTACAATGTCCTGTCCGACGCGTTCGAGGCGGCCAGGACGCACACCGAGCGGCGCATCCCGGCCATCGTCGGCGAGCTCCGCGCCCTCGACGCGGACGTGATCGCGCTACAGGAGGTCACGCCTGCGCTCGTCCGCGCCCTGCTCGCCTCGCCCTGGGTGCGCGAGCGCTACTCGGTGTCCGAGGGCCTCCTGGCGCGCACGGTGGATCCCCAGGGGGTGCTGCTGCTCACCCGGCTGCCGGTGACAAGGCTGGTGGAGCACGTGTTCTCCCGCGCCAAGCGGGCGATCCTTGCGGAGCTGGGCGTGGGCCTCGCCCCGCTTGCCCCGCTCGTCCTGCTGCGCGTGGTCACGATCCACCTGACCAGCGACCGTGCGCCCAACGCCGCCTCGGTCCGCCGCGCCCACCTCGGGGAGCTGCTCTCGGCGCTGGGCCCTGGCGGCGCGGGCGACGCTCCGGTGGTCATCGCGGGGGACTTCAACTGGGACGACGGCGAGCTGGACTCGCTGCTCACCGACCATGGCTTCGAGGACGGGTGGAGCGCCCTGCACCCGGACTCCCCGGGGCTCACCTTCGATCCCGAGCGTAACCCGCTCGCTGCGCTGATGAGCCGTACAAGGCGCCGCGCCAGGCTCGATCGGATCTTCCTCCGCGACGGCGCCCTCTCCCTGCGCCCCGAGCAGGCCGCCCTCTTCGCCACCGAGCCCCTCCCTCGGACCGAACCCGCGCTCCACCCTTCGGATCACTTCGGGCTCACGCTGGTCGCTCGCTGCGCGCCGGCCGCGCAGGGGCCCGAGGAGGCCTCGCCCGTGATCCAGCCCGCGCTGGACATCGGTGAGGAGCTCGGTTCCGGGCCTGTGGTCCGCACCGCGCTGGTGCTCCTTCCGCCTCCGGAGCTCTGGCCTCCCATCCAGGCGCTGCGCCTCTCGCACGATCGCCACTCGTCGCGGTGGATGCCCCACGTCACGCTGCTCTACGGCTTCGTCCCCGAGGACGATTTCGAGCTCGCTCGCTGGATCGTGGCGCGCGTAGCCTCGGGGATCGCGCCCTTCGAGATCACCCTCGACCGGCTCGACACCTTCACGCACCGGTCCAGCCGCACCGTGTGGGCCCGGCCGGTCGCCTCGCAGGACGGCCGGCTCCACGCGCTTCAGCGCTCGCTCGAGCGTGCGTTCCCCAGATGCGACGAGCAGGGCAAGAAGTCGCCCTCGGGCTTCACGCCTCACCTGACGCTGGCCCAGCTCGAGGACGACGATCCGGAGGCCGAAGCCCGCCTCGCCGCGTGGCGAGCGGCGTGGAAGCCGCTGCGCTTCGTCGCCGACCAGGTGGCCCTGATCAGCAGACGCGGCGACGAGCCCTTCGAGGTCCGGCACCGGGTGCCGCTGGGCAAGAGAGCGCCGGCCTCGCCCGCGATCGAGGAGCCGAGGGACAACCCGCTGGCGCTCTGGCTGGGCTCCCTCTCTGGCTCGTCGGTCCGCTCGGAGGCGCAGCGCTCGGCGATCGCTCACCTCCGGGACGCGTGCGAGGCGGCCCTCCCTGTCGGTGGGCGCTCTGCCTTGCACCTCACCGGCGCCGCGAGGCTGGGCGTGCAGGAGCCCGGAGGCGACGTGGACGCGGTGGCGCTGGGTCCGGCCAGCGTGGGGCGCGACGACTTCTTCTCGGCCGCCGCGGAGTGGCTGCGCATCGCGGGGGGCCCGGTGCGCCTCGTGGGCGACGCTGTGGCGCCTGTCCTGCGCGGGACCCTCTCGGGCGTCTCCGTGGATCTGGGCTATGCCCGCTTTCCCGAGGGGCTCGCCCCTGCCGATCCGGCCTCGCTCACCTTCGCAGCTCTCTCTCTCTTTGACCGGGAGAGCCAGGGCGCTCTGAGCGCAGTTCGCGACGCTGACGCCGTGCTCGCGGCCCTTGACGCCAGGGGGGCGACGCAGGCCTTCCGCGTCGCGCTCGGAGCGCTCAAGCGCTGGGCGAAGGCCCGGGGTCTTTACTCCAACGCCATGGGTTACATGAGCGGCTTCGGGTGGACCCTGCTCCAGGCCTGGGCATGCACAAGAAAGAGCTCGGCGCTCCAAGAGCCCGGCGAGGCGCTCCAGGCCGCTCTCCAGGCGCTCGCTCTCTGTGATGAGGCGCACCCCGTGGCGCTCACGGCCGAGGCCACGACCTACCCGCCCCGGGCCCGCGACGTGCTGATCGTGCCCTCACCCACGGCGCCGGTGCGCAACGTGGCCCGCAACGTCACCCGGGCCACCGCGGCGGTGCTCCGTCAGGAGGCCTCGGCGGGCGCCGAGCGGGTCTCGCGTATCCGCTCCGGAGCTCTCCCCTGGGACGCGCTCCTCGAGCCCTACGATCCAAGCCTCGACGGCGAGCAGTTCGTGGCGCTGGAGCTAGGGTGTGCCCGGGCCGAGGACATGGATCCCTGCGCGGGCTGGCTGGAGGGCCGAGCCCTTGGTCTCCTGCTGGAGCTCGAGGCCAAGGTCTCGCCCCGGCTACGCCCGGATCCTCGCCGCCGCTCCCTCGCGGGGGGCGAGGGCGGAGCGCGAGGGACCTACCTGGTCGCGCTACGCTCGGCCGAGGTGGACCTCGACGCCCTGAGGCGAGCGGGCCGGCGCTTCGAGGAGTCCTTCGAGGCCTGGCACGAGCGCCCGAGCCCCTCGACCCTCGCGGTGACGCACCGATCTCGCGCCGAGCTTGCCGCGACCGGGCCGGGAGCTTAATTAGGAGCGTTCGTGACGTATCGCGCCCGCTGGGCTTGCTGGCCTCGCGCATAACTTCGCGCAGCCGATGCCAAAGCCCGCCGCCCCGCGCAGACCTCACCCCGCCGTATTTAAAGCGCTTGTGCCGATTCCCCCTCTCCCACGCCCCCGTTACAAATACCGTGGCGCGGTAGAGGGGGCTCACTGTGCCCTCCACCCATCAAAGCAAGCTTCGATGCCCGTGGCCCGCCAAGACCCAGGTCCGCTCGGGGCCCCTCTACCGCGCCACGTCTTGCCACAGTTACAGTACCCCT
>SXGT01088768.1_pt1 | contig 22402 bp, 18 predicted proteins | sample 3176221 | NCBI WGS metagenome assembly SXGT01 (sample SAMN11356862, study PRJNA531348) | freshwater metagenome | isolation source: freshwater sample F1-120 | place: China: Fuxian Lake, Yuxi | collected 2017-12-25
CAATGCCTTGCGCTGGTGTGTGGCCGAAATGGAACGACGCTATAAACTCATGTCATTGCTGGGAGTCAGGAACCTGCATGGTTTCAATCAGAAGATCGCTGAAGCCAGTGCGGCCGGCAGACCACTGACTGATCCGCTCTGGCAGGGCAGTGGTGGACTGGACGGCGCAGATGCCGGCCCACCACCATTACAGCCCTTGCCTTACATCGTTATCGTCATCGATGAACTGGCCGACATGATGATGATCGTGGGTAAAAAAGTCGAGGAACTGATAGCCCGTCTGGCCCAGAAAGCCCGTGCGGCCGGTTTGCATCTGATTCTGGCAACCCAAAGACCTTCGGTCGATGTATTGACGGGCCTTATCAAGGCCAACATCCCTACCCGGATTTCCTTCCAGGTTTCCTCCCGCATCGATTCCCGTACCATTATCGATCAGGGCGGGGCCGAGGCCTTGTTGGGCAATGGCGACATGTTATACCTGCCGCCCGGTTCCGGTATGCCCATGCGGGCACACGGTGCCTTCGTTTCTGACCAGGAAGTCCACGCTATCGTGGAATTTCTCAAAACCACCGGCCATACCCGTTACATCGAGGAAATCACCCGATTTACCGAGGATGCCAGCGAGATGGCCAGTGGCAAATATAACGGTGCCGGTGGTGAAGCGGGTGAGGAAACCGATGCCCTGTACGATGAGGCTGTGCGTTTCGTGGTGGAGTCCCGCAAGGCTTCGATATCCAGCGTGCAGCGACGGTTCAAGGTCGGCTACAACCGGGCAGCCCGCATGATCGAGGATATGGAAAAGGCAGGCATAGTCGGTGCGGCAGAAAGTAATGGCAGTCGCGAAGTTCTGGCACCACCACCCGGTCTCGAGACTTGAAGAACCCGTCTGGCGATCGACTGTGATTTCGCCGATTTCGCTTGGCTGCATCGAGGCTACGAGTCGGCTGCACGAAGAATATGGCAAAAAAACAACGGGTGATTTTCGGTGTTGAACAAAATCTCTTTCATTGCAATGGCGACCCTGTTCGAGGGAGGGTTGTTGATACTGGCACTCATGTCAGGGTGGGTATTTTCCATCAATCCACTGGAACACTGGCGGTTGGAGGGGGTGGGGCTGACGGTGGCACTGCTGGGGGTTTTGCCGCTTTATGTTCCTCTCACACGGGTTTTGAACCGGCCCTGTGAGCTGGCCTGGGTGAACGAGATCAAGCAATTGATGATTCAAATGCTGGGTGATTGTCTTCGTCAGTGTCGTCGCCGGGAGCTGCTTTATGTGGCTGGACTGGCCGGTGTGGCCGAAGAGGTTTTTTTCCGGGGACTGTTGCAGGCGGGGCTTGAACAGGAATTCGGCTTGCCGTCAGCCCTGCTGTTCAGCAATCTCCTGTTTGCTGCCGTACACTGGGTGACTCCCGGTTACGCGCTGCTGGCAGGCGGAGCGGGACTCTATCTGGGTATCAGCCTGTATTTTACCGGTGAACCCAATCTGCTCATCCCCGTGGTCATTCACGCTGTCTACGATTACCTGGCCTTGCAGGGCTTCTCCAAAGTATGCCCGACTGCCAGGACCTCCTGAGTCATATTCCCGGCCTGAGCCAACGCTGGACGGCGGGAAGCATCACGGCCGCTGAATATGCCGGCCTGTATTTTCTCTATTGGCAAATAGCCCTTCACGGTCGTGCCTTTGCCGCACGCAGGAACAGGAAAGACCCCAAACCCGATCCTGAAAATTGGCTGGCAGTACTGTCAGCCGGTGACGGGACTCATTTGACACCGCTACTGCTGAACTCATTTGAATCCTTTCAGTTCAAGGGGGTGATTCCCGGAGTGACCCGGGCACTGGCAGCCTGGTTACGGGGAAATTGGCCACTGACCCTGTTCGAGCGAATACCCGACGCACGCGAGGTGCTGGCCCTTCAGGTACGGGGAACCCGTCCGGTCACCTTGTTGGCCAGTTACCCACGATTGTTGCAACCGGCACTTGGCAAAGCCAACGGGCTGGAATTCATGGTTCATGATCTGGAACATGCCTGCAAGTTTTTCGGCGATGAGATCCTGCATCGACTGCAGCGGTGTTTCTTCGATTTGTTGTTGCGGGCGGACGCTCAGGGTTTGCTGAATCCATGGCCGGGGGATCAGATGTTTGCCGACCATGTTGACTACCTTGTCAGTGATATGAATACCCATCCGGTACACGGTCTTCGGTACCTGTCCGCCAGCATGGTTGACGGCCTGTTACGACAGGAAGGGAAGGACAGCCGCCAGATTTTGTCGGCAGCGGGTGAGGCAGCCCTCAGGCAGCAGTTGGCTCAACTGGCCGGTTGCTGGCAGTTTTCATCCTGTGCCGAAGCGGCCCTGCTCAAACTGGTGAGTGATTCATTTACGGTGGCCGAGGCTCGCACACTCGAAAATGAGCTTCTTTCGCTGTCCGGCTCAGGAAGCGTCCACTGACGATAGGGATGACGGGCCAGGCAGGTGTTGTAATAGCGAGGATCATCCGTCACTTCTTCTCCCAGCCAGTCAGGCTTGTCAAACGCTTCCTCAGCGTGTTCCAGTTCGATTTCTACGACCACCAATCCGGCGTTTTCACCTTCGAACACGTCGATTTCAAAGGTGTGTGAACCCTGCTTCACAAAATGCCGTCGCTTTTCCACTACTGCCGTCTTGCTGAGTTGATTCAGCATTTCGTGGGCATCGCTCAGGGGAATGTCATATTCAAACTCCAGTCGCTCGGCCCCGACGGTAACGCTCTTGATATTGAGCCAGGCCTGATCATCCGTGATACGTACCCTGACCGAACAGTCGGCTTCACGGTTCAGGTAGGCCTGACGGTAGTACACCGACTCACTCACCTGTTGACGCCATCCCTCATGACGGATCAGGAATTTACGTTCGATTTCCATCGCCATGGTCAAATCTCCATGGCGTTATTCCAGTCCTCCCAATAGGGATGGGGCTGGAATCGTTCGTGCAGGAAGTCGATAAAGGTACGTACCTTGGCGGAAAGGTGCTTCCTGTGCGGGTATACGGCATGAATTTCCAGGGTTGTCGGCAGGTAGTTGGTCAACACCGTTTGCAGGCGACCCTTTGATATATCCTGACCGACCATGTAAGTGGGCAGCAAGGCCAGTCCCAGGCCATGTATGGCAGCCAGTCGCAGGGCATCGGCAACATTGGATTGCAGGTTCCCCGTGACCTTGACCATGGAAACTTCCCCGCTGGGTGTCGTGAACTGCCATTGGTCACGCGGTGGCAGGCTGGAGTTGATCAGGCAGTTGTGTTTGCGTAAATCTTCCGGTGTCTGGGGAACGCCGTGTCTGGAAAAATAGCCGGGAGACCCACACACCACCCGCTTTGAGCTGGCCAGTTTGCGGGCAATCAGGCTGGAATCACGCAATTCGTCCAGATGAATCGCCAGGTCGAATCCTTCTTCGATCAAATCGACATGGCCGGTTTGCAAGATCAATTCGACATTCACATCCGGATAAGCACTGGTATAAGCCGATATGGCCGGTGCCAGATGATAGGCACCAAAGAATGGAGCTGCATTGACTTTCAGGGTGCCACGGGGTTCGGTTTGTAGCCGGGTGACTGCGATTTCCATCTCTTCCATTTCGTCGAGAATCTGTAAACAACGCTCCAGATAGACGACACCGACTTCGGTCAGACTGAGATTACGGGTCGTCCGGTTGATGAGCCGGATTCCGAGACTGTTTTCGAGTTGCATGACGTGCTTGGTGACCATGGCACGTGAAAGGCCGAGTTCCTTGGCGGCGGAGGCAAAACTGCCTGCTTTGGCAACTTTGGTAAAAACCTGCATGCTGTTGAGTTTATCCATGGGCCTTAATCGCGTGATCGTTTTGATTATGGAGACAATCAGTAATTTTTATTGGTCATTGTAAACCAGAAGTGATGTAATTACACCGTGGCCCAATGATGAAACATGCTTTCAGCCAGAAAGCAGGAGGTTGATGAAATGAAACGTAGCTTAGGTCTTGTATTGGCATTAGTCACCACGGGTATCACTGCCTTGTCATGGGCGGGAGAACCCAGCCCACAGCAAATTGCAGAATCCCGCGCAGCCGAGTGGAATGCGGCTTTTGCCAGAGGTAAGGTCGACGATATCCTGTCGCTGTACACTGACAATGCCATTCTGCTACAACCCAATGGTTCCGTTTCCAGAAGTGTGCCTGAAATTCGTGAATTCTGGCAGCTTCTGATTCAGAAAGGGGTATACGCGATGGACATCGTCACGGTACGCAGCGGTGATGATAATACCATCATCACTACCGCTACGCTGTCAGACGTAAAAACACTGCATAATTCAGGCCCTCAAGTTATGAAATACCGTTACAATGGCGTGCTTTACAGTGTCTTCAAACGTCAGCCTGATGGAAGCTGGAAGGCCAAAGTGCAGGAATGGTCCGGCAACAATCCGATTTAGCCCGATTTCCCGAGAATAAATTATCCAAAGCCAGGCCAGATCACCCGGGAGCGCGGCCGTCCCGTCCGCTTTGTGGTCAGGATGTCCACGCGCCCGTGTGCAGGATTCGCGCAGGGGGGGCAGATTCAATTTCCTGGCTGTTTGCTCGGGAATTTTCAACGGCAGCCGCAATCCAACCAGAAGTGCACAATAAAGATCTGTCTGACGTGTGCTGCACATCCCTCTACATGCAGAGGCTTACTTTTCCACTTAACGAGTCCGAGGACTATCGAATGATTCATGAACTTCCATCCCTGCCTGACGCACCCGATGCCCTGGCCCCTCACATTTCGGCAGAAACCCTGGCGTTTCATTACGGCAAGCATCATCAAACCTACGTAACGAACCTGAACAAGCTGATTGCCGGTACCGAGTTTGAGCATCTGGCGCTGGAGGAAATCGTAAAGCGTTCTACCGGCGGTATTTTCAATAATGCCGCGCAGGTCTGGAATCATACATTCTACTGGAACAGCCTCAAACCGAATGGCGGAGGAATACCTACCGGTGCCATGGCTGAGGCTATCGATGCTGCATTTGGTTCATTCGAAAAATTCAGGGAAGCCTTCACTCAGTGCGCCATCACGACCTTTGGTTCCGGTTGGGCCTGGCTGGTAAAAAACGCCGATGGTAGCCTGGCACTGGTCAGCACCGGTAACGCAGGCTGTCCACTGACTACCGGCCAGACACCGATACTCACCTGTGATGTCTGGGAACACGCTTACTATATTGATTATCGCAATGCCCGTCCCCAATACCTGGAAGCTTTCTGGAATCTGGTGAATTGGGATTTTGCCTCCAGCAATCTGGCGGGTTGAGCATCCCCGTTTTCCCCTGGCAACCCCTGTCACCCTCTGTCCTCGCGGACAGGGGGTGTTTTTTTGCCGCAGAGGAAAGCACTATTGTGCAACCATCTAGTCAGCAGGCCACTTCAGACTCATAATAAGCGGTTTAGCAACCTGGCCTGGTTTCTCCCCGGCTCAACATCAGGAATATGAGCCTGAATAACGTCTCGCTTTGCCGGATCGGGAAGGCGTTATCAGGCACACCCTGAACGCCAATGGAAAACGAACGCCCCCAATCTCTTGTTTTGGTCATTACATGAAAAACCTGCTCTTCATCATCATGGCTGCCACCCTGTTGTCGGCCTGCTCATCCCCTCAGCAAACCGACCTCAAGACAGCCCTGACCGAAAAATTCAAGGATGACTCGGATCTCAAGGATTACAAACTCGATCCCGCCGAGATAGCCGATTGTGTCGTTGGCGAAATTACCAGCGATATTCCGGTCTACGCAGGTGACCCGCGCCGTGAGCGATTCTTTCAGGCCTATACCCGTTTTGTTACCATCAATTCACCTGATGAGGCGGAAAAGGCATTGGCTGAATTCGAGCAATTGTTTGGTTCCAGACAGGCCGCCCGTGAAGCAGCAACCAACATTACCAATCACAACATGACCTGCATGGGGAAGGCCATCGATCACAGCGATGGACAACGTCAATAAGGATATGGCCCTGAATAAAGTACCGATTCACCCGATTCGTACCGGGCCTCATCGAGAAAAAAGCAGCCTGAAACAAGACATCTCCAGGCGGATTCGGGGGTAGTTTTGACAGCTTCCACCAGTCGGGAACCGATTCATCCGGGTGAAACATGAGTACCCAAGTCATCTATGAGTATCTGGAACGTGTTGCCAACCTGATTCGAACCGATATGCGGAGGTTGGGCATGGTATATGGTTTGCAGCCGATACAACTGGAGGCATTGCATTATCTCAGTCGATGTAACCGCTACAGTAACAATCCGATGGCTGTAGCGGAGTTTTTGGGGCTAACCAAGGGAACGGTTTCGCAGACATTGAATGTGCTTGAAACATCCGGATTGATCGAAAGAGGGTTGGATCCCAGGGACAAGCGACGGGTTCATCTGACACTAACACCGGAGGGTCAGCAGGTGATTGGCGGCACTGTTCCTCCTGAATCCCTGAAGCGGGCCCTCGAAGCTATCCCGCCAGACTTTTCTGCCGACACGCTTGCAGTATTGAGGGAGTTATTACGACAACTCCAGCGGGCCAATGGCCTTAAAACCTTTGGAGCCTGCAAAACCTGTAGTCACCATGCCATTGATGAGAGTAACGGCAGGCAGTGCCTGTTGACAGGCGAACCGTTGACGGAGGTGGACGCGGAACTGTTATGCCGGGAGCATTCAATCGCCACCTGATCCAGCCCCAATCCTCGGGCAGTCGTTCACAATTGATCGAGCCGCGCCTGCAGCCAGTTGAAGCCGATGTGTTCCTGTTCCAGTCTCAATCCGGGGCGAATCCGCTGACCACGCAGGTCGTCATACAATTCGCATTCATCCGCTGTCAGCCGGTGAAGCGGGATCAGCAAGGGTTTTTCCTCTGTTCCCCAGAGTGTCGTATGAGCCTCCAGGGTGGCCCTGTCCATGAGCAAGGACTCCACATGAGCAAAGTGACCCCGCAGTTGATCGAGTATGCCAAAGCCGTGTGTATCGATATCGCCCCAGTAATGCAGGGCACAGTGTTCCAGCCAGCGGGCCCGGGCCAGTGCATCCCAACCGTAGCCCGAACCGAACAAGGCCATGGTATGCGGTAACGGGGGCAACGCCAGAAAATTGGTTTCGTTTTCGGTGATCAATACCCGTTTTACCTGCAGGGACAGGCGACTGAAGTTGTCGGCATCGAGACTGATGTCGGGGCATGAAAGCCCGTTCAGGCAGGAAAGGCCAGGGTCGAGAATGCGAAACCTCACGCGCAAGGGTTTTTCCAGAAAGCCATAGCGTGTAGCAAACCCGGCGATGCCGGTTCGGGAGGTATCGATCTGATCTGCGGGCAAAGCCGTATCGAACAATTCGGCCAGAACGCCCCTGTGGTGCTCGATGAACTTGCTTTGCACACCGGGAATATCCACCTGCCGCAAATAAATGGCCGGGCGGGGGTGTTGAATCAACCACTCGACCACGGCCAGCAGGTGAGGCCACGCATCCGCCAGTTCCAAAGCAACCAGTGGCCGTTTTGCCAGCCAGGGCAGTAGTACGGGTTGTCGTTCCCGAATCAATCCAACCACCTGCGCGAAGCGGTTACCGTCACGGCGTTTGCCGATCAAACCCAGCGCATCGTCCAGCGTGTCGATCCACAGGGCTACCGGGAGTTCCTGCTGACCAAGAATCCTGTGGTGAATGGTCTGCCATTCGACCCGTAACGGTGCTACATCAAGCCAGGTGGCCACCCAGCAACGTACTGCTTCAAACTGATGGGTGATCGCCTGCGTCCCGGGGCCTTTGAGCGTTAACCGTAACGGAAAACGCGACGCTTCATGGATGCTGTCCCGTAGCAGTTCACCCCGTTCCCACAGACGTTGTACCTGAGCCTTGATATCTTTGCGGGTACTCCAGTTCACTTCGCATCCGGAGTAGCGGGTTGTCGGATTGTCCAGCCCTTGAGCCGCGCCAGTTTGACACCTTGTATCTCTTCCTCCAGCAGCAAACGCTGGCGTTCCAGAGTCAAAAACTCGATTTCACGGTGCAGGTATTGCTCGACATCGGTCATGGCGGCTGCACGGTTGTTTTTTTCGTTGAGTTCGGAGTCCAGTTGTACCTGCCGTAAATGGGCCTCCTGTTGAATCTGATCCAGACGTAGCCTCAGGTCACTCTCGTATTTTTCCCGAACGGCAATCTCCTGTAGTGCCAGTTCCGCCCTGGTCTTTCGGGTTTCCGCTTCCTTGCGCTGCTCCAGGGCTTCTGTTTCGAGTCTCAGCAATGCGCTTAATTGTTTCTGTTGCTCTATCCTGAGTTGAGTCGCCTGAATTTCCTGCTCAAAACAGGTCTGTTGATGTTGCCGACGTGCGGCATGGAGTCGATCCCGCAGGGTCTGGATGACGGCCTGATGGCGAAAATTGGCCGTCATGCCATGATCCGGTTCAAGGTCTTCCTCCTCAAAGGTAAATCGCAACCTGCACCGGCAACGGCTTTGCACGCCTGCGACAGCCAGGAACTCCTGTATGTCGTCCTCGATGCAGGTTTCGACGTCGGCGTGGTCGGCTTCCAGCCAGATATCGGCTGGCAGGCCGCTCAGCAAGCGTTCGACTTGATCCCTGAGAAAGCTGTGGTAGGTTTCACGAACGATATCACTAACGCCCCTATCGTCTTCCAGACGTGCTTCGACGAAACGGTGAGTCGGCTGGAATCGAATATCGAGCCGGGTATTCACCTTGCACCAGGCCCCCAGTGGCCATGATTCGATATCCAGTATCCAGTCCTCGACCGGAATCGCAATGATTCGGTAGGCAAAGCGTTTGACCCGGGAATGACGGTCCGGGTAGCACCAGCGAAAACCGGCCAGACTGGCTACGACCAGTTTACGTTCCGGTTCGAAACCGGGATCCCAAACGGTTCGGGTCGGCTCACTCATGTGCCGTACCCCTTTTTCTTCATGAGTGCTACCAGTGGATGTTCGCTGTCTTGTCCGTCATCCTTCGAAAGATGCATTTGTTCGCCGATGACCGGGTACAGATTAGGGGCAAACTCTACGGTGCGCCGGCTGATTTTTCTTAAAAATCCCCGGTTCAGCAGCATGGCCACGACAAACATGCGTGACCAGTCCGGGTAACGGCGAGCCCGCTCCAGTTCACTTTTCTGAAAGACGAATTCCAGCTCATCGTTCTTGTTGATGGTGAACTCACTGAATTGCCGCAGTCCTTGATAAGCCAGTCGTTTCTCCTCCTCGGTCAGCGGGCCGGGAGCGGAAAATTCGAGTCTATAGGATAAAACCAGGGTAAAGAAATCGACCATTGCCGCGCTGGCCAGGGCAAACAGCGAAATGTTTTCCCACATGGCAAAAGAGGGCGTGATACCCTGTGAGAACTCTCCCCAGGCACCCAGATGAGGCGGTTTGACCGGTTTAAGCCCGTGGGTCGCAATGAGGCTTTCCACCATTTCCTGAATGTCCTGAAAGGAACGCATGACCCGTTGATACATCGACTCATCGCCCAGGTGAGCCGAAAAGTCCTGAAGGTTGCGACGTAACTGGTTGACCTGCTGATCCATTTCGGCAAAGCGGGACTCCAGCTTTTTCTGTTGTTCCCGTTCTCCCTCCAGAATTTCGCTGAAATGGGCATAAAACCGTCCCTTGCCGATCAGATGGCGAAATTCGCCCGACATGGCGGGATGCGACCCCATATAGGCCTGACTGGTTTCGGCTGCCGCTTTTTCGACCCGTTGTTGCTGACGGGCCATCAATTGACTTTTGACATCGACCACTGCATCGAGATAGGTATCAATACCGGACTCAAAAGTATCGAAACGCTGAAGTTGCAGGGCATCGTGCTGGGAAAATTCGTAAAACTTGAAATAGGAAAAGGAGACGGAAACCAGCAGGGCCACCAGCAGGGATACCAGAACCGACAGGTAACGGCCTAAATTGGCACGCCAGTGTATGGAGGCCAGTTCCAGCGTGCTGATGACGATGATGGACTGCACGGCAACCGTGACGATAAGGGCAATCCAGTCGACGATGAAAAAAGACAGGCCGTAGTAGGTCGTATAACCCGAAGCCAGACTGAGCATCAGGACGATGGGGACTGACCAGACCCTGAGCAGTCCGACAAAAGTACTTTGTATGGCGTTCAGCCAGTAGCCAATACGCCAGGTCGTGGCATTCATGATCGATAGCCCTGTTTTATTCTGATTATTGTGATAGTTTCAACTGACCAAAGCCGCATTTTATCGGTTCCGGGATCCCGTTTCCGTAGGATTTGCCTAACCCCTAACCCCTAACCCCTGAATCAGCGTGTTCCATGAAAACTTTTTTGATTGTTCTGTTCCTCATCGTAGCTTTTGTGGTGGGTAATGCCATGGTTTTGATCCGGACGGCCAAACCCCCCAGAATTCCGGAGGGAGTAAAACCCGTTCCTTATGAAGATGACGAGCATTCATAGGCAGCAATTCTCAGCAGGTTCTGTCGATCCCCGACAGCAGTGATCCGCTCTTTTGGATGCTTTTCTGCAGGACTGGCCAAAGAAAAGTATCCCGCCTTACACCGTCACAATCACCCGTACCGCATCCAGCCGGATTTGGGTTGACTGAATGCAGTGATTCATTTCCAGGGCGTGATTCTTGATTTGATCCAGTTCGCCGGCCCGGATATTGGGGTTGACCCGCTTGAGGGCGACCAGTCTTTTCAACTCGGCGGTTTGAGCGTCCAGCATTCGTTTACTGCTTTCGGCAATGATGACAGGCAGTGCGCGTCGGGCTTTGCTTTCGGCCAGCCGGATACAGTGTGAGACGCCTTTGCGCTGATCCCGGATCAAGGCGACGGCATGTTCCCGGTCAAACACCCGGGGTTGCTCCACCCAGCGGGAAGAGGACAGGGCACTCAGATCTTCACCCCCGATATCGTAGAGTGAACGGATCAGGCCGGGGGGGCAGTAACGACCAATCTGCAGGTAGCGGGGCGCGGCACACTCGACCCGATGGAACACTTCGACCAGCAACTGGCCAGCAGTCAACTCCGGGTGACTGACGACACTGAAGGCCGCATTGCCGTGTTCACTGTTGAGCAACAAATCCATGGCCCCCCGAACCATCGGGTGTTCGAAGGTCAAAAACAACATATCCTCGCGGGCGAGGGCAATACGGCGTTCCAGGGTAATGGTCACACCGTCTTCCGGCAATTCCGGAAATTGCATCCTGAGATGCTCGCCGGGCGTGAGTATGTAGCATTGGTCGGAATGTTCTTCGATGTTGACACCGTAAGCATCGAATACCTCCTCCATATAAGGCCACAAACTGCCTTCATCATCGGCCTCCCGTACCTGCTCCACCAGGCTGTCGGCAAGGGGTCTGGGACAGGAGTTGAGTTCCAGCAAACGGTCACGGCCCTGTTGCAGGCTATGCTGCACTTCATCGGTCAGGTGTCTTGCCTGCCGGATGAGTGGATCGACATCGGCTTCGGGCTGAGCCAGTGCTGTGCGCAAGCCGTTTTCCAGGCGGGAGAAAACAGCCTGGCCGGTTTGACAGGGATGGCTGAAGGCATCCAGTCCCTCATGGTACCAGCGGAACAGGACCTGCTGTGCCGTTCTTTCGAAATAGGCGACGTGGATACGGATGGTTTCGGTCTGGCCAATCCGATCGAGCCGGCCGATACGTTGCTCCAGTAGATCCGGATTGAGCGGCAGATCAAACAGGATCAGGTGATGGGCAAACTGGAAATTACGTCCCTCACTGCCAATTTCCGAGCAAACCAGCACGTCGGCCCCTTCTTCCTGATCGGCGAACCAGGCGGCGGCCCGGTCGCGGTTGACGATACTCATTCCCTCATGAAACGCAGCCGCCCGGATACCGGCCTGGCGCAAGGCTTCCTCCAGGTCGATGGCTGTTTCCGCCCGGGCACAGATCACCAGTACCTTGGCGTGATTGAGGGTACGGAGCGTTTCAATCATCCACTGGACGCGGGTGTCGTCCCGCCACCATTCCCGTCGGGTTTCCGGGTCAAAAGGGTACAGAACCTCGGGGTGTAGCCAGTCCTGTAAAGGGCCGGCATTGGACCAGACGGTCTGATAAACCGGCGGCAGGGGTAAGCCTTTGGCGATGAGTTGTCGTCCCGGGAATCCCTTGATGGTGGCCCGGGTGTTACGAAACAGAACCCGTCCGGTACCGTGACGGTCGAGCATCAACTGGATCAGGGCCTTGCGGGCCTGCTCGGTGCTGTCGGGATCGTCGAGTTTTTCCAGCCATTCCTCCGCCATGTCGCGTGAAACAATGGCTTGGAGTTGACTGAGCGTCTCCTTGTCGAGCACCGGATCATCCAGCAGGTGATGAATCACATCGGCCAATCCCTTGTACTCGGTTTCTTCGGCCAGAAAAGTGTCGAAATGGTAGAAGCGATCGGGATCGAGCAGGCGCAGGCGGGCAAAATGGCCTTCCTTGCCCAGTTGTTCGGGAGTTGCTGTCAACAGCAGCAATCCGGGGACGATCTGGCTCAGGGATTCGATGAAACCGTATTCCGGGCTCACCTTGTCTGCCGACCATTCCAGGTGGTGGGCTTCGTCTACTACGCACAAATCCCAGGGAGCTTCCAGCACGGCCTGTCGTCGCGCCTCGTTTTCCATGAAAAAATCGAGACTGGCCAGTACCGATTGCTCGGTCATGAAGGGGTTTTCCTCGTCGATTTGTTGATAGCGTTCCTCATCAAACACACTGAAACGCAGATTGAAGCGACGACGCATTTCGACCAGCCACTGATAGAGCAGCGGTTCCGGTACGATGATCAGAATCCGCTCGGCCCGACCGGTCAGCAGTTGGTGATGCAGGATCAGTCCGGCTTCGATCGTTTTCCCCAGTCCCACTTCATCGGCCAGCAGTACCCGGGGCGCGTGGCGTTCGGCGACTTCGTGTGCGATATAGATTTGATGGGGAATGAGGCTGGTGCGGGCTCCCAGCAGGCCACGGACGGGGGATTGTTCCAACCTGCGCAGGTGTTGCAGGGTCTCATAACGCAGACGGAACAGGGCCGGGGAATCCAGTTGTCCGGTAAACAGGCGATCATCCGGTTTATTGAATGACATGAAGTGGCTGATCTCCATTTCTTCCAGTATCCGCTGTTCTCCTTTGTCATCCTGGCCTTCATAACTCACGATGCCAGCCTTTTCATGCACGGCAGTGATTCTGATTTTCCACCCATCGACACTTTCCAGGGTATCGCCCCGGGCAAATAAAACCCGTGTCAGCGGTGAGTTATTGATCGCATAGGTGCGCCGTTCGTTACCCGCAATGAATAACACGGTGACTCGATTGTTTTCCACGTTCAGGACGATCCCCAAACCCATTTCAGGTTCGGTTTCACTGACCCAACGTTGACCGGGTACGAATGTGGACAAGCTCTTTCTCCTCGGAGTGTAATGGCAGACAGAAAATACGGTTGGCAGGCTCGCTCAGGCGTGGTCGAAGCCGGGGGGCGGATCATGTAAAAAAGTATGCAGGGCCCGACTCAGGTAAACCGGATCCAGTGCACCACCGCTCTCACGAATACTGTGCATGGCCCAGATCGGAGAGCCGACATCGACGGTGGCGATGCCTAACCTGGCGGCCGTCATGGGACCGATGGTAGAGCCACAGCCCAGGTCACTGCGTTGCACGAATTTCTGATACGGTATACCGGCCCGTTCACAGACCTGCATGAAATACGCAACGGTGTAACCCTCACTGGCATAACGCCGGTTCGCATTGATCTTGATGGCCGGCCCGTCATTCACCTTGAGGGTATGATCGGCATCATAACTGCCGGCATGGTTGGGATGCCAGGCATGGGCTGCGTCGGCACTCACCAGAAAACTGCGGGCCAGGGCCTGTTGGTAGCCGGTTCGACCGTCTCCTGCATCGATGGCAATCCGTTCCAGTACATCGGGTAACAGGCTGCTCATGGCACCGACCCGGGTTTCACTACCGATTTCCTCATGATCGAACAAGGCCACCACGACAGTGGCGGTCGCAGGCGCGGCATCGTGGGGGTGTAGCAGTGCTTCGAGTGCAGCATGGCATGAACTGAGATTGTCGAGTTGGCTCACGGCGATGAATTCCTGCCCGGCCCCCCAAAACGTGCCGGGTTGCGTATCATGCGCCAGCAGTTCCCAGCTCAGAATGGCCTGTGGTTCGCATCCGAGATGATGAGCCAACAGCCCGATCAGCGAGGAGCCGCCGAACAGCAGGGGGAGTTCGGTTTGACGATTAAGCTTCAGACCGTCTTCATTAACCCCCCGATTGAGGTGTATTGCCAGATTGGGCAGGCGTAGCAGGGGTTCGGGACAATGCAGCAAGCGGGACTCGATACCGGAATCGGTTGCTATCAAAACCCGTCCCGACAAGCCCAGATCACGATCGGTATAGGTGGCGAGAATGGGACTGCCATAGACTTCCACCCCCAGTCGCGCCAGTGGGGTAGTCTCCCGGGCTACTTTGGGTTTAATGCGCAAGCCCGGCGAATCGGTATGGGCTCCTACGATGAGAAAACCACCCCGTGATGGGGGTAAAGTACCCGGGCGGAAAGCGACCAGGGACGATCCCCCCCGAACCACATAGTAACCCGAGCCCGCTGATAAATCGGGCCAGGGGTCACGCTCATCCAGTCGTCGATAAGCCTTGGCCCGTAACAAACGTTCCGCGCTATCCACGGCATGCCAGGGAGTGGGGCTGGTTTTGATGAAGTCCAGCAGACGTTGGGTACTGTCATCGAAAAAGGAAGTGTGCATGGAGAATCACGAGGCTGCGGAAATGAGGCCGGTATGTTAGCGGGAAACGCCTCTCATCACCACCGCACAAGCCGGGACACCACAATGGCTGATTCACTTCAACCCGGAGCCATCAGCCGCCTTCAACGCCAACAGTGGATTAAAACGAACCCCATGTATATCCGGTTTGGTTTCGATATTGCCTATTCCTTTGCCCAGCCCACCGAGATGATCATGATGCTGTATACGCATCCAGATCGGTCGGCTTCGTTGCTGGCCCCGGAACGCCTGCGTAGCGAACCGGCAACCGTCATCGAGGATTTTATTGACCTCTATGGCAATCGTTGTGCCCGCACTGTCTTTCAGGGAGGAATTTTGCACCTGCTGAATGACGGCGTTATCGTGGACAACGGGTTACCCGATCCCCTGATACCGGATGCCCGTCAGCACACCATTCACGAACTGCCGCCGGATACGCTGCTGTATCTGTTGGGGAGCCGTTACTGCGAAATCGAAAAACTGTCGGAAGTGGCCTGGAAACTGTTTGGTCAAGGGCCAACGGGCTGGATGCGCGTTCAGGCGATTTGTGACTGGGTGCATCACCATATCACCTTTGAACACCAATCCGCCCGCTGTGATCGCACGGCCCATGATACGTTTCTGGACCGGAAAGGGGTGTGTCGGGACTATACCCACCTCGCCATTACACTCTGTCGTTGCATGGGGATTCCCGCCCGCTATGCCACCGGTTATCTGGGCGATATACGGGTTCCGCCCGCACCCCCGATGGATTTCAGTGCCTGGTTCGAGGTGTACCTTGGTGGCGCGTGGCACACCTTCGATGCACGTAACAATCAGCCCCGGGTGGGACGCCTCCTGATGGCCCGTGGTCGGGATGCCGCCGACGTCGCCTTGACGACGACCTTCGGTCATCATGTGCTCGAACACTTCGAGGTATGGGCAGATGAAATCCCCGAGGGGCTTATAGAACCCGGCTGTTGCGGGTAATCAAACCTCAGGTCGCAGCCCAAAGACTCATCAGGCCATCATCCAGGGTGTAAACGCTGCGCTTTTCCTGTCGTGTTTCAAGCGTCACCTCCTCAAATGGCCAGGGACTCTGGCTGCCTTCGCGTACCGCCTGGCCAAGTATCAGCGACTTTTCCAGTGAGGCGGCCTTGCGACTCAGTTCGGTGGCTTCCCTGACCGCTCCTTCGAGAATGGTGTAATCCATCTTGACCGACGAGCCGATATTGCCCTCGATGACAAAACCCGAGGCCAGCCCAAAACAGCAGGACAATGTCTCAAAAACCGGGTTTTCACTGTCGTGCAGTTCCTGGAACCCCCGCAGGGTATCCAGACAAGACCAGATGGCGGCATCGGATTGTTGCGGGGGGAAATAGGCGACAAAGCCCTCATCCACATATTTGGCGACCTGCCCGCCATGTTCCACCACACAATTGGAAGACAACTCGAAGAAGCTGTTGAGGGCCGCTGTGACTTCCTCGACGGGGCGTTGTTCGGACAAGGCCGAAAATCCGTTCAGATAGCCAAACACCACCACCTTGTCGGTGCGTCGGGCCGCCTGCGTCAATGGATTGAGACCCTCGGTCAGCAACTTCAATACCGCCGGCTGGGAATAGCGGCCAATGATGTGATGCGACTGGGCAATGTTCCGCAGCATGATGCGGATGGCTTGCAACAGCACGCCGCTGTCTTCGTTCAGGCACACGGTACGCATGCCCCAGTCGGTAAACAGGCGTTCAGACAAGCCGTATTCCGCGCTCAATACGGTCAAATCCCGGTGACGGTCATCCACCCTGATCTTGTCGAGCAGCGTATCGACCACTTCCGGTTTTCCCTCCAGTATCTGGAAGAAGTACTCGTGTACCGAAATCAGGACACCGGTCAATCCCAGGCGGTTGTTGTTGATGCTGGACAAGCGGCCCAGTTCAACGATTTCATCTTCAGTGAAGGCCGTGTGCATGGTACTGACATACATGATGCGCTTCAGTCCTGCTTCGACGGGAAGCACTGCGTGATCACGACTCAGATGCTGCAAGGCCTTGTTCATCATGCCGGTTCCCTTGGTCAGCGACTTGAAATCACTCTGGGATAACACGGTCAACTCGCAATCCGCGATGCAGCGGATGGTTTCAGCGCGACGGTTCAAATAAGCGTGGACGATTTCCCCAAAGTAATCACCGGGTCCCAGTTCACCCACTTTCTGTTCATCCCGTATGATTTCAAGCCGTCCTGATTCGACGATGTAAGCCATTTCGGCTTCTTCGCCCTGGTGAAAAACCTCGCTGCCTTTTTCATACTGTATCTTTTGCAAACGGGCCGTCGGCGTGGCGGAAAGCACCGAAATGTCGCTGCGAAACGGGATGATCATGGCCCAGTCGATCAGGATGCGCAGGTTTTTTTCCAGCCCGGGCATGACCAGCAAATTACTCAGGCGCGACAATAACCAGGCCAGGCGACCGCTGAAGGTGAATAGCCGGATGTCGCAAAACGACTGAAAGCCGATACTGAAGGGGCGAATGATGCGTTCACGCGGGCGGTAGGGCCGTGGCTTGTAATCCTGAGTGGCCGCCCAGGCGTTGTAGCCCGCCGCCTCACCGAAGGCACGCCAGTCGGCTGCGGTGATGAAACGACCATTGCCGCTGTCTCCCGGTGGAGCGGCAATGCGTATATGGGCAAATGCTTCGAGCGACATATCGTCCCTTACGGCAAATGGCCAGGTCAGGCCACTGGTACCCAGGATACGCAGAACCGGGAAAGCAAAGCAGGCATTGATGACCAGACCCACCGGTTGTTGGCTACCGTCACTGAGGGTCACTTCCTTCATGCCGACACGGGTAATGGTTTGGCCCTGTTGCAGGGTCACACCAGCCCTGGTCAGGCAAGCCTCCCGCAGGGCCACGCAGCCTTGTTCAAAGCTGGAACCGGCATGATCGGCATTTTCATACAAACGGACCCACCACCCGGATTCCCGCAGCACCGGATAGGAGTGCTCCATCGATTGGAGCATCTGGCACATTTCTGCGGCCACGCTGCAGGCGGTTTCACTGGAACCGGCCACGGCAATGTTCAAAAGACGCACCCGTTCTGCGGCATCACTGGTAAATTCAGCTTCCTCAACCAGATCAAGCAGTCGTTTGCGAATATGCAAGGCATCGCCTACCGAATCAACGGGGATGGCATGGGCCAGCAAACCAGGCAGCAGGGCGGTATCGGGCAGGGCGGTTTGGGCCACGATCAACTCGGTGTAGCCCAGTTGTATGCGTTCGCCATTCGGTCGTCTGGCCCGGACGATCCGGTTGTCACTGTCGATCGATTCCAGTCGGCCAATGATCACATTGACCTGGGGAATGATGCGCCGGATGGGATTGACCACATTACCCGGTTGCACCGTGCCGCCAATGACCTCCGGCAGCAAGGGCGTAAACAGGAAGTTGGAATTTTCGTGCAGCAGACTGATTTTGATGCGGGTATAAGTGCCGGCCAGTTTTTCAATCTTCATGGCGGCACTCAGGGCGGCCGCTCCGCCACCGATGATGACGATTTCAGCCGCTCGATCATGGGGTTCGGGTTTGCGCCAGTGACCTGCCGAGTTGATCAGGCAAGACAGCATCACCCCGTAGAACAAAATGTGTTCGGTCAGGGTTTCCGGTAACAGGGAGGCGAAAAAGGCAAAGGCCGTCAACAGGAACAGGGACAGGGGGCGCAACAGGATGCCGGCGATCATCAGGAGACCGGCGGAGACTTCCACCAGGGCCATGAACAGGGAAAACCCTTCCGGGGCCGAAGACAGCAGTGGCACCTGATAGAGGGTGATGATGCCCACCGCCAGATTGGGTTGCATGATTTTGAACGTCACCCCGAGGTACAGCATGGTCAGGCCGGTCAGGATACGCATGATGGCCTGCGCCCGACAGCGGGGCTGCGCCGCCAGCCAGGCTTGTATACCCACCAGCGAAGCGGGCGTGGGCAGCGGCAGGTAGTGTCGGCCCGGTCCCTGCAACAACAGGTAGATGGAAGACCCCAATATGGCACCGCCATAAGCCAGAAAGCCCAAGCCAAACAACCAGCCACCCAACAGTCCCAGCAACATCAACAGCACGGCACAGCCGCGTACATAGATGCCGAACAGAATGGCCAGACCAAGCAGCACCTCGAACCAGCGCAACCATCCCCAATCCGGCCCGAGTAATCGCAGTTCGAGATCGGGTGCGAACAGGGTAGGGGAACTGAAAATCTCGACACCGGTACGCGGTTCCAGCCCAAAGGCCGATGAGATCATCATCCAGGCCAGACACACCCGCAGGATGCGGGGAACGTGATCCCCGTAGGAAGCGAGTCGTGCCTGCAAATCGGGAAAGAGTTCACGGGCGCCGGTAAAGCCAAGCCGGATCCAGCCCAGTATGAAGAGCAGGAACATCCCGATCATCGCCACATTGGTGAACGATAACTCGGTATACAGGCCCGGTTTGGGCAGGGCATTCAACTGGGTTATTTGTTCCGGGGTCAAGACCCAGCGTTCGTGGGTATGGGCAATGAGCGGGAAAAGCAGGAGCAGGCTGGTAGCCAGACCAAGTCTGGCCAACGAACGGGTAAAGGGTTTGTGCATGTTCATTCCTCATCCTCCGCAGGGACATCAAGGCCGGACGGCACTCAACAGACGCTGCCGTGATCGTTATTACGGTCGTGTTTTTATGGTTATGCCGGTTTTTGATCCGGGATGATCGGACAAGACACCACAAAGAGGCGGGTATTTAACAAATCAAAACAGATCGTTTACCGGGACGGGTAATTTATCAAATTTCGCCGAAAAACTCCGCTTTTATAAGGCGGGGATGAAAGGCGACCGCCTAAAACTGGACAGGCAGATAACGCCTTGAATCCTGCCTCGCCACGAGCCCGGCCAGCGAGGCTCATCCAGACCAAACGCTGAAGCTTCAGTAAAATGCAATCCGCTGATACACGCAGATAAAACGCAAAATCATCTGCGAAAATCGGCGGCATCTGCGGATGGAATGTTTTCATCGTTTGTGCGGGTAGCCTTGTTTTTGCTGCAATATCTGGTCGATTTGATGCGCCAGACTGGTCACTCCCCGCTCGGTAACTGTTTTCGCACTGCCCTTGATTTCAACGATACTTTCCCCGAGAGGGGCCTGGCTGTCGGCGATTCGGGTTTTGAGATAGGCAAACAGGAAACTGGGTTTGTGAATCAAGCCGACCACTACGACATCAGCACCGAACCGCTGGCCGAGTTTTGCCGCTTCATCCGGATGGTCGTAAAGGTAACCAAAACCGGAATTCGCCCGGCTTTGTTCCTCCGGACTGATCAGGATCAGCTCATGGCCTTTCCGGCGCAGGCTCTCCCGCAGCAACGGGGCCAGGGTAGCCGTGCGCTCCAGTTCCTCCCGGGGTATGGGGGTTATGCCTGTCAGGTCGTTCAGTTCAAAATCCAGAACCGCCACGCGGGTTCCTGCCAGGCTCGGCACCCCGGTCACCAGTCCTGCCAGCAGAATCACGGGTAACCACAGGTTTGCACGTTTTTTTGCGGGATTATTCATGCGGGTCATTCATTCAGGTCACGATGGATCTGGCTGGCCAGGGGGCTGTCCTGACCGACATACTTGGCATCGTCGCGCTGGTGATAAGGCCGACTGGTCGGGCTGGACAATGGCTCGAAACTCAGGGCACAGATGCGCATACCGGCCCTGAGGGCCAGGGGGATGGGGCCGATATTGACGAACTCCAGGGTAATGCGCCCCTGCCAGCCCGGATCGATGGTGTGAGCCGTGACGTGTACCAGCAACCCCAGTCGCCCCAGACTACTACGGCCATCCAGCCAGCCGACGATATCGTCGGGCAGGAAAATCTTTTCCTCGGTGACCCCCAAAGCCAGTTCACCGGGATGGAGGTAGAACGGGGCATCATCCTCCTGAACGATACGCTCCATGGCGGTATCGGACATTTGAAAAAGGTTATCCCGTCCCCCTACATCGATGAAGGGCAGACTGACATGACGGAACATCCTGAATTCACGTCCCAGGGTCAGATCGACTGACATGGAACCAATCCGCTCGGCAGAAACCGGTGGCTCTATTCTGATGTGTCCCGCAGCCAGGCATTTTTCGATATCGACATCCGATAATTTCACGGTCGGCTCCTCCCGGACAGGTGGTGATCAGGCCTCGGGATCGAACAGGTCATGCTTGATTTTTCTCCGGTTGGCGATCAGTTCTTCGAATGAGGGTTCGTCGTTCATGGCCCGCTTGATGGCCAGGCGGGTTGCCTCATAGTGGGTGCGATACAAATCCTTTTCATCCAGATCAGGAGCCGTGGCACAGCGGGGGTCGATCCAGATCAGGCTGATGATGCAAAGATTATTGGCCTGATCACGGGGAATGTCGTGATCGATCACACAATCCAGTACGGCATCGGCCGTTGCCGACTGCACCACCCCGCCAAACAGGTTGATGTAGGCCTGGGATTTCATGGTGACCTTGGGCACCATGAGGGTAGGGGGTCGTACCATCTGATTGCAGGCCCTGATGGCGAACATACGGGTATGTCCTGCCGTCTGCCCCATCATGCTGGCAAAGGCAGTGCCCACCGGGCCGTGTACATCCCCGATCAGGATTTCAGGCATGGCATCGGTAAACTGACCTTCGGCACCCGGAACGGTAGCTTCGCCGGTTTTGAAAACGATCATGGTGGAATCTCCTCCAGGTGAAATCCTGGCAGTGTGGTCATCAGGAGGCCGGATTATGAGACTCAATCCCCGTGGAACGCAAGATCAGGTCATCTCAATCAGCCATTCTCATTGTCCCCCATCCCGTCTCGGTGGGTCAAAAGGGCTAAATTTCGCCATAATGAGAATGGCTGCATCTCAATGGGCATGACTGGATCAGCTCTACATTGAGGCTACGGGTAAGGCGTCGTCATAGGTCATATTCCTGTCGCCTTGAAAAGCCGGGGTGTCATCCCAAATTTTTATCCATCCTTAATCAACCTAACGGGAGTACGCACATGAGAATGGATAAATTGACCGGAAAATTTCAGGCGGCCCTGGCCGATGCCCAGAGTCTGGCACTGGGCCATGATCACCAGTTCATAGAACCCGTCCATGTCCTTTCCGCCTTGCTGGATCAGGACGGCGGCACCCTTAAACCCCTGTTGCAGCAATGCGGTGTCAATGCCGTGCAGTTACGTAACACCCTTCAGGATATGCTGAAGCGTATGCCACGGGTCGAGGGGGTGGGCGGCGATGTACAAATATCGGCTGATCTGGCCCGCTTGCTCAACCTGACCGACAAACTGGCGCAAAAACGGGGTGATAGCTATATCACCAGCGAACTGTTTCTGCTGGCGGCCCTGGAAGACAAGGGTAGTCTCAGTAACTTGCTGCAACAGGCCGGACTCAAGCGCAATGCGGCAGAAACGGCCATTGCCAATCTGCGCGGCGGTCAGAAGGTGGATGATGCCAACGTCGAGGAACAGCGTCAGGCCCTGCAAAAATACACCATCGACCTGACTACCCGGGCCGAACAGGGCAAGCTGGATCCCGTCATTGGTCGGGATGATGCAATCCGTCGCACGGTGCAGGTGGTGCAGCGTCGCACCAAGACCAACCCGGTACTGATTGGCGAGCCGGGCGTGGGTAAAACCGCGAG
>SXGT01536848.1_pt1 | contig 22400 bp, 19 predicted proteins | sample 3176221 | NCBI WGS metagenome assembly SXGT01 (sample SAMN11356862, study PRJNA531348) | freshwater metagenome | isolation source: freshwater sample F1-120 | place: China: Fuxian Lake, Yuxi | collected 2017-12-25
CGATGCCGGGCCGGGTGAGAATCGCGAGTACGTCGCGGTTGACGTCGCTGTGCCGATGGAGGTCTGGATGGGTGGCTGTGCCGCGCTCGGCCACTTCCACTTCAGTCGCTGTCGTCATCTATGCCGGCTCACTATCGACGGCGTGGAACGTGACCTTTTTCAGGTATTGGACCGCGGGCTGCGTGTTGATCTCCTCGAGCACGCGGTAGGTGCGCTCGCTCGCGACCACCTGCGCGATCCGCGACTGCGGATCGCGCAGGTTGCCGAAGACAATCGCCTCCGCGGGGCAGCTCTGTTGGCAGGCCGGGACGACTTCTCCGTCCACCACCGCGCGCTTCTGTTCGAGCGCTGCCTTGTTCTGCGCGTCGCGGATGCGCTGCACGCAAAAGCTGCACTTCTCCATCACGCCGTTCGCGCGCACCGTCACGTCCGGGTTGCGCATCGGCTTGAGGCTTTCCGGCTTCACGTGCGTCGGATTTGTGCCGACGACAAATACGCGGTCCCCGCGCATGCCGAGCGGCGTCCGGCTGTAATGATAGAAGTTGAACCGGCGCACCTTGTATGGGCAGTTGTTCGCGCAGTAGCGCGTGCCCACGCAGCGGTTGTACACCATATCGTTCAGGCCTTCTTTGCTGTGCTGCGTCGCGCCCACGGGACACACCGTCTCGCAAGGCGCGTTCTCGCACTGCATGCACGGCACGGGCTGGTAGTACACTTTCGGATTGTCGAGCACCTTGGCCTGTTCGGCCTTGGACTTGCCCTCGAGCACGTGTTCATGGCCCAGATCGTAGTAGCGGTCCAGGCGAATCCAGAGCATCTCGCGGCCCCTGCGCACCTCCGTCTTGCCGACGACGGGAATGATGTTCTCGCTCTGGCACGCCGTGATGCATGCGTTGCATCCGGTGCACTTGTTGAGGTCGATCGTCATGCCCCAGGCGTTGCCGCTCCACTGCTTCTGCTCAAGGTCGTACAGCGTCTCTTCATCGGTCGGCGTGTGGATATCACCATGCTCGCCGTGCTGCACGAGGTGCTCGTTCTTCGCGAAAGCTTCGGCGGTCACATGGCGAACCAGGTTGCGATTTTCCATGTTGAAGTGCTCTTCCGTGCGCGCGAGCGGATAGGTTCCCGCGAGTTTCTTGAGCTTCGCGCCGCGGCCAATCGCCGGGGACGCCGTCGTCAGCAAGGGATAGACGTTAAAACCAATTCCGTTTGAGACTTCACCGGCGCGTGTCCGGCCAAAGCCCAGGTGCAATGTGATCGTCTTCGACGCATGACCCGGCAGCACCGCGATCGGCCCGCGAACAGTCTTGCCGTTGTACGTCACTTCGACCATGTCTTCGTCTGCGACGCCGAATTCCTGCGCCGTCGAGAAGCCGATGTACACTGCATTGTCCCACGTGATCTTCGACAGCGGACGCGGCAACTCCATGAGCCAGGCGTTGTTCGACCAGGTGCCATCGCCCACGCCGGTATCCGGCAGAAGCACGACTTCAAACTCTTCGCCGCCCATTGCCGCCGGGGCGTAGTCGCCCGCGAACCCGCTGCGGACCTTTGCCGCGTAGGGCCGGTTGGCCGTATCCGGGATGTACCCTTCGCTCAGCGCGGTGCGCCAGAACGTGTCGAATTCCTGATCGCTACGCTGCTGCTTCCACTGCGCCTGCACGATGTCGTGCGCCGAGCGCGGCTCCTTGTCGATCAGCGCGGACAGCACTTCGAGCGGCGACCGGCCGCCGTACAGCGGCGCGATCAGCGGCTGAATGATCGACACGGTGCCGTCGAACGCGCGCGCATCGCCCCAGGTCTCGAGGTAGTGCGCCGCGGGGATGTGCCAGTGACAGTTCTCCGCCGTCTCATCGAGGTAAGCCCCGACGGCAACGCGCAGAGGGACATTCTTCATACCGGCGAGGAAATCGACATCGGCCGGCGCGTTGTAAACGGGGTTGCCGTCGAGGATAAGAAGAACCTTCACCTTGCTGTCGCGCATGTCGGCCGCAAGTTCGGCGATCGACGCCATCTGGCTCGCCGGCTTCGCTTCAACCGGCTGAATGTAGGTGACGGTCTCGCCGACGCTGCCGAGCGCATCATTCATCGCGTGCGCCAGCGCATGCACGATCGCCGGCTGGTGGTCGCCCGCGATCACGATCGACGCGCCCTTGTGATTGTTCAGGTCCGCCGCGACCTTCGCGATCGCATTGCGATCGGCTTCGCTCAGGCCGTCCTGATCGGACACGCCCGCCTGCACGCCAAGCGCCGCTGCCAGGCGCCGCGCCACGGCCTCAATCTGGCTCGGCCGGAACACAAATTTATGGTCTGCTGCCGCGCCGGTGTTGCTCGGGGAACTCTCGAAGGCGTACAGCCGGTTCAATTCCGCGTGGTGCGCGTCGCCTTCGGCATGGTGGTCGACCACGTCTCGCCGCTTTGCGTAGTCCGCGGAGTAGCGCACGTTCGCCGGGCCGCGATCGAGGAAGTCCGCATCGAGCGAAACAATCCGATCGGCCTTGTCGAAGTGGTAAATCACATCGACGTATTCGCCAAACGCCAAACGCGCGCCTTCGCGCGCGAAGTCGCGGCCCGCCGGTTCGTACTGGTGCCAGCGCGCTTTTGGGTACGCCGCAATAAGTCCATCCAGCATCCCCGCGAGCGCCGGCGAAGTGACCGTGCCCGTCAGAATCCGCACGCCCTCGCCGCCCTCAGGCCGCGTGTTGTCCAGCGCTTGACCCACTTCCTGCACAAATGCGTCCCACAATCCCGTCATGCCCGCGCGCGTAATCGCCTGCGCGCGATCAGGGTCGTACATGTCTAAAATCGACGCCTGCGTCTGCGCATCGGTGCGGCCCAGCGACGCAGGATGTCCCGGCAAACCTTCAACCTTCGTCGGCCGACCCATGTGACTCTCGGCCAATACCGGCTTGGCATAACCGCCTTGCACACTTGTCGTCGCGTAGAACAACGGGCTGCCCGGAACGATGTCCTCCGGCGCCTTCACATACGGAAGAATTGTTTCCTTCGGCTGGCGCGCGCAACCCGCGCCCAAGCCGCCCAGCGCCAATGTCGCGCCCATCACCTGCATGAAATTGCGCCGCGTCAGCCCGTCCGCTTCGGAGGGTGCATACAGCGGAAACTCGTTCTGCATGCGCGCTTCAAACAACTCTTCGCGGTGCAATTCGCGCAGGCTCCGGAACTGGGCGCTTCCGCCGGCCGGCGCCGTCGAACCATTCTGATCGGTCATTGTGTGATGCTCGCTCATCGGTGGCACACCGAGCAGTTCAAGAGCTGCTCCTTGCGAATCTTGTATTCCTCAACCAGCTTCAGCCCCATCTCGATCTGCTCGTCGCCCTTCGGATGTTCGTAAGCCGTATTGAAAATCTGGTCTTTTGGCCGCAGGTATTTCTCCGGCGCTTTGTGGCACTGCAAGCACCAGCCCATGTGCAGACTCTCGGCCTTGTAGGTCAGGCGCATTTCTTCTACCTTGCCGTGGCACTCCGAGCAGCCCACACCATGGTTCACATGGATACTGTGGTTGAAATAAACGAAATCGGGCACGTCGTTTACCCGCGTCCATTCCATCGGCTTGCCGCTGTCCCAGCTCTGATGCACTTTGTCGAACATGGGCTGGTCGGTCAGAATCTGTGAGTGGCAGGTCATGCAGGTTTCGGTGGCCGGAATGCCTGCAAAAGCACTCGTTTCCACCGTGGTGTGGCAATACCGGCAGTCGATGCCGTTGCCCTGCACGTGCCGCTGGTGGCTAAAGGGAATCGGCTGCTGGCGGAACTGGCCCACCTGAGAGACCGTCGGCCCCCAGTACACCGCCCACGACACGCCGACAACCAGCAGCGTGCCGACGCCAATGCCAATACCCGTCCATTTTACGAGCCAATTTGCCCCAGGAGGGAATACCTGTGCCATTCCGTGTGTCCTTTCCCTGGCTCTATCTCACTCCCGCATCTATCGGAAGTGTTGCTATACGTTTCGATGCGCCGCCTGAACCGGGGTCTGCGGCCGTATAAACCGAGAGACCATACCGGGAAGCTGCGCGCCCTATGAGTCCGACTCGAAGGAGCCCCCTTCGGCGGAATTGCGTGCTCCATCGCTGAAGCCCGCGCGACCTTTGGCGCAAACGGCGGCCCACGTCGATATGCCGCCTTGGCTACCGGCCTCGAACGGGCCGTCCCCTTCTTGTAGCCATCGCCGCCGTGAGCGTGCGCCCAACGGGGGATTTCTCTTTCTAGTTTGTTTCGGCAACCTTCCGAAGCAAACGCGAAGGGGTTAATGTGTTAACTAACGCAAGCTAGGGTTTTTGGGGCAAATTGCTTAATTTTTCCCCACCCCAGTGTTACTTGGCGAGAGCATACCGAATCGCAGCAAGCCATTTCCACAAAATTCTAAACGGGGCTTCAGTGCCCCGAATCTTCGGAAATAGGCCTGTTTTCCGCTTCCCGCGCCTCCGCACGCGCCGATTGGGTCAGTGCCGAGGGGATATACCGGAACCACGGCAACTGCACCAGCGGCTGGTTCAGAAAGCCCTGGTAGGGGTGGTACACGATGAATTCACGTACATAGATTTGTGCTACAAATGTAAACCACACTACTACCGCGCTCGCCAGCACCGCCGCGCGCCACACCGGCCGCGACACCGCCAGCGGCACCGCGATCGCCGGATGCAACCGCGATGCTTCTCCTTCGTGATCGAGTTGTAACACGCGTAACGCGTGACGCTCGGCACCGGCAAGCGCGTCGGATTTCAACCGGCCCGTGTGCAGCAACTCCACGATCGTGCGCGCATACCAACCCGCCGCGATCCACCGCACGAACACATAAGCGATGAATCCGTAGATCGCGAGCCGGAAGTAGTACCGGTAAAGAAAATCGACCATCTCGCTCGCCGTGAAGTTCGCGCTCTGCGGTATGGCCTGCTCAATGAAAAATGGAAAGGCCAGCGATATTGCAATCGGCAATGACGCCAGCGAATACGCCGCCGCGAGCAGGATCGATCGCACCGGTGCGTTACGTACGATCGTCCACAGGGTCCTGAAGTGATAGAACGCGCGCCACTCGCCCGTCGCCGCTTGCCGCGCCTGCGCCATCGGCAGGAAAAGCATCACTGCGAGAAACAACATCACGCCCGTCCACGACAGCGCGATGCCGACGTAATACTGCTCGTAGCCCTTGTTGAACGAATTGTCCCAACCGGTATACCAGCCGATTTGCCACAGCCCCGCGGGCAGAATCATGACGACGCTCGTATTGAATATGCCCAGCAATCCCAATCGAAGGTTCTCGCCGAGCGACGATCCCGCTAGGCCGATCGTGCGTCGCATCCGCGCCCACAGACCCAGCGGCGCGCCTGATCGCCCAACCCGGCGCAACCCGCGCTGCTGGATAAACCAGTTCGGCCAGGACTCGTGCGCAAGAAACAACGGATCGCTCTGCGCGAGTGCCGCGCGGTTCGATGCCGCAATCGGGCTGTGCTTCTCCCACACGCGCAGCGCGCGCCGCTGCATCGCGCGATACGTCCATCCGGTCGCAAGGATCGACGTCGGCCACGCCTGGCACAGCATCGCACCCACAACCGCCTTCCACACGAACATGACGAACTTCACGATCTTCTGCATGGCGGGATCCTCGTCTGATTCAACGTGATGCTATGCGATCGCCTCGTCGAGCGTGCCGCCTTCGGTATATTCCGTGGCCACCTTCATCAATCCGCCAAGCGTGCCGATCACGTCCGTCTGTTGCACTTCGCGATCGATCACATGACCGCGCGCGATTCCCGGGCCGTAAAACAGTGCGAAGATCTCGTGCGCTGATTTCGAACTGAAGTGGTGCTGGAACGGTACCGGCACCGCGCGGTTCGAGTCGCGGCCGCAGTCGGGCACGATCGCGAAAATAGTGTTGTCCTTGTAAAACTCGTTTGCCTCGACCGCCAGCTTCAATTCACGAATGCCCTGATCGATCACCGTGATCCCGCGCGTGTAGTGCGAAGGATTGCCCCAGTGCACATAGTCCGGATCGTTGTAGTTGATCATCATCAGCCGCGGGCGCAGTTTCTCCATCGCCGTGATTGCAATCTGCGTCAGCAAGCGATCGCCCCGCGCGTTCACGAATCCGTTCTCGCCGTAAAACTCCCGCCAGTCGTCCCAAAACTGCTCGATCTGCGGCAACGGCGCCATCGACCCATCCAGGCGGTAATCCAACCCTTCCAGCTTCGCCAGATCCGCTTTCTTCTTCAGCATTTCCTTGTCGCTCAGTCCGCCGCGCGCAATCTGCCGGCGCAGAAGATGCACCTTGAACCGGTACAGGCTCAGCGTCGTGCATCGGTAGTTCGCGCCAAACAGGTGGTGGTTGCTAAACGAGTAAAACTCCTCGTCCGTGCGGTCTTCGCCGTTGATGATCAGCGCCTCGTGCTCGGCAATGTTGTACGACTTGCGGAAGTACTCAAATATCGTCGGTACCTTGGACTCAAACCGCGCACCGAGAAATTTCCCGCCTTTGTCCTTGAAGTGATCGTATTTCCCGGTCAACAGATACAGCGTGCCCTGGCCGTGGCTCGTCTCCACGCCTTTCAACTGTTCGATCATCATGTTCGTATAGAGCGTGCCCTGCGGCGCAAGTTCCTTGAGGAAATACGGCGCGTAGGTCTCGTCGTGGTTGATTGTCTCCAATCGCCGCACGCCGCCGCCGAAGCGAATCACCACCATGTTCGGTCCGCGATATTCGGGCAGCACACCGCCCGCCGTGACACTCTGCAGTTCGCTCTGCGCAGTCCCCGCGCCCGCGGCGATCGCGCCCAGTGCCCCCATCCCCGCCGCCGACCGCATCAAAAATTCGCGCCGCGCCAGTTCGTCAGGAGCCATGGCCAAATCCTCCGGTGGACCTGTATCTATTATACTGACTGTTCGTTGGCGCGGAACGGTTTCGTCGACACAATTTCCCGCACCCTCACCGTCCTGTTCGTTTTCGCACTCGTTATCGTACTCGTCATCGTTATCGGCCTTTACGACACATGCAGCCGTGCTCACGATATTAGGGGTATACCTTGGCGACGCGGTTACGCATCATCTCAACTGCCCCAAGTTGGACGCATTGGCCCGCCGTATGCTACGATTCGCGCGCTTTTCCGGGGCGGCGTAGCTCAGCTGGTTAGAGCAACGGAATCATAATCCGTGTGTCCGGGGTTCGAATCCCTGCGCCGCTACCATCCTATTTCGCCTCCGCCGGGAGACCCGTCCACATGCCCGAATCCGGCGACCCGCTCCGCCGCGCGGCGTCCTCCTGCCTCGACGCGATTACGCCGCCAATCCCGCTTTCTGCTCCTTTGCTCATCGCCGTTTCCGGGGGACCAGATTCCGTCGCACTCGTTCACATACTGATTGAGGCCGGTTACAAAGTCGAGATCGCGCACTTCGACCATCAGACCCGCGGTGAGGGCAGTGCGGAGGACGCGCAATTCGTCGAAGCACTCGCCAAACGGCTCAATATCCCCTTCCATCTGCGCTCCGAAGACATCGAAGCGGGTGCTGATCAGTCGCCCATGTCCTTCGAGGAATACGCGCGTACGCGGCGTTACGCCTTCCTTGTGGAAATCGCAAAGTCGCGCGGCTGCGCGGCCATCGCCACCGGTCATCATGCAGACGACCAGGCGGAAACCGTGCTCATGCGCGTGCTGCGCGGGACTTCGCTCGCCGGCATCGCGGGCACGCCGCCCGTGGCCGAGCGCGACGGTGTGCGCGTGGTGCGGCCTTTCCTCAGTGCGCGCCGCGCGGAAATCCTCGCCTGGCTGCGCGAACGCAACATCCGCTACTGCCACGATGAGTCTAATCTCGATACCGACTTCGTGCGCAATCGCATCCGCCACGAACTGCTCCCTCAACTCCGCCGTGAGTACAACCCCCGCGTGGTCGAGGCGCTCGATCGGCTTGCGGACCTCGCGCGCACGGAAGACAACTTATTACAGTCGCTTGCGGTGGACTTCGCGGCGAAGTGCATTTTGGGCGGCGACACGATCCTGCGTGAACCCTTCTCGCGTGGACATCGTGCGCTCCAGCGGCGCGCCGTGATGGACGTGGCCAATCGCCGGACGCTCCGGCCCGACGCCGAACACGTCGAGCGCGCGATCGAATTCATCCTGCGCGCGCCGCCGAACAAGCGCTTCGATCTCGGTGGCGGAATCCAGCTTGCCTCGAACGCCGATGCTATTCGCGTTCTTTCGGCCGACCAGTCCGACGCATCCGACAAATCCGAGATTCCTTTACTCATTCCCGGCGAGACCACCGCCTTCAGCACGCGCTTGAGCACCACGCTGCTGCCGCGGCCTCCCGATGGCCCGCTGCGCAATTACTGCAATCCACGGCGCCAGGTGGTCGATGCGCGCGCGCTTGCGGGCGGCGCCGTCGTCCGGCATCGCCGGCCCGGCGATCGCATCGCGCCGATGGGCCTCGGCGGCACGCGCAAACTCAAGGACTACTTCGGCGATCTCGGCCTGCCGCCGCACGAACGCGACGGCGCGTTGCTCGTCGTCGCCGGCGGCGAGATCGTGTGGATCGTGGGCCACGCCGTCTCTGAACACGCCGCCGTCACCAGCCGCACCGCCCAGGTCGCGCAGATTGAGGTGCTCGATGACGCGCAGTGAAAAACCACTCTTCACCGCAGCACAGATCCGCACGCGGGTCGCTGAACTCGCCGCTGCGCTCTCGCGCGAACTGCGCGGGCAGGATGTCGTCTCACTGATCGTACTCAAGGGCGCGTTGCACTTTGGCTCGGATCTCGTCCGCGCGATGACCGTACCAATGGCAGTCGACTTCGTGCAGGCCCGGAGCTATCACGGCACGGTCAGCACTGGAAAAATCGAGATGCTCGGCCGGCCGACTCAGGACTTGAACGGCAAGCACGTCCTCATCATTGAGGACATCCTCGACACCGGCGTCACCGCGCGCGCGCTGATCGATTTTGTCGAAATCTCCGGCGCAAGCCGCGTCTCCTTCTGTGCCCTTTTCGACAAGCCCGCGCGCCGCAAGGTCCCCGTCCACGCCACCCACATCGGCTTCCCCGTCGACGATGTCTTCATTGTCGGCTACGGCATGGACTACGAAGAGCGCTACCGCGAACTCCCGGACGTTTACACGTTGGTCCTATAGGACCTATCGGTCTAATAAAAGCTTTTTTCGCACAAAATCGGCGCATCCCAATGTCACCTGAGGGTATTAATTAGGAGTCAAACAATCGACCCAGAAGGAACTTTGCTTCGATGCCAGTCCTCGACGACCCGTCCACCGACCCCGGTTCCGATACGCCGCGCTCCCCCGTCTGGCGCTGGCTGGCCGCATTGCTGCTCGTGGCCGCAGGAGCGGCACTCGTGGCCTTCCCCGCCCCGGTCGCAAAGTACACCGGCTACGACGCGCTCAACAATCACGCGATGAAGCTCGTCGATGAAAACCTTGCGCGCGATCAGGCGACGTTTCTTGTCATCACCGCTATAAAAACCTCACTCGCCGTGATCGAGGGCAGCGAGGTCGGCGTCGGCTTCGAACTCGAAATCGGTGACGTAGTACAAGCGCCCTACGACTACGTCGATTTTTTCTGGGAAATGTTCCTGTATGCCTTCCTCATTCTCGGGACCTACAAGCTACTCATCGAAACCGGCATGCTCGCGCTCGGTCTCGGCGTGATGGGCCTCGGCCTCGGCCTGCTCGCGATCTCGATCGTCACAAAATTCCAGGCCGCCGGTCTGCGCCGCTGGGGTCGCCGCACACTCCTCGGCGGCGCGCTCTTTGCCTATGCCGTCCCCCTCGCCCTCGTCGCCACGCACGCCCTCAGCGAGCGCTACACCACGAAGATCAAAGAAAAGCATCTTGCCGCGATAAAAAACCTGGACCTGCACCTCGACGAATCCGCCGACAAGTTCATCGCGCTAAAAAACCAGATCAATCTCTTGCAACCGGGTACCAGCCTCGAAAACATCAAGAACGGCATGCTCGATATCGCTCGCTCCATCGGCCGCACTTTCCAAACCAGTCTGACGGCGTTCCTCTACTTCATGCTCGTCATCGCCTTCGAAGTTGTATTTTTCCCCTTCCTCAGCGCGTGGATGCTGTATAAATTCGGGCAATTTGCCTTGGGGAGGATTGTTCCACCGCCAGCAACGGCTACAGCGTCCGCTTCGCAACTGGCAACAACGTAACGTTGATTCGTAGCGCCGCCGTCCCGGCGGCACAAGGCAGGTACCTATGCGCGTAGTAAAGGTTCGCGCTTGGATGGAGTCGCATTTTTCCGCGAAAACGAGTTCCCGGATTGCCGCCGGGACGGCGGCGCTACGAATCAACGTGCTCAGCGCGCAGACGGATTGTTCTTCCGCTCGTACCAGTAGCTATCCACCCATTCGTCGAGCGTACGGCGCGAGAACAGGAACAGGAACGGCGCCTTCACCAACATGGCCGCGTGGTGCCAGTCTCCGTGCGTGTCGAATTTACGAGTGGAGGCGATGGTCTTGGCGCCCTTGGGCCGCACAAGGCGCTGGCCGCGCGCGCGCCCGAGGCGCTTGAGGTCCCAGAGGAACTGCACGTCCTCGGCGTAGCGCTTCTCCTCATCGTAACCGCCCACCGCGCGCCAGTCCTCGCGGCGCGTGAATACGACGCCGGTGTCCATGCCGAGCACCCAGATCAGCGGCATCATCATGACGAAGGCGCAGGCGATGCCGAGGCTCCAGCGCTCGAGCGACACGCCCGTCGCACCGGCGACATATCGGCCCGTGTCCATCGACTCGCGTATGACGTTAAAGGTCTCGGGATGAATCTGGCCGTCTGCATCCGTAAAGCAGAGAATATCGCCACGAGCGATGGACGCGCCGCCATTCCGCGCGGCCGCAATACGCCGCTTCTCTACCGGCGCGACGCGGCAGCCAAAGGACCGCGCAATCTCCGCCGTGCGATCGGTCGACGAGTTGTCGGCGACGATCACCTCGATGCGCTCCGCACCGCCTTTGTATCGCTCGCGCGCCACGCGCACGGTCTCCAGCAGGCGGGGCAACAAGACCTCCTCGTTATAGGCGGGAATGATCAGGGAGAAGTCGAGCGTGGATGGTTCGGCGGTCACAGGCGCGGCGCCTGGTCACCGGCGGAAAGCGGCAGCAAGCCGCCGCAGTCCAAAGAGCAATCGGTTGTGCCGCGATCTCCGCGGAGGGTGAGTTGGGGGGAACCGGTGTGAGTTCGAGTGGCGCGGACTACCACGCGGACTTCGTCCGGATAGCGCAGGCTCAGCGCGAACTCGGCGGGATAGGTTTCGGCGCGAAGCGTCGTGCCTAGCGCAGTCGCGGATTCGGGCGCAGGGAGTCCCAGCGCACCGGCCACATCCGCGATCGTTCCGGCAAGTTCGGCACGGGTGTAGGGTCCCGCAGGAAGTTCGAGATGGACATGACGCACGTCACCAACAGGTGGAGCAACGGCGCCCGCGCCAAACGAAAACAGCGAGAGTCCGCCGGCCGTGGCCGCTGCGAACTCTCGCCGGGTCAGTTCCATGTCTGCCTTAGGCCGTCGGGATGTACGGCGACTTGAGCGCGTAGCCGTTCTGATACGGCCGATACGCGAAGTCGTTCGCGCGCTTGGCGGCCGCCGTGTCTTCGCCGGTGAACTTGTTCTTCTCGTTGTCCCACGAGAGACGCCCACCTGCGACGTAAGCCGAGGTCCCCATGTGGCAGACCTTCGCCGTGTTGAACGCGGACTCGACGAAGCAGATCGGATCCTTGCGCGATTTCAGGCAATCGATCCAGTTGCGCCAGTGCGCGACGTTCATGTCGCCTTCCTTGACGTCGGTGACGGACTTCGCGGCGCAGAGGTCCTTGATCGGCGTGACTTCGTAACCCAAGCGATCGATGTACAGGGTGCCCAAGGTGCCGTGGAACTTGATGCCGTAGCGGTTCGGCGAGACGACGCCGTTCCACACACGGTTGGAGAAACTCAGCACGTAGTCGTCGAAGCGATACAACACCTCGCAGGTGTCCGGCGTCGTGCGGTTGTCGGTCAGCACGTACTTCTGGCCGAAGCCCATCACCTCGCGCGGCGGCTTGTCCTCGCCCATCGCCCAGAGCACGATGTCGATCAGGTGCGCACCCCAGTCGGTCATCTTGCCGCCGGAGTAATCCAGGAACCAGCGGAAGTGGTACTCGACGCGAGTCGGATCGTAAGCCGTGCGCGGCGTCCAACCCTGGTAGCGCAGCCAGTCAAAACCCGGCGGCGGATCCATCGGCGGCGGAACGCCCATGCCCGTCGATGGCTCGGAGTCGTGAATCCACGTCTCGACGCGCGCGACTTTGCCGATGTAACCGTCGCGGATCATCTGCACGGCCTCCTGGAAATGCAGGCCGCTGCGCTGGAAGTTGCCGCACTGGAATACGCGCTTGTTCTTGCGCACGGCGTCGATAATCGGCTGGCCTTCGAGGATACTTGTCGTCAACGGCTTCTCGCACCAGACGTCCTTGCCGGCTTCGCAGGCCATGATGCCGGGAATCGTGTGCCAGTGATCGGGCGTCACGATCACGACCGCATCGATGTCTTTGTTCTCGATGATTTCTTCGAGGCGCTCGTGCATCGTCGGCCGGGGATACTTGTTCTCCACCATGTCGGCGGCCTGTCCGCGGTTCTTCTCGATGAGGTCGCACACGGCGATTGGCTGCAACTCGTCCTGCATCAGCGTGAACTGGAGATCACGCTTGCCCATCTGGCCCACGCCGATGTGGCCCGTGCGGATCTTCTCGTTCGCGCCGAGGATCGTCGCAGGCAGGATGTTCTTCGCGATGCTGTTCTGCGCCGTCGCACAGCCCGCGCTGACCGTCGCGGCGGCAATGGTCGTCGCGCGAATGAAATCGCGCCGAGAGACGTCCTTGGCGGACGAGGATTGCTCAGACTCCACTTTCTTCGTGCTCATTGCTCGACCTCCGAAATGCCGGTGTTGTGTAAACCCAACCATGTTACCGCAGCCGCGTCCAAAGTGGTAGAACGTGTGCTACCGCTTGCGCGCCGCGAGTCCCTGCTCTATTTCGGCGATAACCTGTCGTGCCTTTTCGCGCGGGTCGGCCGCGTCGCGAATCGGCCGGCCAACCACAAGGTGATCGGCTCCCGCGGCGATGGCGTCTGCCGGTGTGATGGCGCGCTGGTGGTCCCCGGTGGCATCGCCGGCGGGCCGTATCCCCGGGCAGACCAACGTGAAATCCGCGCCGCAACGTGTGCGCAGCATCGCTGCCTCGCGCCCTGACGCGATCAGGCCGTCGGCCCCATTCGCCAGCGCCGTCTCGGCACGCCAGCCTACATAATCAGATACAGAGGCAAATCGCTTACCTTCGCCGACCAGATGCATGTCGCGCAGGTCGGCCTCGCTCATGCTCGTAAGCAGCGTGACTTGAAGGATCTTGAGCGCGCTGTCTCCTTTGCCGGCTTTCGCCGCAGCGGCCGTCTTCGCACCGCCGTGAATCGTAAGAAGGCGCACGCCCGGTTTGGTCGCGACATGCCCCACCGCGCGTGTGATGGTTTCGGGGATGTCGTCCATCTTCAAATCGAGGAATACCGAGAATCCGCGGCGGCACAACTCGTCAACGATGGGCCATCCCTCGGCGATAAAGAGTTCGTAGCCGACTTTGTAAAACGTCACCGCGCCGGAGAGTGCGTCCACTAGGCGCAATGCGCCCGCGCGCTCATTGAAATCGAGCGCGACGATCAGGCGGTCTGCTGGCGTGAGCGCGGCGTGTCGAGTCATCGGAATGCCCCACTGGCGCGGAGGGCCCGCGCGCCGCATACTTTAGGGGAGCGCTGGCGGCGATTCAATATGTATAGTGAGTGCGACGCACTGGCTCAGCGCAACCTGGGACTTGTTCGGGGCGTCCAATCGGCGGGGTGCGGCGGCTGGGCACCGGCACGGATAACGGCGAGATGGCGAGCGAATCCAGATTCGGCATATACGCAGCGGCGCTCCTGGTGATAGCAGGACTGGCGCTGGCCCCGCTCTTGTTTTTCCCCGGAGAGCGCGCACGCATCGATGTGCCGGCTCCGATTGATGAGACACCTGTCCCGCAGGACACCGAACCACCCATCGCGGAAGACGCTCCCGTACCCGCGCGGCCGGAAGACCCTGCGCCGCCCGAGGTGCTCGCGGCCAAGGACGAACTGCGCGCGGAATACGCCAAGCAAAAAGGAAAAATGCCCGAGGATGTCGCCAAGCCCATCGAAGACGACATCGGCGTAATCGAAGGCGCGGCAGCGGACCTGCTCGCGGCGATCGCGAATGAGCCTGACAACGAAAACCTGAAAATGATGCTGATCGAAACCTATCGCAACGAAATGAAGTTGCTGAAGAAAGCCTTGCACCTGAGCAGCGCGGACGACGACGAAGTCGAGAAATCGGATCAATAACTACTCGAACCTGATCTCGCCGAAACGATCCGGCTGATGAAAGTCGAGCCGCTCGCCGATATCGGCCCAATACCCCCAGTGCGGATGTGACGAGTCGTCGGCGCACTTGTAGAAATTCGCGCGCCAAGACTGACCCGCCACTGCGCCGAGCGGACCCGTGAATTGTTCGAAGAACGCCAGCGGAATCCGGTACGACACGGTCCACACGGTCGGCCCAGGCAATTCAGATAAAACGGGCCCGCGCAAAGACGTGTGAACCTGAATGGATGACGCCGCCTCTTTCGGCACTTCGACGTATTTTCCAAACACCCCATCGGGACCGCGCGGTTTTTCGATGTACCAGAGCAACAGCGTGCCGATTGCGTTGAACTCGAAATTGAAATAGCCGCTTTCCGGCCGCGGGCGGACGAAAAACTCGACGCACGAATCCTTGTGCGTGGGCGACTGATACTCTGTGTTTCGCGCGACGACATGGCGATCATCGACGCGGAAGATCACCGCGAGTGCATGGCCGTCGTGCAATACGCGGGCCTGCGTGAGCGGCTTGTGATCACTACCGCGCGGATGGAAGCGGGCAATGGTCAGCGTCTGGGCGGGAGACCACGCCGGGTCGTCCCAGACCGCAGACACCGCAGGCAGAGTGCCCACGCGATGAACCGTGTAGCGCGCAGAGTCGGATTGAGCAAGCATCGCGGCTCCAAGGATGACATGAATGAGCATGGCCCGACCAGCGTACAGAATCCATCCGCCGAGTGAAAATGGCGCGTTGCGCGTGCCGTACACCGCATGACAGAATGCGCGCGCCATGAAACTTAAAAACATCGTGCCGATGCTCGCGACCGGAGATATGGAGGCGTCGATCCGCTTCTACCGGGAGACGCTCGGTTTCGACGTGGCGGACCGTTTCGAGTCGGGCGGGAAGACCTGGTGGTGCGAACTGGCGCGGGACGGCCAGGCGCTCATGCTCACGCAGCATGAAGTCGATGTCGCGAAATCCGGCGCGAAAGAAAGTTTCGCACAGACCTCCATCAACGTGTATCTGCTCAGCGGCATCGAGACCTTGCACGAGCGCATGAAAAAAGACGGGCGGCACGTCTCGGATCTGCGCGTGACCTTTTACGGCATGAAGGAATTCGACCTGCGTGATCCGAGTGGATATACCTTGCTAATCGGGCAGGCAACGAACGAAGCACCGACGGTGATTGACGAGAATGCGCCGCCGTTCTGATTTTTTAGACCACACACTGGCGAAAAGCGATGGCTACTAGTCTCTCAGGGCGGGTTGTTGCGCTAAGCGCGTCCGGCGGGCGCCAGGTGCCGCACAACGGACAAATCGTTGGTACGGGAATTTTCAAGGAACCGGTTGAAGGCCGAGTGATGGCACGACGGCTTGGACTCGCGGGCGACCGCCAGGTGGATCTCCGGTATCACGGCGGCGAACACAAGGCGATCTATGCATACCCGCATGAACACTACGCGACCTGGGCCGCAGAACTGAATCGCGATGATCTCGGCTTCGGCCAGTTCGGCGAGAACCTCACGACCGAGGGCCTGCTAGAGACAACCGTCCATCTCGGCGATCGCTTTCGCATCGGCGGTGCGATTCTCGAAGTCACCCAGCCGCGCGTGCCGTGTTTCAAGCTGGGGATCAAGATGGGCGATCCGGAATTTGTGAAGACTTTTCTCAAGAGCATGCGGAGCGGGTTCTACCTGCGCGTGCTCGAAGAGGGCGAGATCGGCGCGGGCGACACCATCGAACGCGTCGCCATTGGTCCAGAACAGATCACGATCCATGTGCTGTACCACCTGCGCTTCAAGGATCCGTTGAACAAAACAGAGATCCAGCGAGTACTCAGTGTCGAAGCCTTGAGCAAGGAATGGCGGAAGGAACTGAGCGGGTTGTAAGCCGTCGAAGGACACAATCTGATGGGACAGAATGCAACACTCGATACGTGGAACAAGGTCACGCGATTGCCGGCAGGAAAGACTGTCTTCAGTCTGCTTGCAGGCATCCAAGTGCCGTATGCAGGATCGATCGGCGCGCGCGTCGAGGAGTTGCGTCCGGGATATGCACGCATATCGATGCGCGATCGGCGCAAGGTGCGGAACCATCTGAAAAGCATTCACGCCGTCGCGCTCACGAATCTCGCCGAAATGACCGGTAATCTCGCGCTAATGACGGCGCAAGGATCGTCTGCACGCTGGATCATTGTCTCTTTCGAAACGCGCTTCATAAAGAAAGCACGCGGCCGGATCAGTGCGGAATGCACCCTCGATTTCGATCCGAATGTGCCCGGTGAATATTCGGGTCGCGTCTCGCTGCAAGACATCTCCGGCGAAACGGTCGCCGAGGCCACTCCGCACTGGAAAATCAGCGTGAAGGAACGCTAGGCGCTCTCCGCAACGACTCCCATCCAGCGTGTATAATTGCCACCGCGCCCAAGCCGGGCGCACGTTTCGTTTTCCCGGGGGATCATGGAAGCTCCAGTTGCACCGGCGCCGTCCGCGCCGCAGTCACCGTCGCACGACGAAACGATGGCGTTCCTGCGTCCGGGTCTGCGTTACTTGATTGGCGACGGCGTCTGCTCGCAAGTCGTTGGCGTATTAACAGGCGGCGTGCTGAGCGGCGGGGCGCTGCTCGTGGCGCTAGCGCTGCTAATGGGCGCATCGAACGCCGTGATCGGCGTGATCGCGGCAATCCCCTCGCTAGCGCAATTGTTGCAGGTACCGGCAATTTCCATCGTCAACCGCATCCAGCGGCGGCGGCTGATTTCCGTGGTGTGCTCCGGTGTTGGGCGTTTGTTCCTGCTCAGCATTTGCCTCCTGCCGTTTTTGACTCCGGAATCGTGGCGAATTCCACTGCTGCTGATCGCGCTGAGCGTATATTTCGGCTTGAACGCGATCAGCGCATGCTCGTTCAATTCGTGGATGCGCGACTTGCTGCCGATGCAAATCATGGGCGCGGTGTTCGGCAGGCGCCTGGCGATCGGCACGGCGATCGGCGCGGCGTTGAGTTTGCTCGCAGGCTTTGCCGTGGACTTTGTCACGGAACGCTCCGGAGACGCACGGCCGGTGTATACGGTGCTGTTTGTGGTGAGCGGACTCTTCGGGCTGGTTGGCACGTGCTTCCTGGCGCAGATTCCCGAACCGGTGATGCGCCCGCCAAAGCCGCTCGGCCTTCTGGCCTTGTTGAGCGAACCGATCCGGCACGAAAACTACCGCAAACTGCTTATATTCATCGGTGTATGGAACGCCGCGGTCAACATGGCGGCGCCTTTCTTTGTCGTGTACATGCTCAAGCAGATTGGTCTCAGCATGGGCTACGTCCTCAGCCTCACGGTGCTGAGCCAGGTCGTCAACGCGCTCTTCTTCCGTATCTGGGGACGCATCGCCGATCGCTTCACCAACAAAAGCGTCCTCACGGTCGCGGGTCCGCTGTTCATTTTCAGTTTCCTGATCTGGCCGTTTACAACGATGCCTGACCCCTACTTCCTCACGATACCGATGCTCATTGTGATCCACGTGCTCGCCGGTATCTCCACCGCCGGCGTAAACCTTTGCGCGGGCAATATGGCGATCAAGGCCGCTCCTTACGGCGAGGCGACACAGTACCTCGCCGTGAATGCCTTCGTATCCGGCATCACCGCGACCATCGCGCCGATTCTCGCGGGACTTGCCGCGGATGGATTCGAACTCAATCACGCGCAGTTGACGCTGAACTGGACCACGACCGACGCCGCCGGCGTGCCGCACACCTGGGGCCTGCCCGCCGTGGATCTGGTAGGTCTTGATTTCGTGTTCCTCATCGCCTTTATCGTCGGCCTTTACGCCGTCCACCGCCTGCTCGCCGTCAAAGAAGAAGGCGAAGTCGAGGAAGAAATTGTCGTGCAGGAGTTCTACGCCGAAGTCCGCAAGAGTGTCGCGAAAGTATCCAACGTCGCAGGACTGAGACACCTCACCTACTTCCCGTATGCCGTGCTGCAGTACTTGCGCGGAAAAAAAGAGTCGGTGAGCGAGGATGATCTGAGGAGCCTCTAAGCCTCGGCAAGCGAGGACGCCCGCCCCACTAGTTTGCGGAAGGCTTAGTCTCCAAATGCGGTGGGCGGTTGATTGGATTTTATCGGCATAAAGCTCTATATAACTTTTAGAAATTCATACCTCCGAAAATTACCACTATCCCTAGTGGCGCGGGCGAGGACGCCCGCCCCACTAATGTGCAGACGGATCAATCTCCGAAAACAGGGTTTCTACGATCAGTGCGGCGCCACGACTTCCGTAGTCACATCCTGATCCGGAATCGGCGCGGGCGGGAACTTTTCGGGCTTGATGCCTTTGCGCTGTGACGTATAGGTAATCCAACCGAGATCCATCTCGTCCGTCGTCGGGCCGCCGAACATTACCGGGACTGTTGAATCGAAACCGGCTTCGGCGCCCTTTTCGGCGGAGTTGTCATACCAGACTTCCCATTCCACGCGGGTGCCGGCGGGAATGGGCTTATAGGTCTTGTAGTCGTAACCCGTCTGCCAGTTGTAGTCGTAGCGCGGGACGTCGAGCAGGACCTCTTCGGTGCCGTCGGGGTAATACGCCGTATAGCGCGCCGCGCTGCCGCGGAGGTGCGTGTGCGGCATGAACTGCAGCAGCAGCACGTCCTCGGGGAAGGTGTAGGCTGCGCCGACGCGCCAGTTCTTGTGGCCCGGCGGGACCTCGAAGACGCCGTACGTGAGTGGCGATATTTCGAGCGGATGCTCGACCGGTTTGTCGTGGAACTTCAGCGCCATCAGCGACTGATCGTAGACCCCGGTGCCGGGTCCGGTCTCCTTGTGATAATGCATCGCGAAGCCGACCGTAGATCCGGGCTGTACTTCGATGCCGTAGCCGTCATCGAACTTCTGCGCATCCGTCCCCGGCGCGATGATGCCGAAAAGTTGCTGCGTCTGCGGGTTGAGCGGCTCGCCGGGTTTCACGAGGAACGTGACGATGTGGTGCACGACTTCACTGCCCGGCTTGAACTCGATCGCCTTGACCCACTTCGTCTCGGGGAGTTGTTCCGGCGTCAGCGTGACCTGGATAAAAGGCTGCACATCGAGCACATCGTCGCCAACGAAATACGGATCCTTCCACGTAACGATCAGGTCCGGTTCGCCGATGAACCACTCGGCGTTCGAGACCGGCAGCGGCGCGGGCGCATCGGAGGGATTACCGCGCGGTGCGCCGGAGGCCGTCCACTGCAGGATCGTGTCGATCTCGGCCTGCGTCAGCGTGCGCTCATTGCGGAAATGGCCGTGGGTCACCTCGCTCGCATGCCAGGGCGGCATTAGCTTTGCCTTCACGACGTTGGCAATCGCCTTGGTCCAGGGGCGCACTTCTTCGTATGTGCCCAGCGACATCGGCGCGATCATCCCGGCCATGTTCGTACCGGCGGCGCGGTGACAGGTCTGGCAATTCCTCTGCAGAATGGGCAGCACATCGCGTGTGAAGGTCGGCGCTTCGGCGACGGCGACTGAAAGGGGAACAGCAACAGCGAATAAGACGGGGACGATTCGGCGCATGAGTGGACCTCCGGTTCGCAAGGCTAATGTAACACAGGCCACCGCGCACGGCCAGAGGGTCTCGTTCGGCCCACCGGCCTCCACCCGAATAGCGATAATTCCTTACTCTGTATGACGGATCGCTCGATGAGGACATCGCGGCGAAGGTTTGCTAGTATCCGAGACGGCTGCAAGGAGGAATGGCAGAATGAACTTCGACTTTTCTGAGGAACAAAAAGAACTCCGGGACCACGCACGGCGGTTTTTGAAGGACCAGTGCCCGTGGACCGTAGTGCGCAGTGTGCTCGAGGGTGCGGCGCCGTATTCGGAGACGCTGTGGCGCGGCGTGGCGGAAAACGGCTGGATGGCGACCGCACTGCCGGAGGCCTACGGCGGAATCGGCCTGGGCTATGTGGATCTCTGCGTGATCGCGGAGGAACTCGGTCGCGTTACGGCGCCGATTCCATTTTCTTCGACCGTGTATCTCGCGGCAGAGGCTTTACTACTCTCCGGCGATGAAGCGAACCAGTCCGAATATCTGTCGAAGATTGCGGGCGGCGAAACCATCGGCACCTTCGCTGCGATAGAGGGCGCAGGCACTTTTTCGATGGACAACATCCAAACACAGTTCGCCAGCAACCGGTTGACCGGGACGAAGATCGCCGTGCCGGACGGTGACGTGGCGAGTTTTGCCGTCGTATTGGCGCAGAGTTCGCGCGGACCGTCTTGGGTGCTTGTGGATCTGACGAAGGGCGGCATTACGCGCGAAGCGGTCAAGACGGTGGATCCCGCGCGTTCGCATGCCAAGATCATTTTCGATGGTGCGCAGGCGGAACCGTTGGGCGAGCCGGGCAAAGGCTGGGAACTCACACAGCGCCTCTTCGATCGTGCGGCAGTCCTCTTCGCTTTTGAGCAACTCGGCGGCGCAACTTCGGCCATGGAAATGGCGCGAAACTATGCCATCGAGCGCTACGCTTTCGGCCGCGCGATTGGTTCGTTCCAGGCGATCAAGCATCGACTGGCGGACATGTTCGTGAAGATCGAGCTCGCGCGCTCAAACTGCTATTACGCCGCATGGGCGCTCTCGAAAAACGCACCGGAACTTCCGTTGGCGGCGGCGAGCGCGCGCGTGGCGGCGTCGGACGCGTACCACTTTGCGTCGAAGGAAAACATCCAGGTGCACGGTGGCATGGGCTTCACGTGGGAAGCGGACTGCCAGTTCCACTACCGCCGCGCGCGGCTGCTGGGGCTGAACCTCGGCGGCGCGCCGGCCTGGAAGGAACGCCTGGTCACCGCGCTCGAAGCGGGCGCCGTGGCGTAACCCCTGAACGAAACCCAACACACGATCAGATTTACGGAGGAGACTTCGATGGACTTCAATGACAATCCCCAAGAAGCGACATTTCGCGCAGATGTGAAGGCGTGGCTCTCGAAGCATGCGCCGAAATTTGTGCAGACGGGCGCGAATGTCCGCCGCGAGGAAGACGACAGCGCGGAAAATATCGCGGTGGCCAAGGAGTGGCAGGCGCTGAAAGCCTCGGCGGGCTACGCGTTCATCCAGTGGCCGAAGGAATACGGCGGCCGTGGCAGCGCGATGCAGTCCGTCATCTACACGCAGGAAGAAGCGAAGTATCCGCTGCCACGCAACTACTTCATCATCGGCGCCTTCGCCGGCCCGACCCTGATGGCATACGCGACAGACGAGCAGAAAGCGCGTTTTCTGCCGCCGATGCTGAGCGGCAAGGAAGTGTGGTGCCAGTTGTTCTCCGAGCCGGGCGCGGGTAGTGACCTCGCGGGCATCCGCACGCGCTGTGAACTCGAGGGCGACACGTGGGTCGTCAACGGCCAGAAGGTCTGGACGACCGTTGCATACATGGCGGATTGGGCCATCCTCGTCGCGCGGCACGACCCGACGCTCCCCAAGCACATGGGCCTGACGTATTTTTATCTCGACATGAAGTCACCCGGCGTGGAAGTCACACGCATCAAGCAGGTCTCCGGCGGCTCAGACTTCTGCGAGGTGTTCCTCAACGATGTACGCATCCCCGATTCGCAGCGGCTCGGCCGCGTGGGTGACGGGTGGAGCGTGTGCCTCACCACACTGATGAACGAGCGCTTCAACGGGGGCGATGCCCCTCGCCCCGACGCGAATGAGCTGTTGGCGCTGGCCAAACGCGTGAAAATCGATGGGAAACCGGCAATTCAGAATTCGGCCGTGCGCGAGCGCGTTGCGGAGTGGCACATCCAGTCTGCCGGTGCGAAGTTTACGAAGTTCCGCACGCTCACCGCGCTCTCCCGCGGCCAGACCCCGGGCGCGGAAGCGTCAATTCTGAAACTGATCAGCGCGTCGAAATTGCAGGACATCGGCGCCTACGGCATGGATCTGCTCGGCATGGCTGGTATCCTGACCGACATCGAGGACGATGATGCACAGTTCCTGCTGGCCTACCTCGCCGCGCCGGGCGCGCGCATCGCCGGC
>SXGT01658113.1_pt1 | contig 22399 bp, 16 predicted proteins | sample 3176221 | NCBI WGS metagenome assembly SXGT01 (sample SAMN11356862, study PRJNA531348) | freshwater metagenome | isolation source: freshwater sample F1-120 | place: China: Fuxian Lake, Yuxi | collected 2017-12-25
AGCATTTTCTAATCCAAGGATGATCATGAAATCGGCAATCGTTTCCAATACAAGGTGATCATGAAATAGGGCCGGGTGTTGGCCTCTGCTCCTGATCTCCTTCTTGTGATCGAGAACCCCGCAAGGGGTTCCGTTTGGTCTTGATTGAGAGAGCAATCGTCGGGGCTGTGGGAATGTGGGAATCTCGCGCCTTGGCGAGATTTCCAAGGGGCGGTGGGAAGTGTGGGAAACCCGCTTTGGGGTTTTCCATGCTTTCCACGGGCCCGTCATTTCCACAGCCCTCCGATCCGCCCACCGTCAGTGGAACTGTGGCGGCACCGGCGACTCCATCTTGCAAGCCCGCAGCAGTTTTTCCTTCGCCGCCGTCATCTTCTTGGCCGCTACGGTGTCGCTCATCCGCATCGACTCTTTGTCCAAATGCGCCAAGCTCACCTGCTCCTTCAGATATTGCTCGGCCGCCGGAATCGTCTTCAGCTTCTCATATGGCGTCTGATAGTTTTCGGTCTTGTACCGCCGTTGCCGTTTGCCGCGAGCATCGATGCTCACCGTGGCGAATCCGCAGGGTCGGTGAAAATTCAGATAGGGGTTGAAGTGCGTCGTGTAGAACTTCCGCAGTTGTTCGGCGTGTTCGCCGGCGATGTGGCCATAGCCGATATGCTTGCGAATTACCGCTCCGTTCTTGCCCTCCACCAACGCGTTGTCCGAACTCCGGCAGGCGCGGCTCTTGGTGAATTCCACCAGCAGTTTCTTCAACAACTTGGCCACCACATGATTGATGTACTCCGATCCGTTGTCTGAATGAAACCCGAGTATTGTGAAGGGAAATTGATGCAGAATCGCTTCCAGCACCGGAATCAGGTACTGTTCGCTGATCCGGCTCACGCATCCCACCACTTGCCACTGCGTCACCTCGTCGACGGCGTTGATATGGTAAACACCCTTGGCTCCATCCCAGTCCCCCTGATGCACCGTGTCGACTCGCAGAAATCCAGGCTGGCCCAGCGGATCCGGTTTGCGACGCTCGCCGATCGTCACCACGTTCGCTCGCGTCCCTTCGAATACCGACACCCGCTTGCGGTAGTAGACGCTGTTGCGCAGATTGTATAGATGCGCCACCGAGATCTCCGACAGCCGCGCATACTCCGCGTTGCCGAACTGGTTGTACTCCCGCCCCAAAATGCAGCGCGTCGCTGGACCGCTCAGCCACCCATGCGCCCGGTCCACCTCCGCCAGCAGTCTGATGTCCCCGTCCGTATATCGCCGTGGAAACCGCCTGCGCGGGGATTCGCTGATCCGCACCGTTCCCGTCTCGCGATACATTCGCACCAGCCGCGTCATTTGCGGCGTACTCAATCCCGTGACTTTCTCCACGTACGCGCGAATCGTTCCACGTTCCTTCTTGTCCCTCCCGGCGTACTCCTGGGCGATCAGTACACCCTGAACCCACGAATAGATTTCCACCCGGCTTCCGCCGGCGAACTCGATGTCGTGGCTCCCCTTCAGGAATTCGCTGATCTGTTGTTGGCTCAGCATCTCGGCATTCTGCATTTGCAATCGCATCCAGCCGCGGACTGCCGCTACGCCGCCTACCATTTTCATGATCATCTTGTGTTGGACGCAAGCTCGATTTCATGATCATCCTGTATTGGACAATTCTGGACTACCGGAATCGCCCGCGGACTGGCACAATAGTCGTTGCCGCGCGCCGGCGGACCAGTTTTGCCCGGCTCGCGCGAAAGGAGACTCAATGGACCGTTTCGACGAGCTCAAGCTCAAATACCAAGGCGCACTCAATCTCATCAAGCAGAACGGGACCCGTCTGGCGCACCTGCACGTGCAGGACAACAAGCTTCTCATTCAGGGCGCGGCTCCCTCCGAGGACGCCAAGAACGACGTTTGGAACCAGATCAAGCTGATCGACTCCTCGTTCGGCGATCTGATCTGCGACCTGAGCATCGACGAGAGCTTGGCTCCGCCCGCGCCGGAAGTCCGGACGTACGAGGTCCAGCGCGGCGATTCGTTGTGGAAGATCGCGCAGGAGTTCTACGGCAACGGCGCGCTGTATCCGAAGATCATCGCGGGCAACCCCGACAGCCTGAAGGACGAGAAGTCGGTCATCCACCCGGGTGACATCCTGGTGATCCCCGACTAGTTTCACGAGGGGGGCGGGCCGGTCCCGCCCCCTGGATTCCACCGGCGGAAGAGTGCAGCTTCAGTCTTCCGGGCTCGGCCTGCCACCGCTTTGCGAGTCGTTCCGGAGATTCAGGGATGCGATCATGCACAACGTGGGCTCCACTCTCCGATCGCTTTTAGCCGCGTCCTGCTAACTAATTGGCGCTTTGCAAACCTCGCCCGCCCAGGCGGCGGGGTGGCCGCGCGGGCGGCAAACGCTTCCAATTTTCTACGACACATGCATTCGCCGCGCCGCCGCCGCGATTCAGAACCAGGGCTGGGAGACGGAACTTTTCCCGCGCCGCCGCGTATACTGCGATGGAGGCGAATGATCCGGAATGATGAAATTCCTCTTGTGGTTCCTCCTGTTCTGGTTGTGCTGGCCGCTGGCGTTGATCGCGCTGGTGCTCTATCCCTTCGTATGGCTGGTTCTGCTGCCATTCCGTCTGGTCGGGATCGCCGTGGACGGCGTGCTGCAACTGGTCTGGGCCGTGGTGACGCTCCCCGCCCGGGCGCTCCGCCTCGGGCGGACGTAGACCGCGCCGCAAAATCCCCCCGCGCCGGCTGTCTAAACGATAAGCGCGCCTTGGGTTCGACCCGTCCGCGCGTTTTTCTTCATGAGCCGACTCCAACTCTTCCTCGCCGGTCTCGTCACCATTGGTGGCGCTTCCTGGATGGGCATCCGCACCGTCGACCAGCGTGGCTGGCGTTTCTTCGATACCGGCAAGGGCATCGTCGACATGGGCCTATCCTTTTCCAAGGCCGTGAAGGCGCGAGACGCCGCCGCCCTGGCCGGATTATTCACGCCCGGCTACAAAGGTAACGTCCTCGGACTCAACGGGATGGAGCAGGTGGAGGACAAGGACGGCATCCGCCGGTACAAGATGAAGGGCGGAGCGGCGGTCACCGGACCCGAGGCGGCCGCGGCCGAATGGAAGGCGTATCTGGACGGCTTCGAATCGATCGAGGAAGTCTCGCTGTTCGTCCACCGCCTGAAGGACTGGCAGGCGTCGCCCGGGCCGGACGCCGTCGTGCGATTCGAACTGATCGGCACGCCGAAAGGCGCCAAACAGGCGGGCATCGACCGCGCGTTGTTCGACGCCAAGTTCGACGCTTCGGGCGGATCGTTGAAGTTCCGCGAGGCGGCCCTGCAGGAAGGCTCCCGTTACATCTCCGAAACGCCGCAGTTCGTCAACGTGGCGGACGAGGCGGGAATCGGCATTGTCAACCGCTACTATCCGGCGTTTCTGAACACGCCGCAGAAGTTCGGGATGATCCGCTACGGTCCCGGCGGCATCACCGCGACCGACTACGACAACGATGGCTTCTATGACATCTTCATCCCGGACGGCGTCGAGTCCAAGCTGTTCCGCAATACCAAAGACGGCAAGTTCGAGGATGTGACGGCCAAGGCGGGATTGACCGGACTGGACGGCGTCAGCGTCGGCGTGTTCGCCGATTACGACAACGACGGATTCAAGGACTTTTTCGTCAGCCGCACCTACAAGCCGAATCAACTCTTTCACAACAACGGCGACGGCACGTTTACCGACGTGACCAAGAAAGCCGGAATCGGCGAGGACTGCTGCACGACGGTGGCTTCCTGGGCGGACTACGACAACGACGGCCGCCTGGATCTTTACGTCGGCCGCTACCTCGACCCGCGCGATCGCATCCCCACAACCTTCTACGCGCGCAACGGCGAGCCGAATCAGCTCTATCACAACAATGGCGACGGAACCTTCACCAACGTCACCGAGAAGGCGGGCGTCGGCGAAATCGGCCTCTGCCTCGGCAACGTCTGGGGCGACATCGACGACGACGGGTTCCCCGACCTCTTCGTGGTCAACGATTTCGGCCGAAGCACGCTCTATCACAACAACAAGAACGGCACGTTCACCGACATCACGGTCAAGGCGGGCGCGCTGGCGTACGGCGCCGGCATGAACGCTTCGATGGCGGACTACGACAACGATGGCCGCCTGGATCTCTACACCACCGCCATCCGCTCCGAACACGCCTGGTTCGCCGAGTTCCCCACCGTGATGCGATACATGCAGAACGTTTGGCTCCAGAACGTGTGGAAGTCCGACATGCCTCTCTATTGGCAGATCTTCCAGCAGTCGGGCTTCGGCTTCGTGGAGGTGTTCCAAATGATGGCCGACGGCAACGCGCTGCTGCGCAATCGCGGCGATCTCACCTTCGAAGACATGCGTTGGAAGGCCAACGCCAACCCGCCGGGATGGTTCTGGGGCGCCTACTTCGGCGACTACGACAATGACGGCTGGCTCGACATCTACGCGGTGAACGGCTGGGCCTACAACAACAAGGACACCGAGATCGAACTCGAGTTCCTCAACAATGTCGTCAGTCATCAGGACACTTACAAGACCGGCCTGTACTTCGATCCGAAGTTCTTCGGCACGCGATCCTGGCACGGCTGGGAACGCAACCGCCACCTGCGGGCGCAAGGCGACGGCACGTTCGTGGAACTGGGCCGCGCCTCGGGATCGGACCTGCTCACCAACTCCCGCGGCGTCGCGGCGGCCGATTTCTGGAATCGCGGGCGGCTGGATCTGGCGATCTCCGGCTCCACCGACAAGCACGCGCTGCTGAAGAACAACAACCCCGATAAGCGCAAGTTTCTCGAGGTGGAACTGATCGGGACCAAGTCCAATCGAGACGCGGTGGGCGCGCGCATCGTGGTCAAGGCGGGCGGCAAGATGATGACCCGCGAGATCGCCATTGGCGACGGCTATGGCTCGCAGAACACGCTACGGCAGCATTTCGGCCTGGGCGACGCGGCGCAGGTGGACGAACTGATCGTCAAGTGGCCGCGATCCGGCATGACCCAGAAGTTCACCAACGTCGCGGCGAACCGGTTCCTGTCGGTCACGGAGGGCACGGATGTGCTGGTGGAGAAAAAATATGGCGCGAAGGATCGCTAAGGCCGCGGTTGCCGCGGCGGCGGGCGTGGCGCTTTTCGCCGCCGGCGGGACAAACGCGGCCCGGTGGTTCGACGACGTGACCGCGAAAGCCGGCGTGTCGCACAAGCACACCAACCGCGCCTTCGAGAATCCATACGCGCACATCATGTCGGGCTACACCGCGCTCGGAGCGTCCGCTGCCGTGGGAGACTTTGACGGCGACGGTTGGGACGACGTGTTCGTCACCGACTCCCAGAAGACCGGTAAGAACCGCCTCTATCGCAACAATCGCGACTTCACGTTCACCGACGTCGCCGAACAGGGCGGAGTCGCCAATGGCAACGACGCGCGGAACGCCTCCGCCGACGCTCTCTGGTTCGACTGCAACGGCGATGGACGCCTGGATCTGTTCGTCGTCCGCTTCGGACAGAGCCAGCTCTACGAGAATCTAGGTAATGGCAAGTTTCGCGAGATCACCAGGCAGGCGGGCTTGACGCGATACGCGAACTCGATCACGTCGATCGCGTTCGACTACGATCGCGACGGCGACCTGGACCTGTTCATCGGCGACTACTTCCAGCCGGTGGACCTGTTCAACCCCAACACACCGCGCTTCTTCCCCGAGAGCTTCGAAACGGCCAACAACGGCGGCGGAGTCACCGTGTTCCGCAACGACGGCAAGGGCGTCTTCACCAACGCCACCGCGGCGGCCGGAATCAAGATCAGCGGCTGGACGCTCGACCTTGGCCACGCCGACGCCGACAACGATGGAGACGACGACCTCTATGTCGCCGCCGACTTCGGCACCGACCGCTTCTTCCGCAACAACGGCGACGGCACGTTTTCCGACATCACCGAAAAGGCGATCGGCATCGACTCGAAGAAGGGCATGAACGTCGACTGGGGCGACTTCGACGGCGATGGCCTGTTCGACATCTACGTCACCAACATCACCGACGACTACATGCGCGAAGGCAACTTCCTGTGGAAGAACAACGGCAACCTGAGCTTCACCGATGTGTCGCGCGAACTGGAAGTTCACGACACCGGCTGGGGCTGGGCCGCCAAGTTCTTCGATCACGACAACGACGGCTGGCAGGATATCTACGTGGTGAACGGCTGGGTTTCGGCGGGCAAGGACAGCTATGTTCCCGACATCTTCAACATGGTGATCAAGCCGAATCTCGATTTCGCCGACGCGCGCAACTGGCCTCCGATGGGCAACAAGAGCCTGAGTGGATATCAGAAAAAGCGCCTCTTCCACAACGAACACGGAACGGGCTTTCGCGACACCGCGCCCAGGCACGGCATCGATTCCACGCGCGACGGACGCGGCATCGCGATCGCCGATTTCGACCATGACGGGCGGCTGGACATGTTCGTGTCGAACGCCAATTCCGAACCGTTCCTGTATCGCAACACGGCGCCGGCGGCCCACTGGATCGAGTTCAAACTCGAAGGCCGCAAGTCGAACAGGCAGGCGATCGGCGCGGTGGTGAAGGTGACCGCGGGCGGCCGGACATCCTCGCAGTTCGTCAACGGCGGCAACGGATTCGCCAGCCAGAGTTCGTTGATCGTGCACCAGGGCTTGGGCGCGGTGGCCACGGCGGAAAAGATCGAGATCCTGTGGCCGGGCGGCGCCAGGCAGACGTTCGAGAATCTGGCGGCGAACAAGATCTACAAAGTAGTGGAGGGCGGAGCGCCCTCGGCATGGATGGCGAAACGATGAGGCTTCTTTTCACGATGACCGCGGCGGCCGCCTTGTGGGCCGCCGATCCCGACTACCGCACGCCCTGGCAGGCCAAGGACTTCGAGAAGGCGATGGGCGTCCTCGAGGGTGCGCTCGCGGCCGACCCGGACAGCATGAAGTTCGGCAGCGAGTACCGCTTGCTCGTCATCGACGCCAAGGCTCACGACCGTGCCATCAAGTTCTTCGGCGACCTCGCCGCCAAGAATCCCACCATGTCCAACCTGCACCTGAACCATGGGTTCGCCTACGTCGACAAGATTCCGACCGCGGGCTCCATCACGCAGGTGCTGCTCGCCAACACGTCGCTTGGCCACTTCACCAAGTCGCTCGAGACCAAGCAAACCTGGATCGCGCTCTACACACGCGGCAACGCGTATTTGTTCTGGCCCAAAATCTTCAAGCGGATGCCGCTCGGCATCGCCGACCTGGAGGCGGCGATGAAGATGCAGAAGTCCGGCAAGAAGATGCCCTTCCACGTGCGGTCGTACCTGGCGTTGGGCGACGGCTACTTCAAGAACGACGAGCCCGAAAAGGCGAAGGCGATGTGGGCGGAAGGGTTGAAGGAGTATCCCGCGAGCGATGCCCTGAAGTCCCGGACCGGCAAATCGCCGGAGGAGATCGAAAAGCTCATCTCCAATGTCTACGACCCGTACAAACGCGTCGACACCGATCTCTCCGACCTGTGGAAACAGCAGTGAAACGCACGATTCTCATCGCGCTGGCCGCGGCGGCCGTGTTCGGCTTCACCGGCGTCAAGAGCCGCATCCGCTTCACCGAGACGGGTGAAAAGTCGGGCGTGCGGCAGGTTCACTCCACGCGCAAGTTCAAGGGGCCTCACGGCGACGTACTCGGCATGTTCACCTCGGGTGGAGCGGCGTCGGCGGTGGGCGACTTCGACAACGACGGTGACGACGATCTCTTCGTGGTCGACTCCGATACCGGCAAGCCACACCGGCTGTATCGCAACGACGGCGGCATGAAGTTCACCGAGGTGGGCGCGCAAGCCGGCGTCACCGGCGGCAACGATCCGGATTCCATCTGCGCCGACGCCATCTGGTTCGACTACGACAACGACGGCTGGCGCGACCTGCTGGTGGCGCGGTTCGGCACGCCGCTCCTCTATCACAACGAGAAGAACGGCAAGTTCAAGAACGTCACCGCCGGATCGGGCTTCAACCGATTCGGCAACACCATCGCCGTCATCTCGTTCGACTACGACAAGGACGGCATGCTGGACGTGATGTTCGGCGACTACTTCAAGCCGGTCAGCCTCATCAACCTGACCACCACCAAGGTGCTGCCCAACGACCTGGATAACGCCGTGAACGGCGGCGGCGTCACCTTGTGGCACAACGACGGCAACGGGAAGTTCTCCGACGTGACGTCCAAGGCCGGCTTCGACAAGCACACCGGCTGGACGCTCGACCTCGGTCACGGAGACTTGAACAACGACGGCTGGCAGGACATCTACATCGCCGCCGACTACGGCACCGACCGCATGTACTTCAACAACGGCAACGGCACGTTCTCCGAAGTGACCACCAAGGCGATGGGCGGCTTCGACACCCGCAAGGGCATGAACGCCGAGATCGGCGACTACGACAACGACGGCTGGCTCGACATCTACGTCACCAACATCACCGACGAGTACATGAAGGAATGCAACATGCTGTGGCACAACAACGCCGACGGCACGTTCACCGACGTCTCCAAGGAAACCAATACCTGCAATACGCTCTGGGGATGGGGCGCCAAGTTCGGCGATTTCGACAACGACGGCTGGCTCGACATCTTCGCCACCAACGGCCTTCGCTCGCGCGGCAAGGACAACTACATTCCGCTGCTGCTCGAGGCGATCATCAAACCGAACATGGAGTTCCAGGAACTGGCCTCGTGGCCGGCCATCGGCAACATGACGTGGAGCGGATTCCAGAAGAAGGTGATGTTCAAGAATGTCGGCGGACAGGTGTTCAAGGACATCTCGGCCGATGCGGGCGTCGACAACGATCTCGACGGGCGCGGCGTGGCCGTGGCCGACTTCGACGGCGACGGCAGGCTCGACTTCTATCAGACCAACGCCGATCAGCCCGCGCTGCTCTATCACGGGCAAGCCGAGGGCGCTGGCAATTGGATCGAAATGAAGCTCGAGGGCGCGGTGAAGAATCGCGACGCGGTGGGCGCGCGCGTGACGGTGAAGGCCGGCGCGCTGACCATGATGCGCGAGGTCGACGGCGGTAACGGATATTCGGGGCAGAGCATGCTCCGGCTGCACTTCGGCCTGGGCGCGGCGGCGAAGGCCGATTCCGTCGAGATCGCGTGGCCGGACGGGCGCAAGGAAAAGGTCGCCGTGCCGGTGAACGCCGCGGTGTACGTCCGCCAGACGGCGGGCGGCGCGGCGCGAATCGCACCCATCAAGGTTCGCTAGTCCGGGGAGACGCATGAAGAAAATCGCCGCAACCGGTTTCTATTTCGTGGCGGCCGCGCTGCTGGTGCGCTCCGCCGAGGACAAGGCGGAGCAACTCACCCGCCACATCAACCTCGGCAAGGCGTTCTACGAGAATCCGACCACGCAGAAGGAAGCGGCCGCCGAATTCAAAAAGGCGCTGGACCTGAACCCGGACTCGGCGCGCGAACAGCTCAACTATGGCCTGGCGCTGCTGCGCGCGGGCGACGTGAAACAGGCGGCCGAATTCCTGCTGAAGTCTCGCAAGACGAATCCCGCTCTGCCCCACACCTACTTCAATCTCGGCGTCATCCACAAGAAGGACGGCGAGTTCGAAAAGGCGTTGCAGGAGTTTGGCGAGATGGCCAAGCGTGCACCGGAAGAACCGGTAACGCACTTCAATCTCGGCATGCTGCACAAGCTGCAAGGCGCGCCCGAAAAGGCAACCGCCGAGTTCGAAACGGCGGCGAAGCTCGACTCCACGCTCGCCGCGCCCCACTTCCAGCTCTACAACTCGTACCGCGCGGCCGGCCGCATGCCCGACGCCCAACGCGAACTCGCCACGTTCAACGAAATCAAGAAGCGCATGGCGGCGCTCGGATTGTCGGAGGACATGGATTGGTCCTACTACGCGGAACTGCTCGAGGAGATTCCGGCGGCGGCCACGGCGGGCGCACCGCCCGTGGAAGTGGCCTTCAACGCCCGGCCCGCCGGCAGCCTGGGCGCGCAAGCGTCCGGCCTTCACACGCTGGACGCCAACGGCGATGGCAAGCTCGACTTCCTGCTGGTTGGCGCCAGTGGATCGGCGCTGTTTCTCAACAATGGCGCGGGCTTCACCAAATCCGCCGCCCCCGCCGCGCGCGCGGCCAACGTGGGCGACTTCAATAACGATACGCTCCCCGACCTTTGCCTCGCCGGACCCGAGGGCGCTTCGCTCGCCGCCAATAAGAAGGGCTCGTTCGAAACGCGCCCGCTCGTCAAGGGATCGTTCAACCACTGCGTGTTCGTGGACTTCGATCACGACTACGACCTCGACGTCTTGCTGCTCGGCGAGAATCCGAAGCTGATGCGCAACAACGGCGCCGAGCCGTGGACCGAGCAGCCGTTCCCGTTCGTCGCGGGCAATTCGTTCGATGCGGCGGTGCTCGAAACCGGCGAGGACAACGGGTTCGACATCGTGATGGCCTACATGGGCAAACCCGCCGTGCTGTATCGCGACAAGAAGATGGGCCGCTATGAGGCGGTGGTGCTGCCCGTGGCGTTGGAAGGCCGCTTGCAAGTGGAGGACTTCAACCACGACAGCTTTCTGGATGTCGCCGCGGCCGGAGCCGATGGCGTCCAGTTCCTCGAGAACAAGCACGGCAAGCTCGAAGCCGGTCCCAAGGTTCCGCACGGCGCGGGAGCCGGCACGGTGTGGTTCGCCGACTTCCAGAACCGCGGCCGCATGGACATGCTTGCCGGCGCGGCGATGCACGTCCACAAGGGCGGCTTCGCGTGGGAGACGGGCAAGGTCAAGGGCGTAACCCCGGCGCTGGGAATCGCGGTGGGCGAGTTCACCGGCGACAACCTCATCGACGCGATCGGCGTGACGGCGGATGGCTCGGCGACGCTCCTCGCCAACGCCACCCCTACCAGGAACGCCACCTTGCGCGTCGCGATCCAAGGCGTGAAGAACATCAAACTCGCGCCCGACGCCCGGGTGGAAGTAAAGGCCGGCAAGCATTACCAGAAAAAGGCCTACCGGGGATTGCCGCTCGTGTTCGGAATCCCGGGACTGGCGGCCGTGGAGACGGTCCGCATCACGTGGCCGAACGGACTGATCCAGAACGAAATGAACCAGAAGGCCGGCTCCTACACCTATAAGGAAGCGCAGCGGCTCTCGGGTTCGTGTCCGATGATCTTCACCTGGAACGGCGAAAAGTTCGAGTTCATCTCCGACGTCCTGGGAGTGGCGCCGCTCGGCGCGGGCTTGGGCGACGGAAACTTCTTCCCGGTGGATCACGACGAGTACGTGCAGATCGCCGGCCGCCAGCTTCGCGAGCGCGACGGCTTCTACGAGATCCGCGTCACCGAGGAACTGCGCGAGGTGTCCTACATCGACCAGATCCAACTGATCGCCGTGGATCACCGGAATTCGACACAAATCTACACAAACGACAAGTTCAAAGCGCCGCCGTTCCCCGAGTTCAAGCTCTTCGGCGTCGACCGGCGCATCGAGCCGCGGAGCGCGATCGACCACACCGGAGCCGATGTCCGCGGCCTCATCGCCCAGCGCGACGCCCGCTATCCGTCGAACTTCCGCCGCGATATCAACGGGCGGGCCGAGCGCCACTCACTCACGCTCGATCTCACCGGTGCGGGCGATTCGCCGGTGCTGTTCCTGCACGGCTGGGTCGACTGGGCGGATGGCTCCACCTTCGTCGCCGCGTCCCAGGACCGCCCCGGCGCGCTGGCCGCTCCCTCTCTGGAAGTTCGGGACGCGGGCGGCCGATGGGTCACCGCGATCGCCGATATGGGGATGCCGGCGGGCAAGCCAAAGACCATCGCGGTGGACCTCCAGGGCGTGTGGAAATCTCCGTCGCGCGAAGTGCGAATCGTCACCAGCATGGCTGTCTATTGGGACGAGATCTTCGCGGCGGCCAACCCGCGCGATCCCGAGGTCCGGCTCACGCGCATGGCTCCCACCCGCGCCGGTCTCCAGTTCCGGGGTTTTTCAGCCGTAAAGGTCCACCCCGAGCGGCTGCAGCCGGAAAGCTTCGATTACGACTCCGTGCGCGCCACCTCCATGTGGAATCCAACTCCCGGCATGTACACGCGATACGGCGACACGCTGCCGCTGCTCGGCCGCATCGACGACCGGTTCGTCGTCATGGGCGCGGGCGACGAGTTGTCGTTGCGGTTCGACGCGCGCGGCCTTCCCGCGCTGCCCGCCGGCTGGACCCGCGATTTCCTGATCTTCTTCGACGGCTACGCCAAGGACGCCGACGCCAACACCGCCTACTCGAGCAGCGTCGGGCCGCTTCCGTTCCACGCGATGCCCGGATATCCGTACCCCGCCGGCCAGTCCCATCCCGGTTCCGGCTACGACAAAACCTACAACACGCGGCCCGCGCTGCGATTGATTCGACCATTGGCTAAACCATGACCAACCTCTTCGGCCTCGCCTTTCTGCTGTTGTTGTTGAACTCCGCCTATCTCTGGGGTTTCCCCGACCCCAACATGTTCTACATCACCAATATCCTGATCCACATCGCGGGCGGGACGCTGATCGTGCTGGGAATGATGGCGCTGAAGCAGTACCGGCGCGCGCTGATTCCGCTGGTGCTGGCGCTGGGCACCGGCGTCGCGCTGGCGGCGGTGGGAGCCATCCGCCCGTACCGGTGGCTGGTGATCGCGCACATCGCGGCGGGGTTGCTCGCCGTCGTGGGCGCGTGGATGGCGGGTGTGAAGCGCGTGGCGCCGGTGGCGGCGCTCGCCGGCGTGTTGGCGATGGCCGGCTTCGTGAAGGAAAAGGCGTTCCCCGATCCCTCGCATCGCATCAAGAATCCCCGGGTTGTCGCCGCCAGCATGGATGGCGAAGGCGGCGGGCCGCAAAGTCCCTTCTTCCCCTCGGCGTCCGAAACCAACACCGGCAAGATCATCCCGTCGAACTTCTTCATGGATTCGGCCGCCTGCGCCGAATGCCACAAGGACGCCTACGACCAGTGGAACTCGTCGATGCACCACTTCGCGTCGTTCAACAACCAGTTCTACCGGAAGTCCATCGAGTACATGCAGGACGTTGTCGGCACCAAGCCGTCCAAGTGGTGCGCCGGCTGCCATGACCACGCGGTGTTCTTCAATGGCCGGTTCGACCGTCCGATCAAGGAACAGATGGACACTCCCGAAGCGCACAACGGATTGGGCTGCATGTCGTGCCACTCGATCTCGGCGGTGGCGAGCACGGCCGGCAACGGCGGGTTTCGCATGGAATATCCGCCGCTGCACGAACTGGCCACCAGCAAGAATCCGGTGCTGAAGTTCATCCACGACTACGTGGTGAAGACCGCGCCGGAAGCGCACCGCCGCTCGTTCATCAAGCCGTTCATGCGGCTGGACGCCTCCGAGTTCTGCTCGTCGTGCCACAAGGTGCATCTCGACGTTCCAGTCAACACCTTCCGTTGGTTTCGCGGCTTCAACGAATACGACAACTGGCAGGCGTCCGGCGTTTCCGGCCAGGGAGCGCGATCGTTCTACTATCCGCCGAAGACGTCCACGTGCGTCGACTGCCACATGCCCATGGTTCCGTCCAAGGACTTCGGCAACGTGAACGGCCAAGTGCATAGCCATCGTTTCCCCGGCGCCAATACCGCGGTTCCCACCGCGAACGGCGACGCCGAACAATTGAAGACCGTCGAGCAGTTCCTGAAAGACGGCATCGTCACGGTGGACATTTTCGCCGCGTCTCCGGTGGAAGACGACAAGAATCAGCCGCAAATGCGCCGCCGCGCGGGGGAAGCGCCCCAGGCGGCCACGATGTTCGCGGTGGGCGAAGAAGCCGAACATTCCGGGCAGGTGATGATCCGCGAGGTGGGCAAGATCGCGGCGCCGCTCGACGCCGCCGCGCCGTCGTTCAAACCGGGCGATCAGGTACGGCTGGACGTGGTGGTTCGCACGCGCAAGGTCGGCCACTTCTTCCCCGGCGGCACCGTGGATGCGTTCGACGTGTGGCTGGAATTGAAGGGCGAGGACGAATCGGGCAAGGTGGTCTACTGGAGCGGACAGCTCGAGAACGGCAACGGTCCGGTGGAGCAGGGCGCGCATTTCTACAAGAGCTATCAGCTCGACGAGCACGGCAATCCGGTCAACAAGCGCAACGCGTGGCAGAGCCGCACCATGCTCTACGTCCACCTGATCCCGCCGGGCGCGGCGGACGTCGTCCACTACCGGGTCAAGATTCCCAACGACGCCAAGGGCAAGATCAAGTTCACCGCCAAGCTGAACTATCGCAAGTTCACGCACTACTACACGCAGTTCGCCTACGCCGGACAGCCCGACCCGAACGACAAGAACGTCACCGCCGCGTACGACGACCGCAAGTGGACCTTCGACCCGGCGAACATCCCGAAAAACGTGTCGGGCAAGATCAAGGACCGGATTCCGGATCTGCCGGTGGTCATCATTTCGAGCGCCACCGCGTTCCTGAACATCGGAACCGGACCTACCGAATGGAAACCCGTCGCCGATAAGAAGCACCGCGAGCGCTGGAACGACTGGGGCATCGGGCTGCTGCTGCAAGGCGACCTGAAGGCGGCCGAATACGCCTTCAAGAAGGTCACCGAATCCGAGCCCGGCTACGCGGACGGCTGGCTCAATGTCGCCCGTTCGTACGTGCAGGAAGGCCAGACCGAAGAGGCCAAGCCATTCCTCGACAAAGCGCTTTCGATCAATCCGGCCATGCCCCGCGCCTACTATTTCAAAGCGCTGGTGCAAAAGGCCGACGGTGACTACGACGCCGCGCTGGAGTCGTTGCGGAAGGTCACTTCCACGCACCCGCGCGACCGCGTGGTGCAAAACCAACTCGCCCGCATCCTGTTCCTGAAGCGCGACTATCGGGGAGCGCTCGCCGCGCTGGACGCGGTGCAGGGCGTCGACAGCGAGGACGTCCAGATGCACTACACCAAGATGCTCTGCTACCGCGGCCTCGGCGATAACGAAAACGCCGCGCGCGAAGAGACGCTGTTCAAGCGCTTCAAGGTGGAGGAGTCGGTGCAGTCGATCACCAACGTCCGCCGCCAGGCGAGTCCGGAGGACAACAACGAACGGCAGACGATCCACGACCACGAGTCGATCGACCTGCGTCCGGCCTCGGCCAAGCCCGCCGCGCCCGCCCGGAAGGCGCCTGGCGATCTCGCGATTTCCGCTGGAGGTTCCCGTTGATTCGCACCGGCATCGCCGCCGCTCTTTGCGCCGCCACGCTGGCGGCCGGTCCCGTCTCGTTCACCGACGTCACCACGGCGGCCGGCATCAAGTTCAAACACAACGCCGGCAAGGCGGGGAAGAAGTTCCTGCCGGAGACGCTCGGATCGGGCTGCGCGTTCTTCGACTACAACAACGACAACTGGCCCGACATCGTGCTGATCAACGGGCGAGACTGGAAGCCCGGCGCCCGCAAGTCATACCCGGCGCTCTATCGCAACAACAAGAACGGCACGTTCACCGACGTGACCGCCGAAGCCGGATTGCAAGTGGAGATGCAGGGCATGGGCGTCGCGGCCGGCGACTTCGATAACGACGGCAACGCCGACCTCTACGTCACCGCCATCGAGGGCGACCGCCTGTTTCGCAACCTCGGCAACGGCAAGTTCGCCGACGTCACCAAGGCGGCCGGGATCGCCAACGCGGACTTTTCGACCAGCGCGGCGTGGCTCGACTACGATCGCGACGGCAAGCTCGACCTGTTCGTCGCCAACTACGTCAAGTGGACCGAGAAGGGCGACCTGTGGTGCTCGCTGGACGGGCAGACGAAATCGTACTGCACGCCGGAGTCGTACAAGGGAACCTCGTCGAAGCTGTATCGCAACCTCGGCGGCGGCAAGTTCGAGGATGCGTCGAAGAAGGCGGGCGTGGCCGATCCCACCAGCAAGTCGCTGGGGATCGCGATCTTCGACATGGACGGCAACGGGTGGCCCGACATCTTCGTCGCCAACGACACGCAGCCGAACAAACTCTACAAGAACAACGGCAACGGCACGTTCACCGATGTCGCCGTGGCGGCGGGAGTCGCGTTCGGCGAGGACGGCACGGCTCGCGGCGCAATGGGCGTCGACTCGGCGGATTACGACCGTTCGGGCCGCGCGCACCTTCTGGTCGGCAACTTCTCCAATCAGATGCTCGGGCTCTATCACAACGAGGGGACGGGCCTGTTCGTCGACGAGGCGCCGGCGAACAACGTGGGCCGCGTCAGTCTGCTATACCTCGCGTTCGGCGTCTTCTTCTTCGACTTCGACAACGACGGGCAGCTCGACATCTTTACCGCCAACGGCCACATCGAGGAAGAGATCGGCCGCGTGCAGCCTCGCGTGAAATACGCGCAGAACCCGCTGATCTTCCGCAATCTCGGCAACCGCAAGTTCGAGCACGTCAACCCGAAGATGGGCGCGCCGATCAATCGCGCCATCGTCGCGCGTGGAGCGGCTTACGCCGATTTCGACCGCGACGGCGACCTCGATGTGCTGCTCAGCACCAACGGCGGACCCGCGTACCTGTATCGCAACGACGGAGGCAACGCCAATAACTGGGTGCGGATCAAGACCGCCGGAGTGAAGGCGAACAAGGACGGCTTCGGCGCCGTGGTGCGCGTGAAGTCGGCGGGCGGACAACAGTGGCTGACGGTGCGGAGCGGGTCGAGCTACTGCTCCCAGAGCGACCGCGTGCTGACGTTCGGACTGGGGCAGGATAAAAAGGTGGACGCCGAGATCGTCTGGCCGGGCGGAGAGAAGCAGGCCATCGCGGGTCTGGACGCCAACAAGACCTATTTGGTGACCGAAGGCTCCAAGTCCGCTACTCCGATTCCCTGACGCACGGCGGCCGCCAGCGCGGCTTGCAACTGGGTTTGATGCCGCTGTTCGTGCAGGGCGACCAGCCGGAAGATCCGCGCGGCATCGTTGCTGCCCATCATCGGATGATGGAACCGCATGGCGCGGTAGTTGGCGTCGGGATTGGCGGCGAACAGATCCTCCGTCTCGCGGAGGCTCGCGGCCAGTTCCGCGCTCAGTTCGTCCACCGGCTTGCCCCGGACCGGCGATGCGACGCTCGGGTTCCGGGCCGGCGCGATCCGGTAGCGCAGCATGATGTCGCGCGCCAGCGGGGGTACGAACAGATTGAAGATCGTGAATGGCGCCGTGAGCAGGGGCAGGATCTCGCGCGGTATCCCAAAAATAGAGGTGTTCACCTCATCGAACCCCACGAACATGGTAGGTCTTTTACCCGCCTTATCGAGCGCGATCAGGTCGGCGAACACGCCGCGGTAGAGTTTTTCCGCAAGCAGGAGGTGGTCCAGGATCTCTCCCGGAGACCACTCCTTCGGCGCGGGCCGGAAATCGGCCCGTGCTTGGGAAATTCCGGCCGCGAGCCGAAGTGTTTCGGCGCGGACCGTGCGAAACTGGTTCAAGCCTTGCCGGTACATTGGCTCTCCTGTTTGGGTGCTCCGCGGCGGGGACAGACATTACTCATTTTGGAACCGTAGACGGCAAGTATGCGCAAGGGGCTGCGAGTAACTTTTTGGGGCGTCCGGGGATCGGTGTGCACGCCCGTGCCGGAGAACATGTTCTTCGGCGGCAACACGCCGTGCATCGAGGTCCGCCGCGGCGATGCCCCTCCCATCATATTAGATGGCGGCAGCGGAATCCGGCTGCTGGGCGACAAAATGATGAAGGAAAGCGGAGGGCTGCCTGGCCCCGTCCATGTGTTCCTCACGCATTTCCACTACGACCACATTCAGGGCATCCCGTTCTTTCCCCTGCTGTACCACGCCGGCACACCGGTTCACTTCTATTCGATGGACCCGTCGCTGAGGGACCTTCTCACCGGCCAAATGGCCAAACCGTATTTTCCGGTGCAGTTGCCCGACACCGAGAACTACTTCCACCAGATCCCGCCGGAGGGGCTCATCGTGGAGGGAACCCGGGTCATCCCGTTCGCGCTGCGCCACTCCGATCCGGTCTCCGGGTTCCGCCTCGAGGCGCCGGAGGGCATCGTTGTCTACGCCTCTGACCACGAACACGGAGAGGCGCACTTCGACGAAGGTCTGGTGCGGGCGGCCCAGGGCGCGGACCTGCTCATTTACGACGCGCACTTCACTCCCGAGGAGTATCCGCAGCGGACCGGTTGGGGGCACAGCACGTGGCTCGAAGCGGCGAAGATCGCCAGGGCCTCCGGAGCCCGGCGCCTGGCCCTGTTCCACCACGCGCCGGAGCGGAGCGATTCCGAAATGAAGAGCGTGGTCTTGCAGGCCAAGCGCCACTTCGCGGGCGTCTTCGCGGCGCGGGAGCGCCAAACCGTGGAGATCGGCCGTCCGGCGCGGCCAGGAGTCTGAGATGGCCTCCTACCTCGAATTGCTCTCGCGGGACCGCCGCCGCATCCCGATCGACGGAGTCCGGGTCTCGCTCGGCCGGGCTGCGTTCAACACGATCTCCTTCCCGGGTGACATGAACGTGTCGCGCCGCCACGCGGTGATCCAGGAAGTGGTGGGCACGTTCTACGTCGCGGACCTCGGAAGCCGGAACGGTACTGTTGTCAACGGGCGCCCCATTACCGCTCCCATGGCGCTTTCCGACGGAGATGTCATCGTGGTCGGCGAGCACGAGATCGTGTTCAACAGTTCCAACCTGCCATCGACGGTGGAAATGGCGGACGAAATCGACGTCGACGCCACGCAGTACGCGGTGAGCGTCCGCACGATCACGACGCTGGTGATCGACGTGCGCGGTTATACGCAGCTTTCGCAACGGATTCCCGAAGCCGAAATGTCGAAGGCGTTCGCGGCCTTCTTTCAGGACGCCGGGGCCGCGCTGAAGGCTCTGGGTTGCTGGACGCAGAAGTACATCGGCGACGCGATCATGGCCGTCTGGGTGCACCCCGGAGCCGCCGCGGACTCCGCCGAGTTCCGTCCCGTGTTCGAAGGGCTGAACCAGATCCGCGAACTGGCCGGGGGAATGCAGAGCCGGTTCGGGTTGCCGATCCCGATTCGGATCGGAGCGGGCATTAATACCGGGGTCGCGTCGACGGGCAATCTCGGGAGTTCGGCCGTGGCGGACTTCACCGCGCTCGGTGACGCCGTCAACAAGGCCTTTCGTCTCGAGTCGTGCACCAAGGAGATCGGCGCCGACATCGCGCTCGGCGAGCAGACCTACCTGGCGCTCGAGCCGGCGCCGGGCGCGGCGGCGATACTGCGCCCATGCCTCGCCGTGCTGAAGGGCTACTCGAAGCCGCAGACGGTCTACTCGATGTCGTTCGCGGATCTGGACGGTCTCCGCGCGACCCTCGCGCCCTGACGGTTCAGAACACGCGCCGGGTCAGCCGGTCCACCGTGAACTTGGCCGTCTCGGCCACCGCCATGACCGTCATCACGCCGGCTTGCACCGGATCGGTGACCACCAGATCGGCCGCGTCCGGCACCGATCCCGCCATATTCAAACTCACCACCAGCAAGCCACGCGCGCGGACCTCGCGCACCGCCTGCTCGATCTCGCCGCCCATCAGCGAGCCCGCCAGGACAAGCGCCTTCGCCCGCGGCAGCCGCGCCACCGCGCGCACCGCCTCGGCCAGCGGCTTCTCGCCCACCAGCGGAATCGTATCCACCGAGATGTGCTCGCCCCGGATGTTGTGCCGGTCGGCTTCCGAGATCGCGCCGATCGCCACTTGGCCGACCTGCGCTCCGCCGCCCATGATGATGATCCGCTTGCCGTAGATCTTCTCGAGCGTCGCCACCGGAACCGCCTCCCGCACGATGTCCAGACCCCGCAGTTCGTTCACCAGGTCCGCGATCTCGCCGGGGAGGTGGAGTTCGAAGTAGGTCGTCTCCGGATCCACGATCTCCACGGACGTAATGTCTCCGCCGTGCCGCGCAATGACGCCGGTCAGCACGTGCAGAACACCCGGCCCTGGAGCGGTCCGCAGCAGCAGGCCGGAACGGTTACTCGTCTCCGCCAATCTCGTACTTCTCCAGGATCCAGTCCCAGTGGCCCTGCGCTTTCAGCAGCATCTCCGCCACCTCGCGAATCGCTCCCTGGCCGCCGCGCGCCTGCGTGACGTAGTGGGCCGACTGCTTTACTTCACTGCGTGCGTTGGCCACCGCCACCGCCCATCCCACGCGCCGGAAAAGCACGACATCGGTGAAGTCGTCGCCAACAAACGCCACCTGCTCCGGCGCCAGGCCGGAGTCCACCAGGATCGCCTCGAGCAACGGGATCTTCTCGATGAACCCCTGGTAGTTGTATTTCATGTGGCCCTGCGCCGCGCGCATGTCCACGGCTGGCGACTTCCGGCCGCTGATCAACCCGGTCGCGATGCCCTTCCAATGCAGCCACTGCAGCGCGATTCCGTCCTGCGCGTCGAACCCCTTGGTCTCCGTCCATTCTCCCTTCTCGTTGGGCAAATGGTGGATCTTTCCATCGGTGAGGACGCCGTCGACGTCCATGAGAAGGAGGCGCACCTTGGAGGCGCGATCGAAGTTGCTATCCATGAGTGGGAACGGAACCGCTTAGAATGAGGGAGCGGGAATGCGGACGAAAGCGGTCGAGACCATCCTTCGTTATAACATGTTCGGCCGTGAAGCTCGTCTGGGAGTGGCCGTTTCCGGTGGACCCGACTCGGTTGCCCTGCTTCGCGTGCTCCACGAACTCGCCCCGGAGTGGAACCTCCGGCTGTGGGTGCTCCATCTGAACCACCGGATCCGGGGGGCCGAGTCGGACGAGGACGCCGCGTTCACCGCCCAACTGGCGCGCGAGTTGGGGCTGCCCGCCGTGATCGCCGCGGACGACCCGGGGGCGCGCGGCGGCAACCTGGAGCAGGAATCGCGCCGCGCCCGCGCGCGCTTCTTCGCCGCCGCCCGGGTCGAGCACGGGCTCGATCGCATCGCCACGGGCCACACGCGATCCGATCAGGCGGAGACGGTTCTGTTCCGCTTCCTCCGCGGCGCCTCCACCACCGGACTCGCCGCGATCCTCCCGGTGACCGTCGAGGGCATCGTTCGTCCGCTGCTCGAAACCGGCAGGGAAGATGTGCTGGCTCATCTGGCCGCGCTCGGCCAGTCGTACCGGGAGGATTCGTCCAACGCCGGCCGGACCTTCCGGCGGAATCGCATCCGGCACGACCTGCTGCCACAGCTCGCCAGAGAGTGGAACCCGGCGATCGTCCCGGTCCTGGCCAACATCGCGCGCATAGCCCAGGACGAGGATCAGTACTGGGGCGGCGTGACCGCTGCGTGTCTGGCGCGTTGCGGTTCCGTTCATGGCAGGGGAATGCTGCTGGACAAGAGCCTCCGGGCCGAGCCGCCGGCGGTGGTCCGGCGCGTCTTCCGGGAGGCGGTCCGGCGGGTGCGTGGGAGCCTTGCCGGCATTGACTTCCATCACATCGACCGCGCCGTAAACGTCGAATACGGCGGCCGCGTATCGCTGCCCGGCGTCGAGGTGTGGGCGTCGCCGGAGGAGGCTTTTGTCGGCAGGCCCGCGCCCCGTGGCGAATTCCGAGTGGACCCGCCGTGCGAGGTCCCGGAACTCGGGGTCCGCCTAGGTCTGCCGGATCGGGGCTATACTAAGGAAGGACATTGGCTCGACGGAGGCAAACTCGGCGCGCCATTGACGCTCCGGGCTTGGAGGCCGGGAGATGCTTACCAGCCAGTGGGTTACGGGAGGGTTCGGAAACTGAAGGATCTGCTGCAATCGTCTCGTGTTCCCTCCTGGGATCGCGCGGCTTGGCCGATCATTCACATGGACGGGCGCATCGTTTGGGCGATGCGGTTCGGTCCGGCTGCTGGATTGGAGGCCGATCCGGGAACTCCTCGGGCGGTAGGCGTGTTCGTGAATTTGATGGGAGAATGAATCGAAGGAGGCTGGGTTTCCGTCTCTATATCCGAGGGGCGTTTGGCGGCAGCCAGGAGAGTACATGAATTCGAACGTTAAGACCGCGGTTCTCTGGGTCGTTTTGATCTGCGTGGCCGTTCTGGTGTGGGCCGTCGTGAAGACGGGCCAGAACAAACGCGAAGAGACGTTGAGCCTGACCCAATTTCTCGCGGAAGTAGAGTCCAACCGCATCAAGGCGGTGGAGATCGACGGCAACGACGTTACCGGCTCGTTCAAGGAGGACTCCACGCGGTCGCTGCGCACCAAGATCCCGTTGAACTACCCCGATATCTACAAGATCCTGAGAGAGCGCGGCGTCAACGTGAAGATCAAGGAGGGCGCGTCGTTCAACTTGGTTTCGCTGCTGGTGAACGCGGTGCCTTTCGTCCTGCTACTGGCCTTCTGGGTCTTCATGATGCGGCAGATGCAGTCCGGTGGAAACAAGGCGTTGAGCTTCGGCAAGAGTCGCGCCCGGCTCCATTCGTCGCAACAGAAAAAGGTGACG
>SXGT01382328.1_pt1 | contig 22398 bp, 13 predicted proteins | sample 3176221 | NCBI WGS metagenome assembly SXGT01 (sample SAMN11356862, study PRJNA531348) | freshwater metagenome | isolation source: freshwater sample F1-120 | place: China: Fuxian Lake, Yuxi | collected 2017-12-25
CACGGTCGTCTCGCGCTGGTTGGTGATCCCGACGGCCTTAATCTGATCGGGGGCGGCGCCGGCCTGCTCGACGGCCCGCGCGACGGTGTCGAGCACCGAGCGCCAGATGTCCTCGGGATCGTGCTCGACCCAGCCGGGCCGGGGGTAGATCTGCCGGAACTCCTGGTTGACCCGCGCCCTCACGGTCAGCGCCCTGTCCAACACGATGACCGTCGTGCCCGTGGTTCCTTGATCGATGGCGAGGATGAAGTCGGTCATGACACCTCCCTGGGTGATGTGCGTGTCGCGCGTGGAATCGGGGATTCGGTATAGGGCAGGGCGCCCGGACATTCAACCCGCGCCGAGGTTGCGCCTCAAAGTCGCGATCCCGAGCGACGAGGGGTGCCCTCCAGACCTTCGGAATCACGACTTCGGGCTCCAAAGGGCGCCACCCGGACCTCAGAGTCAGGATTCGGAGCTCCAAGTGACGGCTTGGAAGGTTCGGAGCCACGATTTCGAGCGCTCGATGGCCAATCTGAAGTCCTGGAGGGTGGGCCGAGAGCTCCAGATCGCGATTTGAGCCCCGGATGGAGCGCTTTGAGCCTTGCGGGCGCGGCGCGGGCTGTCCTGGTCAGCGGAAGAAGCGCTCGGCGGCCGTGCGGCCGACCTTCTCGATGAGGAAGCCGTAGATCTTCTCCATGAGCCGGATCAGGTCTCGCTCGACGCGCTTGAGGCGGGTCCGCGCGCTGGACGCCTTGAGCTCGGCCTGCTCGATGGCTTCGAGGGCGGCCTTGAAGTCCTCGCTGCCCTGCTTGAGGGTGGGGACCTTCTCGACGCGGATGATGTCGGCCTCGGGCAGATCGGCCTCGACGAGGTGGATGAACTCGGCGGTGCGCTGGACCTGATCCTCGATCCTGGCGCCGGCGTAGTAGCCCACGCCGCTGTGGAAGATGTCGGTGTAGGGGGCCTCCTGGGCGGCCTTGAGGCCCCGGCTGGCCAGCTCCTGGCGGCTCTCTCTGAAGCACAGGTCCATCGTGTCGTCGGCGATGTCCCGATCGGTGATGGGCGCGATGATCGCGTCCTCAAGGTCCTCCAGGTCGCGTCCGGCCTCTTTGACGGTCCCGAGGGAGGCTTCGAGCAGATCGGCCTGCTCCTGGAACTTCGCCCGACGGAGCCTGCGCAGCGTGTAGAGCGCCGCCTTGATCTTGGTCCGGTAATGGGATCCCTCATCAAGTTTTTGCATGTTCAACTCCAGATTTCGCGTTCATACCAGCAGAGGCATCTCAACCCATCTTGAGGCCAGGATCAAGGCCTTGATCCCTGGCCGCTCGTTTTTTTTCAGAGTGCCCCGGGCTCACGCGCGGGACCACAGAGGCAGGCACGCCCATGCGGGGCTCAGGGGGGGCGTCGGCCACCCGACGACGTGTCACTCGATGGCTGGTCCAGACCCGGCTTGAGGCAGCGTCAGAGGTTGTAAAGCGCCCGAAACCACTCCATGAAGGGCTTTGACTCAGGGGCCTTGGGGTCAAGCACCTTGTCGCGGATAGCCTCATGAAGTTGTCTGCCCGGTGGTTTTTGCCAGGCAAGCCATGTGTGCAAACGAGCCTTGTAGGAGTGTTCGCGAATGAAGGGGGCTCCTTTGTTCCTGGCCTTATCCACGGCCACTTTGACATATCGCCAGACGGGATCGGTGGTGTGGTCAGGCACCAGGAGTGTCAGGAAGGTCTCCAGCATGCCTTCCTGCCGGTTGTCTGGCATCATCCAGAGGCCAAAGCCGGGTCTCTGAACGATGTCACCTGAGCGTTCGGGTGGGATGACCAATCCCCCCGGAGGGAGATCGTCGGGGATGCTTGGATGAAGCGCGGTCTTTCGACAGATGTCCCGGATCTTCACCCACCGGGCCAAGGGATCGTCATCGGCGTCCACGATCAGGCCCAGGATCTCCAAGCCAGAAGCTTTGAGTTCGGTATTGAGCAGCGCTTCGTGGAAATTGTCGACGCCATTGAGCGACGCGATGGTGACCACATACTCCCCCTTGTTGACGGCCCAGAGGATGCCGTTGTGCTCAACCAACTCTGGGATCACGCGCTTGTCGCTCTCACCTTCGACGAGGAGCTTGCGCTGGACGACCTTGCCTGCCACTTCAGCGGACCTCAAGGTGGCGCGCTGCGGCAAGGACGATCTCTTCCTCGCAGAAGGCTACGGTACGATCGCGACCGCGCTCGATGCGCTGAATGGAGACGGAGGGCTTGTCCTGGGCCACACTTTGGGCTTCGAGGACGTGCGCAAGGCTGAGCCAACAGTCGCTGCTGTGTGTCGTGGCGAAGACTTGGATATTGAGCCGCCGGGCTGTCTCGATGATGAGCTTCCACATCGCTTCCATGACGCTGTAATGGAGGCCCGTGTCGATCTCATCGATAAGGAGGACGCCACCTCTGGCGTGAGCCAGCGCCAGGGCGAGGCCGAGCAAGCGCCAGATGCCCTCTCCCATGCTGCTGATCGGCAGGCGAGGAGGCAGGCCCTTGATGTTGACGACGATCCCGCCGCGATACCCCGGGTCGTATCGGAGATTGTCGCTCCCAATCGAGGCGAGCCTGACCACACCGGGCTCGATGATGCGAAGCGCGTCCAGCATGAGGGACTCCACTTCGGTCAACACGACTTTTTCGAACATCCGCACGATCTGATGGGATGAGAGCGCGGACGTCGTGACAAAAACCAACGTCGCCCCCTCATCGTCCTCCTTGGGGAAGGGGACACGGCCCTTGAAAGAGGAAGGAACCAGGGGGTGTCTTGTCTCTTGAGGGTCGCTCTGTCCGCGCCTGACCTGGACGACAAGATCCCATCGGGGTTCTCCGTCTGGCCGTCTTGTCCCATCGAACAAGCCTTTGTCTTGCCGTTCAGCCGCATCGAACAAGCTGGGTTGAGAGCCTTGAAATGGCCACTGGGTATCCTGGATCGACACAACAACCCCGAGCGCGCTCTGATGGGATCGCCGACCCGTCAAGGTGGCCTGAGAACCTGGGCCAGGTCCGTAGCCGTGGAACATGCTGAAGTTCGACGGCCTCACATTGAAACCTCGGCCTTGAGGCAAGATCTCATTGCGGCGGTAAAGTGCCTGCGACAAGGTCTCGTAGCGACCCTCGGTTGCCAGAAGTTCAATGGCCTCCAGGACGGAGGTCTTACCGCTGTTGTTGGTGCCAACCAGGAGGTTGACCTGCTTCAGCTCGCTCAGCCCCAGGTTTTTGATCGCTCTGAAGTGGCTGATGTCGATGTGGTCAAACATGAACCGCGGCCCGTGTGGAGGGGTGTTGTCCAGGGCAGTGGGGGTCCCTGGGCTGCGAGGCAATCTAGGCGCAGAGGGGCGGGATGTCGAGCCTCGAGTTCGGGGCAGCCTCTTGCCCTTTGTGTTTCGGGCGAGCGGTGATCAACGCGCCACATCCCTTTTTGACGGGTCCAAAAGACATGTCCTGCGCCTCAGGAAGCTCGCGGTCGGTTCGACGGATTGGGGCGGGCCGCAGGAGCCCTGGGCGGGAGCGCTGGCTGGTGACCCCGTCGGGAACAATCAATGCGGGTCGCGAGGGCGCCGTGGCAAACGGCGAGGGCACCGTGGCAGGGCGCGGGGGGCCGGGACGAGGCGCGGGGGAGGCCGGGGCAGGAGGAGGGCGGGGGTCAGCGGGGGAAGGCGGCGGTGCCTTGCCAGGAGCCGTCGAAGATGAGGAAGCCGCCGCGCACGTCGAGGGGCTTTGGGCGTCAAGATCCTGAAGAGACAGAGGCTGGCGTTGAGAGCATCGGACGCCTCATACAGCACACGACCTCTCCATAAAGGCCGTGGTTGAGCCCTTCGAGGCCGTGCTGCAGACGCGCCGAGTCAAACAGGAGCCCTTCGACAACAATCCAGAAAGGTGTAGTGGATCGTGAGCGCTGAACCATCGGCGCGCGTATGGGACGCGCAGAAGGAAGCATCGAACAGATGTGGCCTGTGAGGCGCCCAGATCGCTCCAGAGCTTGAGAGTCCGTAAACCTCGCGGTGAGCGGTCAACTCGTCGGAGACCCTGCCTGCCCACTCCAAGGTCGTTCGACTCTGTGTGTAACCCAGCATCCCAGCGTCGGTCTCGTTGCAGGCATACCGGGAGTTGAGGAAGCACCCAAGCCCATCATGACCCAGAAAGGGCGTGACGCCAGCTCCCGAATAGAGGCGCTTGGCCTCGAAGGCAAATCTGGGCCTTCGTCCTCTTTGATCCGCTCTCACAATCTCGATGTCCACTCTCGGGCGATCGCTGCCCTCCCTGCCATCGATGTTCTGAGGTGGATCGTCGTGAACATGGTAGTGGAGGACCCAATCTGGCGAGTCCAGGGCCTCCAGATAGTCTTGCATGGCTTGAACCAACAACCCCGTGATCGCGGGCTCTTGCTTGGAGGACAGATCAACCATCTGGCGCTTCAGATGGGCGAATGCCTTTTCAACAAGCACATGAGCGTGCTCCACAAACGCAGATCTATAGGTTTCCGCCAGGAGCCTCGCGTTGGGAGGAGCCTCATGGTCCGTCACGTCACGCCCCACCCACAAGGGACGAGGCGATGAACTCGTCGGCGTCGATCAGAGCTTGAGAGCGGGTCCAGTCGAAGCGATGGCGTGGCTTGAAGATGTAACCGCAGGTCTTCGTGGTCACAAAGACCGTCCGATCGAAATACAACCACTGACCGTGCTGCGCCTGCACGCGCTCGGAGAGCTGTTCAAGGACCCTCGACAAGGTCGCGTCGGGCGCGTCAAGAATGGTCGGTGGCGCCGGATCGTCCGTAGAGCGCCCCACAAAGCCAACCTCCACGACGTTGATCTCCCGCTGAACGATGATCCTCGCCCGGTGACGAAATCCCTCTTGGGGGCCGACGAACCCATCGAGCGTCTTTTCGAGAGCCTGGGCGTACTGACTCAAATGTGTCTTCGAGGCGGGAGCCATCAGATCGGGGGGGAGCGCGCCATCTGTCATACGTCGACGCACTGCGGTCAGATCTTCGATGAGCCAGCGCTCGGAAGCCCGCAATCCCAGCGCGTCGAAGACCAGCTCATCGAGCCTTGCTTCCAGCCCCTCCCAACGGGTGAGATCATCTCCTTCAAGAGCGCCATCCCTGCGCCATCGGGCTTGAGACGCGACCACGAGGTCGCGGTGAAGCGCCTCCCAGGTCTGCAAATCGGGCTCGCCCAATGTCCCGAGAGGCGTGGGGATGTCGCGCAGGTCTGCAAGAGTGCCCCTGTTGCCTCGGACTCCTTGGGCCGATGATGTGAAGAACTCGTGGTAGGCCGCGAACCTGGAGCTCAAAAAGAGGCTCAACGCGCGCAACAACCGCGACTGGCCAGTGTCCCCCGCGATGCCAATGTATATTGGAGGGACCGCCAGGAAGTCTTCTCTGAAGACGGCGTAGTTGCGCTCTGGATCAACGATGATGTGGGGGGGGCGGCAGGCCGCCAGCGGGATTTTGCCCCTTCCTTTTCGAACGAAGTGTTCATCCTTCGGGATCAGCTCGGTGGCGTCGGGCGGGAAGCTGTACATCCGCCCTTTGCGCTGGACCTTGCCAAGGATGAGGCGACGCTGTCTGGCCAGTTCAGGGACAGCATCGAGCGGCTGGGGTCTATCTCTGGCCTGCTCCTTCGACTGTGACCGGATCTCCAGCCCCTGTGCGCTGACCAGCCCGTGTTCATCCATGAATTTCAACAGTGAAGGGAACCGCTTCTGCAAAGACTGCAGCAAGCGCGCGTCCCTTGGCGTGCCCCACATCGCAAGCTTCCATGGGAGCGAATGGCCGCTGGCGGCCAAAGGGGCAGAGACGGCCCGCAGCTCGGTGGCGTTCTTTGTAATGATCCAGGTTCTGGCGCGCTTGTTGGGTTCTCGGGAACGATTGGCTTCCTGGTTGGCCACAAGGGGGGAGAAGACCTCGATGGCGCCGGTTCGATTCGGGCGGGACTCAGGGAGAGGGCCGAAGAAGATCGCAGCCGCAGGCTGGCGGGCGCGTCCGCGGAACAGGACCTCTCGCAGGTTGGCCAGGTTGGCGATGGCCCACACCTCCGCCCTCGCAAAGAAGTGCTTGCGGAAAGAGGTCTTGTCTTCCTTCTCGAAGAGCGTCATTGCCGGGAGCAACAACGCGGCGCTCCCGCCTGGGGCGATGTGATCGAGGGCCTTCCACACAAAGGCCTGGGCGAGCTGGAGGTTCTGGCAGGGGTGGGTAGCCTTGCGCTTGTCCATCCAATCCAGCGCGAGAGGATTGTCTGCCCTTGTGGCCTTGAGCCAGGGTGGGTTTCCAACAACCCAGTCAAACCCGGCTCGCTCCATCAGGGTTGGCCACGCGGCGTCGAAAAAATCAGCCTCGAAGATGTTGGTCCCTCGGAGCCCAGGGAGCTTGAAGTCCGGGTGTCGGTGGAGATCTGGAGGCGCGATATAATCGAGCATGGTCAGCAAAAGGCTCAGCTCGGCTACTCTGCAAGCGGAGCTGTCTCTCTCGACGCCAAATATGTGGCGCGTCAAGAGATCCCTCAGTTCAGCGGGCGCGAGTTTTCCACGGGACTGCATCTGGCGCTCAATCAACCTCCGATAGCATTGGACAAGGAAGGCGCCGGACCCGCAGGCGGGATCGAGGACGCGCATGCCAGGATTGAGCGGTCGATGGTTGTCCAACTCCGAGAGCATGAAGTCGACGGCCGGGATTGGGGTGTAGAACGCGCCCTTGTCGCTGTCCTTCTGCTCGTCTGCGAGGAACTGCTCGTAGATGACGGACAGCGTCTCGATGGGGATGTAGGAGAAGTCGTAGGCTCGAAAGTCCAAGTGGAGTTGTCCAGCAGGCTCATCGCCCAGGAACGCGCCCGCCACCAATTGCAGTTGATCGATCGTCGGGGCCTCGGCGCCCAACAGAGACAAAGGGAAGACAGACCCGTTGAGCCACCCATCGATCTGTTCGATGAGCCGGGTCATGTCTTGTGGCTGGACGCCGCGGCCAAAGACCTGCCGGGCCTCGAAGCCCCACTCGGTGAGCTTGCGTTCGGAGAGGATGTCGCGGTCTCGCAAGTACCTAAGGTAGACGAACTTGCCGATGAGGGCGTGGCTGGTGTCCCTCGACAAGCCGTCGGCCTGAAGGTGTCTGGCAAGTTTACGGAGATTAGACAGAAGTCGCGAGTCGACCCGGTCGTCAGGGCTCAAGTCCTTGGAGTACGTCTCCCATACCACCCCTCGATCAATGGATCCTGAAGTCAGCGAGGAGAGCTGTGTGGTCACCTGACTGAACCCAATGGCGGCTTCGAGGACGCCGCGATAAGCGGAGGGGGTCGTGGTCTCGGGCTCGTAGGTGAACCCGGTATAGACTCGCACGCAGTCCGGGAGGCGGATCACCAGGAAAGGGACAATGCCCTGGTTCCAGACGAAGCGATGGATACGATTCGCTTCTTCGATGGAGTCTGCCTCCGCAAGGTACACCACTGGCCATGATGTGCTGCGAGCAGGCGCCTGGATCAGGTAGATCCCCCGTACATTGCACGCTCTGGATGCCGTTTGAAAGGCATGGCCATGCCCTGTGATCTCGCCCATGGAAGCTCCCGTCAGGAAGTTGGGCGAGCTGGCATATCCCAGTGTTTCAGCGAGCGATGCAATGTTCACAGTGCTTGCCTCGGTTTGGGTCTGTTGAGGTTATAGATCATGAGAGCCGTTCGGGTGTCAACCGCAGGTATCCAACACAAGCGGCCTTCAGACATCTACTCGCCTGTTCAGATTTCTTCAAGCCCAAGGCTCAACACGATGAACATAGGCCGCTCTGAACGGGGGGTCAGCGGGGGAAGGCGGCGGTGCCTTGCCAGGAGCCGTCGAAGATGAGGAAGCCGCCGCGCACGTCGAGGGGGCGCTCCAGGACGATGTCCATGGTCATGCCGGCCAGCGAGGGGGCAAGAGCGCCGAGGCTGCCGAGGTCGACGGAGGGCAGCGGGAGGCTGAGGCTCTGGTTGAAGAGGCCTTCAAGGCGAGGCCAGAGCTGGGTCAGCAGGAGCTGCTCCAGGGTGGCGGCGCTGAACTGGGGGGCGTCGCCGGTGGTGCTGACGACCCAGGCGCGGATCTGGGGGTCGGGGGCGATGGTCACGGTGATGGCCGCGCCGTCGACGGAGACGTCGGCGCCGACGAGGACGTTGAAGGCGTAGACGTCCTGCTGGTCGCCGAAGTCTGCGAACATCTGGAGCTGGCCCAGGGTGATGAGCAGGTCGTTGGGCAGCTCGTCGGGGGCGGGCTCGGTGATGACGGGCGGCAGCAGCGCCGAGACGGTGGCGGTTTCGAGCAGGAAGCTGAGCTCGGCCGGCAGGACGTCAAAGACGTTGATCTCCAGCACCCCGGCGTCCCAGATCGCGTGCATCAGGCCGTTGAAGAGGCCCAGGCGCATGCCGATCTGGAGGCGGCTGGATTCGAAGAAGGGGGCCGGGGTGTCGGGGGCCTCGCTCAGCGCCACGCCGCGCGAGTCGAGGAAGTGGGGGGCGCCGCCGGCGGTGACGGTCATGTCGAGGATCGCGTCGAGGTGGCTGCCCGGCACGGGATCGATGGTGGTGACCTGGGCGGCCATGCCCACCTCGATGGCGGGGCCGAGGCCCGTCTCCAGGTTGAAGGAGAGGCCGTTGAGCGCCCCCTCCAGGGACTGGAAGACGCCCAGCAGAGTGTCGGGGAGCTGGTCGATGAAGGCGCCCTGGACGGCCTCCAGCAGCGTATCCTCCAGCACGCCGCGCAGCGCCCCCTCGGCCAGATCGAAGATCGCGTTGGCCTCGCCGCTGCCGAACTGGCTCGTGGCCTCTTCGAAGGCGAGCTGGACCTCGGAGAGCCCGACCTCGTAATCCGCGCCCGCGCCGTCCTTCTTGAGGGTCAGCTCGACGAAGGCCGAGGCGGTGGCGGTGATGCCCCCGTCCAGGCTCAGGGTGGTGCCCTGGACGCTGAACTGGCCGGCGGTGCCGACGCGGACGTCGCGCATCTGGACGTAGAGATCCAGGCCCTCGTCGGTGACCTCGATCTCGACTCGGGTGTCGTCCAGCCTCACTTCGGTGATCCGAAGCGCGAGGGTGTCGCTGTCGGCGACCGGGTTGGGCACCCGCGACATGACGTCGATCTCCTGAATGAGCAGCTCAAGGATCCCGGCGAGGTCGTCCGTGAGGACCTCGCTGGCCAGGGGGTCGCGGACCAGGGGGCTGCCGTCGTCGAAGAAGGCGCGGCCGATCTTCAGGCGCGCGCCGTCCGCGAAGCGGGCCCCGGTCAGGTCGTCGATCGTCTCTCCGCCCGGTCCCAGCCCGCCGTGGATGACGGGGTGGTAGGCCTCGGCCCAGAGGAAGTCGACGCCGGAGGTGGCCTCGACGGCCTGGAGGCCGTCGGTGGCGATGATCTCGACGTGGTTGATCCCGAAGCGGGGCGTGATCGTGGTCTCGAAGTCGCCGTCGGCGTCCAGCGCCACGGCCTGACCGTTGACGAAGACCCGCAGGTCGCCGTGGGTGTCGGTGACGCGCCCGGCGACCTCGACCTCGGGGTCTTCGGCGGCCAGGAGCTGGGCTCCGGCTGGCGGGCGGCGCACCAGGATGCTCGGGCCGCCCTTGTCGACGATCAGCGCGCGGCGGCCGCACTTGAGCGCGCCGTCCGCGCCGCGCGCGCAGCCGACCAGCGCCAGCGACCCTTCGCGCTCCAGCCGCCAGCGGCCGGTGTCCAGCAGCGTGGCGGCGCCCTGGGGCTCGACGCTGAAGGTGACCTCCAGGTCGTCCATCGGGCGGCCAAACTGATCGTAGGCCGTGCCCTCGGGGAGCACCTGCACGCCCGGCGCGTAGACGTGCCGCAGCGGGTCGACGGCGACCTCGATGAAGTCGGGCAGCAACACCAGCCCCTCGGGCTCGGCCTCAGGCTCGCCGCCCGGCTCCCCCTCGGGCGAGCCCTCGGGCTCGTCGGTGACCTGGATGATGCCGGGGCGCTCCTCCTCGCAGCCGAGCGCCGCGGCGGCGATCAGGGCGAGGAGCGCGGCTTGATATGTAAGCCTTTGATTCAACATGAGTTCCTCAATCCTGAAGCGGTCAGCGCGACCCGAAGTTGCCCTGGAGGATGAAGTGCGTGCCGCTGATGGTCAGCGCCGGGGAGATGAGGCCGAGCTCGGTCCCTCGGGGGATCCCGAAGGTGTTCAGGGAGTCGGGCAGGGCGAAGGCGGGGATGGGCAGGGCGGGCAGGGCGTTGTTGAGGGCGTTGTCGATGACGCTCTGGAGCAGGCGCCGGAAGAAGTCTTCGAGGATGCCGCCGGTGACAGGGTCGAGGGCGACCGAGTCGCTGGACAGGACGAGGCGCTGGAGGACGATCCCGCCGAACCTGAGCTCTTCGCCGTTGACGAGCGAGACGTCGGACTCGGCCACGGCGCCGAGGGTCAGGTTGAGGGGCTCGTCGAAGAAGCCGGGCCAGAGCAGGGAGACCTGCATGGCGCCGAGGGTCAGGCGGACCTTGCCGCCGCCGACGCTCTCGATGACGGGGGGCAGGGCGGTGTTGAGGGTGGCGCTGATCTCGGCCGGGGCGCCGAAGGTGGCGCCGTCGAGGGTGGCGTCGAACATCCCGGCGCGCCACAGCACGTGGAGGACCTGACCGAGGGCGCCGATGTGGACGCCCGCGGCTACGGAGCGCGTGGTGGTCGGGTCGAGCAGGACGGCGCCGGAGGGGCGAGGGGCGCCCAGCGTCGTGCCGCCGCGGTTGACCGGGCCGCTGAAGCGCAGGCCGAGCCCGAAGAGCGCGCGGCTGGTGTTGGTGGCCAGAGATGAGAAGCGCAGGCCGAAGCCGACCGGGATGGTGCCGCCGCCGAGCTTGGGGACATTGAAGGTCGTGCCCAGGCCGCTGATGTCCAGGCCCGAGACGACGCCGTCGAGGATCTGGTTGAAGCTGTCGCGGACGTAGTTGCGGATCTGGTCGCGGATCAGGTCGCGCACCGTGCCTTCGAAGAGGCTCACGAGGATGTCGATGACGAAGCCGGCCAGCCCGCTGAAGTTGGTGCTGACGCTGCCGACGTTGACGCTGTTGACGGCCCGCAGGGAGATCCGCGGGCGGTTGTTCTGCATGCTCATGTTGAAGGTCATGTCCAGGGTCAGGCTGCTCACGGTCGCCGAGCCGGAGGTGCTGACCGTCCCGCCGATGCCGATGTTCAGCCGGACGTCGCGCACCGTGGCGACCGCCCGCAGGCCCCCGTCCACCAGCGAGAGCGCCACGTCCTGGGGGCCGCCGATGTTGAGGTCGCGGTAGTCGACCCGCAGGCGGAAGACGCACGAGCAGCCGACGAAGGGCAGGCAGACGTCCTGGACGCACTGATCGATGAAGGGGCTGGCGCCGCGCAGGGCGCCGTCCAGCGTCGTCTCCATGCCCTGGCTGTTGAGCATGGTGTGGAGCAGATCGGCGAGGCTGTTGAGGCCGCCCGAGCGGCTGGTGTCGTCGATGGCGGCCTGGGCCAGCCGCAGGCTGACGGCCTCGTCGAGGAACTGCCCCTCGCCGATGTACTCGTCCGAGACCAGGAAGGCGCAGGTCCTGGAGCTCTGCTCCCCGAAGCCGTCGGTGGCCACCACCTCGGCGAAGTTGATCCCGAAGACCGTCGTGATCGCCTGCGAGATGGTGTTGTCCTCGGCCAGGGTCGAACTCTGGTTGTTGACCCGCACCGACGAGACCCCGTTGACGTCCGTGACCCGCGCCCGGAAGGTGACGTTGTCGCCCGGCCTCATGTCCAGCATCGCCCCATCCGCGGGGCCGAGGCACCGGATCTGCGGACCCTGGCCGTTGACGATCACCGTCGCCTCCGCCGTCACGGGCTGGCCGCCCTCCGTCTCGCCGGTCACCTCGGCGAAGACGGCGTAGCGCCCCTCCGCGTCGAAGCGGAAGCGGGCCTGCCCGAAGGCCACCGCGCTCGGCGTGACCCCGACGGCCACCGCGGCGCCCTCGATCACGTTGGCGAAGCGATCGGTGACGACCGTGTCGAAGGTCACCACCTGCCCCAGCCCATAGACCTCCTGCTCGGGCACCTTGGCCAGCGCCATCGCCGCCGGCGCCGCCGGCAGGACCTCCAGCGCGTCGGCCACCTGATCGGAGGCGCCGTCGACCTGACAGGCCACCGTGTACAAGCCCGCCCGCGTCACCGACAGCGACCCTCCCTCGACCGACACGCCCTCGCCGGCCGGATCGGTGACCACCCGCGCCTCGACCCCCTCGATCGCATTGCCGTAGGCGTCAAAGACGCTGCAGGTGACCGACGCCACCTCCCCGGCCTGCATGAGGTTTCGATCCAGCTCCGCGATGACCTGCGCTGGCGCCCCCGGCAAGATCGTCAGCTCCGCCGGCGTCTCGTCGATCAACCCCATCGAGGGGTACGCGCAGGTGAGCACGCCCTGCCCGGCCCGCGTGGCCGTGAAGCGCTGCGCCGTGACCTCGTCGGCCACCAGCGAGCCGCCGGGCGAGTGCGTGATCTGCACCCGCGCCCCCTCATCGGCCTCCAGCGTCATGCCCGACGCGTCGTGCACCCGGCACGTCACGTCCACCGACTCGCCGGCGCGCACCTCGCTCAGGCTCAAGAGCGTCTCGACCCCCACCGGAATGACCGGGAGGTCGACGGCCTCCGGCTCCGGGATCTTCTCGGGCTCGGGTTCGGGCTCGTCCTCGGGCTGGGGCTCCGGCTCGTTGCGCTGCGCCGAGGCGCCAGGCCCCTCGTCCTCACACGCCGCCAAGGGCACAAGAAGACCCGCCAGCAGCAGGCCGAGCACTACGATCCGGGGTATCTTCATCACTCACCCACGCTCTTCAGGAGATCCGGTTCTTCGCCTCGGGCGACACGCCGCACGACGCAACCTCGATCCAGGAAACAAGCACTTCCGGCAGGATAGCCGCCGACGCGGCACCGGACAAGTCGCGCGCCGGCGGCGCCCGCATTGACACGCGGCCCGCTTAACAAGACCCTCCGCCCGATGGTCCTGTTTCACGGGAAACACCCGACCCTGAACCCTGCCCCTGGAGACGCCATGTCACTGAAAACCGCTCGACACGCCCTCGGCAAGCGCCTGCTCTGGATCGCGGCGCTGGCGGCCGCCGCCACGCTGGCCGGCTGCCCCGACGACGAGCCCGTCTACTCCGATCGCAACAACGCATCGCCGGAACCCGAGCCCGAGGGAGAACCCGAGGCCGAACCCGAGGCCGAGCCCGAACCAGAATCCGAGCCGGAGCCGGAGCCCGAACCCGAGCCTGAACCCGAGCCCGAACCCGAGCCGGAGAGCCTCATCGGCGCGCCTTGCGGGGCCAACACCGACTGCGGCTTCGGGGGCTTCTGCGTGACCCCGGAGCAGGGCTTCGTCGGCGGCTACTGCATCAGCACCTGCGACCCGACCGAGCCGATCCCCTGCGACGGCGACAACCCCTGCCTGCGGCTGGGCGACAACGACCTGTGCGTCGACGCTTGCGAGGTCGACGAGGACTGCCGCGAGGGCTACGGCTGCGTGCGCTTCTTCCCCGACGACCCCTTCTGCTTCCCCGTCGAGTGTCGCCAGGACAGCGACTGCACCGAGGGCAAGGTCTGCGGCAGGAACACCTGCGGCGACCCCGAAGCGGCCACCGGCGACGCCTGCGGCGACAACGCCGATTGCCAGCCCGGCGGCTTCTGCATCGGCGAACTCAATGAGATGAACCAGCCGACCGGCTTCGAGGACGGCTACTGCAGCCTGGCGGGCTGCCAGAGCGACGATGAGTGCGCAGGAGATGCTTACTGTGCTTTTAACGGTGAGGCCTTCTTTTGCTTGGAGTCTTGCGATTCTCAGGAGGATTGCAGGCCGCGGTACAGCTGCCTGCCCTTCGACGGCCAGCGCGCCTGCCTGCCCGGGCAATGCGTCGGCGACGACGAGTGCCCCGAGGGCAGCGTGTGCGCCAACGCCATCTGCGGCAACCCCGAGGCCGCGCTCGGCGACCCCTGTGACAGCAACGCCGACTGCCTCAGCGGCGACTTCTGCGTCCTGCCCGACAACCCCAACACGCGCGGCTTCCACGGCGGCTACTGCGCCCGGCTCAACTGCGACCCCATGACCAGCGGCCAGTGCGGCGACGAGGGCATCTGCCTGCCCGTCGACCAGATGGGCAATGGCGTCTGCCTCGACGCCTGCCAGAGCGACGAGGAGTGTCGCGAGGGTGGCCTCTACGAGTGCCGGCTCCTCTTCCCCCAGCTCCCCGAGGGCGACACGGCCTGCCTGCCCACCGTCTGCTTTGACGACACGGACTGCCCTGAAACCTTCACCTGCGAGATCGCCTCCTCATCCTGCCAGCCCTGACCCGCCGCGCCCGTCGTACGGCGGCCCGGCGAGCCCGTGGCCGTCGACGCCGAAACTAGTTTTCGTGGACCCTCAAATGCCTCTTGCGCTGGAGCGTGGTGAGCTTACAATCGCGCCGCCACACAAGGAGGTCCACACGATCATGTTGACGATCACCATCCTCTACAATCACGACTTCGCGGACGCTTCGGCCGACCTCGCAAGCGAGGACGACGACCCTCCAGAACCCTCCCTCGTCGACGACATCGCCCGAGCAGATGTCGCCAACGTCGCGTCCTCCATCGCCGAGGCGCTCTCCCTCTTCCCTGGCCTCCGGATCCGCACCCGCCCCGTACAGACCATCGCCGACATCGTGCGCGAGACCCGCGAGCACCGACCCTCGGCCGTCATCAACCTGTGCGAGTCCCTCAAGGGCGACGCCCGCTTCGAGGTCCCGGTCGCCTGGATCCTGGAGCGCCTCAAGATCCCCTTCACCGGCAGCCCCGCGCAGACCTTGCGCCTTTGCCTGGACAAGGCCGCCTGCACCCAGGCCCTCCAGCGCGCCGGCGTCCCCGTGCCGCGATCCGTCCTTTGCGCAGACCTCAAGACCCTGCCCCAGGACATCACCTTCCCCTGCATCGTCAAGCCCAACCGCGAGGACGGCTCCATCGGCATCGAGCCCTCCTCCGTCGTCCACGACCGCCGCGCGCTGATCGACAAGGTCGACCACGTCATCAAGACCTACCGACAGGCCGCCCTGATCCAGCAGTTCGTCGGCACCCGCGAGATCAACGTCGGCCTGCTCGGCGCCCCCAGCCTCGACGCCCTGCCCTTGATGGAGATCAACTTCAAGGGCTTCCCCCCCGGCTCGCCCCACATCGTCAGCTTCGCCTCCAAGTGGCTCGCCGACACCCTCGAGTACCAGAACACCTTCGCCGAGCCCGCGCAGCTCGACCCCGCCTGCGCCCGGCGCGTCGCCCAGATCGCCCGCGCCGCCGCCCGCGCCGTCGGCATGCGCGACTACGGCCGCGTCGACCTGCGCCTCGACGACCAGGGCCGCGCCTGGGTCGTCGACGTCAACCCCAACTGCGACCTCGCCCCCGACGCCGGCTTCGCCCGCGCCGCCTCTCGAGCCCACATCGCCTACCACGACCTGTGCTGGCTCCTGCTTCAGATCGCGTTGACCCGCAAGCCCACGCCCAGCCTCCTCGGACCCGGACCCGGCAACATCGCCCTCCACAGAGCGCGCTGGAGCACCCCCGCCGACGCCGCGCAACTCCCGTGAGCCGACCTGCGGACATCAGGAACATAAACATGGAATATCAACCACTTACACCAGAACTACGCCCGGCCCTGGAGCACTTCCTGCGCGACGTCGAGACCTTCGAGGCCGAAGAGATCGAGGTCGCCCTGGAGCTCGCCGACATCGCCCTCGGCCGCCCCGAGCAGCCCGACTACCACTTCATCCTCGCCGTCCGGGAGGGCCGCGTCCTCGGCTACATCTGCTACGGGCCCACCCCCATGACCTCCGGCACCTTCGACCTCTACTGGCTCGCCGTCCACCCCGACGCCGGCCGACAGGGCATCGGCCGCACCCTCGTCCAGAAGATGGAGGAGGCCCTCGCCCTGCTCGAAGCCCGCCTCGTCCGCGTCGAGACCTCCAGCCGCGGCGAATACCAGGCCGCGCGCGCCTTCTACGCCAGCGCCGGATACACCATCGAGGCCCGCCTCGCCGACTTCTACAGCCCCGGCGACGACCTCTGCATCCTCACCCGGCGCATCAACCAGCCCTCGCCCTCCCTCTTCGTCACCGAAGGCAGGGAGTTCGCCGAGCTCTACGACCTGGCCTTCTGCAGCGAGCGCGACTTCGAGGCCGAGTGCGACTTCCTGACCCGCTGCGCCAGGCGCTTCGGCCACGGCGCACCCCAGCGCGTCATCGAGTGGGCCTCCGGACCCGCCCGACACCTGGAGACCTTCGCCCGCAGAGAGCTCACCGATTGCGTCGGCGTCGACCTCTCCCCCGTCATGACCCGGATCGCCAGCGACCGCCTCGCCCACCTGCCCAACGTCCGGATCATCCAGGGCGACATGACCACCGAGGTCGTCAAGCCCGAGGCCGACCTCGCCTACACCATGCTCTCCTCCATCCACTACCTCCCCGGCGAGGACGCCCTCGGCAAGCACCTCAACGCCTGCGCCCGATCCTTGCGACCTGGGGGCCTCTACGTCATCGAGGCCACCCACCCGCGCGACCTCACCCGCGAAGGCGCCCACACCACCTCCTGGGAGATCCGCGCCCGCGACCACCACATCAAGGCCAGCTTCAAGATCGACCTGACCAACCCCTCTGGCCTCACCTTCCAGACCTGCATCCGCCTCGACGACCAACACGGCGAGCACCGCCGACAGTTCGCCGTCAACGACCCCTGGCTCATCCCCGACGCCGACGCCTGGGACCGCGTCGTCTCCCGAGAGCCCCTCTTCGAAACCGTCGCCCGGCTCGGCGACTTCGACACCTCCCTCTCCTGGACCCACCCCAACGCCTGGCGCCTCATCCTCGTCCTGCGCCGCGTCTGATCCTCCCCGCCCCCCCTCGACCCCATCGCCCTTGTCAGATCGCACCGCGGCGTGTATCCCCTTTTTCCAGGGGCCGCCGCCCGCTCTGTTCACCCTCTCACCTCCCCACCCCAAGAGAGCCTCTCCATGCGCCTGTCTGCCATCATCCTCGCCGCGGGTCAGGGGACCCGGATGAAGTCCTCCCTGCCCAAGGTCCTCCACCAGATCCTCGGGCGACCCATGATCGGCCACGTCGTCGGCCTCGCCCGCGCCGTCCACGCCCAGCGGATCGCCGTCGTCGTCGGACACGGCCGAGAGCGCGTCGAGGCCTGCCTGACCGACCAGGAGCCCGGCGACGACCTCGGCTTCGCCCTCCAGGCCGAACAGCTCGGGACCGCCCACGCTGTCCTGCAAGCCCGCGAACTCCTTCAAGATCATCAGGGCATGACGCTCATCCTCAGCGGCGACGTCCCCAACATCGACCCCCTGACCCTCCAGCGCTTCATCGACGAGGCCGCCGACGCCAGACACCCCGTCGCCTTCGTCTCCTGCGTCGTCCCCGACCCCACCGGCTACGGCAGGATCGTCCGCGACGCCCAGGGCCAGGTCCTGCGCAATGTCGAGCACCGCGACGCCACCGACGAGCAGCGCCTCATCCACGAGATCAACGCCGGCGTCTACCTCGTCGACAACGCCTTCCTGTGGACGCACCTCGGCGCCGTCGGCGCCGCCAACGACCAGAAGGAGTTCTACCTGCCCGACCTCTTCGAACTGGCCCTCGCACAGGGCGGCCTGACCGCCTTCGTCGCCCCCGTCGCCCAGGAGTTCGAAGGGATCAACACCCGCGCGCAGCTCGCCGCCGCCGAGACCTTCGCCCGCGCGCGGCGCAATGACGCCCTCATGCGCGCCGGCGTCACCATGATCGACCCCGCCGCCACCTACGTCGACGCCTTCGCCCAGGTCGAGCCCGACGTCCTCATCGAGCCCGGCGTCCGCGTCGCGGGCCGCTCGACCGTCGCCGCCGGCTGCCTGCTGCGGCAGGGCGCCATCGTCGAGGACAGCACCCTGGAGCCGGGCGTGGAGGTGCTGCCCTACAGCCACATCGTCGGCTCGATCGTCCGCCAGGGCGCAAGAATCGGCCCCTTCGCGCACATCCGCCCGCTGTCCGACATCGGCCCCGGCGCCAAGGTCGGCAACTTCGTCGAGATCAAGAAGTCCACCCTCGGCGCCGGCACCAAGGCCAGCCACCTGAGCTACCTCGGCGACGCCACCCTCGGCGCCGGCTGCAACATCGGCGCCGGCACGATCACGTGCAACTTCGATGGCGACGGCAAGCACCCCACCGTCCTCGAAGACGGCGTCTTCGTCGGCTCCAACACCGCCCTCGTCGCCCCCCTGCGCCTCGGCCGCGGCGCCTACATCGGCGCCGGCTCCACCATCACCAAGGACGTCCCGGCCGACTCCCTCGGCGTCGCACGCGGCCGACAGCGCAACATCGAGGGCTGGGTCCCACGCATGCGCCGCCGCGAGCGCCCCTGAACCACCGACCCCGCCGCTGACGCCCTCGATGACGTCGACATCTACGGCTGGATGATCCGCCCCCGGACCCTCGGGATGCGCTGCGCGATCGTGTAGGTGATGTTGAGCCACAAGAGCAGCTCGGGCGTGACGAGGGGCTTGCCGTTGTTCATCAAGGCCACGCTGATGTCGCGCTCCGGGTCAGCGTAGGCCAGCACGTTCGTAAAGCCCAGGTGCCCGAAGGCCTGCGCGCTGCCCCGACCGTAGAACCCCATCGTCTGGCCGCCCAGCATGAAGCCCAGCCCGTAGCGGATCGGCAGCCCGATCGTCCGATCCAGCTCCCAGCTGTTCTGCGGCGCCACCGCACCGCGCACCGTCTCCGGCGCGAAGACCCTGACGCCGTCCAACATACCGCCGCGCAACAACAATTCGAAAAATCGGCAGGCCTCGTTGGCCGTCGCGTAGACATTGCCCGCCGGGACGATCCCGGTGATGAAGCGCGGGTCGTTGGACAGATCCACCGCCTCCTGGAGCCCTATCCCCAGCGAGCGACGCAGCAGGTTGTCGAAGGGGAAGGCCGGCGGCGGCCCCGTCACCGACTCCCGCGCCACCTCCCCGACCCGCTCCGGCCCCACCCCGTAATTGAGCGCGTCGAAGCCCAGCGGCTCGACGATCTCCTGGCGCAAGAAGCTGCGGACGTCCTGGCCCGTGACCTGCCTCACCACCTCGGCCATCAGGAAGCCGCCGTTGACCGCCGTGTAGGCCAGCCGCTGCCCCGGCGCCGTCTCCGGCCTTGAGTCCAGCATCAGCTCGACGATCCGCTCCGGGCGCGAGAGCAGCTCCGGATCGACGTGCGCGGTCGGCGTCTTCGGGATCCCCGCCCTGTGCGCCATCACGTGGCGCATCGTGATCCCGCCCTTGCCTCGCCGCTCAAAGCCGGGGATGTACCTCGACACCGGCGCGTCCAGGTCCACCTGCCCGCGCTCGACGAGCAGGTGGATCAGCATCGAGGTGATCGACTTGGAGGCCGAGAAGAGGTTGAAGAGCGTCTGCGGCGTCGCCAGCACCCGCTCGATCCCCTGGTCCCCCGGGCCGCCGCCGCGCGCGTAGCCGATCGCCCGGTCGAGGATCACCTGCCCGCGGTGCCGCACGCACAGCGCCAGCGCCGGCTGCAAGCCCGTCCGGTAATAGCCCTCGACCGCCTCCCAGATCGCCGCCACGTCCCGCCGCCTCAGGCCGACCTCGCGCGCGTCCACCTCCTCGGCGCTGCGGGCCGTGACCGCCTGCGGATCGCCGACGAGCGCGCGGCCCCCCATCGCGGCGTGCCTCAGCCGATCCCGCCGCCGAACCCGGCCCTCGCGCCCTCTGCGATCACTCGCCATCGGCCGCGCAGCGGCCATGATCCGCCTCCTTGAACTCCAGGATCTGCCGCTGGTGCGCCAGGATCTCGCCGCAGCTCACGTCACCGTCACCGTCGTCGTCGAAGTCGAGCCCCGCGCCGTCGACACGGACCATGCGGAAGTTGCTGAAGTCGTCGTTGGGCTCGACGTCGTAGGGCGTCGAGCACAGGTTGTTCGTCGCCCCGAGCACCGTCTGCACGGTCAACAGCGACCCTTCGCCCTCGACGCTGCCGTCGGGCATCAGCTTCCCGGCCGCCGACTCCAGCGCCCGCTGGATGATGAAGATCTGGCAGCTCCCATTGCCGATATCGAGCGTCACGCCAGGGTTGCCGTCCTCGTCGGCGTCGAAGATCCGATCGTCGGGCAGATCGCCGGCCCGCGGGAAGAAGTCCGTCCGGGGGTCGTCCAGGCGGATGCCCCAGACCCGCGCCTTGACCCGGCTTCGGTAGCTGTTGCCCACGTTCGTGCCAAAGAGCGTGCTCTCGACCTGCATCGGGTTGGCCGTCTGCACGGTCGACAGCGGCACCACCGCCGCCAGCCCCGCCACGGGGGTGTTGGCGCTGACGCAGTCCTCGTGCACCTCCCGCAAGAGCAGCCCCTCCTGCACGATCTCCACCTTGCTGATGACCTGGTTGCGCGTCTCCTGCGTCAACCCGAAGAGGGTCGCGCAGCTCGACAGATCCACCGCCAGCGCCCACGTCCCCGTCATGTCCGTGAAGTCCACCGAGCCCTGGCCCGCGTCGCCGCCGACCTCGCCGCCGCCCGCGTCGATCTCCTGCGCCTCGAAGGCCCCGGGCGTCAGCGCGGGCTCACACCCCGCCGCAGTGCCCCCCAGGCCGCACGCCGCGGCCACCACCCACGGCGCCGCGCGCCGCCGCTTGGATCGTCCGATCATGGCGCCCTCCTAGAACTTCCAGCGCAGATCCAGCCCCACGGACAGGATCTGGCCAAAGGATTGAAAGCCCGGGAAGCCCGGGCTGCCGGTCTGCAAGCCCTCATGCTCGGGCACGGGCAGGCCCGTGACCGGGTCCGGTCGGTCGTCGGGCAGCTCGTCGCAGAGCGTCTCCACGCCGGGCGCGCAGTCCGGATACGCCAGCGCGCTGGCCTTGTCCGTGTCCCGCGCGACGAGGTGATGCAGCTGCATCACCCACGACAGCTCCACCTGCCCGTCCATCCACGGCAGCGGGTGACCGCCGCCGATCGACGCCACCACCCGGTCGTTGTCCACGTAGCTCGTCCGCCCCACCTGCTCAGGGACAGGAGTGGGCTCGAAGCCCAGCCCGGCCCGAAGCTCGAAGGCGTCGCTGAGGCGCTTCTCGACCCCGAGGCGGGCGCTGATGGTGTCTTCGAAGCCCTGATCCCGCTCGCCCTGGTGGTTGAGGTAGTTGCTCCAGAGGGCCAGAGTCGCGTCCAGGGACACGGTCAGGTCGTCCTGCTCGACGAAGGCCGCCCCGAAGGTGAAGGTGTGGGGGGTGTAGTTCTGGACCACCTTGATGCTCTGGAGGATGGGGAACTCGCCCTGCTCCTGAAAGCCCCGCACCTGGATCTCGTTGACCCCGTCGAAGGAGACAAAGAGCTCGCCGCGCCAGGAGAGCCCGAAGCGCAGCGACTCGGCGGGCTTGACCATCAGGCCGACGACCGGCGCCACCCGGCCGCTCTGGTCGTTCTCGAGGGTGATCTCGATGTCGCTCTGGTCGGTGGGGTTGTCGAGGTAGACCCGGTTGACACCCTCGATCTTGGGTAAGAAGGAGATCCCGGCGCCTATCGAGAGCGCGTCGGCCAGCCGCCACGAGGCCCCGAGCATGATGACCTGGCGCTGCTGGCGAGCGCCGAGCAGTTCGAAGTGGAGCTGGTTGCTGGCGTACTGCTCGCGCTCGTCGGCGAAGTGGGTCTGCTGCAAGCCCAGGCGGTTGACCGGCGTGAAGATCAGCGCCCCGACACGGAGATCGTCGATCCCGAAGGAGCCCACCATGCCAAAGAAAAACCCATACAGATCAATCACATCCTGAGTGTCCACGCGAGGGCGGAGGCGGAACTCGGAGGGTATGGCGGCGGAGTTGGTGCCGAGGTTGGGCAGGTCGTAGCCGGCAGGGCGTGGCTTGAGGCGGATCTGGGCGTTGTCCAGGGCGGTGACGAGGCCGAAGCCCATGTTGGTGTCCTGGAAGGCCATCGCCGCGACGTTGTAGTGCAGCGCGGACCAATCCTCGGCGGTGGCCGTCATCGCGCCGCCCATCGCGGCGCCGCGGGCGCCCGCGCCGAAGACTTCGAAGGGGTTGGCCGAGGCGGCGCCTGCGCCGGCGACGAGCGCGGCGCCGAACGCGGCGGCGAGCGCGGCGGACCTGACCCTGGACCGGAGGCGCCGCTTGAAGCTGAGGCCCGCGCCGGCCGACGGCACCTGTCCCGCGTCGAAACACCCTCGACGCCCGCCATGCCGCTTGAAGCTGAGGCCCGCGCTGACCGACGGCACCTCTGTGGCCCCAACGGGCCGCCCTGTGTCCATGCTCCCCCCTTGCCTCGCGCCTGCCGCCTCAGAGTAACCCGGCGAGTCGCGGCGTCAAAGTCGGCGCGCGCGGGATCTCCGCAGGCTCGCGCTCAGAGCCGCTCGATGATCGTGACGTTGGCCTGGCCGCCGCCCTCGCACATGGTCTGGAG
>SXGT01685809.1_pt1 | contig 22396 bp, 19 predicted proteins | sample 3176221 | NCBI WGS metagenome assembly SXGT01 (sample SAMN11356862, study PRJNA531348) | freshwater metagenome | isolation source: freshwater sample F1-120 | place: China: Fuxian Lake, Yuxi | collected 2017-12-25
GCCAGGTTGTTGAGGTCGATGGCCACTCTGGGGTGGGCGGGGCCGTAGGCCTGCTCGTCGAGGGCGAGGGCGCGGCGCAGCAGCGGCTCGGCCTGCGCCAGGCGGTTGGTAGCCTGGAGCAACTGCGCCAGGTTGTTGAGGTCGATGGCCACTCTGGGGTGGGCGGGGCCGTAGGCCTGCTCGTCGAGGGCGAGGGCGCGGCGCATGAGCGGCTCGGCGTCCGCCAGACGGTTGGTATCCTGGAGCAGCAGCGCCAGGTTGTTGAGGGCAATGGCTTCCTCAGTGGGATTGGCTGCCAGCGCCAGGGCGGCGCGATGATGCGGTTCGGCCTCTGGGTAGCGGGCGAGTTCGTACAACAACTTGCTAAGAGCGTTCCGGGCCTCAAACCAATCGGGCGCCAGGTCGGCGACCTGGGTACGGAGTGCGAGCGCGGCTGGCCATTGCAGTTGCGTCTCCAGCAGCTCGGCTTCGAGCATCAGGGCCTGCAACGTCCTGTTGCGTTGCTCCTTCTCCGCATCGGCACGGGCTTGCGCGCTCTTGGCCTCCGCCGCATGACGCCGCGCCGTTTCCAAGGTCGAGGGCCGACGGCTCTCCAAATAGGCCAGGGCCGCGTTGACGCCTTCCTGCTGCACAATCTCCGTGGCCCGTTGAAACACCGGGCTGGCACCCTCCTGCAGCCCTGTCTGCATCAACTTGATCAACTCCTCAACCCGGCCCAGCGCCAGGTCACGATCTCTCTCGATCTCTGCGACCAGCCGCCAACGCCCTGGCTCGTTAGGCAGCGCTGTGATCTTGTCCTCGGCGTTGGCGCGGATCTGCCTGCGGATGGTCTCAGCCAGGGCCGCCGGGTCGGTCAACTGCTGGATCGTAGTGTGCTGCGCTTGCTGAATCTGGTCCGGTAACTTGCCGACCTCCTCGCCAACGCGCCTCACGCGCCAGAACACCGCCGCCAGCACCAGCACCAGGGCCGCCACGACCAGGCCGCTCAGCCAGCGCTGGCGCCGCTGCTGGCGCTGCAGTTCGGCGCGCACCTCGTCTAACGGCACCTTCAGATTCTCAACCTGTTGGCGCAGGTCGGCGCTGTCCTGGACGCGGTGCCACAGTCGCGTATCCGCCAGCACGGCGGCGCGGTGGGCCTGTTGCAGGCCGCGCTGGTCGTCCGCTTCCGGCGGCGCGGGCTGATCAAACGGAAAGGTCTCATCGCACACCAGGAGGTACAGCTTCTTGTGCTGCTGCCGCGCCAGGTCGTACTCGATCTGCGTCCAGGAGCGGCGCGGCTGGCCAGCCGGGAGGGTGTGCGGTTGTGGCTCGTCGCCGTAGTCGCGGCCTACACAATGGATGACGGCCTGACAGGAGGCGATCTGACGCGCCAGCAGGTCACGGATGGCGCCGTATTCCGTCCCGAAGACCGATTGCTCGATTGGCAGACATTCGATGCGCGTCAACGCCGCATTGACCACGGTGCGCGCCGTGCGCAAATCTGAGCTAGCGGCAGAGACAAACACGCGTGGGGTGCGGGAGATGGGCATACAGGAGCCTGCTTACACTTCTTTCTCGCGTTGGCAGATAGGTCACGAGGCGTGCCGGGGCGGGGCGGGCCTCACGCTGGCCCCAGCGTCTGGACCCCAAAAAACTGCTGCAACAGCGCGTCTGTTGACAACCCTGGCGCCATCTGGGCGGCGTGGCTGCGGCGCTCGGGCGTGCTCTGACGCAAGGCTGGCACAAAGGCGCTGTAGCCCAGCGCAGCAAGGAGCGGCGCGCTGCGGGGGTGTTGTGCCGGGTCGGCATGCTCCACGGGCAGCGTGGCGCGGTGTGTGTGCTGCTGGCCATCACGCCCGAGGCACTGCACCGTGCCGCGGGCTGCGGCTGCGCGCCGTAGGCGTTCTGGGAAAGCCAAGGAATAGGCCACCAGGTTGGCCAACGCCATCAGGCTGGTGGATTGGCCGCTACTGTTCGGCCCCACGATGACGTTGAGGTGCGAGGCACACGGCAGGGTGAGCTCGGTCAACGGTCCGACGTGCGTCACCCGTAGATGGGTCATCGGCATGGCGACACCTCCCGACACAGCAGCGCGACACGGCGCCAGGGGTCAACTTCCGCCAGGCCTCGCCCCTGTGGCAGTGAAAGGCCGCGCGGCAGGTCAGTCCGCGTGCAGGGTATCGCAACAGCCCACGCACCGCAAGGCGGCGCGGGCTCGGTCGGTGCGTGCCTGCGATATGCCCGCAGTGCCTACAGCGTTGGCTGGTCTACCGGGGGGCGTCTGCAATGATCTGCCGGCCCATCAGCGCGGCTTGGTCAGTGAACCAGGCGAGCCACGGCGCCTACAGAACATTATATACTATAAAGTTGACGGTACGCGTCCTCTACATCTGGTCACGCAGGCCTAGACGTGTCTCGCGCTGGAGGAGGCCCCAGTAGGCTGCCATGCTCTCCACCATGTCCCGCCTGACCCGGTGCTGCATTGGGGTGCCCCAGCGGCCTTCCTTGCCTGGCGAGCGCTGGACCAGGCCCAGTGTACGCTGCGGTGACAACGCCTGACGGGAGAGGTCTTGCGTGTCTCGCCGTTGCTGCAACGCCGGGACACCGGCAGCGAGGCGCCAGGCCACGGGCCGGAGCGCCCAGACGTCTCACCGGCATCTGCCGACAACGCTTGCCGCCTCCAGACCTGCGGAGATTCAGGCTTGCCAAAGGCTATCGCGGTTGCGTATCTTGGGGGGCTACAGTTGCGACGGCGACTACCCACACAGACTCGCAAACGAAGGAGAGACCGCGTGCGTGCTGATATCGTGAGCAATGAAGAACTCATCCAGGAAGCCCGGAGCCGCCTGGAGCAAGGGGCGTGGGATTACCTGGTTGGCGGTTCCGAATCCGAAACCACCCTGCGGCGTAATCGGCAGGCCTTTGATCACATCGCCTTCCGGCCACGCATTCTGGTCGATGTGTCAAAGATTGACCCCTCCACCACCTTCCTGGGGCACACCCTGCGCATCCCGGCGATCCTCGCGCCCATCGGCTCGTTGCAAGTCTTCGACCCCGAAGGAGCCGTTGCTTCGACCCGTGCCGCTACGCAATTTGGCATCATGCATGCCGTGAGTTCGGTCACCGAGCCGAGCCTGGAAGAAACCGCCGCGGCGACGCCGACGCCGAAGATTTTCCAGCTCTACGTGCACGGGGATACGCAGTGGACGCGTGACATCGTCAACCGCGTCAAGCGAGCAGGCTATACAGGGTTTGCCCTGACCGTGGATGTGGCCCATTACAGCCGGCGCGAACGCCCCATGCTCTCACGCTATAACCCACCCACGCGGCGTGTCATCCAGGATCCGAAATACCGCGCCTCCCTGACCTGGGAGACCATGGACGTGATTAAAGACATGGCCGGGATGCCTTTTATGGTCAAGGGCATTCAGACCGCCGAAGATGCCGAGATTGCCGTGCAGCACGGGGTGGATGTCCTGTGGGTCACCAACCACGGCGGGCGTCAGATCGACCACGGCCTGGGCAGCCTGGAGACGCTACCGGAAATCGTCAACGCGGCGCAGGGCAAGGCGCGCATTATCCTGGACGGCGGCGTGCAGCGTGGCAGTGATATCCTCAAAGCCGTGGCGCTGGGTGCCGATGTTGTGGCCCTGGGGCGTCTGCAAGGCTGGGGCCTCGCGGCTGGGGGCACGGCTGGGGTGGTGCGCATGCTGGAAATTCTCGAAGACGAACTCATCTGCGCCATGGCGCTGACGGGGATCACCAGTATTGGCAAGGCGACCGCGAAGTACGTGTGTAAGGCCACGCCTGTGACGCCGGCGCATGAGATGAGCAGCTGGGTCAACATGCCAGTGGACCGTATCCTCTAAAACACCTGTCCGGGCAGCAGGCCGGTGCAAGTCCCCTGCCCCCTGCGCTGGAAGAAAGGCTCAGGGGTAGGGGTGTTGTCCCCTTGTCACGTGGCTTACTCGCTGTCAAACCCGTGGCTGATCCATGAGGGGCGCTTACAAGTCCCCTAGTGGCGAGATGCCTCGCCGCCGCATTTTCGATGGCCGTACCGGCGCTCCAGCATCTTTCACTACGGGCCTGCTCGTCGAAGATGGCGTCCGCAATGCCATCTCGGCCTTGCGGACGTCATCAGCCTGCCAGGCCGATCCCGCTGTCAGCAAGCGTTCGGTGGAGTCGAGGGCGCGATCGGCATCATCGCCTGAGAAGGGCTCTTGGTGCGCCCGGAGGTTCCGGACAGCGCGGCACTCGCTCGCCAGGGAACACTCCGCTTGGCCGAGGGTCTTCCGCAAGACGTCGTTCCAGGCCTCCCACATGAGGCGGAGGAGGACCGCCACGTCCCAGGCCGTCAACGGGTCGGTTGGCCTCAAGCCGCTCACTGGTGCTTTGTAGATAAAGCCTTGGATCCCCCTGAGGCGCAAAGCATCGCGGATCAATGAGCAAAGAGACGGCGCAACCCCCTAGCTTTAGATGTGGGGGCAAGCCGCCTCGCGTCTGGAAGACGCGCAGTTTTTCTTGTGTTATATAGAGGATAGGTGTTTACTCATAAAATGTCATCATACACCATCCAGTACAAATCGAATAACAACGTTGTTTACGCATACAAATACCACGTTATCTGGTGTCCTAAGTATCGTCGCAAGGTCCTGGTCAACGGGGTTGATATTCGCCTTAAGGAGATTATCCAGGGAGTGTGTACTGGATCTAGGGCGGATATGCTCGAACTGGAAGTGATGCCAGAACATGTGCATCTCCTGGTAGAAGTTGATCCGCAGTACGGCATGCATCGCCTGGTACGTTCGATCAAGGGACGTTCCTCGCGTCTCTTACGCCAGGAGTTCCCCTGGCTGAAATCGCGGCTTCCCACGCTCTGGACCAACTCCTACTTTGTTGCCACCGTGGGTGGTGCGCCACTCGAAATCATCAAGCAGTACATCGAAAACCAGAAACGGGTCTAGCATGATGCAGCGGCAACTCAAATTACGCCTGAACACGGGCCAGGAAGCGCAGCTTGACACCTGGCTGTTCCAGCTCACCGGCGTGTGGAATTGGGCCATCCGCAAGATCGCACAGGATGCGAAAGACGGCATCTATTACACTCAAAAAGACTTTCACAATCTGTTGGCGAACCACGGCAAAAAGCTCGGCATCCCCAGCCACACGCTGCAAGGCATGCTCGATGCCGCGTATACAGCCTGGCAGCGGTGCTATAAAAAACTTGCGAAGAAGCCCAGGCTCAAGGGCCGGCGCAATACACTGACCAGCATCCCCTTCCCTGATCCGTTCAAGACTCCCGACAGCACACACATCCATGTGCCAGGGATTGGGCACATCCGGTTCCACGCCCAGGACCTTCCTGCAGGACGCCTCAAAAGTGGCCGGATCATCAAGTGGGCGTCGGGCTGGTATCTCTGCCTGTTCATTGACGCACAGCCGCAGGCCATTCCGCCTGCCGCGTATGGCGAGATAGGCATTGATCCAGGCTTTCAGACGCCCCTCACTTTCTCCACGGGCGAGAAGGTTGCGCACCCTCATGAACTCCGCCAGACCGCACACCGGCTTGCGCAAGCGCAACGCGGTGGCCGGAAACATCTGACGGCCAGGCTGCAAGAGCGCCTGGCCAACCAGCGCAAGGATCGCAACCACAAACTCTCGCGACGCCTTGTCGCAGATAACCGTGTGATTATCTGGTCGAAAGATCACGACAAGGGCCTTGCCCGATCCTTTGGGAAGAGCGTCGCCAGTGCGGCGCATGCTCAGCTTCGTGGCATGCTCGCCTACAAGTGCACTGCAAGCGGTAGGCAGTACCTCGAAGTGCCCTCGCGTTTCTCCACCAAGACCTGCTCACCTAGTGGCCAGGTTTCTGGCCGCGTTGATGTCGGCGTTGGCCGTATGGCCGCATTGCAGACAGGAGAACTCGGCTTGAGAACGGCGGTTCCGCTTATCAACGTACGCACACCCCGCACAGGTCCGACTGGTGTTGCGGGGGTCCACAAAGAGGACAGGGACGCCTGCGCGTTGGGCTTTGTAGGTGATAAAGTCACGCAGTTGGGCAAAGCCCCAACTACTATGCTTGTTGCGCTGGCCTTTGCGAACCGTCGTCCGGCTGCGGATGTGCGTCAAGTCTTCCAGCACAAGCGCGGCCTTCGTGTCTGTGGCGCGGGCAACAAGGTGTTTGGAGATCGCATGATTGACCCAACGACGAAACCGGGATTCTGTGTCGGACAGCTTCTTGAGTCGCCGCTGGGCAGATGTGGTGCCAGTGGCCTGGTAGGTCTGCCGTGCTCTTCCGCAACGCACGCGCACACGCTCCACCGCAGCACCCGTGTAGGCGTGCCCATCGGAGCTCGGTTGCGAGCTGCACAATCCCGAGGTCTACGCCCAAAAAGTGCGTGGGTTCCATCGGTGGCGCTTCCGGCGTGTCGATGGTCAGCAACAAGAAGAACTGTCCATGCACCAAGACCAGATCGGCTTGCCCGTGGCCTCTGGAAAACTGCACCCGTTGATACGCGCCCATCTGCATCGGGACAATCACTCGGCCCTGGAGCGTCATCAGGCTAGCGCACTCCAGCCCTTGAAACGACAGGATGCGCTCATCGTAGACCACCGCGCCATCCGGGCGGAAGGCCACCGGGGTCGCCTTATCCCGCTTGGAGGCTTCCACGGCTTTCGCAATGGCGCGAATGGCCAGTTGTGCCGACAACCCAAAGCGTTGGCGTACCTCCTGGTACAACGCTTTCTGCAAGAGAAACTTCGACGTACACTGCTCCGCATAGGCGTAGGCAGCTATCCAGGTGCATGCCGCGTTAAACACGTGCATGGTGTCCAGCAAGAGCGCGTGTTGCGTGATAGAGGGGAGCAGTTTCAGTTGCAGTGTTGTCTTCATAATGAGAAATTATCTCATGGAGAGAATATCTTGGCAACCCCTGTGGCTCAAGCCAGGGAAAAGCGTGTCCTCCACTGCCGATCAATCGGCGTGGCTTCCACGGGCTAAAGCCCTTTTTCTGTGACATGTCCAGCCCGGTGAGCCACACTCCTCCGTATTGACCATCGCTTGTCTCCCGGATGCGCCTCCAGATGTTTTGTTTCCTCAGCGGGAATAGGCTATCATAGCGCTTCAGTGCTACCCGGCCTTGCAGGTTGTGGCGCTGCCTGGCTGAGGAGCACGCGCCTCGTTCTCTCTATTGCTGACGACTACCTCGGTGGCCCACTGCGCTATGCCTATGGAACAGAGTTGTCTTATTTGACGTGCTCAGCCCTCACCTGTCTGAGCCTGATCTCAAGCATATGGTCTTCAGATTCCAGGAGATACGCTATGAATCCCTGGACGGAGATACCGTACCCGTCAAGCTGATGAGTTTGATGCAGTGGCTTGAGGATCGGCAGCGACTTGCTGACCTACTGCCAGTGCTGCACAAGGTGCGCTCAGACCTGCATACCCTGCTTGCGCAGGAGAAGGTCGGGCAGGTCCGTCAGCAGACACAATATGAAACCTGGCATGATTGAAAAGGCTGAGGTGGTGGAAGCCTCTCTCCAGCACCCACAGATGGTCGAGACGCCAGCCGAGCCCTACGTGCCTGGCCCACAGCTCATTGAAGCCGTCAATCTCGCCATCGCTCTCGGGCGGCCCTTGCTATTGCAGGGCGATCCGGGCTGCGGCAAGACGCGCCTGGCCTATGCCGTGGCCTATGAACTGGGGCTGCCCCTGGAGGTGGCGTACATCAAATCGACCAGCCAGGCGCAAGATTTGCTCTACACCTACGACGCCATCAATCGCCTCTACGACGCCCAGATGCCCGACCACAGCGCCACAGCGCGCGATCTCGGCCAGTACATCCGGCTTGGCCCCCTGGGACGAGCGATTGCGCGGGCACAGTACGGACGGCGTTCGGTGGTGCTCATTGATGAAATCGACAAGGCCGATATTGATTTCCCCAATGACCTGCTGTGGGAACTCGACCGTCTGGAATTTCGTGTCGCAGGACCGTTCCGCCAGGCGGAAAACGCGCTCGCCTATGCGGTGCCAAACGGTCAGCCCGCCCTGCGCCCGATTGTCTTCATCACCCATAACGAGGCAAAAACCCTGCCCGGGCCGTTTCTGCGCCGCTGTATCTATCACTACATGACCTTCCCAGAGCACATGGACGACCTGCTACGGATCTTCGCCGTGCAGCAGTTGCAACACGTCGAACTGGGTCAGCGGGCGATTCAGGTCGTGCTGAAGCTGCGCCAGCAGGCCGAACTCACCAGGAAGCCCGGTCTCAGCGAGCTGCTCGATTGGGTGGGCTATCTGGAAGCCACCAATGTTCTGCCCGAGACCATCGACCCGGACCATTTCGCAGACCTGCGCTATCTGGATGCGCTGGTGAAGCAGCAGGCAGACCAGCAGCGCATCAGGAGTCTCTAACTGGCATGATTCCGGCCTGTCTCCATAGCCTCTTCATAGCACTCCGGCGCCGGGGTTTTGAGCTGACCCTGGACGATGTGGAGACCTTGCGCCTGGCGCTCCGCGCCGGCTTCGGTTGGGAATCGCGCCAGGCGCTCTGTGCCTTGCTGGTCGCCCTGTGGGCCAAATCACGCCAGGAGCAGTCGTTGCTGACGCAGCTCTTTGCCCAGGTGGTCTCGACAGACGCCCTGGCAGCCTGGCAGATGACGCCTGCGGCAGCCGAGCCCCAGGCGCCCACAGCGCCGACCGTCACGGTGCAGCTCCCCAGCCGCGCTACAGCGCCGACAGTGGTGGAGACCAGGCCGCCCTCTGGCAGAAGCCTCGGCAACATCCCGCTGGACGAGGCATTGCTGTCCCGGCGTCCGCTGCTGTTGCTGCCGCAATTCCCCCTGACCGCGCGCGAGGTGGCCCAGGCGTGGCGCCGCCTGCGACGGGCTGTCCGTGAAGGGCCGCGCGTTGAGCTGGACATCAACGCCACTATTACCCAGCGTAGCCGCCTGGGGCTCGCCACACCCGCGATCCTGGTGCCCCGCCGCCGCAACGCTGCCCGGCTGCTCCTGCTGGTGGACCGTGAGGGCTCCATGACGCCCTTCCACAGCTTTGTCGTGCATGTCTGCGAGGCCATCTGCCACGCCGGACACCTGGGGCAGGTGCAGACGTATTACTTCCACGATCAGCCTGTCACCGGGGCAGACCGCGCCCTGCTGGACAGGTTAGCGCCCGGTCCCAGACCGACACTTGATGCCCTCTTGCCGGAGCTACCCCCACTGCAGCGTGGCGTGATCTACAGCGATGCTGGCCTCGATTGCCCGTGGCCAGTCGAGAACCTGCTGGCCCAGCTCACCGGCATGACGGCGGTGGTGGTGTGCAGCGACGCCGGTGCTGCCCGTGGCCGGTATGACCTGGAGCGCTTGCTCGATACGGTGGCGTTTCTCAAAGCCCTGCGGCTGCGCACACCGCAGGTGGTGTGGCTCAACCCCTTACCATCGCCCTACTGGACTGGCAGCACGGCGGCACAACTGGCGCGGCATGTACCCATGTTTCCGCTCGACCGTGCCGGGATGCACCGCGCTGTGCAGGTCTTACGCGGTGGGCAGTATGCCCTGGAGAGGCCCGTATGAGCGAAGAGATGACGCAACGGCGCCTGGCCACCTTTACCAGCGGCTATGGTCGCACGCCGGAGGAACGCCAGCACCAGCAGGCAGTCGTCTCCCTGGCGGCGCACGCGGCCCTGCCCGTGGTGCTGGATGCGGATCTGCTGCATCTGCTGCGGCTGAATTTTCTGCCGCACCTGTCGTACACTGCTGAGGCGTATGTGCTCCTATCCCCGCTGTGCAGTGAGATCGGCGGTGGCCTGTATGCCATGAGCCCGCCGATGCGTACGGTCTTATTGCACAAACTGGTGGAGGAGAGCGGCGCGACGCGGTTAGGGGAGATCGCCACCTTACTGTGGAAGTACAGTCGTGAGCGAGCCCCCTGGGTCGGCGAAGAGGGGCTGGAGAAGGCCCAGGAGCTGACGGTGCTTAACTTGCTCGATCCCCCGGCAGCGCGGGCCTGGCTGGAGGTGGCAGAGGTGCATGCTGCGGCGGGTGCGACGTCTGTGCCACCATCCTGGTATGTGGCGATGCGCCAGGAGCTGGCCTATGGGGAGCAGTATGACATGGCTATAGCGCATCACCTGCTGAGCGGTGTGTTGCAAGGAGGCGCTGACCCCGAGGCCGGCCTGGCCGCGCTGGCCGAGGCCCGCCGCCGCTTCACCCACCTAGCCGAGGCGGGCAATGCCACTGCGGCGCGCATGGCCGCGGTCTGCCTGACGGCATCCGGCGATTGCCTGAGGGATCTCGGGCGCCTGGAGGAGGCGGCCACGGCCTATGAGGAGACGATCCGGCTGGACGAGCAACGGGGCGACCCACGCGACGTCGCCGCCACCAAGGGGCAACTCGGCACCGTGCGCCTGTTGCAGGGCGACTACCCCGCCGCCCTCGCCGCCCATACCGCCGCCCGCGACACCTTCGCGCAGCTCAGCGAGCCGGGTAGCGTGGCGGTGGCCTGGCACCAGATGGGCCGGGTACACCAGGAGGCCGGGCACTACGCCGCCGCCGAGCTGGCCTACCACGAGTCGCTGCGCCTGAACACGCAACTGGGCCACACAGCCGGACGGGCCGACACGCTGGACCAGCTCGGCAGCCTCTACGCCGCCATGCAGCGCCTGGAGGACGCGGTGCGCTTTGCCCTGCAGGCTGCTGCTCTCTACGCCAGCCTGCACGATCTGGCTGGCGAAGGCCGCGCCCGCCACAACGCCGCTAGCGACCTCATCGCCCTGCGGCACTACGACGCGGCCCGCTGGGAAGTGCAGCGCGCCATCGTCTGCAAGGAGCCCTTCGGCCACGCCGCCGAACCGTGGACGACGTTCCACCTCCTGCACGACCTGGAGCACGCTGAGGGCCATCTCGCCGCCGCCGCCGCCGCTCACCAGCGTGCGCAGGACGCCTACCTAGCCTACCGCCGCGCTGGCGGGGTGAGCCAGAGCCGTCTGGCGCCGCTCTACACCCTGGTGGCCCAGGCCCTCACCGCCCACGACACCGCCGAGGCCGCTGCCACCCTGGCCGCTCTGGGCCAGCGTCCCGACCTGCCTGCCTCCATTCCCACCGTTCTCAGCGCCTTGCAGGCCCTGCTGGCTGGCGCCCGTGACCCGGCCCTGGCCGACGACCCGGCCCTGGATTACGATGACGCCGCCGAACTGCGCCTGCTGCTGGATCAGCTCGGCGCTGCCGACGGCACTGCGCCAGGGGTGTGAGGCGAGCGGTAGTCCGGCAGCCGTGCCACCAGGGGGGTGCGGTGGGACTGCATGACGGCCGACACCGGAAATCAGGGTCGGACTGGAATCGTGCAGCAGACGACTGCATGCACCCATGCACAGGATAATAAGAATTTCTTGTCCTAATAACCCAGATGCACGTGTTGCAACCCGGGCAAGACACGAGACGGCTGGATTGACCGCGCCACCGGCAACAAACAGGCACGTGTTCGGCGCACCATCCTCAGATGGTTCCCAAAGCGGGAGCACTCTATAATGTCCACATGCGCATTATCGCCCTCAAAACGCTTCGCCTCTTTTGGGAACAGCATCCCGACGCCCAGCAAGCCCTCCAGGCGTGGTATCGTGACGCTAAGCGGGCCACGTGGAGCACGCCGGCGGACATCAAAAATGTCTACCGCAATGCGAGCCTTATGGGTAACAATCGTGCAGTCTTCAATATCCGAGGCAAGCAGTATCGTCTGGTGGTGGCGATCAATTATACGTCTGGCATCCTCTACGTGCGCTTTATTGGGACGCATAGAGACTACGATAAGATCGATGTGGCGATGATTTAAGAGGACATCACGATGGACATCCGGCCCATCCACACCGCAGCAGAACATGAGGCCGCGCTGGCAGAAATTGATCGCCTGTTTGACGCGCGTCCCCATACACCCGAGGGGGACCGCCTTGAGGTATTAGCTGCACTTGTGGAGGCTTACGAGGAGCAGCACTACAGCCTTCCCGCGCCAGACCCCATCGCAGCGCTCACCTACCACATGGAAAGCCGTGGGCTCTGTCGCCGTGATCTCGAGCCCTATCTGGGAAGCCGTGCACGGGTCGCCGAAGTGCTGAACCGGAAACGCCCCTTGTCCCTGGAGATGATTCGTCGTCTTCATGCCGGACTAGGGATTGCCGCAGAGATTCTCATTCAGCCGTACCCTCTGGCCACATCTGTGCCACACAAGGGCGTGCAGCTGACTGCCTCGAGCGCCCGCTCTGCCGTGGCGCAGTGATCGCAGTGTATCCAGAGGAGCCAAGAGGGGCTTCAAGAGCGGAGATAGCATCATGAAGTGTTGCGCATGTGGTGGCACGGCTCTGGCAACGGCGGGCGCGGTGCGGATGACCAGGAAAGATGGTAGCCTCATCATTTTTACCGAGGTGCCGTTGAGCCAGTGTCGGCAGTGTGGTGAGCAATACCTCTCAGGGCACTGGGCAGAAAGGCTCGGTGAGTTGCTACACCGAGGAGATGAATTAGTGCCCCAGGAGGTGGTCGCTGTCCCTGTGGTCACCGTGCGGGGCGGCTCATAGCCCAGGAGGAGACTGTACGGTGCCGCTGGACCCCATCGCCCTATCTGATGTGCTGACCGCCCGCGTGGGCGAGAGCGACCTGCGGGCCATCGTCTTCCGCCTGCGGCTGCGCTACGAAGAGCTGGCTGGCGCCACACTCAGCGAGAAAATCCTGGCGCTCATCCAGCACTGCGACGACCGCCAGCGCCTGCACGATCTCGGCACTGCGGTGTTGCACGTCCGCCCGGACCTGCACGCGGCGCTGTCTCCTGCGGCGGCTGTGCCCTGCGCGCCGGTCCCAGCCGCCCCCTCGCCCGCAGCTCCTGACGCCAGCGCGCCATCTTTCGATGTGTTCCGGGCCCACAACAGCCAGGACAAGCCGCAGGTTGCACAACTCGCCGCCTTGCTCAGGGCCAGAGGCCAGCGCCCCTGGCTAGACAGCGAGCAGATCCCGCCCGGACGCCTGTGGCAAGACCTCCTCCAGACCGCCCTCTCGCAGGTCAGTGCGGCTGCCGTCATTCTCGGCCCATCAGGGCCTGGGCGCTGGCAGGCTCTGGAAATGCGCACGTTGGTGAGCCTGTGTGTCGAACAGGGCAAACCCGTGATTCCAGTCTTGTTCCCAGGGGTACCGACTATCCCGGACACCCTGTTGTTTCTCCAGCAATGCCACAGCGTGCGGTTTCAGCACACGCTGGACGAAGCCGCCGCCATGGAACAGCTCATCTGGGGTATTACCGGGCAGCCTCCGGCCTCTGGCACGTAACCACAGACCATCAGTCCCGGACTGCCGGACCATGCCCAGGGGATGGGCCAGGAACCAGTGGCCGGTGCGGGTCACTTCCCGCTGGTCATTGTGCAGGGCTTCGAGTGGGCTCATGCTGTCACGCGCTGTGCTAGACGAGGGGTGAGCTCTGGTCGTGGTAGAGGTGTCACGTGCCTGGAAGCATGACCATCTCGGGCGTTTCCCGTGGGGATGAGACGCCCGCACGCCCAGGATACGCTCTCATCTACGCACGGCGATGGGCTATTCCTGCTGTACGACAATGCGTCCCTCCAGTTGTGGGGCCATCGTCCCCTGTGCTAGCAGAGCCTGCATGACCGCCGTGGCGATTAACGTGCCGCCACTGGGATCGAGCAGGATGGTGCCACGGCTGAGGCTGCTATAGCCGTCCCCGCCTTTGAGCAGGTAGTCACTGGTCGCCACACGATACGTGGCCGCCCGGTCGAGGGCTTTACCACCCACGCGGACAGCACGCACGCGACTGCCAGGCGGCTGGCCTGTGGTATAGGTCAGTTGCAGACCAGACACTTGTAAAAAACGCCCCACGGGCTCGGGCATCTGTCCGACGCTATGCTCTAAAGCCGCCAGCAGATCGGCCCCTGAGATTTCCGCCAGCACGCCAATGTTCCCAAACGGCAGTTCCTGGGTGATGTCACGACGGGTGAGCGTTGCCCCCGCCGCATAGAGGCGATTGCCCCGAATCCCGCCGCCGTTGAGCAGGGCGATATCGGCGTGCAAGGCGGTACGCAGGGCGTCGGCCAGCAGGTTCCCCATGGTGGTTTCCTGGCTGCGCACGGCACTGCTACGGCTGTCGAGCTCCGTGGTGACCGTGCCGAGCGGCTGACCGAGGGCCTCGTCGACCTGCGCCACATACTGGGCCACCAGAGACGCGACGACCGGGTCAGGCGTGATGCCGCGATTGACCAGCATGCGCCAGGACGGCGTGACCGTCACCTGCTGCCCTTTGTCCGTGGGCTTTTTCTCGATCAGCAGATCAATACGCCCCAGGAACTGCGCATTCTGGCCCGATTTGTGGATCAACGTCGGGCCTTCGTACCAGGTGATCGGTTCATGGTCGTGGCCCCCAAGAATCACGCTGATGCCTGGCACCTGACGGGCCAGGTCACGATCCCCAGCGATGGTGAGGTGCGTCAGAGCCACAATCACATCGGCCCCGGCCTGTCGCAGGGTTTGTACCGCCGCTTGGGCGCTGGGAATGACTGGAGCAAAGGTCACGGTGGGGCCAGGGCTGGACAGCGTCGCGGTCTCGGGGGTCAGCACGCCGAAGAAGCCCACGCGTAGCTCTCCGACTTGGCGTATGAGCGTGGCGTGTGCGCCACCAAACGGTTTGCCATCTGGACCCAGGACATTGGTCCCGAGCCAGGGGAAGGAGGATTCCGCCATGCGCTGCGTGGTCACCTCCGGCCCCATGTCAAACTCATGATTGCCAAACACCACCATGTCCAGGCCCACGGCATTCAACACCGCCACCATTTGGGCACCCTTGAACAGCGAGGACATGAGAGACGGCGACAGGAAGTCCCCGTTGAGCGTCGTCACGGTATGCGTCGCCGTGGCACGCTCAGCACGCAGCAGGGTCATTAATTCTGCCAGACCCCCACGCCCCTGCGCCGGGGCAATATCGTAGACATCATTCACCGTTAACAGCGTCAACGTCGCGTTTTGCGCCCACGCGCCCGTGCCCCACGTGAGGCCGAGGAGCAACACGATGAGGTGAGACCACACGCGTCGACGGCTCCGCCTGGCTGGCATAGCTTGCTCCTTAGACGATGCCACTTTCCGCCAACACGGCGAGTTCCTGCGGCGACAGCCCGCACTCGCCGCAGAAGATCTCCTGGTTATGCTCGCCGAGTAACGGTGCTCGGCGCGAGATGGCCCAGGGCGAGCCGTTGTACAGGGCCGCCTCGCCGGGGTAGGTATAGCTGCGGCCCAATTCCGGGTGCTCCACCTGCTTCCAAAAGCCGCGATCCTGCAGATGCGCGTCATCTAAAAGCTGTTCCGGGGCCCGCACCGCTCCCCAGGTAAAGCCGCGTGCCTGGGCCGCGTGGTACACCTCTTCCGCCGGTAGGCTGGCGATGAAGGTGGCCACCAGTCCGTCGATGATGTGGCCCTGGTTCTCTGCAATGACTTTCGGATCCTGGTATTTCGGGTCCATGAGGTCGCCAGCCATGCCGTAACTATCGAGCAGCGCGGCGAGATCCTTGATGTATCTCGGATTCAGCCGACCCGCCACCAGCGCCGTGACATACAGGCCATCTTTGCTGCGAAACTGGGTGCGCGGACTGGGACCAACGGCGTGGTGGCGTCCGGTGTGGCGTTGCACCACTTCATGGCGATAGATGTAATTGGGGATGGCGGCCTCGGTGGTCAGGGCGCAGGCTTCGTGGATCGAGGCATCAATATACTGCCCACGTCCCGAGACCGTGCGATACACCAGGGCAGCCATAATGGCGATGTAGGCAAAATGACTACCCATATGCCAGGCATTTCCCCCACCGGGAGCCATGGGCGGGGCATTCGGCACGTCGGTCTCGTCATAGCCGGAGGAGGCCATCTGGCCGCCGGCGGCCATGTGCAGCAGATCGGCGCTGAGGTAGTCGCGCCAGGGGCCGGTTTGGCCAAAGGGGGTGAGCGAGCACATGATCAACGCGGGATGCTGGGCCGCGAGGCGGTCATACCCCAGACCCAGGGCCGCGAAAAAGCCGGGGCGGAAGGTTTCGAGGATGACGTCAGCCCCGGCGGCTAAGCGCTGGAACAGTTGGCGGCCGTCGGCGCTCTCGAGATTGAGGGTGAGGCCGCGTTTGGACGTATTGTAATACCAGAAGGACAGGCTGCGCTCTGGATGCGGGATGTCGTCCAGGAATGGCCCCAAGCGGCGCGTCGACTCGCCACCAGGGGGTTCAATCTTGAGCACATCGGCTCCCAGGTCGCCGAGGAGTTTGCCGCAGAACTGGCCCTTTTCGTCAGCCAGTTCCAGGACGCGCAGGCCAGTTAGCGGGCCTAGGAGGGTCTGGGCCTCAGTCATCGCAACATGTCCTCCATGTATGGGAAACGCTTGCGGGTAGTCGGCCAGAACGTGCCGTCTTCGTAACCGGCGAGGAGTTCCTCGTGGCTGACGCCCAGGAGTCCTTCGACAATCTCACGGGTGTGCTGGCCGATGAGCGGACTGGACAGGTGATTGCGCGCCGGCGTTTCTGAGAGCTTAAACGGGGCGTTTTGGATCTTGCGCACCCCCAGCGCTGGATGATCCATCTCCACATACATCTGCCGGTGCTGCAGTTGGGGATCGTGCTCCACGCGGTCTTCGGCGCTCTGCACCGGCAAAGCGCGCACGCCTGCCGCTTGGCAGCGCTCGGTCAGCTCGTATTTGCCCAGCGTCAGACTCCAGGCTTCAATCTGCGTGTCCATCTCCTCCTGATGCTGCAAGCGTCCGGCCAGCGTGGCCAAGTGTGGCGCCGCGGCCCATGCCGGCTGCCCCATCACCTGCACCAGGCGCTGCCATTCTTCGTCGGAGTGGCAGACAATCACACACCAATCGTTATAGCCGCCCGGAGCGGTGCGATAGGCGTTGTGCGGCGCCACCGTTGGCCCGCGGTAATTGTTGAGCAGCGGCGTGCCCGGCCAGTGGGCGCGATTGCCCGGCGGAAAGCCGGGACGACGTGAGCCGCGTCCGTTGACCGTGACATCCAGCAGGGCCGGACCGTTCAGCGGCACGCTCGACACCATCTGGGCCTGATCAATGTGCTGGCCTTTGCCGGTCATGTTCCGGTGATACAGGCCGGTGAGCGCACACATGGCGCCGTACATGCCCCCCGTATCATCCATATACGACCAACCCCAGCCAGCCGGCTGTTGCTCCGGCAGGCCGGAGAGGAAGGTCAAGCCAGACACCGCCTGCGCCACCGGGCCAAACGTGGTGTAGTTATGATTGCGCCCGGTGTGGCCGTAGCCGGACATCGACACATACACAATGTCCGGCTTGATCTTGCACAGCTCCTCATAGCCCAGACCCCAGTTGCGCAACACGCGTGAGCTAAAATTCTCCAGCACGATGTCGGAGACGGCGATCAAGCGCTTGATGATCGCCAGGCCCTTGGGGCTGCGCACGTTGAGACTGAGGCTGCGCTTGTTGACATTGGTGTCGTGGAAATTGCCCGAGGTGTTGAAATTGACCTCAAGCTCAGGCGGCGTGGTGGAACTCGGCAACCGGCCGCGCTCGTTCTCCGGCCACTCGATTTTGATAATTTCCGCGCCCAAGGCTCCCAGCCAGCGCGTGGCCCACGGCCCAGCCCGCACCCAGCTAAAATCTACGACGCGAATGCCGTCAAGGGCTCGGGGGAGAGTCATCACCTTGTGCTCCTACGTTAGGGGTATACCTCCCCCAGCGGGTGGAGGTGTCGGAGGCCGCATCGCCGATGCTATGCATGGACCAGCGCGTACAGCTTGGGGAAGCAATCCTCTGTCTACCGTCAAGACCCATCGACCTCGCAAGGCGGCAGGCCCTGCGCCGTCGCAACCAGGCTAGTGGCCTGCCCATGACGTGCAGGCCCACAGCCCGTGCGCCTATGATAACTCATTCGTGCCCGGCCTGCAGCGCGTCTCTGGGATGTCGGCGGGTTAGGGGCCTGGCGGGTCACGGAGGGCTTCGAGCTCCGGACGCATCCGTTGGTAGAGAGCCTCGGCCCGTGCCAAGAGATCGTGGCCATCCGTCTGGCCCGCTTGCCCCATCTTTTCTAGCGCGTAGGCAATCTCCGTTAACTCCGTCACGCCGAGGTAAGCACTGTTGGATTTCATGCTGTGGGCGACACGATGGAGGACCGCGGCATCTGCTTCCACCAGTGCTTGATGCAGCATGGCAAAGTGCGTGGGAAACTCTTGAAGATATGATTGAATAAGACGATCAAATTTATCCCGCATCATGGCACGGAGTTCAGCAATGGCGTGCGGGTCAATGACGGGGAGCAGCGGCGCGACGACTGGCGGAGAACCATCCGTGCGCCCCACCACCGGGCACTGGTCCACGGGGGTGGAGGGCAACCAGTGCATCAACAAGGTGCCGAGACGGACTTGATTAATAGGCTTCGCGAGGTAGTCGTTCATCCCGGCGGTTATACACTCCTCGCGGGCCCCTTGGAAAGCGTGCGCGGTCATGGCGATGATGGGCAGAGGCCCACCGGCGCGGGGCTGCGTGCTCTCACGTGTACGGATCAGGCGCGTGGCCTGGAAACCGTCCACCCCTGGCATTTCACAGTCCATGAGCACCAGGTCATAGTCCTGTCGCGACACGGCATCGACGGCTTCCTGCCCGTTGACAGCAATGTCGAAGGTCACGCCGAGATTGCGCAGCATCCCCGTGGCCACGAGTTGGTTAATGGCATTGTCCTCTACGAGTAAAATATGCCCACGCAGACCATGCAAGGCCGCCGAGGGGCTCGCCCACGGTACCGGCGGCGGCGCCGTCGTGGTGCTGAGCACGCTGACCATCGTGTCATAGAGGATCGCTTGACGCACCGGCTTACCCAAACACCGGGCAATCTGCAGCGCTTCCACTGCCTCTCCGGGATGCCCGGCAGAACTCAGCAGAATGAGCGGCAGAGCCTGCAGTGCGGGTTCGCCCCGAATCACCCGGGCGAGCCCAAGCCCATCCATCGTGGGCATGAGCATATCCAACAACACGAGGGCATACGGCTGCTGCAACGTTAGAGCCTCGTGTAGGTGCTGCAGCGCCTGCGCCGCACTCGCCGCACTCGTAGACTGGAGGCCCCACGCGCTCAGGGAGCGTTCCAAAATCATGCGGTTGGTGGCATTATCATCCACGATCAGAATCCGGACGCCCGTCAACGCGGTGCGTGGCGTGGGCAGGACGGGCGAGACGGGCATGCTGAGCCGGACACTAAACCAGAACGTTGCTCCCTGGCCGAGGGTGCTGTGCACCCCAATCTCCCCCCCCATGAGTTCGACCAGACGCTTACAGATGGCCAGGCCCAGGCCGGTGCCGCCATACTCTCGTGCGGTCGAGATGCCGGCTTGGGTGAAGGGTTGGAAGAGCTGGTGCTGCACCGTCGGATCAATGCCAATGCCGGTATCTTGTATATCGAAGCGTACCTGCACCGTGGTGTCCGTGCTCTGCTCCACCCGACTACGCAGCACGACTTCGCCCGTGGTCGTAAACTTGATCGCATTGCCGAGCAAGTTGGTGAGCACTTGCCGCAGTCGACTGGGATCGCCTCGCAGGACACCCGGCAAATCAGCCGGGAGATCACAGAGCAATTCTAAGCCTTTACTCTGGGCCCGTTCGACCAGCAGGTGCGCCACGTCTTCCACCGTCTGCAGCAGGTCGAAATCGATGACTTCTAGCGACAACATCCCGGCTTCGATCTTCGACAGATCGAGAATGTCATTGAGAATCGCCACTAAGGCTTCGGCGGAGATATACGCCGTGTCTACTTGCATGGCTTGCTCGGCGGGAAGAGGCGTCTCCCGCAGCAGGTCCAACATACCGAGGATGCCGTTCATCGGGGTGCGAATCTCGTGGCTCATCGTGGCAAGAAACGCGCTCTTCGTCTGGCTGGCGTGCTCAGCGAGCTCTTTTTCAACACGGAGCGTGGTGATCGTCTGCTGCAGACTCCGCTCCATGTGAGACAAGGCGCTGGCGACTTCGGCGATCTCAGGCGTGCCTGGAACCGTGAGCTGATGCTGGCGGTCACCCGCGGCGAGGCGTTGCGCGGCTTGTGCCACACGGCGCAGCTGGCGCGTGAGGGAGCCCACCAGGCGCAGCGACACCAGCGCCAGTAGCAGGACGCCTCCGACACTCACGACCATGGCCTCATACCAGTGCCGCCGCAGTAGGGTCTGCTCCGGTGCGACCGCAAATCCCAGTTCCACCTGACCATGGGTGACCCCGGCGACAACAATCGGCGCCGCGGTGTCAAACACGCCATCGTGCACGTCGGCCACGTGGACATCGGCCATAAAGGGTGTGGACAGGCGGACGCGGTCTCCGCCGCTGGCGAGGAGTTGGTGTGGAGTACGCACGCGGACATAGGTCACCTCGCTGGGAGACACGATGTGGGTGACCAGGGTGGCCAACGCGGCCCGATCCTCCGTCAGGACGGCCTGTACGACCAGCGTGGCACACAGGGTCGCCGTGCTCCTGGCATGGGTGAGCAGGGCCTGCTCTTGTGACCTGCGTAGCGTTGTGGTGCTATGCCAGATGAGGGCACCACAGAGCACTCCAGTCAACGCAACAAGCCCGCAGAGCATTTTGAGACGTAAGGACATGGCGAGCAAGCTCATAGCATGGCATCTCAGAATAGGGTCAAGAGGATTTTGGCACGGCCAAAAGCGCACGCCCCCTGACGTTGCTGTACATCCCGGCCATGGCGGTGTGCAGGGCACGATCACCGGCCTTTGCCTCCACGGTCGCGGACAGCCAGGCAAGGGGCCACCCCTGCACGCCCTGACACCGTTGACTGCGCCATTGTACATCAACTCGTGACCGTACGGAAAGATGCTGCATATTGACATCCTCCCCGGCCTGAAGGCCGAGGATTCCTGTCGCCTCTAGCGAGGCGAGCAAGCGTTTAACCTCTCCCTGTGCCCCAGGGCGAGGATATTCTTGGCAGCGACGACATCGGCGTGGTACGTATAGCCACACGCGACACAGGCAAACAAGGCTTGTTGGACGCGATTCGCTTTGGCGACATGCCCACACTCAGGACACGTTTGGGACGTGTAGCGCGGATGGACGGCAATCACCGCACCACCGCGCCACGCTTGTTTGTATGCCAACATGCCGCGCAACATGCCCCAGCCCTGATCCAGGATCGCCTTGTTGAGTCCAGACTTCGCCGCGACGTGCTTGCCTGGCTCCTCCACCGTGCCCCTGGCCGACTTCGACATATGCTTGACCTGCAAGTCCTCCACAACAATCACCGCGTGGTTTTTGCTGGTCGCTGTGCTGAGTTGATGCAGGAAATCGTGTCGGCAATTGGCGATACGGATATCAAGTTGGGCAATACGTTGTCGCTGCTTCTTCCAGTTGCAAGAATATTTGACCATCCTAGCCAGACGCCGCTGCATCCTCGCTTTTTTCTTCGCGACACGACGGTAGGCATTGATTGGAGGATGCAGGGCTCCATCAGAGAACGCCGCAAAGGTCGCGATGCCCAGGTCAATACCTACCTGCGCCGTCGCGGGATGCACTGGATCGGCAATCGCCATTTCGACCTGCAAGGACACAAACCAGTGCTGTCCCTGTCTGGAGACGGTCACGTTCTTTATCGTGCCTTCGACAGGACGACTGTCCCAGAACTCGACCGCACCCGATCCTAGGCAAATAGACGCGGTGTCCATCCAGTTTGAAGCCCTGCGGATAGCGGAAGCTATCGGCCCGCAACTTCTTGCGATAGCGTGGTGGGGCCGTACGACCAGCGCAGAGATTGGTATAGGCACGTGCCAAATCCTTCAAGCATTGCTGCAGAACCTGGGAATGCACCTCGCTGAGCCAGCCGTATTCCTCGCTCTGCTTCCACCAGGCCACCAGCGCACAGGCTGCGGCATAGGAGAGGCGCGGGATACCAGAGACATAGCGGTGCTCGTTGATCGACAGCATCTTGTTCCAGACAAAGCGACAGGCCCCAGCAAAGCGGACGCACTGTGCCCCGGTGGTGCGATTGGTTTTAAGCCGGTATTTGTAGCCCTTGCGTATCTGCATAGACATATTGTATCATTAGTCTATAGCTAATACAACCTATTTTTGCACAGAAAGTCATTGTATTTTTGCGTGATACGTCCACTTAGTTTTTGTTACCAAGTATCGCAGGAAGGTCTTGACAGAAGCCGCCCATGAGACGTTGCGTGAGGTATGCGCCCGCATCTGCCAGGAGTTTGAGGCGCGCCTGGTCGAAGCCAATGGAGAAGATGACCATGTGCCAGCAGCCAGGGCGATATCCTGCGCCTGCCGTGGGCACTCCTGGCCGACGAGCGCGGCGCCTTGACCCGCCACACTGTCACCAGCCGGCGCCGGTGGGAAACCGGGCGCCAGCCCCTGCGATACACCGTCCATACGCCA
>SXGT01815793.1_pt1 | contig 22389 bp, 14 predicted proteins | sample 3176221 | NCBI WGS metagenome assembly SXGT01 (sample SAMN11356862, study PRJNA531348) | freshwater metagenome | isolation source: freshwater sample F1-120 | place: China: Fuxian Lake, Yuxi | collected 2017-12-25
GCTTGTGGTTCGTCGTGTCATTGAAAGCAGCTCCCGTTGCTATTGTTTGTCCGCCGGTCCATCGCCATCCGTCAGGCCAATCTTCTTCCAGGCGTCGTAGTTGCCATTGTAGACCCACATCGTGCCGGAAACGCCGTCCACCCGCAACATCAGTTCGCTGGGTTGCCCGTTGACCTGGTAAGTATGTCCATGGAGACCGTACCGTCGTGCGATTGCCGGCTCCACCACGTCCCCGTCTCGCTCCAGGATGGGGAGCCATTTCATGTCCGCTCCCGAGAAACGCCAACCCTTACCCGTAAAACAATCAAGCTTGATCAACACCTCTAGATCCTGCCCCTTGGTGGAAAACTCGTGCAGCACGAACACATAGCGTTCCTTGACGGCTTCGTCAGCCGCCGGAACCAGATCTGGGGACTGTGCTTGAAGGTGAGGAGTCGCCCCCAGGGTCCATAACAGCAACCCGCAATAGCCTAGTCGGTTGAACATTGCCTCGCTCCGATTCTGAAGATACTGAAATTGGTCACCGGTCACTCACCCGCACGATGGATACTATGGTTTCCAAGGGTAGGCCTGCATTCCTTGAGCAGCCTCGCGCAACATCCAGAAATGCGCCACTGCATGGTCCACGTCAATGACCACGCGGGCAATCGTTCGCTTGTTGAAGACACTCTTATTGCGTCCGTGGGATGTATCCCGACAGATCTGATCCAGCGACTGGACCGACATCTGCTCCCCCACGTGTCCCTTGGCAAACTCCCAGCGTTCTCTGGTCCCCTCATCACCATTGTCATCGTCCAATTCCGCCAGGTCGCCAAGGAGATGATTGGTATGCACGAAGGGGAGGGGAGGGTACGCGCGTTGTTGTTGTTGGGCAGAACACTCCAAGCTCCAGACCTTCCCCTTCTTATCCACAATGGTGTGGTGATATCCCGATGCACGCCGGAGTTTGCCCAGCCGCTCATAGTCGCGATCCGGGTCGGTCGTGTCCGACAGCCACCGGGCGATCACGTTGCGCGGAATCCCCACCTGGCCGTCCGTCGCGGAGAGCGAATTCACGGCGTGGACGAAACCATGTGAGTTCCAGGAGATGCTGTTGCCCCCCAGGGTTCCCAGATAAAAAAGCTCCAGAACTGAAAAATCCCGAATCGTGCGACGGAGGATACAGATGTCATGGCGAGCATGTTGATCCCAATCCTCATTGTGTGCCACCAGATAGCCATGATTGGTCACCGCCGTCGTGCAACGATTGGCCTGTGTCAACTCGTCTTCCATGCTCAGCAACCACAGATCGTCGAACGATACGTCGGCACCACGGGCATAGCCCTCCAATTCCTCAATGAGATGCGGAAATGCGTCTCGCGCGGGCTCCAAGTAGGCCTGGGCGGTTGCGCGGCGGCGATTCCAGGCCTTGTCGCGGGCCGCTTGCTTGAGTGAGGCGCGAACCGCTGAACCAAACAGCTTCCCCTTCTGAACTCCCAGGTCCGCGTGGGATTCGGCCGAAAGCTCATAGTAATGGCGATGACGTGTCACGGACTTCCCTTTCCTGCCCCATTCGCCGTCAGTGTTCGGGTGGGAATGCCGAGCGAGCGACTGTCGGGGGGGACGGTTTCCCCTTTCATCAACAGCGAGAGCGGACCGATCCAGGCCCCGGGCTTCACCTCCGTATCGTACAGCACAACCGACATGTTGCCGATGGAGCTATTACGGCCGATCCGGCAGTACGAGGACTTCATGATGCGGTCTTCGAACAGATGGTTTTGCACGATGCATTCTCGATTCAGAGCTGCGTAGTCACCGATCTCGACCAGGTCGAATTCAGAAAACAATGAGGACTCGATAAATGCCCAACGGCCGACTTTGCAGCCCATCCACCGTAGGAACAGGTTGAAATAGGGGGATCCCATGGCGGGCTCCGTCAGAGTTGCGCCAATCGTTTCGTAGACACCATTCACCACCTCATTGAACCAGACATATGGGCACCAGAGAGGCTTGATGACCGGATGGTAGCGTCCCATCAGCAGCCATTTTACCAGGCACACCGAAAGTATCAGGCCCGCCACAACCCCGATACCCGCCAGTGGGGCCACGGCAAACACATACGGTAGGGGTAAAAAGCTGACGGCGGCGACCACACTGGCCACAAAGACCAGGGATCCCATCACCACTAGGAACATCGGCAACACAATCCGCACGGCATCAATCATCATCCGTTGGATATAGAGACCAAGAGTGGGCTGGAACAATTGGGCATGCTCAAAGCCCTCCACCTTGCGTCGGTAGGGAAGCTGAAAGGCCGGGGACCCCAGCCATTCCGTATCGTCAGGGGTCACGGCGTGGGCTCCGCCGGGTGTGAGTGAGGTCACCCCGAGCAGACAGTTTGAGCCCATCGCAGCTCCCACCGGAAGAATGGACGCGTTGCCAACAAACGAACGGTCCCCCACGTGGCTGGTAGCTACCTGAACCTGATTGCGGAAATAGCGACTCCCCCCAACCATGGCGCCGTCGGCCACAAAGCTCCCCTCCCCAATCTCCGTTAAGTCGGGCGTCAACTGACACACCGCCAACTCGGCCATGCTGCCGATGCGAGCCCCCAGCAGACGCAGCCAAGGCCGTAGATAGATCGTCGTATAGAGGGGGTAGACAAAGTATGAGGCCGTTTCCAGCAGTGTATCGACCCCTTTCTTGCGCACGTACCACAGGCTCTCGACGGAATACACGCCAGGTCGTGCGCGTGGAAGGACCAGCCACTTCAGACATGCGGTTACTAGGCAAAACACGACGACGCTGGGAGGAATGCCCAAGAACAGGGCCGCCAGAGCGGCCGTGGGCCCTCCCCAGTGATGGGCCAGCACCACGAACGCGGCTAACGGCAGTAGTGCCAGTAGGATCAACTCGCCTACGAGTTCACCCGCAATAAAATGCAAAATGCCAAAGAAGATCGGATGTCGGCGTCTTGTTCGACCAGCATCAATCGGTGGCAACACGACCGACGCTGGCTGAGCGGGAGCACCCTGACGGCTTTCGCCCGTTCGCATCACGGCGCCGTCAGGGAGTAGCGACAAGTCGTCCAGGTAGCTATCGTTTTCCATGCGTGTGTTGAGGCCCAAACAGCACTGGCTGCCGACAAAACAGCGACTGCCGATCTCGATGCGACCGATTTTCAACAATCCATCCTCGACCCGATACCCCAACAATTGCGACTGCGAGCCGATACTGGTCTCCTCTCCAAGGGACACCAAGTCGTAGGCGACGCAATTGGGCGTGTCGATTACACAGGCCGGGCCGACCTGGGCCCCCATCAGGCGATAGTACCAACTCATCACGGGTGTCCCAGAGAATCGTCCCACGCCGGCCAATTCCTGCAAGCGGCTAACGACCCACCAGCGATAATAATAGAAGCCCCAGACCGGGTATTCCCCCGCGCGAAAGCGACCGATGAGGATCCACTTAACGAGAATCGTTGACGCGATCAGCAGCGGATGCGAAACGAAGATTGCCACACTGAGGACCAGCAGGAACAGCGGTGCGGGGATGAGGCCCGTCCAAGCGGGAATGGCCAGCAGGACCACACCGAGCGCGACCTGACTCGCTAGACCGTAGCCCAGGAGCAAAGTCAGCCCCTGCAGGGCCACGCACGACCAACGCCGCAGCCACCCCATCTCGGCACACACCTGGCTGCTCGTGCGGGCTCGTGTTGTGACGCTCACGTCATGCTCGGATCGGTGGACGGAATCCGCCGCACTCTCCTGATCCGTTGCCAAACGCTGCGCCAACCGATCGGATAAACGGGTGACGGTTGGATGCGTGTAGATGTCGGCCAAGGCGATTTCCATGCCGAATCGCTCGCGCAATTCGGTCACCGCCTGCGCTGCCAACAGGCTGTACCCCCCCAGATCCAAGAAGAAGTCCTCCTCGATCGAGAGGGGTGATACCTGTAAAAGCTTTTCCCATACGGCGACAATCTGTTCGTCCTGCTCGTTGCGTGGAGCGACAATCGTCCGACGGCTCGAAACCAGAGACGTGGCCGGTGTCGGCAGCCGCTTCCGATCCACCTTGCCACTAGCCAGAGTCGGTAGCTCCGGCAACACATCCAAATACGACGGCACCATGTAAGGTGGCAGCCGATCCCGCAGACGTTGCAACACGCAGTCACGGTCGAAGGAGACCGCCGGATCATGTAGTACCACATAGGCAGCAAGTTCCTTGAGACCCTCCGTTTCGTGGACGTGCACGACCGCTTGATAAATCTGGCCATCCTCTCGCAACACCGATTCGATTTCGGATAATTCGATGCGATAACCGCGAATCTTGACTTGGCCGTCGATGCGCCCCAGAAATCGTAGATTGCCGTCGTCATCCCATTGAACCAGATCACCGGTCCGGTAAATACGTTGCGGATCCTCCGGCGGCGCAAATGGATGCGGTACGAATGCCTTAGCCGTCAACTCCGGCGCGTTCAAATAACCGCGTGCCAGGCCGGGCCCGCCGATGTACAGCTCGCCCGGTTGGCCCGGAGGCACCGGTTGCAGGGCCTCATCCAGTACGTACGTTTCGTACCCGCGCAGCGGTTTTCCGATGGTTACCGGTTGATCAGGAACGCATTCGGCAACCGTTGCGTTGACCGTCGTCTCGGTTGGCCCATACACGTTGAGGAGCCGCCGGAAGGGGGCGGCCCAGCGACGCACCAGTTCGGGGGGACAGGCCTCGCCACTGACAATGATGAGGCGGACGTTTGGCAAATTGCCAGGAACCATCGACAGAAATGTTGGGACGGTGGAGAAGACTGTAATCTGGTGGGTTTCAAAAATCCGCCGCACCGCATCGCCATCTCGGGCCGCTTCCGGCGGCCCGACGACCAAGGTGGCTCCATTGGAAAACGCCATCCAGAGCTCTTCCACCGATCCGTCAAATCCCAAGGAAAAGCCTTGATAGATGCGATCGGCCGGCGTGATTTGGCAACTTTCGTTGAAGGACAGCGCAAACTTCACCACGCTGTGGTGTTCCGTCATGATGCCCTTGGGCTGCCCCGTTGTCCCCGATGTAAACAGGACATAACACAGATCATGCGGGCCTGCCTGTCCCTCGTCCTCCGCCAGTCGGGCCGACGATTGACGATCGATCGCATCACCATCCCTATCAAGCGTGATCGGGCTTCCCGTGAAGAAATCCGCCGCCTGCGTTACGAGAGCCGCTTCCGTGACTACCGTGGCAATCTTGGCATGGTCCACAATGTAGCGGGCCCGCTCGACCGGGTACGACGGGTCGATGGGAACATACCCGGCTCCCAATTTCAACACAGCCAAGATGGTCGCGATGGGCTGGTCGGACCGTTGCAGGTAAAGCCCCACCAAGTCCCCCGCCTTCACCCCTCGTGATCGCAGATAGCGAGCGAGCCGGTTGGCAAGCGCGTTCAATTCGGCATAGGTGTACTGTCGGTCCTGGTAGATGAGCGCCACTTGCGACGGACACTGATCCACCTGGTACTCGAACAGTTCATGCAGACAATGGATATCAACCTGGACCGTGCTCATGGCATGCTTCGTGAACAGACGGCGGAACGACGAACGAAAAGGGGACGGCCACCCGCTAAGCGAGCATAAGGCGTGCTTGCTCGCAGGCGTCGTCGATCATCTGCTGCCCCTCGGCCTCGTTAGCCCAGCGCTGCCGCGCGCTTTCGCTGAGACTATGCAGGGGATCGAAATACAGAAAGAATTGACCTGGCTTGACCGAAGGGGCGTTGTAGACGGAAACCCCGGATTCCCGGTCGTAATGCACATAGGAGTGCAAACACCGTTTGCCGCCACCACCCGGCGCGTCACAGACGAAGGTTGGAGTGTTGAATCCGGCCGTCGTGCCACGCACGCCACGCTCGATCGCAATCGCCTGGGCCAGACTGGTGCGCAGGTCCTCGACCCCCTTGACCATGTCACACAGATACACATAGTACGGGTGGATATTGATGTACCCTAAGCGACGCACCAATGTCGTCATCGTTTCGATGGAGTCGTTGACGCCCCGCAGCAACACGGCTTGATTGCGAACCACAATCCCACGGCTGTGCAGCAAAGCCATCGCCTGTTGTGAGATCCAAGTAATCTCGTCTGGATGGCTGAAATGCGTGTGAATCACGACGTCCTTCTCTTGCTGCCGTCCAAAATCAACCACGCGGGTCACCGCGTCCGTCCAAGCCGCATGGCTGAGAACCTTCTGCGGCATGATCGCGATCCCCTTGGTGGCAAAGCGAATCCGGCGGATATTGGGCAATTTCAAGAGCGCCATGCCAATGGCTTCCAAATGCTGTGGCCGCAGATTGTAGGCATCACCACCACTGATCACCACATCCTCGATTTCAGGCCGTGACGCCAAATAGGCAAACGCACGCTGCCACCGTGTGTAATCCACACTGAATCCGGCCTTCTTGACCTCGTCGGTATCCAGGCCTACCGCATAACTGCGCGTGCAAAAACGGCAATAGACCGGACAAGTGTGTAGGGGTAGAAAGAGAGCCTTATCCGCGTAGCGATGCGTGAGACCGGGAACCGGTGAGTCCTCTTGCTCATGGAGCGTGTCCAGATGCAACTGCGGATGGTCCGCATGCAGCATGCGTCCCACCGGTATGAACTGTGTGCGCAACGGACAATCATACGGATCGTCCCAACGCATCAACGAAATGAGATACGGAGATACCCGCATCGACATGGGAGCTCGACGGTAACCGTCGTCCACATCCTGATAGAAGGACTCGGGGACAATCTCGCCCAACGCGCCCCGCAGCCGCTGGGGATTGGTGACCGACTGCCGCGCCTGCCATGAATGATCCAAAAAAGTCTCGGTGGAGATCTCACGGTAGGCCGGAATGTGGCGCCAAAACTCCCCCTCCCGAATCTGCCGGTGCACCAAGGCCGCGGGCGAAATCTCCGGTTTGAGGTGGTCGACCTCAAAACCCTGCCAGTCACTAAGGAGGTCCAGCAGCGATGGCTGCGACTGTGGGATCGTCTCGCCACCGACATCAGTCGATGTCTTGAAAGAGTCAACCGACGGGCTACTACTCATGAGCATGTCTCCCTGGCGTCAAAAACCCGACGCCGCTGTTTGGTAACGTCCGACAGATATTCACACGAGTTCGCGCCCCAGTCCCGCCTGCCGCCCCACAATCCATCCTTTTGGGGCAATGTCTAATCACCGAAAAGTGTGTTGATCGAAGGCAAACCAAATAGGTCACATGGCGAATTTAGGAACAATGGGCAGTATGAGGACTTCAGTCTAATTAGCGAATCTGTGATGTCAACGAAGATTGGGGGGCCAGATAGATGTCCCACAGACTGATTGGCCCAGGGGGGGGCGGAATGGCGCCGATGAGGCCGGATGAAAGGGATAAAGGGGAGCATCAGCGGCACGACTAGGGCCTGGCGGGAGCGGTCACGCCGAGATTACCGGATAAAGAGATCCGGAACAAGAAAAGCCGAGTGTGGGCCCGGGCGGGCCCCTTGGCTTCCCATCGGCAGGCAAGATGCCGGCCGCCACTTTCCAGGGGGCCGGCAAGATGCCGGCCCATCATTCCATCAGCCGGCACGGCGCCGGCCCGCCATGCCATCGGCCCGCAGAATGCCGGCCGCGACCGTTGGGTTATTGGGGTTTTTACAGAGCGCTAGTAGGTCAGGATACAGTCCAGACTCCCCATCAGCTGATCGTCCTGATTGCCGGCATCAAACGGCCGGGGGCCACCCGAGGCATCCTCGTCGTACCAGTCGTACCGCAACTCAGGACGAAGGTTTAGGTAGGGGCGCGGGGAGTAGTTCACGGCCCATGTGACCGCATAGAAATCGCCCACGAACGGGCCTTGGGCCACATTTCCGTTGCGGACGCCGCGGACGATCGATCCGTCGTCATCGCGATACCACTCCGCCCGGATCCCGGTTGCCCACTTGTCATTGAAGCGGCGCATCAGCCATTGCCCAACACCATAGCCCTCGGCATCCGCCAGGCTGCTCTTGCGAAACGTGTGTTCCAGCACGAGTTCGAGGTCGCTGGTGAGCAGGGTATGCCCCACCAGGCTGTACCAAAGGCTGTCGTCCCCAACACCTTTCTCTTCCGCGATGAACTGGCAATCGAGCCACGAGTCCGCCACGTCGGAGCTGAACGTGATGCCGCCCAGGTAGTCCATGCGATCCCAGCCATCCGTGTCATCAAATTGGTTGGTACCGCGATGGAGCCCGGCGTTGACGGCAACGTTGTCGTTGATCTGGCGGGTCGCCATTGCTCCTAACAGTGTGAATGGGGTGCCGTAGATGAACGAGTACGAATGTGAATAGAAGAAGTTTTTTGTGGCTTCGATGGGTTCGTATCCCACCATCACGTCGAACTTACCAGCACGCAACGTCCAATCCCCGATCGCCACGTCGGTGTAGAACCGCAACAGCGCGACCTGATAGAAGGCGGCGGTTTGGTCCCAACTCTCCTCCAGCCCATCTTGCATCTGGAGGTACTGGGCGTCGGTGCCGTAGATGGTCGCGAACTCGCCGCCAATGTCAAAGCCCGTCTCGCTGGAGTCCGCTCGCTTGACTAGGCCCAGCCACAACTGGTTCCCCATCCAGTCGGCGTCCCGATCGTTCATGCCAACGACGCCGTTGTACCGATCTGCCGGGTCGACGGCAGAAAAGCTAATCCCTTGTTGCAACCAAGCCTGGAAATGGAGCCCATCGGGTTCGCCATCATCACCCTCATCGTCGTCGTCAGAATCCTCGTAGTCGCGATCTTGGGCCGATGCATCGCCTGGGGCTGCGGCAGGAGCTTCCGGCTGCACTCGGATCGCGCCTTCCGTCGGATCGGCCGCATCATTGCCGATGTTGGCTCGCTCAGCCGGTTGAGCGTTCACCGCGTAGAAGTGATTCCCATCCCGGGCCAATGCGTCCAATGCACTCACTTCGTAACGACCGGTCTGTTCCGCGCTCGCGTTCAGTATCGGCTGGGGGATACGCATGATGGACGGCGACGTGCGGCTACTGACCAGATTCACGTCGTGAACGGTCTCGGTGTGAGACACCCGTTCTGCTGCCGCGTTTTCGGACGTTCCCAAGGCGCGCATCGCGCGGCTCGCATCCGATGCGGTGTGCCCAGCGGCCACAGCAGGGAGCCTCTGTAGTCCACTCGCGAGATTGGGTGCAGCGGCAACCACTGTCGGCGCTGTAGGCTGCGTCGGTGCGTGGTGTGGAGCCGCGAGGCTACTCGAAAGCAACCAAGACCCCAGCGAGCCGCCACAAATGCTCAGCCGCATTAAATTCCGCCAACCACCGCCGTCTCGAATGATATCGTGAACCACGCGACGAGCCTCCCTGCCGATTCGAGTTATGGAAATTCGGGGCCGGCCCAAGGGGTTGGCAGGCCGAGCCACGGGCGACGAGACGACCACTCCAGCCATCTCTACCACGATTAACATCGGTGCGACCGCTATGAGCGGCCATGGCATCCGATCCGTCCACTGCCCTTTTCTTAAGGTGCTGGCTACTACGACCGACACAACCCATTCAGGTGGTTCCCGAACGCCCCAAGGCGGTCCACAAGGCATCGCCCTGAAAGATGTTAAAGGGGGGGGCCGGCCGTCCCATTGTTGATCCGGCGTGCCGTGTGCCCTGAAGGGGGACACGGCATTGCGGGCTGTCCAACGTGAGCACCTGGGCGAAACAACGATCTCAGGCTTCACCCGCGCGGTTGCTGGCACCGTTTATTTTGTATTTGTGAGTGTGGCTGGTACCGGTTGGTATGGGCTTGGCGAGCGGTGGGCGTGAGCCCACTGTTTCGGTTCTTTACCCGGCTGTCTCTCCTTCACCAAAACAGTGAGACCTTCACCGTTTTGATGATTGCCATTACCACGTTTAGGCAAGGCGATACCGCTGCTGCGGGCGGATCTTTGTCACCACGGAGTGTTCGATAGCGGCACGTCGTTTGCATCCCTCAACTTCGCGCAAGCGCATCAGCCCAACTGTGGCGACTGGCATTGGGGATGGGGCGAGGAACAACAGGGATTGGTGGGAGTGGGGCCCGGTATCAAGCCGCGTGGGGTGTCGTTTCCGTTTTTTCTATTTTGCTATGGAGAGAGTCTCATGAACGTCCAGCATTCTCGACTGTGGGGGTGGCGGAGTGGTCTTTGCTTGGTGCTCGCACTTGGCGTGATGCAGCCGGCCTTCGGGCACCGCGGCACGGTGACCAAGTACTTGCAACGTCCTGGCTATTTGGTGGATCCTGACAACATGCAATTGTCGGGAGAAAACATTCCATCGGATATTGACTGGCACAAGGTGATGCAATCGCCAACCATCGAGCCCAATTGGATCATCGCCGATGACTTTAAAGATGACTTCAGCACACCCGTCCTGACCGTGCGCTGGTGGGGTTCGTACCGACCGGGCTTTGAACCCGACCCGCGACCGGGAATCCCGCCAGTCCCGTTTGAGGATGGCTTTGTGTTGTCTTTCTTCTCCGATGAACCGATGACGCCGACGAATGGCTTCAGCCGGCCGAAAGAATTACTCGGTACGTACGTGGCGCCGATGCCCGCCGTAAGGATGCGGCCGACGACACACTTGGGCTGGGACAACCATCGCATCTGGGAATACGAAGTGGATCTGCAAGACACTTGCCTGGACCACCAAACGGCTTGGACAACTCCCAACGGGTTTCATCAGAAGCCGGGTGAGGTGTATTGGTTGGCCATTAACGCGGAGGTCGGCCACGGACTGGAAGCGATTCGTGATCCCGCCACGGGAGAGGTTATCCGGTGGGAAGCCTTCGACACAGGCAAACAAGCCAGTCAACATTTTTGGGGCTGGCACACAAGCCCGGACCACTTCAATGACGTTGCCACCATGGGCCATCTGGCGATGCCCACTGCCGATCAATGGCAGTTCGGTCAATGGGAAAAGATTCGGCCGCAGCACGGTTTACACGACATGGCGTTTCAACTCTTGACGGTTCCCGAGCCTTGTAACCTGTTGCTGGGCGGTCTGTCCGTTCTGGGTCTTTGCAGCCTGCGCCGGCGCCAATTGGTTTGAGCGGCGCATGCTGAAACCATAAGTTGAGCCGTTCTTATATTGGCGGTTTGGGGGGCGAGGCGCGTTCCTCGCCCCCACTTTCTGGTTGCTCGCCACCCCCTGGGATCAAAGCCGGCGTTACGGTGCAAACCGGGCGGAAAAGAGCGATCACGGAGACGCAGAATTGCCGAGTGGCGGCAGGGCTGCGAGCGACTACTCGACCAGGCAGTGGCGATTGGCCATGCCAATGCCGCTGGTGATGCTGCCGATGATGCCCACGAATCCCTGATCGGTGCCACAGATGAACAGATTGTCGAGATGGGTCCGCCCGTCCAATTGTTTATCCGGCGCGCCGTACACGGCACCGTGATCATGCCCCGTAAAGCGCACGATCGTCGTCGGCGTGAACATATCTGTATCGATGACCCGGTGTCGATAGTCGGGGACACATTGCACGGCGGCCGCCGTGATCCGTTCGTACCACCGCAACTTCTCCAAGCGGTATTCCGGTTCTAACAGACCTTGCCAGTAATCATAACGGGCCAACGTCGTGATACGTATCACGCCTTCACCGCCATCTTCGAGCGGTTCGCCGTAGTCGAAGTTATCCGGGCAGCAGACGACGCCGCTACGCGTATCACAGGGCTCAGTCGGCACCTGCCAGCTGAACTTCGGCTGGGTGTTAAAGAACGTAATGGTACGGTCGTAGCCAAGTTGCCGCGGTTTAGCATTCAAAGTGGCAATCGTTTCGCAGAAGCTCAGGCGTCCCGGAGCCCGTTCGATTTGGGGAACTCCGAACTGGCACAATCGCATCGTTTCGCACCAACCAGCCGAAGAAAGAATCCGCCGCGCCTCCAGCACCTCACCGTTCTCCAACACGACACGCGCCACCCGTAAGCCATCGACTTCCAGCCGAGCCACTCCGCTGCGGAGTTTCAGCTCGCCGCCCAGCGAACGAAACCGGCGCACGAGCTGTTTCAAGATCAAACGAACACCGGCGTGGGGGCGTCCCAACCCCTCCAAAAAAATACTGCGAAACATGATACAAAATTGGCCCCAATCCATATCATGCTCACGTGCCGATCCGTAAAACATCAGTGGGCAAAGCAACATTTCGACCAATAGCGGTTCGGAAAAAATCTGGCCCAGCTGTTGCCGAGCGGAGAGGCTGGCATGGATCTCCGATAGGTCGTCGTAGTCCACCAGCTCTCGCAACAGCCGCTCAAACGACTCCCGCTCCCCCGGAAACTCGCGTGCGACCTCCGCCCGCAAGAGATCCACGTGGTTATTGAAGCGTAGCCGAGCGCCGGGAAATACGATTTCTGACCCAAGCTGCGGCGAGATGGCCAAGTCATCCCAATTGAGTCGCAGCTGGCGCAAGAGGCGAGCGAGCGGGCCACGCCTTGTCCCTTTGGGGGTGACATTCGTGATGGCATGTAATCCCACGTCGTAGTCACGGCCCCGCAGCCGATAGAAGCCGTTCAGGCCACCGATGGTCGTGTGCCGTTCCAGGATGCAGACACGCTGGTCGAAATAGGCCAATCGAATACCGGCCGCCAGCCCGGACATGCCCCCGCCAATGATGATGGTGTCATACATGGTATGCTGCTTTGTCCAAGACTAAATCACCGAGCGAGAAATTGGGACACGTTTGATGTTGATCATCATGTGGGTGATTGGATCAGCCAGCAACCGGAAACCAATAACGGAGTTCTCCGATCCCCTACCACGAGCCGACGTTCACTAGTGGAATTCGCACGAGAAGTGTATTGTCGGATCGTTCTCCTTGCGTTACAAGAGGGGCCGCATCATGTCTGCGATTGATTGGAGTCGCCTGCCCATGATGGCGTATGTTTGGGCACAACGACTCATGACGCTCGACATCACGCACCTGATGCAATTGCACGTGGCCCAATTGAAACCAGACGAGGCCCCACCGGTCGGTGTTGAGTTTCGATTTTTATCGGCGGCCGAAGTGCAGCACTTCGCGACCGTGTCGAGCGAATGGAATCTGACACCCGACTTGGCAGATCGGCTGATCGGGGGAAGGAATTTCTGCTTCGGGGCCTTTCGCGAGGGCCAGCTGGCCTCGTATGCATGGCTGGCCCTGCAGTTCATCGAACCGGAGCACAATCAGGGACGATCGCCTGGAAGTGGCGTGGGCCTATCGTTCCCCGACCATTACGCCTTCCTCTACAAGGCCTTTACCCACCCGACCGATCGGGGGCACCGCCTCTATGGCCACGTGACCAGGCGTGCTTTGGACTCGCTCCAGCCTTATGGCGTCACCAGCCTACTCTCCACGGCCGAGTGGACGAATCGGGCGGCCCTGACGAGCTGTTGGCGGGTCGGTTACGAGGACCTGGGACTCGTCTGGCGCTTTGGCTGGGGCCGCCTACCATTCACAATCCGACCCCGCCGCGCCGCATCGCTGGGAATTCGCGTTTCCCCAAGCTCTGGGCCCCGTTGGGACCACAAGTGAACCTAGCGTGTACTGGCGCAGCTAAGTGCCGGCGGATTGGACGCAGGAGGACCGCAGCCACGGGTCGCGCGACGTTCCACCACCGGATTATTTTCACCAATTTGGTGAAACTTCACCAAATCAGGGAACCTGTCTCTTCCCGCGATCAGTCAATCACCATAAGTGCTTACCAAAACAAAACTTATGCCTGATTGACACCGATCGAAACCGTGCCCTGCATCGCGATCCCGGTCGATCTTGTTTAAAAAATACACAATGGTTAACCTTTACCAGGAAAGGGGTTACGATTGAAATCGACCGACCGATCGATATTTTCACCAATTTGGTGATACCAAGTCACGAGCTGAGCCGAGAGTAGTATTGGAGCTAGCACCAGAGACGAGACCAAGAACTGTAAACCATTACATATTAATGACTTGCGCCAAATTATCCAACGGGGTGCTGTTTTCCGAACCGTTGGCCCGACGTTTGCGTAGTAACGGTTGTATCAAATCGGGGGGCGATTGCGGTTGGTGTTAGGAGTGGAGGGACTTATGAGGGACAAAAGTCGCCAGCAAAATGACGTCGAGTCGGAACGTGAAGAAGGGTTCTTGACCAAGACGGATCTCCGTCGCATGGGGAGCAAGCAACCTCCTCCCCCCACGTGGTCACGGCGTCCACCTAAGTCGCAGCGCCGTCGGTCTTCGGATGGCCAGACCGGCATCCATGAGCGGCGCAAGCGGCGTATTTCTTGGTAAGTCAAGGATCATGATTGCCGATCGTGGCACACATTTCTTGGTGCCACCGCCTGAGTGTGGGTTCCACGGGCGGCTTGCCCGATCCGGTGGAACCGTCAACGACGCACCCCAATGGACTCCGAGGGGTACAGCCCGGCTGTTTGCATAGCCCAGTCCATTTGCATAGCCCAGTCCATCGGACTGAGTAAGAAAATCGTTCACCGTGCTGCGCAAAGGGCCACTTGACCGGGTGGCCCGTGCACTTCTATTCTCGGGCTACTAGTGGCCCGGTTGCAGATTGCGTTTGTTGCGCGACCGACTAACCAGACCGAAGTCACCTGATAATGGAGAAGGAACCGATCATGCGCAGGGCCAAGATTACCGTTGTGGGAGCAGGCAATGTTGGGGCCACCACGGCCCATTGGTGCGCCGCCGCAGAACTCGGCGACATCGTGCTGTTGGACATTCCACAGACTGGGGATATGCCAAAGGGCAAAGCCCTAGACTTGCTGCAGTCGAGTCCCGTCATGGGGTTTGACTCGCGCATTGTCGGCACCAACAGTTATGACGACACGCGGGACAGCGACGTGGTGGTGATCACGGCGGGAGTGCCTCGCACGCCGGGCATGAGCCGCGACGACCTATTGGAAACCACTGCGAGAATCGTACGAGATGTGACGCAACAGGTGGCGGCGGCCAGTCCCGATTCGGTGATTATTGTCGTGAGCAATCCGCTGGATGCCATGGTGCAATTGGCGCAGCGCGTCAGTAAATTCCCACACGCCCGCGTACTGGGGCAAGCGGGCGTGTTGGATACGGCTCGTTATCGCACCTTCTTAGCAATGGATTTAGGGGTGAGCGTGGAAGATGTGACGGCCCTGTTGATGGGTGGTCACGGCGACACGATGGTTCCGATGCCCAGTTGCACGTCGGTCGGAGGTATTCCCGTGCGCCGTTTGATGTCGCAGGAACGACTGGATGCGATCGTCGACCGGGCCCGCAATGGCGGGGCTGAAATAGTCGCCTTGTTGAAGACGGGAAGCGCCTACTACGCGCCGGCCGCCGCTACGGCACAGATGGTGGAGGCAATCGTTCGCGACAAGAAACGACTGATTCCGTGTGCGGCCTTCTGCGATCGCGAGTATGGCGTGGGTGGCTATTATGTGGGTGTGCCTGTCATCTTGGGTACTGGGGGCGTGGAGCGGGTTGTGGAATTGGAACTGGACGCTCAGGAACGGGCCGCTTTTCAAAAGAGCGTGGATGCGGTCCGCTCACTCGTGGCCACCATGGACAGCCTATTGGCGAAGCCCGTGGCGACCTAGGCCGTGCTGCGCGAGTCCTGCTAAGCTGATCGTGCCGGGCTAGCGATGCTGGCAGGCCACCGAAACGAATGGTCGAGCCGCATGGAGCGTCGCAGGCGACGACACCCATACGTCACGGGCCTCCGGGGTGCACCTATTTCCCGTATCGGATTGCGGATGCGGTTCGGCGTTGACACCCCTCAGGATCGTCACTAAAGTTGCATCCACAGACTTGGCGACGGCAACGGACGGTCGTCGTGTTTCCATGAGCCAGACGTTTCAGCTGGTTTTTCATTGGGCCAAGACAGGTACTATTGATGAATCGTTTAACACCGCATGGGGCGGAGTCGGGGCGTCACGCAGCAGCCGATTCGTGGCTAACCGAGTGCGATGGCCCATTGGCCCATTCGAGGGCGCGTTACGCGGCATTCGTGCCGATGCATTACGAACGAAATTATGCGTATCCGCTGATCGTGTGGCTCCACGGACATCAGCAAGACGAAGACGATCTGAAGCAACTCATGCCGCGGCTAAGTCTACGCAATTATCTGGCGATTGCCCCACGTGGCACGAGACAGGCCGGACAGTGTGGTGGGCGGCCAGCGTACTCTTGGGGCCAAACTGAAGCCGACATCTTGATGGCCGATCATCGCGTGCGGGAGTGCGTGTCCGCCGCACGTGAGCGATATCATGTGCATGCGCAACGCATTTTTCTCATGGGGGCCGGGGTGGGGGGGACGATGGCCCTGCGCCTGGGACTGGCCCAGCCGGACGCTTTCGCCGGCGTCATTTCCTTGAACGGCCCGATGCCACGCGATCATGCGCCACTGGCGCGCCTGCAAGAGGCGAGAGAGTTGCCGTTAACCATTTGCTTCAGCTCCCAAAACGGTTCCTATGGCGAGGACCAGCTATGCCATGATTTGCGTCTACTTCACATCGCTGGCATGTCCGTGGCGCTACAGCAGTACCATCACTCAGACCAGTTGCCCGCCGACATGTTGCGCGACGTCAATGCATGGATCATGGGACAAGTGACTCAAAGCGTTCCCACGCCTCGACAGATCTCATATCACGGCACCAATCACTGGAATTAGCCGTCGGCAGTAGCCACGGTTATCTTGAGCCAAAATCCGGTCGCGCCGAAAGAAACATTGACACGACAGCGGCGCTTCGAGTACAAACCGGCCCGCGCTACGCCCGCTGCTAGGGTGCGGCGCGCGAAACCATTTCCACGGCAAATGCATTGGCAGGGAAGCCAAGGACATGAGCAAGCACGGCCCGAAGCCGCAGTCGTCGCAGCACGCGCAGGAAGCGGCATCCGACCCACCACGTCTGGGCTGGGCCGCTCGCCTGATCATGTGGTGCCTAGCCCACACCTGGGTGGTGCTCGCCTGCGCGTCACTGGTAACGGCCAGCATGGCCCTGGGCGCCTTCCTGATCGTCGGTCGCATCAGTGACTCTTTACCCATCGGCCCCGACCATGATATCCAACTCGCCCTCGATCACCTGGATGAGGGACGGCCGATTCGAGCGCGGGAGATGGCCGAGTCGCTACAGAGCGGCCACGCGCTCACCACGACCCAGCGAGCGACCTTGGAATTTATCACCGGGGCCTCGGCGGCCGCGGAGGCCAGTGAAATCTGGGACGAACTATATCGGTCGAAATTCTATTTGGTGGCCGCTCGGTACCTGCAAGGTGCCCGTGAGTTGGGATTCCCTAAGGAACGGGAGGGGGAGGGACTGTTCTTGTTGAGCCAAAGCCTCTTTGGCAGTGGCCAGTACGATCAATGCCTGCCCGTGTTGGTCGAAGCTCTCGACGCGTTACCTAAACAACAGTTGGCCATCTTGGACATGCTGATCCAATGCAACCAACGACTCGCCCAGCCTGACTTTCAGCAGGCATTGCAATGGATCGATCGCAAATTGTCTCACAAGGATTTGGCCCCTTTCGCGCGGCAACAAACGCTCTTCGACAAGGGACGCGTCTTATTCGAAATGGGCCAGTTCGATGAGGCAGACGGCTTGTTGGCCAACGTCCCCGACGCGTCGGCGACTTACCCGGATGCCCTGTTGTTGCGAGGCCAGATCCTGCTGCGCGCGGGAGACCTGGCGGTAACGCCAGCCAACACGGCCACAGCCGAACAATGGACAGTGGCGCGCGGTCACTATCAATCGGCCTACGATATGTTCCATCAGATCACGGAACGGGGAGGCTCTTGGCAAGAACGCATTCGAGCCGCACGATATCTGATCGGCGTGGTCCTGCGCAAGCTGGGAAAACTGGATGAGGCATCCAAAGAACTGTCAACCGTCCGCCGAGTCTACCACGGCACCTCCGAGGGATTGATGGCCGGGTTGGAGCAGGCAGAGATTCTCCAACAGATTGGGCAAGATCGCGAGTCCGCCGATCTATATCAGACCACCTTAAACGATCTCGGAGATCCACACGCGCACTCCAGTCGCTGGATCTCGGCAGAGTCCATCCGTCGCCGTGTGCGCTCGGCTCTGGAGGGATTTTTGTCCGCCGGCCACTATGAGCTGGCGACCTTGCTGGCGGAACATTCCTCCCCTCTGTTCCCCGTCGAGAAAAGCTTGCAATTCACGGCCGACGCACGAGTAGCCTGGGCCGACGCATTGATGCGTCAATCGACCGGCGAGTTGGTGACCACCGCCGATGAGACGCAGACGCAGGCACGGGACCAGTGGCGATTAGCTGGCCATCTGTATGCAGACCTGAGCCGACGTATCTACGGTGATCCCGGATACATCGACCAGCTTTGGAAGAGCGCCAATTGCTTTTTGAAAGGGCATGACTATGAAGCAGGCGTGGCCGCGTTTCAGGACTACTTGAACAATGAGTTTCGCAGACATCGGGCAGATGCCATGGTGGGACTCGGACAGTGCTGGTTGGGGCTAGCTGAACCGGTACGTGCCCTGACCGCACTCGAGGAGTGTATCGAATACCATCCAAAGGATCCGCTGATCTTTCGAGCCCGTCTACTCGCAGCCACCGCCTATCAAGAATTGAGCCCTCAGGAATGGGAGGTAATGGTCGCCAACGAAACCGACGTGGCCAAGACTCGGAAAAATGCGGCGTCCGACCCAACAAACCTGGAGGAACTCCTCAACAATGCACCTGGCACGGCACGAGCCGCCCATCTGCTGCAGACAAATCTGTACCAAGGCGAATTGGAACCGGACAGCCCGGAATGGCGGGATACCTTGTTCGCCCTGGGTGAACTGGTCTATCGCCAGGCCGTCGCGGAGTTGACACGGGGGCAGCTGCTGGGGCACTCCAGTGAATCGGCCGAAACGGCCCGCGAAGCGATTGTGGCCATGCAACCTGGACACGCCGCGTTCCTCAAGTCCATTCCACTCTTGCGGGAAGCGGTCCGTCGCTATCCCCAAGCGACTCAGTCCATGACGGCCCGGTACCATTTGGCTCAAGCGTATCGTCGCGCGGCCATTCTGCCAGCGCGACAGATCGCACTGGAAAAAATCGACACAGTGCGCGCGGACTTGCGCAAGCAACAGCGGGAGTCCTTGACATCGGCCCTAAATGAGTTCCGCGAGCTACAGTTTCTCCTCAATGAAAAACGTGAGCGAAGTGGCCTCACGCCACTGGAATCCGACATGCTGCGAAACACGTACTTCACGCAGGGAGAAGGACTATTTGATCTGGGGGAATATGAGGAAGCCATCAAGGCGTACTCGACCGCAACCAGCCGTTATCAGCAATCCCCCGAATCACTCGAAGCTTACGTGCAAGTTTTCATGTGCTACCTTCGACTTGGCATGCCATTGGAGGCACGAGGCACCGTCGAGCAGGCCAAGGTAGTGCTCACACGAATCCCAGAGGACCGCTCGTTCCAAGCCAGCACTCGCTATTCGCGCGACGAATGGGGAGCTGTACTGGATGGACTTAGCAAGTTGTAGAACACAGTGCGACACGAGATGTCGCCTGGCATTGGGTCTCCCATATTTTTCGAGACAACATGGAATTACCGATGAGGCCGCTGAACCTTTCGAGCGAAAGCGATACGGACCGATTGAGACAACTCATCGGTCGAAAGCATCAATTGCTGACGCAGTTGCATCGCATCGCGGGTCAGCAAGCCCGTCTGGTCGACGCCCATGACATGCACAATCTCTTGGGATTGCTGGCGGGGAAACAGACCTTATTGGAGGAGTTGCAGCGGGTCGAGCGTGGCCTCGATCCTTACCGCCAACAGGCGCCCGACGATCGTCGCTGGCGTTCCTCTGACGATCGCGCGGCCTGTGCGGAGCAGATGCGAGAATGTGAATTCTTGCTGCGAGAAATCGTGGAAATGGAGCGAAAAGCGGAAGCGGAAATGGTTCGTCGGCGCGATGGCGTTGTGGAGAGACTGGACAATAGCGGATCGGCCAGCGAGGCCCGGCGCGCGTACAACGCGCTGACTCCAGCCGCCCCATCACAATTGGACCTGACGTCAGACGCCGCCTCCTAGCGCGGCGGCATCGAACGGAATCGTGAATCAACTTGGCAACCCAAACAAGTGACCCCAACATGCACAATCATCAAACCGTCAATCGACTCTCACTAGCCGATTCTCCCATAGTGCGGATCTTTCGTCCGGACACGGACATGGCCGATATGCTGGAACCGGCCCTGCCACGTGACAGCGAGTTGGCCGATGTGCTGGCGGCCTGGCACGCCGCCACGGAACGATTGCAGCAGACCCACGAGTCGCTGCGCGACGAAGTGCACCGATTGACCGCCGAATTGGAGGTCAAGAACCGCCAACTCGAACACCAGCAACGCCTGGCCGATCTGGGGCAAATGGCCTCGCATGTGGCCCATGAGGTTCGCAACAGCCTCGTACCGATGACCCTCTACCTGAGTCTGCTCCGCCGCCGCATCGGTGCCGACCTCGGCAATCAGGACATCTTAGACAAGATCGACACCGGCATGATTGCAGTGGAGTCCACCGTCAAGGACCTGTTGCATTTCACCTCGGATCGGCAACCGCAATGTCAGGCCATTCTCTTGCGGAGCTTGATCGATGAAATCGTGCAGTCGATGGCGCCCCAGTTGTCGGCTCAACACATCATCACGGACCTCGACATCAGCTCAGAGATGCAAATACTGGCCGACCGGCATATGTTGCATCGGGCCATCTTAAACTTGGTACTCAACGCATTGGACGCAATGCCGGACGGTGGCGAGCTGACCATCACCGGACTCTCCAGCGGTGATCATGTCATTCTGGAAGTCGCCGACTCTGGACCGGGACTGACCGCTGAGGCCGCGCGCCGCGCCTTCGAGCCCTTCTTCACCACGAAGGGGGGCGGAACCGGATTGGGGTTGGCAATTGTCTCGCGGATTGCGGAGGTCCATGGCGGCAAGGTCGTCGCCATGAACTGTGCTGAGGGAGGAGCCGCCTTCTCTCTCCGTATCCCACAGCGATTTGCACGAAAGGCAGCCGCATGAAGTCAACGGTCTCACGCTCGCGACAGCAGACTGGGCCAACCTCACGTGTCCGTGTGTTGGTTGTGGACGACCATGCGCAAGCACGGCAATCGATGACCGACATCCTGACCCATGCTGGGCATGAGGTGTTGAGCTGCGCCAGCGCGGTCGAAGCCGTAGGCCGGATACAACGTGAAGAGTTCGACGTGATCATCACCGATCTCCAAATGCCCGGCATGAACGGGCTGGAGTTCATTCGCACTTTGCACGGCAGCGGCTGTGGTGCGCAAATTCTCATGGTGACCGCCCATGCAACCGTGGCCTCAGCCGTTGAAGCGATGCGGTATGGCGCCTTGGACTATATCGAAAAGCCCTTTGACGTGGATCAATTGGAAGGCCTTGTGGCGCGCGCCGCCAAGCGTGCAGGTGCCGAGCAAACCAATCCCAGCCTCCCTCCGTCCCCCTCCACGCGTCCTCCCGTGTTGATGGTCGGACAAAGCGCCGCCATGCAGGCCCTGAGACTCCGCTTGGCCCAGGTAGCCCCCACCAATGAAACCGTTCTGATCACCGGTGAAAGTGGTACCGGCAAGGAATTGGTGGCCCGTAGCCTACATACCTTGAGCCGTCGTGCCGGCTCTGCCATGATCGGCTTGAACTGCCCAGCACTCTCCGAGCAATTGATGGAGAGTGAGCTCTTCGGCCATGAACGGGGCGCGTTTACCAGCGCCGATGCGCCGCGCGTCGGACGCTTTGAACTGGCCGACGGTGGCACCATCCTACTCGATGAAGTGACCGAGATCGCCCTGCCGCTGCAGGCAAAATTGTTGCGAGTCCTGCAAGAACGGGCCTTCGAGCGGGTGGGGTCCAGCGTGACCCAGACAGTTGACGTCCGCGTTCTAGCCACCACCAACCGCGACCTGCGCGAGGCCGTGCGGCAAGGACAGTTTCGCGAGGACTTGTACTACCGACTGGCCGTTGTTCCATTGCACGTCCCCGCGCTGCGGGAACGGCGTGAAGACATTTCCCTTTTGGCCGATCACTTCCTGCAGCTGGCCGCTCGGCGACTCGAACGCGACGTCCGTCAGCTCGATCCGACGTCACAAGAAGTCCTGATGGAATACAACTGGCCGGGAAATGTACGCGAGCTGGAGAACGTCATGACGCGCGCCAGTGTCCTGGGAACGGGGCCCGCCATTACCGCCGACGAACTCTACCCCTGGCTGCTGCAAGCGGAACGCGATCACGCGACCGCTGGAGAGTCCTACACCGGCTCCGACGGACTGAACCTCCACCAGATGGAACGCAAACTGATCGAAGCGACCCTGGACCATTATGGCGGACATCGGGCCCGAACCGCACAGGCCTTGGGAATCGGCGTTCGTACGTTGTGCAACAAGTTGCGAGCCTACGGCTA